>Ga0255347_1003034_pt1 | contig 22476 bp, 19 predicted proteins | sample wastewater_treat_2_FD_192479 | JGI IMG/M metagenome (GOLD analysis project Ga0255347, IMG submission 192479) | Wastewater microbial communities from Lulu Island WWTP, Vancouver, Canada - plant24 | ecosystem: Engineered > WWTP > Wastewater > Unclassified | place: Canada: Vancouver, British...
TGGAATGCCGACGAGTGTTTCCTGACTGGGACGGCCGCTGAAGCGGTCCCTGTCGTGAAACTCGATGGACGCCAGATCGGTGCAGGCACGCCGGGCCCCATCTTCGCCCGGGTTTTGGAAGCCTTCCGCCGCCGGGTGTTGACCGAGGGCACCCGTATTTGAGCGGTCCCTGCAGGTGTGCCATCGTTGCGCACCTTTTTCCGCGAGCCGCGCCACGAAGGCGCGGCTTTTTCCGTCGATAGTGGCCTTGCCAGAGGGGGGCACAGTGGCACGATGTGTGCATCGACATGGAAAATGGCTTCATTGCCGTTACATTGTTTAGGCTCTGGCTCGGTAAATTTCTTCTTACATGGCTTCATCTCTAAAGTGCGAAATCTGCGGCAAACCCGCCACGGTACACCTGACACAAATAGTGAACAATAAGGTGTATAAGGTCGATTTGTGCGAGGCTTGCGCCAAGGCCAAGGGGGTCACAGATCCCAGCGGGTTTTCACTCGCGGATTTGCTGGTCAAAGCCGCGCTTCAACCAGAAGCGGCCGCACCGACCGCGGGCACCCGTTGCCCTGATTGCGGATTCACCGCGCTCGATTTCAAAAAGCATGGCCGCTTTGGATGCCCGTCGTGCTACGAGACCTTCAAGGAGATGGTTAATCCGATGTTGGAAAACATGCACAAGGGCGTAGCCCATGTGGGCAAGGTGCCTCATTCGGCCCTTTCCCGACAATCAGTCCACGACCGTATTGCCAAACTCGAAACCGAACTGGCCGAGGCCATCAAAACAGAGCGTTACGAAGACGCCGCCCGATTCCGCGATGAAATTGCCCAAGTCAAAAAAGACGCCAGCGCTGCTGCGACGACGCCCTGAGCCCATGACATTAGCCTCGCTCATCGATACGCCTTCCGAGCTGACCGATTCGGCCAGCAGCAAGACCGCGATCGTCCTCATGACACGCATCCGGCTCGCGCGGAATCTCGCCGGGCACGCATTCCCTGGCTGGGCCGACAAGACCGAGCGAGCATCCATTGTTGAGACCTGCCGGCAAGCACTCGCGGGCACCACGCAGATGAAGCGCGGGCTTTCGGTCGGAATCGAGGAGATCGGCGAATTGGAGCGCCAGATACTTGTCGAACGACATCTCATCAGCCGCGAGCTCAGTGGAGCCAAGGATAGCGCGGGAGTCGTCATCAGCCGTGATCAGGCATTTTCAGTCATGATCAACGAGGAGGACCACCTGCGCATCCAAGTTTTGCGCGCGGGTTTCCAACTCAAGAAGGCATGGAGTGCGATCAACGATTTCGACAACGCGCTTGAGTCGACTCTGGACTATGCCTTTTCGCCCACGCTGGGCTACCTTACGGCTTGCCCGACCAATCTCGGGACTGGGTTGCGCGGATCTGCAATGATGCATCTTCCCGGGCTGGTCCTCTCCAACCAGATGGAGAAAATCGTCCGCGCTGTGAACCAGCTCGGCATGGTTGTTCGCGGCCTTTTCGGGGAGGGATCGGATGCGAGCGGCTCCATCTTTCAGATCTCGAATCAGACGACGCTCGGCGAGTCCGAAGAGGACATCATCAAACGTCTGCAGGCGGTGCTCCAGTCGATCATCGATCACGAGGTAAACGCCCGAGAGAAGCTTCTGGAAACCGACGGTTCGAAGCTCTTCGACAAAATCGGCCGCGCTTTCGGCATCCTCCAAAACAGCCATTTGCTGACCTCATCCGAGGCGATGAACCTTCTTTCTCTGGTGCGTCTTGGCGTCGATCTCGGCATGTTCGCCGAGGATCGGCGTGCGGTGGTCGATCGCCTGTTCATCGAGGCGCAGCCGGGCCACTTGCAGCACGCGCAGAAAGGCTCATTCGAGCCCGAGCAACGTGATCGGCTGCGTGCGTCGCGCCTGCGGCATGAGTTTTCGACATTCAACCGGCCCGATTTCGACAACGTCGGCAAAAACTAATTCCCCTTTACCAACATGTCCCAAGAGCCAATGAACAACTTCACTCCGCGTGCCCAGCAGGTGCTCTCGCTTGCACGCAAGGAAGCGGATCGTTTCCATCACAATTACGTGGGCACCGAGCATATTTTGCTTGGCCTGATCAAACTGGGGCAGGGCGTCGCCGTGAGCGTACTCCAGCGGCTCGGTCTCGACCTCGAAACCGTTCGCGGTGCTGTCGAGAAACAGGTCGGAATGGGCACCGAGACGAAAGCCCAAGGAAGTATCCCGTACACCCCTCGCGTGAAGAAAGTCCTCGCCTTGGCGGGTAAGGAGGCCAAAGCGCTCAATCACTCCTACGTGGGGACCGAGCATTTGCTTCTTGGGCTCCTCCGGGAAGGTGAGGGGGTTGCAGCCCGCGTGCTCAAGTCGCTCGAAGTTGACATCGAACGCGCCCGCCAGGAAATCCTTCGCGAGCTCGACCCGCAGTTTTCCGGCACCACGCCCGAGCCTGGCACGCCTCCTGAAGAGGCCTCGGCGCCATCCCCTCGCGGTGGCGGTGTGGAGGATAAAAAGGAGGTCAAGACTCCCGCCCTCAAGGCGTTTGGCCGCGACCTCACGGAACTGGCTCGGAAGGGCGAACTCGACCCCGTCGTCGGCCGCCAAAACGAGATCCGCCGTGTGATCCAGATCCTTTGCCGCCGCACGAAAAACAATCCCGTACTCATCGGTGAGGCTGGTGTGGGCAAAACCGCAATTGTGGAAGGCCTCGCTCAGGAGATCGCCAGCGGCATCATCCCCGAGATTCTCATCGACAAACGTGTCATCACACTCGACCTCGCACTCATGGTTGCCGGCACCAAATACCGCGGCCAGTTCGAGGAGCGCATCAAGGCTGTGATGGACGAGATCAAACGCGCCAAAAACGTGATTCTGTTCATCGACGAGATGCACACGATCGTCGGCGCCGGCGCGGCCGAGGGCGCGATGGATGCCTCCAACATCTTCAAACCCGCGCTCTCCCGTGGTGAACTCCAGTGCATCGGTGCGACCACGCTCAACGAGTACCGCAAGTACATCGAGAAGGACTCCGCGCTCGATCGGCGCTTCCAGTCCGTAAAAGTGGAGCCACCCTCTGTCGAGGATACGATCACGATCCTCAAGGGCATCCGTGGCAAATATGAGGAGCACCACAAAGCGGTTTTCACCGACAAATCGCTCGAAGCGTCGGCCAAACTTTCCGACCGGTATATCACCGGGCGTTTCCTTCCGGACAAAGCCATTGATGTGATGGACGAGGCTGGTGCACGCGCACGCATCGCCTCACTCAACCGTCCGCCGGAGCTCGAAACCCTGAACAAGGAGATCGAGGAAACCTGTGCCAAGAAGGAGAAGGCGATCGCCGAACAACATTTCGAGGAGGCCGCCCGCTTCCGGGATCAGGAAAAACAACTTCGCCTGAAACTGGAAGAGACCACCGAAGCTTGGAAAAAGGCGCGGGAGGCCCATCGCTCCAATATCGACGAAGACTTGATCATGCAGGTGGTGGCCGACTGGACCGGCATTCCTCTTTCCCGCATGGAAAAGAAGGAGAGCGAGAAATTGCTCGGGCTTGAGGCCGAGATCCAGAAGTCCGTCATCGGGCAGGATGCGGCGGCGTCTGCGATTGCGCGCGCCCTCCGTCGTTCGCGCGCCGATCTAAAGGATCCCCGCCGGCCGATCGGCTCGTTCATGTTTGTCGGCCCCACCGGCGTCGGCAAAACGGAGACCGCCAAGCAGCTCGCGGCACAGATGTTTGGCAATCAGGATTCGCTCATCCAGATCGATATGAGCGAGTACATGGAGAAGTTTGCGGTTTCGCGCATGATCGGTTCGCCCCCCGGATACGTCGGCTACGAGGAAGGTGGTCAGTTGACCGAACAGGTGCGTCGTCGCCCGTATTCGGTGATCCTCTTCGACGAAATCGAAAAGGCGCATCAGGACGTGCTCCAGATTCTCCTGCAGATTCTCGAGGACGGACGCTTGACCGATTCGCTCGGCCGCACCGTCGATTTCCGCAATACGATCATCATCATGACGTCCAATGTCGGAGCTCAGGTGCTTCAGCGCCAGACTTCGATGGGATTCTCCGCGGCGGCGAGTGGTTTCAGCGACCATGAGAAAATGCGCGAGAAGGTGCTGGAAGAGGCAAAGCGCGTTTTCAAACCCGAGTTCCTTAATCGTATCTCGGACATCATCTTCTTCAGGCCGCTCGATAAGAAAGACCTGGCGAAGATCGTCGATATCGAGCTGGCCAAGTTTGCCAAGCGCCTCACGGAGCGCAAAATCACGCTCGAGTTTACCGCAGAGGCCAAGGCACTGCTCATCGAAAAAGGGTATGATGAAAAATATGGTGCCCGCCCGCTTCGCCGGGCGGTGGAGCACTATCTGGAAGATCCCTTTGCCGAGGCGATCCTTCGTGGAGACGTAAAGGAAGACGAGCCGGTTGTTGTCGACCGCGATGGAGAAAAACTCGTGTTCAAGCAGAACAGCAAAGCGGCCGATACAGGAGTAGCTCAATAAACGGCCACCCGCCGTTCACGAAACGTCCCCGGAACGATGCAAGTTCCGGGGCGTTTTCATTTGTGGAGTTCGGGGCCGGCGCATCTCACGGATGCTCTTGGATGCCTCATTCTGTACGGGGCCGGCGCAGCCTTGAGACGAGTCCGTACTTCGGGCTGCCAATTGCCGATCCCATGAAGGCCACGCCGAGGCAGATGACGATGCAGGCGCCACTCGGCCAGCCAGCATGGTAACTCAGTAGAATCCCCACGAGTGAACCGGCGGCGGCCAGGCAGGCAGAGCAGATCAGCATGCCGGGGAGCCTTTCGCACCAGAGAAAGGCCGTGACGGCTGGCAGCAGAAACAGGCCGAGCGCCAGCACGATACCCATCGTCTGTAGCGCTGCGATCAAGTTGAGCACGGTGAGCGTCAAGAGTCCCATGTGGATCACGCCGCCCGTACCACCTGTCGCGCGGTAAAATGCCGGATCAAAAGTTTCGAGTAGAAGATGCCGGTAGAACAGGATGACGACTGCGAGCGTGGTGGCACTGGTCGCACTGGCGAGATGGAGGTCGGAAGGGCTCACGCCGAGGATGTTTCCAAAAAGGAAATGCATCAGATTGAGCGGCGTGCCGGACAGATTTACGATGACGACGCCGGCGCCAAACAACGCGACGAAGAGGGCGCCAAATGCGGCATCCTCTTTTACACGGGTGAGCCGGCTGAGCGTGGCGCTGCCGAGTGCCGTGAGGAGGCCTGCTACCAGTGCCCCGAAGAACAATGCAGGGAGGCTCGTACCAAAGGCCAGATACGCCAACCCGATGCCAGGCAGGAGGGAATGGGCAAGCGCATCGCCCATGAGTGCGAGCCGGCGCAGGACGAGAAAACAGCCGAGGACTCCACCGCTCACGCCAAGGGTGACCGCCGAGAGCAGGCCGCGTTGCATGAATTCATAGCGGAATGGCTCCACCAACAGGTCGTAGAGGCTCATTGGGGAAACTCGGTTGTGCGGCTCATCTTGAGCGGATCGCGTGGATCTTCATGCGCACAGTGTGCGTGGCGGTAGGCTTGGGCGATGTGCTCGGGACTGAGTACGGCTTGGATGGGCCCGGCTGCGATCAACTCGGTGGCCAACAAAAGCCCGTGGTCAAAATGTCGCCGGGCGAGCTCGATATCGTGTACCACGGCAAGGACGGTACGGGCCTGTGCCCGCCAGTTGAGCAGGATGTGCGTCAGCTCTTCCGTGGCAAAGAGGTCGAGCCCGGCAAAGGGCTCATCGAGGAGAAAGATGTCGGCGCCTTGTGCGAGGGCCCGGGCGAGGAAGACTCGCTGCTGCTGGCCGCCGGAAAGTTCACGAATCTGCCGTGCTGCGAGGCTAGAGAGTCCAAGCTCCTCCATCGCGCGGTCGATGCGAGTCCGATCCTCGTGGTCGAGTCGTTGGTAGAAGCGTTTTGCGGGATATCGCCCTTGGGCGACAACTTCGCGCACGGTGATAGGGAAATCCCAATCTATGGACTGGCGTTGCGGCAGGTATGCCAGTCGTGGGAGCGCATGGTGCGGGTGCGCGTCGCCGATGCGTACTTCGCCAGAGGCGAGCTGTTGCCAGCCAAGAATGGTGCGCAGAAGTGTGCTTTTGCCCGCGCCGTTCGGGCCGACGATGGCCACGAGCCCTCCGCACGGAATATCCGTGGTGATATGACTGAGAGCCCGTGCGCGTCCGTAGCAGACGGAGACGTCGCGAAATCTGAGGATGTTGTGGGTGATGATCGGCAAAGTGAGGCGCGGCTCCTGCACCTTACCAAAGTCGTCAAGCCGTGCGGCTCCAAAGCTTATTTTGCCCGCGTGGGGAAATTCAGGCGGATCATCGGTTCGTCGGAGGCCGCGGGTGCACTGGGCTGGGCGGCACTGGAGGCCTCGATGGGCGCGTGGGCGATGGGGGAGTCTGCAAGCTGGGTTGCGCCTGCGGGCACATTGGGCCGGTATTCGGAAACGAATGCAGGATCGGACGCGGGGATGGCGGCAAAGCCTTTTTCGAGCAGTTCGATGCTCCGGAGATCGCGGGATTTGCCCATATCGATTTTGCGCGGTTCCGGACCGAAGCAACCCATGATCACCACGATGACGCGGTGCCCATTCCGCTCCGCCGTCGTACTCAGGCAGTAGCCGGCATTTTGAGTGTAGCCGGTTTTCAAGCCATCGACGCCCGCGACGCGCCCGAGCAGTTTGTTGTGATTTTCCATCCGGATTGGGCCTTGGGCGCGTCCGGTACCGAAGTCGCGTTGTTTTACAGAGGAGTATTTGAGCACATCGGTTTTTAAGACGAGGTGCCGGCAGAGGGCGGCAAAGTCGCGCGGGGTGGTCAGGTCGCCTTCGTTGATATCCTGACGTTTCGAGGTCAGGCCGTGCGGGGTCCTAAAGGTGGTGTTGCGCATGCCGATCTCACGGGCCTTGGCGTTCATCAGCTCGACAAATCCGGGGACCGAGCCACCGGCCGTGCGGGCGAGGGCATGAGCGGCGTCGTTGGCAGACTGGATCATCATCGCGTAGATGAGATCTTCGACGGAAAACGTCTCGCGCGGGTCGAGGTAGACCTGGGTGCCGCCCATGCGGGCATCCGACGCGTCGATCTGTACCATGGTGTCGAGCGTTAGCGCACCGCTCTGCAGCTTGTCTGCGATGACGGCAAAGGTCATCAACTTGGCCATGCTGGCTGGTGGGCAGACGACATCGGCATTGCTCTCCGAAAGCACTCGTCCGGTGGCCGCATCAAGGACGATGGCTCCACGATAGACTCCGGCATCGTCGCCCGACGATGCTTTGTTCTTCCGGGCGGCAAAGACCGGGGCGGGCGCACACAGGCCGAGCGCCAGCAGGGAGCAGAAAACCAGCGGGAGGAGACGCGGGAAACGCATTTGGCGGAGGAAGGCGATTTTCCCCTTTTCGGCGAGTCGAAATGCAGGATCACGGCAGTCTGCCCGCGATCAAAAATCAACCGAAGGCTTCGGCGGCGATGCCGTAGCGCAAATTATGAAAGGTATGATGAAACGCAGAGAGATGCCCGGCATCGGCGACGGCCTCGATGGTGGCCAGTGCGACTGGGAAGACATCGGCGCGCGATGGAGGGAGCCCGGGGACTTCCAGGTGACGGGCTGGCAATGGGAGGGCGGCAGTGCGGTTGAGCAGGGTTTGAATGCTACTCGTGTCGATCCGCGCAGGGGCGTCGAAGAGGGGACATCCGGCATTGGCGGCGAAGATGGCGCGCACGGTGGTCATGCTACCGCCGGCAAAAACAGCCTGTGCAGGCGCTCGCAGGTCGAAGCTGAATCCACTTGAGGCGAGGCTGTCTCTCACATGTGCCCGCACCTGCTGGAGCGCAGCGACGTGGATGGGGGCAGCGCTATCGGCCACGAAGCGCTCGGTGAGGCGCACGCATCCGAGCGGCAGGCTGATGGCTTGCTGTATACGGCGTTTTTGGAATCGCAGGCACTCAAGGCTGCCGCCACCCAGATCGAAGACGTAGAAATCGTGCAGCTCGCGAAGCGCGGGATCGCAGGTCAGGCCGCGTCCGATGGCGTTGGCTTCTTCCTCGCCGGTCAAGATGCGCATCGGGTGCCCGGTGGCAGATTGGACTCGGGCGCAAAAATCCCTGCCGTTTAGTGCGTCACGGACTGCGCTGGTGGCGACGATCACAGTGCTGGCGGGCGCAAATGGAGCGGCGTCGGCCAACAGTGCTGTGATTGCATCGAGACCGCGCGTGATGCCATCCTCACTGAGTACGGGGTTGCCCCGGCTGATGCCGGCGCTGATGCGGGCATCAATGGTACGCGCGGAGAGCGTCTGGATGGATCCGGGCGTGCCGGGGGCGGGCGCTGCGACGAGCAACTTGATGGTGTTGCTGCCGACATCGACGATGGCGATGGGGGCGGGCATGGCGGTCAGAGCTCGAATGTGGCCGGCGCGATGAGGACGACAAACTCGCCCTTCAGGCTCGTCTTGGCGAGGCGCTCGTGCACTTCGCGAGCGGGGCCCACCAGGAAGGTTTCGTGAAGTTTGGTAACCTCTTTTGCGATGGCGATCACACGCGCGTCACCGAGTGTGGCGACAATTTCGTCGGCGAACTTATCGATGCGGTGGCAACTTTCGTAGAGTGCGAGCGTGTAGTCAAAGTCGCGGTACTTGGATAGGAATGCGATGCGGGCTGCGGATTTCGGAGGCAGGAATCCGGCAAAGAGGAATCCATTGGTGGGCAGGCCGGCGGCGCTGAGGACGGCGGCCAGGGCGCAGGCGCCGGGGACCGGGGTGACCGGCAGTCCGGAGCGACGACAGGCCCGCACGATGCGGAATCCCGGATCGCTGATGGCGGGCGTGCCCGCGTCGCTGACCAAGGCAATCGACTTTCCCGCTGCGAGCTGCGCGGTCAGGCGGCTGGCGGCCTCCTGTTCGTTGTGATCGTGGTAGGCGATGAGCTCCCGGTGCAGTCCAATCCGGGTGAGTAGGGCGCCGGTCGTGCGCGTGTCTTCACAGGCTACGAGATCGACACTTGCGAGGATGGCTTTTGCACGGTCGGACAGGTCGGAGAGATTTCCGATGGGCGTTGCCACGACGTAAAGGTGGCCGGGTTGCGCGGTGAGCGACGTGTTTTCCATGTGGGACGAAACAAAAAATCCGGCGGGGCTGGCCGCCGGATTTCAAAGAGGGGATTGTTATCAGCGGACGCCGCTGCCTTCCGGGTTGCCCATTCCAGGGACCTGACCTTCCCAGCCTGCGGGACGGCTCCACGGGATGGAGGAGTCCTGTTCTTGCCGGGGCGAGAAGCATCCGGAGAGCAGGGCTGCAACGGCGCTCAGAAGGAGAAGGATCACGGGCGTGCGAACGTGTTTCATGCGGGGAATCAGACTCTGATAGTGAGGGAATTGTTTCGCGCAAGGTTGCATACAGCCTGCCGCGCGAGGCGAGCGCGAAGTTTTCAGCGTTCGTGGAGGTAGGGCGATTGCTGCGCCTCGAGTTGGCGGTGTTGCTCGATGTAGCGTCCCGAAAGTTCGTTGATTACTTCGTCGAGGTCGCGTTCGGCGACGTAGTGGGCCTGGGCGTGGACGCGCAGTTGTTGCCAGTAGTTGTCGAGGTAGGCGCTTTCGCGCTGAGTGACGTACTCATGCGCGGCGTCGATCGCCGTCTGTAATTGGGGGATGCGCTCGGCGATGGTGGCGCGGATGGTCCCCTCGATCTGCTGCATTTGGGTGACGGCCTCGGCTTCGTCGAGCTTGGCGAGGCGGTCCACGGTGATGGCTTGGGTGGGTATGGGCGGGGCCGGGATGCGCAGCCCGTCGTAGATTGTTTTTTCGGCAACGCGGACGACGCGTTGGGCGTTGAGCTCGTATTGGAGCGTCTGGCAATCGAGCGCGGCGGCGGATTGTTTGAGCTCGGCATAAGCCCGATTGATGCTCTCTCGACCCTCTCGATTTACGGTCGCGAGTGTGAGGCTGCGAATTTCGCGTGCGTAGGCCTGAAGGCTTTCGGCATACGGAGAAATCTGGTTGCTAACTTGTGTGAGTGCCGAGCGCACATCGCCACCGCTCCGATATTCGGCGGAAACGCGGTAGAGGTACCCGTGGAGCTGGGGGCGAATCTCCGAGCGCACCCACGTCTCAAGCATGGCGACTTTATCGAGGCGGTGTTGGAGTGCGGTCTCCCCATCGACCGCATCCTGAAGGGATTTTTCGAAAATCTCCCGCGTCTTTTTCGTCCCAAGAAAACCAAAAGGAGGGCGAGTCTGGCGAACCTGTTGGGTTTTCTCCGCTGCTTCCGAAATGGCATGGTCCAGCGCATGTCGGCAAAGCGCTAAGTACGCCTCGTCGCGCAGCAGGGCGATCGTTTCGGAGGATAATGACATGAGCAGACGCGGCTCGGGGAAGACTTCGGTGTGGGATGGTCGGTTCGGTGAAGGTGGATTATCGATTTAGTTTATCGCGCAAAGTGTTTTACGGAGATTTGTAAAAAAACTTTAACAAAACCAAGGAAGATTATTACGCATTTGGCCCTGCTATTGCTATTATCCTATCCGCCAATCGTCTAGCACTCTCACGTAGCCAGAACTGTCCCTTTTCGAGCGTCGCGGTGGTGGCATCTCCCATGACGCCACTCTGCGAGATATCTTCGGTGATCCAGGCAAAGGTCGCGGGGGCTCGCTCGGGGCGAAGTTTCCCGGAATCGTCGAGACGGGCGGGGTATTCGCAGACAGCCCGGTCCATGTGCACCAATGAGGGGGCGCAGGCGAGCATCAGCGACGTTTCCCATTCGTCCGCATGAAAGCCCCAAGCTGCTTCCTGCGTGGATACTTGTGGTTTAAATCCGTGGCGGAGCATCGTGGCGTCGAGGCCGTGCATATCGCGGAGTTCTTGGATGGTATAGGCGAGGACAGCGCTGTTGCCACCGTGTGTGTTGAAGATCGCCAGCCGGCGGAATCCCAGTTCCTTGAGCTGACGGGCGATGGCGAGCACCAAACGCCGCAGTGTGCCCGCCGAGATCCAGAGTGTGCCGGGAAAATTCGCATGCTCGTTGCTTTTCCCGAAGGTGATCGGCGGCGCGATGTACACTGGTACGCGGCCAGCCACCTGCACCAGTGCCTCGTGGAGGAGCGCCTGGCCCAAAATGGCATCGACGCCGACGGGCAGGTGGGCCCCGTGTTGCTCAATCGCGCCGGTCGGCAGGATAATCACAACCTGATCTTTAGCCGGCAGTGCTGCGAGTTCGGCACGGCTGAATGCGGGAAGGTAATGGCTCCGGTATGAGGGGAACGGTTGGTCGGGGCCGAGCAGGCCGGGGGCAGGTGGGGGTTGTTTGGCTGAGTGGTGTTCGGCAATCTCAGTCAGCAGCGAGGTGGTGAGTCGGATGGCTTCTGTGTTTTCCGATTGGGCAGAAACTGCGAGGCCCAGGGCACGGGCGTTCATCACATACGTGCGGAGTCCCAGATCGGCGCGAAGGTCGATGGCGGCGGTGGCCACAAATGGTTCGCTGGCCCTGTTCGTATTGAAGAAAACGAGTTTTAGAAACCCTGCCTTCTTCACTCCCTGCGCGATTTCGCGCACGAGGGAGTGGGCAGTCTCCGGGTCGATGCCAAACAGCCCGGTGCTGCGTGTTGCCAGCACAAATCGAAGCGGCGGAAGGACGACCGGGGCGGGGCTGATCTGGCACAGGCCTAGGGCTTGCCTGAGCCATTCGCTGCCGTGCAACTCCTCCAAATCGCAGGGCTCAGAGTCCTCGGTGGCCGAGAAACCGTGGACCGGAAGAATAACCACCGTGTCGGCTGCCTCAGAACTCCCGGCAAACTCTGGCCAGGTGCGATGAGCCCAGTTTTGCGAAGGATCGATATTGGCGAGCCAGCTTGTGCGCATGCGAACAGGTTATGCATGCGGGCCGATGGAGCCAGCCCGCTTTCCTAAATCCATCGATGGGGCGTGTCGGGCGTGGACCACACACGCCCTTGAAGAGCGGATTAATGCGCGATCTGCTCGGCAATTTCCTCCAGCGGGTAGGTGAGGATCTCGGCGAGCGTGGGATGGTACCAAGGCGCTTTCAAGATGTCGAAAACCGTGGCTTTCATCGCCAGCGGTCCGCTGAAACAGTGGATCAGCTCACCCGCCTCCGGCCCGACGATCTCGGCACCTAGGATGCGGCCGCGCTGGGGCTCGGCCAATACCTTCACATAGCCAAGGCATTCATCCATCAGGATGGATTTCCCGTGATCATTGAACGGATAACTCGCCGTCAGATGGGGCGTGCCTGCATCACGAAGTTCGCGCTCGCTGGCGCCGATCCGCGCGACCGCGGGCGAGGTAAAGACGACGCCCAGCAAAGGCATCGTCGAGACCGGCCGCAGCCTGCGCACTCCTGCGGCATGTCGCGCTGCAAGTTCGCCCTGCGCCACTGCGAGGTGGACGATGTCGTGTGGACCGCAGACATCACCCCCGGCATAGATGTGCGGTTGTGTCGTCTGTTGCCAGCGGTTCACGCGAATGCGACCGGTCGCACTCAGCTCGACGCCGGCGGCACCGAGTGCGAGCCCATCGGTCAAGGGCTCACGGCCCAGCGCATTGACGAGATGGCGTGCGCGCACGGTCCGCGTGCGCCCCGAATCGAGGTCGAGAAAACGCACCTCGACTTGCTGCCCGTGGCGGGAGACGGACTCAAGGGATGTCCCGGTGTGCAGTTCGATTCCTTCGTCGCGAAACGCCTGCGCCACGACGGCACCCGCCTCGGGCGAGGTTTCCTTGAGGATTTGCGGGCTGCGCTGAATCTGAATCACCCGGCTGCCGATTCGCCGGAGGAACTGCGCGAGCTCGCAGGCGACGATGCCACCGCCAAGCATGATCACGCTTTCGGGCACACGTTTTAGTGCGAGTACGTCGTCACTGGTCCAGTAGGGCGTCTCCGGGAGCCCTGGAACCGGTGGCACGCTCACGCGCGAGCCCGTGGCGATGAGGAATGATCCAGCCTGGAGCTTGAGTCCGTCGTCGAGCTCGACCGTGTGGGGATCGAGAAAACGCGCCTGGCTCCGGTAGAGCGCGTACTTTCCGGACTGCAGCTGCTGCATGCGGAAGTCGGCAAATTCTCCGATGATTCTTTGTTTTCTGCTCTGGAGTGCCGCCATGTTGACCTTGGCGGAGGGAATGCGCAGTCCGAATGTCTTTCCCTTCTGGGCGCGATGTAGGATGTCGGTGGACCAGAGAAGGGTCTTCGACGGCATGCAGCCGCGCAGGATGCAAAGCCCGCCAAGTTCGCGAGCCCCATCGACGATTGCGACGCTTTTGCCGAGTGAGCGGGCCACACGTGCACCGTTGAAGCCCGCCGAACCTGCGCCAATGGCGATGAAATCGTAGGTTTTAGTCATACGTTGAGGATTGGGGCGTGGAATATAACTACGAGTCTCACTAATTCATGCGCGAGCAATGCAACGTGCCGCGTTCGTCGAGGTGTGCGACAGTGAGCCGGTTCCTCCTACCGGCCCCGGCCGAAGAGCATCACATGGATTGTCTTTAGCACGATGGTCGCATCCATCTGGAATGAGAAATAGCGGATGTAGTAGAGGTCGTATTCCAGTTTCCGGAGCGCGTCGTCCACACTGGCGCCATAGGGGTAGTGGACTTGCGCCCATCCGGTGATTCCTGGACGGACAAGATGCCGAAAGTGATAGCAGGGGATTTGCTTTTCGTAACCGGAGACGAGGCGTTCCCACTCCGCGCGTGGACCGATCATGCTCATGTCGCCACGTAGCACGTTCCAGAGTTGTGGAAACTCATCGAGGCGGACCGCCCGCAGCAGACGGCCGAACCGGGTGATGCGCTTATCGCCGGGCTGCGTATAGAGGGCGTCTCCCTGCGCAGCCGGGCGCATGGTGCGAAGTTTGAACAGGGTGAACGGCCGGTCATTTCGGCCTATCCGTGTCTGCCGGAAAAGGGCGGCTCCGTGGCCGTCGCAGCGGATGGCCAGGCATGCCAGCGCGAGGAACGGCGCAGCGAGCAGCAATCCGGCGCCGGCGAGCAGTACGTCGCTGAGTCGTTTGAGCCGCTCGTAAACGGGGTCGCGTGCGGCCTTGAAGCCTTCTTGGAGGAGCCAGCTTTGGTTGACCCTATACAGCGGGATTGTGCGCCAGTAGGTTTGGTGAAACCGCTCCAGCGTGTAGGTGGGGACTCCTGCGAGGTAGAGGCGTACCAGCTGCTGGGCGACAGACGTGGGCAACTCTCGGCTGGCCTCCCTCAGTACGATGGCTTCCGCAGGAAGTTCGCCGCTTTCTATTTTGTCTAGCATGCGTGGCAGCTGCCGGTCCACGGCGTGTTCGGCGACGTCCTCGATGACGCAGGCTTCCACCGGTTGGGTGAGACCGCGTTGCTGCGCAAAGACGCGGAAGTGGGCGCAACTTTTCTCACTGCCGACAAAGATGATCGGCCGTTCGCCGCGCCGGCGCCTGAGTTGCTGAAACAGCCACCGGCGGTATCCGAGCGAGAGCGTGGCAAATCCAGCATAGCTGATCACCAGCACGCCACGCGAAGATTGGAGCGGGATGCTGGACACCACGATGAACGTGAGCACGAGTGCCCCGAGAAGTGCACAGGCCGTGGCAATGAGGTGCAGGCTGGTGTAGTCGAGGCTGACCATGTCGGACCGAGGCGAATAGCCATCGATCAGGTAGAGTGTGCCGCAGGTCAGCAGAGCCAGAGGTAGGATTGCCCAGAAATAAATCTCATCCAGGCTGCTCAGCCCGCGCCAATCGGCAGCGACGTTGATGAGCAGCAGCAGGGACAGAATATCGCCTGTGATCAGGGCGAGAGAAAATAGGCGGCTGCGAATCATGTCAGAGCGTGTCGAGCGGTTGGTTGGCAGGCTGCCATCTTCGTGGCGCGGTGCAAGGTCACGTGCGTGTCTTCAGGAGGGCTTGCCGCCAGAGCGCCAATGCCGAGGTGAAGGCCCCGTTGTGTTCGGCAAACTGACGTGCCGCCGCGCCGTATCCGGCCAATGTGACGGGATTCTGCGATAGTTGGCGGAGCGAACTGGCCAGAGTCGTGAGAGCCTCCCGCTGACTGGCGAGGCCCATGCCGTACTCGCGAACGAGGCGCGCCGGCTCGCTGTCGTCAGGCCCGAGAAAGAGGATCGGCTTCCCGAGCGCCGCGACGCCATAGAGCTTGCTGGGAAACACGAGCGACGCGCAGCTCGGCAAGAGCGTCACGAGGTGCAGATCGCCAATGCCGAGCGCTGTCGCCAGCCGATCGCGTCGCTGGGCCGGTTGGAAATGCACATTGCGCAGCTGCTCGTCGAGGACGCGCTGGTGGAGCCGTGCATGTTGTGCGCCCCCGCCGATGAAGAGAAACGCGATGTGCGGCTCGTCGCGCAACTGACCGGCGAGGTCGAGCACCGGGTCGAGATCATGCACGCGGCCCAGATTGCCCGAGTAGGCGATCACAAATTTATCGGCGAGCCCCCAATCCCAACGCAGTCTCGCGACCTCGTCGGCTGGTGCCGGCGCCAGCCCCGTGGGAGCCCAGTTGCCGATGATGGAAATTTGCGAGCGTGCGACACCTCTGGCGCGGATGAACGCGGCCATGTCTTCGCCCAATGCGACACATGCCGTGCTGTGCCGCCACGTGAAGTCTCGCAATCCACGCAGCCCTGCCAACAGCCACCGGCCCGCGCGTCCGCCATCGACCGCCATTGCCACCTCCGGGTAGATGTCCTGCACCCAATGCACGTGGCGGGCTCGGCAAAGTTTGGCCCATGGCCACAACATGACACCGAGGAGCGGCGGATCGGTTTTGGTGACCAGTGTGTCGCCCCGGTGGAGCACGCGGATGCACCGCCACAATGCGCCGACGAGAAACGCGGCGAAATCCGCCACGCGCCCGATCAGACTGCGTTTACCCCAGCGCGGACCGCGTACTCGGTGGATGGTAACGCCATTGCGGCGCTCGCAGCGGGGCGCGCCGGCGTGGCCCGGATGGCTGGCGATGACCGAGACGTCCCAACCCTCCGCGGCCAATCCCTCCGCGAGATCAGTGAGTAGCTGTGCCGTAGCCGGCTCGTCGGGCCAGTAGAAGCGGTTGACGAATACGACGCGGCGAGGCGCAGGCATGCTCATGGTTGCACCCGCTCGGCCAAGCCGGCCGATTCGATTCGCCGGAAGATTTCTTGAAGCAATGGCTCCGACTGCAACTCCTCTAGCGGGCGGTTGCTCGCGATGCGGATCACCCATTGGGGGGCGCGTGCGCTCACCGGCTCACGCAGGAGACTTGGCGCGACCTGCCACGGCAAAAACCCCGGCAGCTGCCCGATCAGTCGTCCGCCGTAGAAATGCCAGTACCATACCTGCTGCACCTCTCCCGCCAGAGAATAGGTGAAACGTTGGGGTGTCCCGAGCGGGTAGCGTGGCAGTGCCGCGGGCGTAGGCTGGGCAATCCAGCCGGTGCCGGGCATGCAGTAGGCCGGCTGATGGAAACTCACCAGCCCAAGCGTCGATTGTCCCGGCTCCCAAAACGCCATGTAAACGGAAACCTCCGTGCCGGGACGGCGGTAGTTGATCGCATAGAGGTGCTCCGTTCCGAGCGTGGCCGCGAAATCTGAAATCTCCCGATCTTCTTCCGCAGTCCAGCCCGGCGTCGCCACATGGAGCAGCTGGGCGAAGTCCGGTACGGCACGGACCTCGTCGGCGCGGACACGGGTTTTCCAGACTGCAAAAACGGTCGCCACTCCCATGAATAGCGCGAGGCACGCCGGCAGCCAGAGCCGGTGGCGAACACGCGATCCACCCTCAGCCGGTGCGGCAGGGCGTTGCTGTCGCCCAACAAATGCGGCTCCCGCATACATAGTCACCGCCGTGATCCCGAGGAGGGCATACGCGGTGGCATCGTGCCAGAAACCCGCGATGTCCACGCCGGCGTTGATCAGCAGGCAAAGCACGAGCGAGCGGATGTAGTTGCCCACGACAGCGAGCGCCGCGCTGCCTGCCACCAGGAGAACTCGCCACCAGAAGCCGCGCACCAACAATCCGGCGAGCACGAGGCCGACGAAGGTGCAGGCGAGCAGGCTGCGGAGACCGCTGCACGCGTCCTCCACGCCGACCACGCAGTGTGGAAACTCGATGATGTTGCCATGGCGCACGGCCGAGTAGCCCAGCCAGTGCAGCGCGCTGAGCACAACCGCTGTCGTGTGATCGCGGAGCGTCTGTGTGAGCGTGACGAGCGGGCCGGGCGGCAGAGGCACGGCGAGCACCCAAATGAGACACCCCGCGAGCCCGGCGCCGTTGAAGCGTGCGAGCGGCTGCGCTCCGGCATCGAGTGCGAGCAGGATCGTGCCGAGCAGGGCCACGAGCGCGTAGGCTCCGAGTGCGAGCGACTGAGCCTGCATGAGTCCTTGCGCGAGCACGGAGAACATCGCGAGCGTCGCCATCGACAGGCCGCCGAGCCCGAGCAGCAGTTGCACGAGGTTTCGCCGCCACGGCGTACTCGCCCATGAGGGCTCCAGCCGCGAGGCATGCCAGAGCCAGGCACAGAAGATCGGCGCAGCAAACGCATGCGAGAGCTCCGGCGTGGCCATCCAAGTCGGCCAAAACCAGAGGCAGCCGATGCCGACCGCGATGCATGCGAGCGCGAGTAACACCCGGTCAGGCACGCGGGCCGAAGCACATGGGGCAGCTGAGGTTGTCATGGGGCTTGCCGGAGTTGGCGGAGGGCATCTTGGACGAATCGTTCGTAGCGAGCGAGCAGTCGGCAGTAGTGCCACCCCGCGCGGCCGTCGAGAAAGCCGCCTCGCAGTCCATATTGGTAGAGAAAACGCGCCAGCGGACGGCATGGCAGGCGGTAGCTGAACTGTTTGAGTGCGCGCCGGCGCACTATCGGATCGCGCGCCCAGAGATGGCTCCACGGATGAGTCTGGCCGCCGCCGAGGTGAGCGGCGGCTTCCTTGAGAGCGTACCGGCGGTGTTTTTCCAGCCACTCGCCATCGCCGCCGGCGGCGAGCTCGTGGCGGTAATTTCCTCGAAGAAACGCCATTTGCATGCCGGGCGCCTCGCGCTGCCCGTGGCCCACTTCGATAAAACGAAACCGCGGTGCGCGCACCAGCCGTGCCTGATAGGCCGGATAATCGGTGCAGTGCGGGATCCACTGGCTGTGCCAGAGCATCTGAGGCGCGACGTAAAAGCCGTCGAGCGACTCGGGCGTCGCGGGCAGTCGGGCGCGGCACTCGTCCAGTAGGGCGGGCGTGAGGAGTTCGTCGGCGTCGAGGTGAAACACCCATGGGTGGCGAAACGGGATCTGCGCCTGGGCGTGGTTGCGCTGCCCGGCAAAGTTATCGAATGGCCGGGTAAACACACGTGCGCCCGCGGCCCGCGCAATGGATTCCGTGCCGTCGGTAGAGCCTGAATCGAGCACCACCAAGTCATCGCAGCCCGCGCAGGACGCGAGGCAACCCGGTAGATTGCGCTCTTCGTTCAGCGTGAGGATGAGGACGGAAAACATGGCGGTCAGTGAGCGAGCGCTTCGAGCTGCCGGTAGCGCACGGCCACGAAAAAGCAAAGCCACCAGAGATAGACGATGGCCGGGCTGCCGAAGGGAAATTCGATCACGGCATAGATCAGGACCAGCAGGCAGCCGCCGAGGAGGTAGCGGGGAAGCAAGGCCCATGATCCGGGAAACCGCCGGAGCTTCCACAGCGGCAGCAAACCAATCAGCGCGAGCAGGGCCGTGCCGATGGCGCCATGTTCGGCGAGGGATTGCAGCCAGTCGTTGTGCGCATCGACGTACACCACGGGGAGCCGGTCCACTGGCGAAGTCTGCGTGTTGTATCGGCTGAACACCGTCGGGTATGACGCCATGCCCCAGCCAAACCAGGGTTTCTCCTGCGCCATGCGCCAGGTGTCCTGATAGAGCTGGCTGCGCGCCCCCAGAAAATTGCCGCGCGATTGAGCGACGGTGAGCTGCTCGCGAGTCTTCTCGACGCGGGCTTCGATGATCGGTTGCCCCAGCCAGTAAACCAATCCGACTGTGCCGGCCGCCAGCAGGCTGCCGCCGCACCAGATGGAAAGCGTCCGACTCGGGCTACGCGTGGCGTGGCGGATGCGTTTCCAGCTCCAGTGCAGCCACCCACCGACGAGCAGCACGAGCAGTAGCAATGTGCACGAGCGCGAGGTGCTCAGCGGAATCGCGGCTGCCAGAAACAGCGCAGCAATCAGCCACATCGCGACCGGCGAATGCCATGCGTCACGGTAGTCCTGGCGTGTGCCTTGGGCGTAGTGCCAGACGAGGCCGAGGCAGATGGCGACCGAGAGCAGGGCAACCGGTCCCCAGTGATTGTGGTAAATAAACGATGCGAAAAACGTCGGGTTGGGGGAGCCGATCGCGCCGAAGAACAACCCCTCGGCACCGGTCAATTTTTGCAGTGAGCCGAAGACTGCGAGCGCAGTGGCATTGCCGACGACAAATAGGAGCAGCCGGCGCAGAGCGGTGCGCCGCCTCACGAGAAACGCGACGTTGAACGCGGTGAGGAATAGCGCGTCGAAAAGCCAGAGCGCATGAACCGCCTGTTCCGGGCGGGCGCAACTGGGCAGCCAGGGCTGCTCGCCCCCAGGGATAAAGCCCGTGGCGCCGTAGCCGGTGATCGCTCGCAGATTGGGATTGGTCAGGCTGAGCAGCACGACGAAGTTGAACGCGGCCCAGGGCCACAGCCAGAACAGCCGGCGGCAAGCGCCAGGTTGCCGCCAGCGCTCGAATACTCCGCGCCAAAGTATGAGGGCGCTCAGGCTGCCCCATCCTGAAATCAACGTACGGGCCCAGTCGGCATTGCCGCCCAATGCCCACGTGGAGAGCAGCACCATGCTGGCCGCATGCCAAAGCGCGAGTCGCTCGGCCAGGCGCGGCGTGGATGCTAGCATCGGGCTGAATCGGTCGTCCGTCATCGAGTCGCCAAAAGTTGCGAATAAAAAGCGCTGAGCGTGGCAGCCGTCTGGGCCCACGAGTAGTCCGCCTGCATCCAGCGTCGGCCGTTTTGCCCGCGCTCGGCAAGCTCGTCGTGGGGCGTGGCGAGTGCATGGCGCAGCCGCTCGCGATAGTCACTCCAAGGGCAGCACCAGCCGCAGCCATTTTGGTTGAGGGCATGCCAGGGTGTGGTGTTGGTCACGAGCGCCGGCACGCCGCTGGCGAGTGCCTCGGCGATGACCATGCCGAAATTTTCCGAATGCGACGGCAGCAGGAAAAGCCGTGCGACCGCGTAGGGCGGGGGCGTCTGCGTGCCGTCGAAGACCGCTATGCGCTCCGCTCCACCACGTGCGGCAATCCGGTCGCGCAACTGGGCGACCGAGATCGTTTCGGGTATCCCCACGATCAGCAGCAGCCAATCTGCTGGTGCCACGTCGAGCCACAGGTCGATCAACTCGACGATGCGTTTTTTTGCGTGCAGCCGCGAATGGAACACCGCCGTCGGCCGCGAGGCGCAGGCCGGGCAGGCGTGGTGCCAGTAGGCACGCGCCTCAGCGAGTGCTCGCTCGTCTGGGATGGCCACGCCATTGGGCGCGACGCAGATCGGCTGGCGCCAGCCGCGCGCCCGGATGTTGTCGGCCTCATCCTGACTCGTGGCATGCCAGCCGGCGGCGGCAGCGAACGCACCGGGGTGTACGAATTTCTCGGCGAGCCATTTTTTCCAGCGACGGTGCCGCCACGCCCATGGGCTCATCATGCCGCGCGGCGAGATCACTAGCGGCACACCGGCCTTCGCCGCACACTGGTGCGCATAGTGCAGCGGACGTTGCCAGAGTGCGTGCGCGTGGATGAGATCGGCTGGAGTGGCGCGGAGCAGTCGGAGCAACTCCGGCGAGTTTGCCAGCGTCGCAGATCCACCGGCCGGCGCTTCGCGGTAATCGACGCCAGGCGTGGATGGCGCATTTGAATCGGTTGTCCCTGTGGCGAAGAGGGAGACCACGTGGCCCGCGTGCGCCAGCGCGGCCGCGAGATTCGGCACCGATACGCTCGGGCCGCCGAAGCGCGGATCGATGCTGGAGACCACGTGCGAGAGGCGCATCGTCAGATGGGCTCCGGGCGTTCCTTGACCGGGCGGCATGGATTACCGGCGCAGACCATGCGCGGCGGTTGGTCTTTCACGACCGCGGAGCGCGCCCCGATCACGCACAGTTCGCCTATGGTGACGCCAGGGCCGACAAAAACCTCGGCGCCCAACCATGCATTCTCACCGATCACGATGGGGCGCGCGTCGAGTGGAAGCGCCCACTGCCGATAGTCGTGGGAGCCCGCGCAGAGGTGCGCCATGCGACTGATTTGCGCGCCGCGGCAAAGTGTGATCGGTGCGAGATTATAGATGAGCGTGCCGGGGCCGATGAGCGTGTGCGCCTCAAGCCGAAGTTTCCAAGGGTACACGATGCGCACATTGGGAAACACGCGAACGGTGGCGGGCGAAGGGATGTCTGCACCGAAACGCTGGAGCAGCCAAATGCGCCAACGATGGGCGAAGCTCGAACTCGGGCGAAACAGTAAGGCCTGCACGCCATTCCAGCACCAGCGGCGGAGCACCGTACCAACAGAGTGTGGACGGCGGTTTCCCTGGCCTAGATAGGGGCGTGTGGACGAGTCAGGCATGGTGGTGAGCAGAGGTACACGGTGGCTTGGGAGCAAGGCTCGCGAGCGCAGCGAGCAGGCCCGCCGTAGTTTGCTCGTACGTGTACCCGGCAATGCGCTGAGCGATGGCGGGCCGCATCGAGGCGATGTCAGTCGAGAGCGCCTGAGCGAGTTTGGCCCGAAAGGCGGCGGCGTCTTCGCTCGGAAACACCCAGCCGGTGACGCCATCCGTCACGAGATCTTGCTGGCAGCCGACACGGTCGCTCACGAGACAGGGGCGCCCCATGTGCATGGCTTCGTTGACGGCGAGTCCCCATGTCTCGTAGAGCCCGCGCGAAGGCAGACAGAAGATGTCGGCCAGCCGATAACGCGATGGCATCTCGCTCTGGTTGGCAAACGGGAGGAACCGGATGCAGTACTCCGGCGCCAAGCGCGCGAGTGCTTCGAGTTTGGCCTTCTCCGGGCCGTCGCCGACGTACACCAGCGCGTCGCGCTGCGGCTCGGCAGTTGCGATGAACGCGCGCAAAAGCTCGGCGGGTTGTTTGGCGCTGACGAATTTCCCGGCGAACAGAACGACACGACGATCACCAAGACCGAGGGCGTGCCGGAGCCGGGCGGCCTCGGCCTCGTGTTCCGGCGTGACGTGAAAGTGAGTAACGTCGACCGAGTGCGGGGCAAAAAACAGCCGGTTCTCGGCGACGCTGAGAGTGCGGAAATATGCGCGGTTGGCGGCACCGACGTAGGTGACGGCAGCAAACTGGCGATAGAGACAGCGCAGAAGCCAGCGGCGCGGGCCAAGGAGTTTTTCACGCCCGAGCAAGTGCGAGTCGCCGCGGAAGATGAGCGGGAGTTTGTCGCGTCTTGATCCGGCGATGAGACGGAGGTGCGTCGCGTAATTA
>Ga0255347_1003036_pt1 | contig 22471 bp, 14 predicted proteins | sample wastewater_treat_2_FD_192479 | JGI IMG/M metagenome (GOLD analysis project Ga0255347, IMG submission 192479) | Wastewater microbial communities from Lulu Island WWTP, Vancouver, Canada - plant24 | ecosystem: Engineered > WWTP > Wastewater > Unclassified | place: Canada: Vancouver, British...
CGGCAGAATCAAGGATACGTGCTTTTCGGGCTGGATAGCTTTTGGATGGGGGTGGATGTGCGGGGGGAGGCGTTGAGCAGTGTGATTATTACGCGTCTGCCTTTCGCGGTGCCGGATCATCCGGTGGTGGCGGCGCGGTTGCAGCGAATCAAGGAGCGGGGCGGGGATCCATTCCGCGATTATTCTTTGCCGGAGGCCATTTTGAAATTCCGCCAAGGATTCGGGCGGCTGATTCGTTCGCAAACGGACGAAGGGATTGTTGTCGTGCTGGATTCGCGGTTGCTGACCAAGTGGTATGGGCGGCTGTTTTTCCGCTCGCTGCCGGAATGTCCGGTGGAGACGTTTGAGCTGAATCCTACGTGAGCGCGGCGTTGCGCGCGTCGTTGCCCGGGGGACTTTCCCCTTTTATTCTTTGGGTTGGTTGAGGCGGTGGTCGAGGGTTTCGGCGTTGCGGCGGGTGGCCTTGCGGAGTTCTTCGACATTTTTTTCAAAGGTGGGCGCATCCGGCTCCTGCAGGATTTCCCACGGCATGATGTCGGCGATTTGCGCGGCCATGGTTTGGATGCGCTGGTCTATGGCTTCGTTGCTCACCTCATCGGCGCGCAGTTGCTGCCAGCGGGCGCGCACCTGCTCCATGAAGTCGGGCGATTCATCGCACAGGCGGTCAAACAGGTGATTGGACAGCCAGGGGCGGTGTTCATTGAAAGTGTGGTCGTAATCCCAAGGGATGAAAAAGAAGCGGGCGCCGGGATGTCCGCCACGTGAGAGATAAAAATTGGTGGTTCGTCCATCCATGTTGCCGGAGAAGTTGAGGAGGAGCAGAAAATCAATGGCGTTGGCGATGTCCAGATGCTTGCCGATGTCGCGCACAAATTCGGGGGTGTCCGTTTGGCTGGTGAACGCGACTACTTCTTGCAAGGGCGCGTCGCGCCGCTCTTGGTTGGGGCGGGGAAAGACTTGGTCAAATGAGCTTGTTTGCGGCAGGGCGAACAACATGCGTTCGTAGCGCATTTTGTAAAGCACGGCGCCCGGGTCGAGCGGATCGCTTGCGTAATCCAGCATGTCCCCGTCCACGCGGGTGCACATTTCGTAGATGCCCAGATATTGGCCGTTGACAAATACTTCGGCCCAGCCGATTTCCGGGGCGTGGCGCGGGTTTTCCGGCGTGCCCCAGTCGCGGAAGAAGTCGTAGGCCAATTTGTTGCGCAATTTGGTGACATCCACATATCCGTTGAGCAAATACAGATAGCGGCTGGCGCGTTGTCCGATGAGTTGGGCGGACTCGTCGAAGCGGAGGGAGAACGGTTTTTTCCTGCCCCGCCAATAACTGGTGTTGCCCCGGTATTTGAGGCCGCCGCTCGTGGCCTGACCGCCTGAGAGCCGCAGCGGCGCGTTGTCCTGATTGGTGGCATAGAATGTGGCCTGAAAATCCACGCGGCGGTTGTAGGCGGGAGGTTCCGTGCAAGAAATGAAAATGGCGGGCCAAGAGCATTGCCTGGGCATGACCCGGAAATTAAATTCCGCCAGCGGAGGAGCGGCAGGCTGTTCGGCGGAGTGGAGGGTCAAGGTCACGGCTATCGGGGCGATCGTTCCGGGGCGAATGACGCGGCCATCCGTGGCGATGATGTCGGGGCGCGAGCTGTGGAGTGTCCATCCGTGTGTGGACAATGCGGCAACATCCAAGTCGGCGAGAATGTATTCCGGGGCGGGATTGTCGCCGAGCAAGGCGGTTGCGGTTGGCAGGGGCGGGCAGGTTGGCAGGTCTTGTGTGGCGCGGCGGATGCGCCAGGACCATTCGCGCCGGCTCCACGGATGAAAGCGGTCGTGCGACAAAAGGCTTTGAAGCTCTCGCAGTCGGGATTTCAGCGTTTCGGATGTGTCGGGCCAAAGCGGAGCGGCGGGCGCTTGTCCGGCGGCGGGTGGGCGGAATAAAAGAGACCAGTCGCCGGGACTTAACGGTTCCATGAATAGCGTTGAGGCGGGGGGGCGGGGGCGTTTGGAGATTTCAAACGGTTCATAATAATAGACGCCTTTGGGGAGGCCATTGATGTGCAGGCGGCACAGGGGCAAGTTGATGTTTCCGTTTGTGGAGGGGGCGCTGGCGGCGGCGAGTTCGAGCAAGTTGTCCGCCATCGCTTCGGGGGGGATGAGGCGAATGTGGCTGCTTCCCTGAAAGGGGGCGTCGGGGGGCAGTTGGAGGATGTATCCCGCCCGTTTGGTCGGCGCATAGTGTGTGTCGGAGCCGGCCAGACAAAGTTCGGCATCCACGGTTTGTTCGGCATATTGCGCGATGATGCGACGGGATCGGGCGGCATCTTTGATGCGGCGGCCGGCGGCGAGGGAGAGGTCGTGGCCGTGGATGAAATGACGGGAGTCGCGGGGGGAGAACAGCAGATTGATGGCGGGGAGGCCGTTCGCGGTGAGTTTGCCTTCGTGTAGAAACGGGTTGAAGCGGTCCAGCATCTTGAGCACGATTGCCGGGGCGTTGCGGTGGGCTTCCAGGAGACGCCAGAGGCCGTATAGAATCGGTGTTTTTTTGACGGGCAGGCTGAGGCGGGCGCGGGCGGCGTTTTTTATGGCGCGCGGCGAGAGGGCGCAGTTCCACGCGGCGGCTTCGTCCAGAGAGCCGTGCAAGGGCTCGGTTACGGCGTACCAGCGCCACTTGCCAAACTCCATGTTTTGATGGGGCAGTGAGATTTTTTCCAGCGGGCAGGAGGCTTTCAGGACTCCGTTTTCATAGAGGTGGGCTTTTCCGCCGGGGCCTTCCACAACGGCGGCGAGATGGACAAAACGGCCGTAGGCGGTGAAGGGATATGACAGGGTTTGGCCGCCGCCGTCGCCATCCGGGATATGAAAGCGCATGTGCCCGTCTCGCAACTGGAATCCCGTTTCGCGTTGATCATAATTGGCGTACCAGATGGTTTGCGGGGATTTCGTTTGTTTCAGTTTGGCCCAAATAGCGAGCGAATAGCGGTCGCCCAAGTCGGACCAGGGGACGGCGGTTTCCATGTAGGTGTACTGGTTGCCGTTGAAGCGGCGGGCGCGGCCGATTCGTCCGGCGACGATTTCCGTGCCGGGTGCATGAGTGGGCTGGCGGTGAATCCATTCGCGCGGTTTCGCTTCGTCGAAGGTGACGAGAAAGCGCAGGTTGTGATATTTGCGGAGGCGCCGTCCGATGCCGTTTCGCGTCTGGTCAGCGAGACGGGCGGGGGCTTCAAAGAGGAGGACGTCCGAGCGGCAAATGGCCAGCAGGGCCACACCCGCGGCAAGCAGCAGGAGGTATCGCCGGACTTTGCCTGTCATGTCAGCGGATTCCCCCGGGGCGATCGAGGAAGATGTTGATGGATTGCACCGGCACCTGCCGGGCTAATTCGGCTTGCAGTTGGGGGACATCGCTTTTCAGCCCGGAGAAGACGTATTGGAAATTGGCCTGGCCGTCGCGGATGGATGAGCTTTCGAGTTGGAAGCGTTTGAGGCGCGATTTGAGGACGGTTTCCACGGCGCTCATGTGAGCCGGGGCCTGCTCGGCGGGGACGGTCAGCACGAGGACGCCATCGCGGGTGAAGAGTTTCCAGGCGCGCGCGCCGCGAGTGAGCAAGAGGCTGATGAAGGCCACGACGTACATCAGGAGCAGGAAGCGGAAGTTAAAGGTTGCGGCTGAAATGGAAGCGGCAATCACGAGCATGATGAAGCCGACTTCTTCGGGTTCCTTGATTGGCGTGCGGAAGCGGATGATGGAGAGGGAGCCGAGCAAGCCGAGCGAGAGGGGGATGGATAATTGTACCCCAATGAAGAGCGTGGTGATGGCGATGGCCAGCAACGGGAATGCGCGGTGAACCTGACTGCCGGTGCCCCGGCGTTCGTAGAAAAAGCGATACATGCCGGCGGCGGCGTAGGCCGCGAGCAGCGCGGCGATTAAGGCGGTGATAAACAGGCCGGGGTCTAGCTGCTCCCGAACTTGACGAAATTTTTCCAGAGTTTCAAATGTGTCTATTTTCATACGGGGATTCCTCCATGCAGGATTTGATTCATACATTCACCAAATTTGGAAAAGCTGCGCAAGCGCAGGCCGAGTGAATATAATTGCTCCACCCAGTCGGGCAGGGTTTTGCCCTGATTCTTGAATTCGCAGACGATTTGCTCCACCTGCACGTGGTGGATGGCCGGGAACTGGGTGGCATTGAGGCGTTCCGCGCGAATCTGCGTGTCCAGAGCGATTCGGCTGCCCGTGAGCGGGCAGACATAGCGGCGCCGGGCATAAGAAATGCAAATGACCGGGACCAGCGACATGGGGATTGGCTCCATCAATTTCGGCGCGTGTTGATATAAGAAGGCGGTGACGGACGGGTCTTCCAAGGGGACGTCCTGAATCCATGGAGCGGGGGCGGAGATTTTGATTCGGCTTTTGTCGCGGGCGGAGCCGATGCGGTTTTTCACTTCGATAAACGCGGGGATTTCCGCATTTTGGGGCGGGCCATCCGTGCCGTACCAGCGGATGCGGACTTTTTGTTTCAAGTGGTCGCCTTCTTTTTTGGCCGCCCAGAAGTCGCGGAGAAGTGTGTCGAAATAGATGCTGTGGATATAGCCGACGGGGTAGAGCGGGTCGGGGAGGCATGTGGCGGCCAGAAGTCCGATGGCGTCGGCGGCCAAAGCCGGATGGCCCACAAACTTCAGTTCGTTGGTCAAACCTTTGGGGCGACCCGCAAAGGGGGCGGTTATCTTGGATATGGCACTTGAAAACACGTGGCGATAGTGTGCAAAGGCAGGGGCGAAATCAAGAACGGACTGGTGGCGGCGGCGTGACTTGCGCCGGTGTCAGCGGGGGATAGTGGCGTTGTTTTATTGGAGATTGCGGGCGATAAGCTCACGGACGGTTTCGGCGAGCTGGTCTTCATCCTGAGCGGGGTCGCTAGTGATGGTGGGTAGAAAGCGGACGAAGATGCGTGTGAGCGGGCGGGGGATGCGTTTGCCCCGGGGCAGCGCGCGATAGGCGCCGCTGATGGCAATTGGGACCACTGGCACCTTCATTTCCAAAGCCAGGGCGGCAAAGGTGGATTTGAAGTCGCCCAGCTCGCCATCGGCGGAACGGGTGCCTTCGGGGAAAATCAGCAAACTGCCGCCTTCCTGCAGGGCCTGCGCCATCATGTGCAGGGAGGCTTGCACGTCGCGGCCCACTTCCACCACGATGACATTGCAGTTGCGGGCGAGCCACGAGAGGAATCCTTGAGTGACATGCTTGCGCTTGGCGTAGAAGTGCATTTTCCTGAAAAACGCGTTGCTCAACAAAATGGAGATGAAGAGGCCGTCCATGTAGGACTGATGATTCGCCACGAGGATGCAGGGGCCTTGCGCGGGGATATGCTCGCGGCCTTCGGCGCGGATGCGGAAAAAGAGACGCAAGAGGCCGGTGAAACATATTTTGAGGAACAGGTGAATCCAGGAGGAGCGGGGCAGGTCGAGGGGGGTGTCAGCGGAGTGAAGTTTCAGCAGGCGGCTCCGGGAGGCGGACTGGTCGCGGAAAAAGATGCGCTGTTCATCGGCATGGCGGGAGAGGGCCAGCACGTTGGGATATTCCTCGAAAACCGTTTCCGGCAGGCGCACGCCAAATGTTCTTTCGATGAACACCAGCAACGCGAGGCGCGCGAGGGAGTCCAGCGCCAAGTCCATTTCCCAATGGGAACCGGGCGCGACGTGCGGGCATTCCAGTTCCGTGCGCAGGAAGCGCTCAAACGCGGCGTAGGCGGGGCCGAGGTCTGCGGCGTCGGGCGGCGGGGTTGAGTCCTCGCTGAATGTGCCGACGGCGAGAGCGCCCAATTCGTGGCGTTTGAATTTGCCCAAGCGGGTTTTCGGCAGCTCGGTGGCGACAATGGTCAGTTGGGTGATTTTTTTGTAGGGCGCGGCGGCGCGATTGTAGGGTTCGAGCAGCTTCCAGCGGAAATGTTCGGCCTGCTGGGCGGGCGCATCATCGAGAAAGCCCGGTTGCGGCACAATCAGGGCGTGGAGCAGGTCGTTCTGGCAGGTGATTGCGACTTCCTTGATGTCGGGGGAAAGCGTGACGAGTTTTTCTTCCAGCTCCGCGGGGTTTACTTTTTTGCCGCTGGGCAAAACGATGATTTCTTTTTTGCGGCCGGTGATGAAGAGGTAGTTGTCGCTGTCGAGGTAGCCGAGGTCGCCGGTGTGGAGCCAGCCGTCTATGATGGCGGCGGTGGTGGCGTCTGGATTTTTCCAGTAGCCGGGGAATACGTGGGGGCCGCGGGCGAGGACTTCGCCTTCTTCGATGCGGACGCTGTCCGGCAGGCAGGGCTGGCCGCAGGAGCCGAGGCGCACGGCATGCGGGCGGGGGAAGGTAATCATGGGGGCGCACTCGGTCATGCCGTAGCCTTCGAGCATCTGGAAGCCGCAGATGGTGAGGTCGCGCGCGACGTCGCGGTCGAGGGGCGCGCCGCCGGAAACCATTTGGCGCAAGCGGCCGCCAAAGTTTCTTTGCACGGGCGCGAGCAGGACGCGGGCCACGGAAAGGCGGTTGATGGTGGCGGAGAGCTTGAAGAGCAATCGCCCCACGGGTGAACGGGTCAGCTTGTCCATGATGGCCTTGCGGAGCAGGGCGTAGAGGCGCGGGACGCCAATCAGGATGGTGGCGCGATGGCGGCGCATGGTGGCCACCATGATGGCCGGGTCCAGTGAATGGGCGAGGATGATGCTGCCGCCGGAGTAAAGCGGGGCGAGGAGGGAGCCCATCAGCGGCAGAATATGGTGCAGGGGCAGGAGGGCAAGGGTGCGGGTATTTTCGTGGAAAATGGGCACACGGTCGCAGACGGATTCCAGATTCACCTTGAGGTTCTCAAAGGTCAGCATGACACCTTTGGGCGCGCCGGTGGTGCCGGAGGTGTAGAGGATCGCGGCCAATTCATGCGCGGCGCCGGATTCGAGCGCGGGGCCGGGGGGCGCGGCGACGGGAAGGGGAGGGAAGTCTTCGGCATCCAAACTCAGCACGCGGGCGGTTGCTTGGGGCAGGCCTTGGAGGGCGGCGGTTACGACCGGATGCGTTTTGGCGGAGCAGAAAATGACGGCGGGTTCGGTTTGCTCCAAGATGTAGGCCAGTTCATCGGCGGGGCTGGATGCGTCCACGGGAACGACCACGCCCTTTTGTCGCCAGATGGCCCAGAGGGTGGCAATCCATTCCGGCCGGTTTTCGGAAAAAACGACGGCGCGCGCGCCCGGCTCGGCGTTGTAGAGCGCGGAAATGGCTGACGAATGGGCCAGCAGTTCGGAGTAGGAGATGGCTTGTTCGCGCCAAAAGACAGCGGTTTTCGGCAACGGTTTCGCGAGGATGAAAGAGGGGGCGGCTCCTCCGAATGTCGGGTGCGTGGCGGTCATGGTTGGCGAAGGAGTTGGAAGGTGAATTCGTCGTTGTCCGTTTGGCGGATATAGCGTCGGGGTGCGCCCGTCGCAACGAGGGCGGCGCCCGGCCAAGCCGCGACAATCCGTGTTTGAATGTTGCGTGGGTTCATTGCACTCTTATTATTCCCGGCCGGCCCCGTGGATTACGGGGCGGCCGGGAGCCGATGGATTAGTCCAGAATCGGGGGCTTGCCGAGGCTGATTACGCACTTGTCGGCGACTGGCAGTTCCACATGGGAGGTGCCCGCCGCCACCGGGACATTGGTGGCCAGCGACCAGTTCCAGTTGCCATTGGTGACGGTGGTGGCCGTGTACACCGGCAGGCTGGTGATGGAGGAGGGCAGGTCCGTCAGCGTGGCGTCGAAGCGGAAGAGGCCGTTGCTCGTCGTCACGTTGTTAAGCGCGACAATGGCCACCTCCTGTGTTCCGCCGCCGCTGCCGGGCAGGATGGTCACGCTGAAGTTCGTCGTGGCGAAGGCGTCATTGCGCTGATTCTGGGCCAGGAAGTGGAATGTGAAGGTTCCGTCGTTCGACGGCGTGAACGCCAGCATGCCGTTCTCGTAGGTGGAGACAAAGGCGGCGGGCGCATTGGTCAGGGTCACGACCGGCTCGCCGTCGCCCGTGGCGGTCACGGAGATGGCCACGGCATCGCCTGCTTCCTTGTTCGTGGGGATGGAGCCGACCTGGAACACCGGGGCCGGGTAGGCGGTGACATCCACGAATTGGAGGTATTGCACCACCGCGCCGTCCGCCCAGACCATGCCCGGCGATGTTTCGCCGTTGTCCACGCCGCCGTTGAGGCCGATGTAGAAGTTGGTGATGATTTCCGAACCGGCCTTGCCTTCGGGCCAGAGCAGCGCATTTGTATTGGCGGCGGCCAGATTGCGGACGTTGTAGAACCGGTCGGCGCGGTTCTCCAGCCCCAGCTTGTCGGCGAAGGGGGAGAGGTCGTAGACCTGGGCATTGCCGGTCAGGCCGGACGTGTCGCCGGTTTCGTTCATGAACAGCACGCTGGCAATCACGGAATCCCGGATGTTCGGGTTGGCGCCTTCCTCTTCCCACTTGGCCACCGTCATCATTCGCGGGTTGTCGTTCAGGAACCAGCGGTTCTTACTGCGCAGGGCCGGGCTGGCCAGGCGCGCCTGGTTGACGCGGGCGTAGAATTGCGCCATCGCGCGCGAATCGCGGAAGTCGCCGGTGGGATAGCACGGGTCGTCCCACACGTACATTTGGTTCCACTTCTTGAAGTGGGGAATCCATTTGCCGAAGTTCTGCTCGAAGAAGTAGAAGCCTTTCCACTTGTTGGCCTCGTCGCCTTCGCCCTCATACGGGCTGACGGCGTGTTCCTGGCCGTAGAAAATCATCGGCACGCCGTCAATGGCGGAGAGCATCGCGTAGCGCGAGGCGGTGGCCCACGGGTCGCCGAAGGGCATCGGCTCGTCGTGGCACGTCAGGTTCAGCAGGATGACCCCATTGCCGTAGAGCGTGCGGCGTTCCTCCAGCGCGATTTGCAGGGGCGCGGGTTCGCTGATTTTCTCCTGCGTGAAGCGGAAGACCATGTTTTCGTTGAGAATGTCGAAGTGGCGGTTCGAGCGCTTGCCGATGAGGCCGCCGTCGAGCGACTCGGCCATGAACAGGAAGTTCCATTTCACGGAGCGTGTGCGGTTAATCAGGTACTCCCAGAAGTGGCTGGGAAGGCCCTGGGCGTAGTCGCAGCGCAGGCCGTCAATGCCGTAGTCGTCGAGCAGCACGCCGTTGCCATCGGTCACGCCGGGCTGGTTGACGCCGTTGTGGCCGGTCTTCTTAATCCAGTATTCCGGATAGCTGGCCATGTACTTCCACAGCAGTTTGGTCGCCGGCAGCATCTGGTCGTAGTAATACTGGTCGTCCTCGTTGTACATCCGGCTGGTTTCCTCGGTCAGTTCGCCGATTTGCTTCTGGGCCTCGGTGCGGTCGTCGAAGCGGATCAACGTGGAGTAGTTGCCGTAGAGCAGTTCGGCCACGTCGTCCCACTTGCCGAAGTCCACGCGCTCGGGGGCGACGCCGATGTCGTTGTCGGTGGCGCTGACGTAGGTGGTCGCCGGCATCGCGTAGTTGGTGGCGCGCGAGTACCAGTTGATGCCCATCTGGCCGGTGGTGGCGATGCGGCTTTCCGGTTGCAGGGCGGCAATGTTCCCGTAGGCGTTGGTCAGTTCCGCGATGGCCGCCGCGCCGAGACCGTTGGTGGCCAGCGCAAGTCCCGCGCCATAGACCGCGTCCCAGCTCGTGTGGTTCATCACGCCGTCGAGCATCACGTTGATGGTGTTCAGCGAGCGGGCGCCCGGGTCCATCGTTTCGCCGCGGGCCCGGTCGCAGAGGCGCACGAAGTTCGTGAACGCCGCCACGGCGTTGGCTTCGCTCGGGTCGTTGGCCATATCGGGATTGACGGAGAAGTAGTTCTTTGTGCCGTAGGGGCTGCCGGGCCAGTAGCGCTGGCCGGTGGCAGGGTCGTTTTCGACCCGCTCGCCGCCGGAGGGATGAATGGGCTGGAACCACAGGCAATTGACGTTCAGCTTGTTGAGGTATTCCAAGCTGAATTCATCGAAGTCGCCGCCGCCGAGGAGTTTCTCGGAGAGCTTTTCGAACGTGCCGCGGCCGGTCTGGGCGGTGTTGGTCGCCTTGATGGTGAAGACGTTGAGTTCATACATCGTCTGCTCAAGGGCCTTGCGCGGCGAGATGACGACGGCGTGGTCGCGGCGGACAGCGCCTTCAGGCCCTTCGGAGTACCAGGTCCAGTTGCCGTTGGTTTCGCCGGCGGCCATGAAGCGCGCGGACACCCGGTAGGCGCCGCACTTGTTCACCGTCAGCGTCTTTTCCCAGCCGCCCGCCCCCAGCGTCATGGGAATGGCCTGCCAGTAGCCGGCTCCGACGTTGTAGGTGTTTTCGGCGGTGACGCTGTTGCCATCCGGCGGCACGATGCCGTCGGGCCAGCCGTCGCCGTTCATGTCGTCGTCGGCGTGGTCACGCCGGCCCACGTTGGTGAATAGTTCGACCTTCTGGGCGTTGGCGGGGGCGTTGTAGCGGACTTGCAGCGTCACGGTGTCGCTCGGGTCGGCTTCGTCAATGAAGTACTTCGTCGTTGTGTAGTCGGCGGCCATCCAGCCGCTGTCGTAGTCGCGGGTGGCGCCGCGGACTTGCAGGTCGCCGGAGCCGTCGGACCACAGGCGGAATTCAAAGGTCGAAGCGCCGCCGCCGGCGTTGTACTCGGCCTGCCGCCAGACGCCGTTGGCGCCGCGGGCGTAGATTTCATACACCAGCACCGCCCGCTCGTTCATCAGGTTGGTGTCGGTGAGATTCACCACCCAGCGCATCGCGTTGCCGTTGGGGCTGGGATCGGCGACCTCGCCGTCATAGACCATGCTGACCTGATTGGTCAGGGCATTCCAAGAACGCTTGCCAGGCGTTGCGGAGGCCTTTTTGATGCGGGTGACGCCGCGGACCTGCCGCACGCCTTCGTCTTCCAACCGGACGCGGTAGCGCACGATGGCTTCATCGGCCCATTTCACGCCGTTCTTGATATAGCCGATTTTGGCGCCGATTTGAACGCTGGCCGCGCCGGCGGCGGTGATGTCGCCGCCGTGCCAGATGTAGCCGGGTTCCGCGCCGTCGGCGCCCTTGATGCCGACCTCGAACGGCGTGGCCTGCGCCGCGCCTTCGCGCTTGAACAGCTTGTACATCGCGGACTGCTCGGGATTCATCGCGACATAGGTCGTCACGGGCGCGGTTCCGTTGGTGTATTCCACCTTCAGGTAGTACTGGAACACGCCGCCGGCCTGCCCGCCGGGCACGATCTGGGTGCCGACGAAAAACCGGTTGTTGTCGTCGTTGGTGTTGGTGGCCCACGCCAGGGCGGAGCTGCTCCAGGCGCCGTTGGTGCCGTAGCGGTAAACCAGCGAGCCGCCGGTCATGTCGCCGTGCGGATGGTAGTTGCCGACGTAGATTTCGATCGTGTCGCCCTCGCCCGGCTGCACGGGATGACGCATGTACTTGTCTTCGTACGGCTCGCGGTTTGTGGGACAGTGCCATGCCGTGCCCAGCGTGTAGGTGTTGCTTTCCGAGGCCGTCAGCACCACCGTGGCATTGGTGATGGGATTGCCACCCGCATTATGGGCGGTCACCCGCAGTCGCCACGAACCGGCCGCATAAGCCGTCCAGTACCAGTCCCACGTTGCGCCCGTCACGCCGGACCACGATTGCACGTGGGAGCCGTTCAGGGTCGTCAGCGCCGCGCTCCAGCTGGCCGCCGTCGCGTTCGCCAGGCTGAAGTCGAGGTCGAAGGCCGTGCCTGCGTCGCCCAGCGTCACGGAGCGTGTCCCGGCGCACTCAATCCGCGGGTTCCCGTCGTCTTCGCGCGTGATCGTCACGGAATCCTGCTTCTTGGCGCCGGGGGCTTCGGAGGTGATTTTGAAGTTGTCCACGTACATTTGGCGGTAGGCCTGATTGGGGGCTTCCGGTACGGATGAAGCGTTGAAATAGAACTTCATTTTGCTGGGCGCCCCGGCCGGAACGGACAGGGTCTGGTCATAGGACTCCGTTCCATCGCGGCCCGTGCCGCGGACGCGGATGCTGCCGTTGGCCACGTATTCGAAGCTTAGCGGCATCGCCTGCGTGCCGTAGTTGACGAACATCGGATTGCCGTTGATCTGGATGGTGGCACTGTTGCTCATGTTGATGTAGACGAGTTCGGTATCGCCGGCCAGCAGGCTGAATCCGCGATAGGAACCAACGGTGTCGCTGTCCCAATTCACGCCCCAGTCGAAGCTGAAGGTTGCGCCGACGGGCATGGCGCTGCTGAAGCTGCGAAGCACCTCGGCGTTCGCGCCCGAGCCGGGCGGGTTGGCATAGAAACCGAACGTCTTGTCGCCGAAGCCGGTGATGCCGGCATTGGCCGGATCGCCGACAAACACGCCTGCCCATGAGATCGTGCCGTCCTGAGTGTGGTTGAAGTCCCACGCGCCAAATCCGGTGCCTTTATTGTCGCCTTCGGACCACGTTGCGTAGTTGGCGGCGCGGTCCTGCGCCGTGGTCGCAACGTTGCCGGCTTCGTAGCCGTAGATGGTGACAGCGTTGATGCCGACGCGGAGCGGGACGGGCACACTCCAGTAGCCGGAGAGCGGGAAGGTCCCGGTCTCGCCGCTGAGGGCATTGGTCCAGAACAGGGGGCCGATTAGATTCGCGCCGGCGGTGCCTGTCACGGTGGCCTCGGCGGCTTGCGTGGTCGAGTCGGGCGTGGTGATGACGACGTCGGCGGGAACGGCCGGCCAATCCTGAACGACAACGGAATAATTATCGCCGTTGTTGTTGGCGTAGAGCACGGAGGCACCGTTGCTGGCCGCGATGTAGTACTTCATCACATAGCCGTTGGTCAGGCCGCTGTCCACCACGTAGGTGAAGGTGCTGAGCACGTTGGTGGCGTTGTTGGTAACCACGCCGGTTCGGGTCATTGGATAGGTCGGCCAGACGTCCGCGGGCCCCGTGGCCGGGTCGTAGATGTCGTATCCGACCCTCGCCGCCAGCGCGCTGATGTCGGTTTCCGGCGCTGTCCGCAGAATGACGGTGATGGTCGTGCTGCTCTCGGGTTCCGGATTCACGGGGTTGGCGGAGACGCTCTGGAAGGAGAAGTTCGCGGGTTCCGGCGCCGGATAAATGGTCATTGTGTAATTGCCGCCGCCGTTGTTGTCCCAGAACGTGTTGGTCACGCCGTCGGCGATGTGCTCCACGCAGATGACATAGTCCAGTTGGCCGGTCGAGAGGTTGCCGAGCGAATAATGGTACCAAGCGCCGCCGGTGGACGCCCAGTTGGTGTTGATGTTCATTTCCACCTTGGGCCAATTGCCCGTGGGATGGTTGAAGCCGTAAATCAGATAGACCTTCTTGTCTGTGAGGCTGGCCGGGCCGGCTTCCGTGTTGATGTAAATGGTGTCAGCCGTCGTCGCGCTTTCGGTTGGATATCCGTAGGTGCCGCGCGCCCAGAGGCCGGAGGGTGTGCCGCCGCCGCCGAACACGTCGGCGGAATTGTCCACGAAATTGCAGATGTAGATCTTGGTGCCCTTGCCGCCGATTTTCGTGGAACCGAAGGCGATCTTGCCGTCGCCTTCCGACGTGAAGCTGGCCGGCCCGACGCCGTTTTCCTTAAATTCAGCGTTGCCTTTGCCGGCCCAGATGTCGCCCAGGTCCATTTCGTAGTCGGCGGTGTTGACGATGACAAGGGCGACTTCCTGGTCGTACCACTTGGTGAAGGCGTAGATGCCCTGGCCGCCGCTGGCGCGGCGCTGCTCGAAGCCGCCGCGGCGCAGCGCGCGGCTCTGGTTGCGCAGGCCGTTCAGCCAGGCAATGTGGCCGTAAAGCCCGCGGTCCTTGGCCCATTGGCTGAACATGTCCCCGCTGGCGTTGCCCGGCTGGAACCCCTTGTCGAACATGCATTCGCGCTGCCAGTCGCCGTCGTCGGGATTGTCCCAGGTCCGGTTGCTGCCGTTGTAGTGGCCGCCCTGGTTGAACATGTGCTCGGTGCCGTAGAACAGCAGCGGCACCGGCGGCGCCATGTAGAGGAACGTCATCGCCGGGCTCATGATGGCCTTGGCGGTCGCCGCGTCGCCGCCGCCGTACGAGCAGGCGAACCGGTCCACGTCGTGGTTGTCGAGGAAGGCGATGACGTTGTCCTTGCCGGCGCCGTACATGTTGAGGTTGCCCATCTCCTGACCGAGCTGATGGGAGGAATAGCCGTTGCCGAAGACATTCTTCATCGCTTGCATCATCGGGAACTGCAACGCGGAGTTGAAGCCGTAGCCGTCGGAGCACCAGCTCGCCAGCGCCCCGTTGTCGTAGCTGAACAGCTCGCCGAACATCAGAAAATTGTTTTTCCCGCGCCAGGCGGCGTGGTTGCGGATGTCCTGCGCCCAGTCGCGGCACCAGTCGTAAGGCACGTGCTTGATGGCGTCCACGCGGAATCCGTCGCAGTCCGTCGCGTCAATCAGGTTCTTGAACGCCTTGGCCAGAATGCTCCGCACCTGGGGATTGTCCGAACGCAGGTCGTCGGTTCCTTTGAACTGGCCCAGCAATTGCTCGGGGAAGCAGTCCCAGCAGTTGATTGTGCCGTGATTATGAAAGTAGTCCAGATTGTCGAAGGGGGGCCAGTGCTTGTTGCCGCTGTTCCACCAGCCGAAGGAGCCGTGCCCATCGGGCCAGTACGCCTTGTCATCGTTCTCGTTGCCGGTGTTGATGCCGTTCTTGTCGCACATGTGGTTGGGCGCGACGTCGAGAATGACATACATGCCCCGGCTGTGGCAGTCGTCAATCAGGTTCTTCAGGTCGGCGAATGTGCCCATTGCGGGGTCGCACTTGAAAAAGTTTTCGGCGTGATATTGGTGGTAGGGCGTGTAGTTGGGGTCCTTGCCCTGGTCATTCTGCTGCACACCGGAAATCCACAGCGCGGTGATGCCCATCCCCTCCAGATAATCGAGCTTCTGACGCAGGCCGTTCCAGTTGCCGCCGTGGTGATAGTTGCGGTTGTAGGGGTAGGGCTTGCCATCGCAGGTCCACGCCGGCTTGTAGCCCGCCAGACGGTCCACGCCGTCCGTGGCGAAGCGGTCGGTGAACAACTGGTAGATGTTCCGGTCCCGCCATTGCTCAGGACTCGGCGTAAAGGCGTAGGAGTTATCGCCCGCAGTGTCCCTCGAATAGAGCGCGTAAACGTCCGGCTGTGTGCCGTACCACTCCGCCGGAATCTCCTCGTTGGCTTGCGCGATTGGCAACGCCAGCATGAAAAACAACAGCACCAACCCCGCGCGCAGAAAAGCCTCAACATGCTTCATAATCGTGCTCCTTTTGATGGACTCCAGACCCGTTGGGGCCATTTGAGAACCCTAGCATACAACGAATCAATCCACACGCTAATAAAAACGCCCCCGCCAGTAAAGCGTTTTTGTTCCGGGGCGAAAAAAAAGGGCGAAAAAGGGGGAGGGTTCGGGAAAAGAGGTCAGAGGTCAGAAATCAGAAAACAGCCGGGGAACCGAACAGCCATTTAACGCAAACGGCGCAAGGGGCGCAAAAGAAACGCAAACGGGGAAGGGCGAGGAACAGCCACACGGACAAACACGGACGGACACGGACGGTGGGAGGTTTAAGGTTTTAAGGTTAAAGGTTGAAGGCACCGAAGGGGGGCGATGGTTTTTCCTGAAACCTGAAACCCTGTGGAGAGGTCAGAGTGCAGAAGTGAGAGGTCAGGAACAGCCGGAACAGCCATTTAACGCAAACGGGGGTGATAACCGCGAAATGACCAAATTTTCTCAAAACTTGCACGTTCAGGCGCAAAACTGTAAAAATGCTTAAACAATTCGGTCGGTGAAGGGCTGTGAAACTATCTGGTCCGGAGTTTGCAGTGCGCTACGTGCGACGCGCCTTATCCCTGACGTTGCCGGAAGACATGCTGCGAGATACAAGTAGCTATGAAAGATGCGAGGTTGCGGAAATACGCACAAGCCAGCGCTTGACCAAATTTAAAAGTGACACTAAGCCCCTAGTGGCTCTTGGTGCGCTGTACTAAGGAATGCTGAGGTTCGTTGGGTATGTATTATGGATAAGATCAACCGCATATTCATTTCGTGTTTCAAGGTTGTCATGGCGTTGCTTGGGATTATGGCTCCCGTGTCTATGACAGGCATGTGTGTATTTGCTCAATCTCCAAGGGATGCGGATGATCTGGTAAAGATCGTTATTCCGCCTCGTTTTGAACTTGGCATCCTCTATGCTCCTCTTAATCTTGATGTGCTGGTGCCAAGTGGAAAGGCAAGTGAGCTCAGCCCAGAGGCTATGTTTCCAGAGGCAACGTTTATTGAAGAGCACGCGTTCAGAGAACTCAAACAGGGTTTAGAAGAAATCTCCATACCCTGTCGTACCGTCAGTTTTCAGCGGAATGGAGAGTTTGCCTGGTGGATTTGGCGCAACTATTATGCCGGCGAATATGTGGATCACGCTTACTTGCCCAAACAGGGGTTTGAAACAAACCTGATTGGATGCTGGACCGGGGCTGTATTCAGCGATGGCAGTACAAACCATTTTTCCGTATCGGAATCGGGATGGTTCCAGTTAAAAACCCACCTCTATACAGTTGACGGTCGTGTGGGCGGGTTTATGGAAGAGGGACGGATATGGGCAACGCCAGAAAGCATACTTCTTCAGGGTAATTTGGGGGTGAGGCTATACAAATTGGATTATAGGACAAATTCCATATCCATGCGCAGGCTTGTTACAGATTCGGCTATTGTGTTTAGGTATGAATTCACGAAAGAACAGGGCAGCCATGAGACAAGCGATCGGTCCCGGGCCGTTGGTGACAAGTTGGTTCTTCCTGATCCGTGATGCTGAATCCATATGAGATTGTCTGAAAAGTACTGGGCTGCGATAAGGGTTTCCTTGGTATTTCAGGTATTTCTATGCCTCATGACCCTGTTGATGACTGATCTTGGCCTGAGCTTCCAGATATGGGGAATCACGATGACTGCCTATTGGGGCGGCGTTATCGTTGTAGTGATGAGGCGGCCAGTGGCTCCGACAAGGCTGGACATATTTCTTGTCCGGTGGTCATTCCCCTTTTTATTCATTTTGGCCGTTCCCTTGGTCGCACTTATCTGGAAGGCCAGGGGGGTGATGGGATGAAGGGGTGATGATGCGTGTCGCGCAGTCGAATTCTGGGCCGCCGTGGAGCATAGAGTCCGCGGCTAGGGACGGACCGGAGTGCTTCGGCGCCCTGATCTCATCCCGAGAGAGCCTGCATGGTTGTTTGGTTGAATGTCGCGCCGTGAATGAAAGTCGGAGCCCAGCGCTTGAAGATGATTAGACGGCTTGAAAAAAAATCCGTTTCAGAAACCATTCTGTTCTTGTGCTACGGGGGGCTTAATGGTTGTTCAATTCATGATCGGTATACTTCTCTCCGGTGTCCGACTTTTACGATGCAGACGATCAGGATGGCATCTTGGATTTCGTATAGCACGCGATACACGCCACATCGTAATCGGTATTTCTCCGATCCAGAGAGCTTGCGACTTTGCGGAGGGCGGGGATTCTTAGCCAGTTCGGCGATGTCATCAAGAATACGTCGGACATCGCGCTTGGGGATGGGTTCCAAGTCCTTGCGCACGGACTTGCGCAAGACAATTTCATATTTTGCCATTGCGCTTGAGCTCCTTCACAAAGTCCTCGAACTTGATCGTGGGCTCATTTTTCCGGGCATCGAAAATCCCGAGGTCTTCTGCGTCCTCGGCTAGCTCGGTGCGTACAGCGTCATTGATCAAATCCGACAAGGAGCGAGAAGTCTCAATAGACTTCAGGCGTAGGGCGCGGTGTAGGGCCGGCTCCAGATAGACGGTTGCTCGTTTGGTCAGGGTAGTCATGCTTCACCTCATTTCTGACCGCACAATAACATCATAGCGTCATGCTGTCAAGATGCCCTATGAATTGAACGTTCGGGTTCAGGGTTTAGGAAAAGAGGTCAGAGTGCAGAAGTCAGAGGTCAGGAACAGCCGGACAGCCGGAACAGCCATTTAACGCAAACGGCGCAAGGGGCGCAAAAGAAACGCAAACGGGGGAGGGCACCTTTCAGCTGGGGTGAGCCATCTATTTGTGGAATTATCCAATCCGTTTCAGGGACCATTTTGTCCTTGTGCTACAGGGGGCTTAATGGTTGTCGGGCGTCAGACTCTCTTCTATATTCGATTCTTTTCTACCAATCTTCTATAGTGTTCTCCGAGTGCTGTGAGTCTGCAAGACTTGCTCTCCATAGCAGCGTTCCACATGTGAGAAGCATTGACTGGGACAAGAAGGTTCAGACGATTGTAACGTTGCAAGATTGAAAAAATGCGCGTTTTTTCAGGGTTTGGCAATGGCATTCCCGCATCCCGACCTTTCATCTCAGGCTCATAAGTAGGATCAAGTGCATACTCAAAACCAGGAGTAGGAAAAAACTCTGTTAATCGTCGTAAATCAGAAATTTCTATCGGAGGTGATGATTTCCGTAATGAAACGAATTGTTTGACATTAGTCTTGAATACTGGTCGTTGCTCCCAAGCTCCCAACGATTGATCTATGTGAGCATATACACTGCCAGGGGTAATATCACCGGTCAGATTGGCCGCACTCCCAGATAGGGCGTCAACGAAGAGAGATGTAAACACTCCACGCCCGTTTTCTTCTGTTGCGTATTGATCTTTTGTGGATGCAGTTAAAACAGTAAGGCCTTCCGATAATGTGGCCAATTGGTCTCCGGTTGGAGGCGTACCTGCTATACCTGAATGACAGCTGTCTAATACGATTACCTTGTTTTTTGCTGGCGAAGCGTTTGCAAAAGTTAATATTTCGGAAAGAGACACCCCCTCGTCGCCACGTTTAGAATCTGTTGCAAGGAGATATCCGCCCGATGCTTCGATATGACCGTGCCCAGCAAAGTAAAATAGGGCTATTTCTGCATCGGATTTAAAAAGTTTCTCAACCTGATCTTTCAGCTCACTACGATCGACTCGATCACTCGAACCAGTACCGGTGAGTAATCGACAATCAAAGTTCACAGCACCGCCATCGTGACGTTCCAAAATCGCTTTGACTGCATGCGCATCATTTACACAACCAAACAGGTCGCTACCATGCTCGTAGTAGTCGATACCTACGATAAGTGCTATTCGCATATTAGATGCCTCCGATATTTAAAGGCTATCGATGAATTTCTCTATTGCTGGCCATGTCCAGGCCACAGTATTCACCTCGACAAGATTTGTCCTGTCATCTTTGTAAGCCCAAATCCCGAGAACCTTCTTCTTCTCCTCTTTGGCGCATGAAATTTCCCATTTTTGACCGCTCGATGTAAGAGAATTTTTACTTACAAGCGCAATGACGCCATCTGACCGGCGAATACGAGTGCGAACATGTTCTTTCCACTCTGAATCGTATGCCTCTTTTACTGACATATCGATGTACTCGAATGGTGAGTTTGTGTTTAAAGATTGACCTTTAAGCAAATCTCTTTGCGTTTCGTCTTCGATAGCAAATGCTACAAAAACCACTTTTTTGTCTGCCATTTTTATTCTCCCTTGATTAGTTATTAAACATACAAACATATAAACATCTGATTCAATTTTCCGCCCAACGTCAGCGTTCTGGGGATTCGCCACTTGTGGCGAATACCCAGCAACGCATTGTTCGAATATTCTTCTGCCATGCATGCGGGGGGTTAGGGACTGCGGACGCGGAAAAAGCCCGTGTCTTCACCGCTAGGCAATTCAATGGATACGGGATCGAAGCTCGAGATCAAAGGAAAAGAAGCGACTGCTTGCCAATTCGTGTCTGTAATTGTCGCGACCGATTCCAGATTGTAAGTGCGGCTGGGAGTCAAATTGGCTGTCATTAAGGATAGTGTGTTGTTGGATTGAACAATGTGGCTTAAAAAAGGAGCCGCTACTGGCTGAAACTCGATCGTTGCCGGGTCGATTGAAAAACGCACGTACCACCGGGGATTCGTCACGACATCCGACCGAACATTTCCGACGATGGAAGAGGCATTCTCAGGGAAGAAAGATGCGGGTAAATCAGCAATATAGGGACTGGTCATCATGTCCATGGTTCCATCTTGGTCAATTGAATTAAGCGGCATGACTTGCCAATGCCCGCCGTGGGCGAGTGGAAACGTATCTGCAGCATAGCCATTGCCGGCGAAAATCAATTGATCCTGTGTAAAGCCATGATTATCGCTGCACGTGATTTTATCGTCGCTGCGACCAATATATCGCCATGTGTACGATCCGATAGTGATCCGGGCGTATAGGATGGAATGGTTGTACCACGTGTTGCTTGTTGTGCCCAACGGTTGAATGCTTTTGTCGAAAATACATTCTGATGTCGCCGGCTGGCCGAGCACGATTCCCTCTGGCCCAGGATTGGTTGAGGTGTTGCCGATGCCATCAACAACCCCACTGGCAGTAAAGCGCCAGATATCCCCATGAACACCCATGGCTGACAGGCATAGGACCAGTAGGCTGATTGGCAGGTGGGCATGTAATGGGTTACGCATAGGAGTCTGTTTCATATATGGTTTCTTCCTAATTCGAACGTCAGGGGTCTGGATCGGCCCACGGCCGTACCTGCATAGGTTAACAGCGTGCGGGAGGGTTTGCATAGCGGCAACTTGTGGGCCGTAGCCAGGACCCCCTTGTTCAAAGATATTTCGTTTGTGAATATTATTGTAACAGCGGGTGCTGACCGGTAGCCCCTTGATAAGCGCCAATAGAGGCATTGATAATGGTCAGCACAAGGCCAATAATTGACATCACTAGCCCGGCAATAGCCATGCCTTTATTATCGCTTTTCATTCCCTTAATTCCAAGAATTAGTCCGACTACAGTTATAGGCAAGCCAAATAGCGGGATAAACCAAGCAATTAACCCAATTATACCCAGAACTAACGATGCGATTGCCTTACCGCCACCTGTCTGTTGCTCCATAATTCTCTCCTTTCATTCTTTCCTTTGAACGTCACGGTTCAGGCTGGAGGCGCGCTTTGGCGCCGATAGCCTGCAACCGCTTGTTCAACAATTTTCATTCGATTTATGGTCAATATATCTGCACTCCATAATCCTTCCGAAGATCGCACTATGGTTACTCAGAATACAGTATATACGGCCTACCTTGCTTGTTTCGAAGAAGTGTGCCTGAAAGTGGCTGTGTTTTATGTGGAGACTCCTTGTTGTCACTTCCATAAGCAGGGTTCCACCGTGGTTCGTCTCCATACTTTGCAATTGCCTTCTTTATGCCCATGATTGGAATTGCCACATGGATTGAACCTCCAAGCAGGCCGTCATTATATGTAGTAGCTATTAAATATTGATGACCCGGCGGAATGTCTTCATCTTTTATGGGACTATCTTTAAGAAGCGTATCCAATTTCGAAACATATACAGTTACGTTCTGGTTTATATATTGATCTTGAAATGCACGATAATAGTCAGCCGTGTATTTAATTACTTTCCCACCATCTGGTTGATTAGGAGTCGACTGATCCTGCATGGAATCGAGAACATTGGGGCACAAAATATATAATACACCACCTCCGTATACCATATCGCTCTCGTATTTAAGGAGGGTGCCAGTTAACGGTTTTGTTTTTGGAAATAGTTCGCCATTATCGTTTACTGGATAATATTCAAGTGAAGTGCCATATTTGTTTACAAAATAATCAACTGCAAGTGTGGGTACTGCAACATCAATTATGCCACTGCTGTCGCCATCTTCTGTAAATGCAGCGAATGACCGATAACCATCGATTCGACCTTCAATCGCGCTTTGCCCGGGCAACACATGAGTAACATTGATGGTTACAGAACGATTGAGATATTGATTTTGCATTGCCCGGAAATAGTCAGCCGAATGGTTGATTTTCTGTATTGTCTGGGCCTGTCCAGATTCACAGATAGCCCAAAATATTAACACAACCCGAGCAATTCCGCGATACATTGAATTCATGATTTATCCCGTGATAATTGTGTGAACTAGTTTAATATTACTGCTAACAGTCCTGTTATTGTTCCGATGATGCCGGTCAATGTAGAGATAATAATAACAAGTAATTCAGTGTTTTCTTTGACATCATTTCTTAGTAACGAACGCAAATGTGAAATACCCATATTTGTAAGGACATGCTGGGTTCCTATGATTTCGCATTTATCCCACATATTATCATCGTTATGGGGTGGGATGGGAATGAATCGACGACCTGCCTTTGCCACAAGTCTGTTCGTAATAAGAATTGAAATCTCTTCGTTTGCCATATTTTCTTCAAACCGAGCCGCACTTTCAAGAGAATCAATCTCGTCTTGCGGCATTTTCTTTTCCTTTGCGGCGCGAATATCGGCGACATAGGCGGAATATATACGCCTGCGTTGGCAATATAGTGATCTCAATCTGAGTCGATATTTAATGTAGCTGATCATATGTCACTCGCGGTGTGCGTGTATGTATTCTTATCGTTGAACAGTATTTATTCACCTAACTTC
>Ga0255347_1003037_pt1 | contig 22471 bp, 13 predicted proteins | sample wastewater_treat_2_FD_192479 | JGI IMG/M metagenome (GOLD analysis project Ga0255347, IMG submission 192479) | Wastewater microbial communities from Lulu Island WWTP, Vancouver, Canada - plant24 | ecosystem: Engineered > WWTP > Wastewater > Unclassified | place: Canada: Vancouver, British...
TACGGATGTTGATGGAATAAAGGTAAAAGATGAAAGTAAGGAGAAGCTTATATCAAAAATTTCTGTAAAAGGGTGCTTAAAATTGATAAAAGAAAAAGTAATTAGTGAAGGGATGATACCTAAAGCAAGAGCGTGTATTGATGCATTAAAAAATGGGGTTGAGAGGACTCACATTTTAAATGGAAATTATGAACATTCTATATTAATAGAAATTTTTACAAACAAAGGCATCGGAACGATGATTGTAAATGATTTAGATGAGACTTAGATGAAAACTCGGAATAATATAGAAATATATTAAAATAATGTTATTGAGGTCATGAATGAAGTTATAAATGTATATATAAAGTAAAAAATTTTAAAAGTAAAAGAGAAGATTTAAGAAAGATGGAAAATTTAAACACAAATAACAAAGTATTTGCAAAAGGCAACCAGTTTTTAATGCACACCTATTCAAGGCAAAATGTAGTTTTTGTAAAAGCAAAAATGCAATATTTATGGGATATTGAAGGGAAAAAATACATTGATTTTACTTCAGGATATGGGTGTTTAAATGTCGGGCATACAAACAGCCATGTTGTGAAAGCACTTAAGAAACAAGTAGAGAAAATAATTCAACCTTCAAATGTATTTTATAATTTGCCACAAGTAGAGTTGGCTGAACTTCTTTGTAGAATTACTGGTTTTGGCCAAAAGGTATTTTTTGCAAACAGTGGCGCTGAAGCAATTGAAGGAGCAATAAAACTTGCAAGAAAATATTCAACAGATAAATACAATAAAGAAAGGTATGAGATAATTTCTTTTTATAATTCTTTTCATGGCCGAACTTTTGGGGCTTTATCTGCAACTGCTCAATTTCAAAAGCAAAGTATTTTTGAACCTCTTTTAATGGGATTTAGATATGCTGAATTTAATAATATGGATTCAGTAAATAATATTATTAATAAGAATACTTGTGCAATTTTAGTTGAGCCTATACAAGGCGAGGGGGGAATAAACGTTGCCGACAATTCCTTTCTAAAAGATTTAAGAAAATTATGTAGTGACAATGATATTTTGTTTATTCTTGATGAGGTACAAACTGGCTTTGGAAGAACAGGGGAGCTTTTTGCATTTCAAAATTATAATGTTGTGCCAGATATTTTAGTTCTTGCTAAAAGTTTAGGTGGTGGAATGCCAATAGGTGCTATTGTTTCAACTGATGAAATTTCAAGTGCTTTTACTCCTGGGACCCATGGTTCAACATTTGGAGGCAATGCTGCTTCCTGTGCTGCTGGAGTTTCGGTAGTCAACTACTTACTGACAAATAATTTACCGGGAAATGCAAAAAAATTAGGGGATTACTTATTCAAGAAACTTTTTAAGCTAAAAAACAAATACAAAGTCATAAAGGAAGCTCGAGGCATGGGTCTTATGATTGGAGTTGAATTTACTAAACCAATTGCATCCGATTTAGTAAGTAGTGGCTTAAAAAATGGGATAGTTTTAAACAAAATATCAGATTTCACAATTAGGTTATTGCCACCTCTTGTAATTAGTAAAAGAAATATAAATTATTTTATTAATTTTTTGGATAGCTACTTAAAGGAATTTAAAGATGATTAATAAGAAAATTGAAAATAAGAAAAGAGATTTTTTAACTTTAAAGGATTATAGTAAAGAAGAAATTTTAAAGATACTTGATTTAACTAAAAACATTAAGGCAAATAGGGAAAAATACAAGAATACGCTTATAGGGAAAAATATAGCGCTACTTTTTGATAAACCTTCTACAAGGACAAGGGTTTCTTTTGAAGTTGGAATAAATGAGTTAGGTGGTAGTTGCTTAGTTCTTGATTCAAGAACTTTGCAGCTTGGAAGAGGGGAGACTTATGCAGATACTGCAAAAATATTTAATGCTTATCTTGATGGTGTTATTATAAGGACTTTTAAACAGGAAACTTTAGAAATAATAGCTAATAATTGTGATATTCCTGTTATAAATGCTTTGACTGACAGTTTTCATCCTTGCCAAATTTTAGCAGATTTATTTACTTTAATAGAGCATAATTTTCTTTTCAAAAAAGATTTTAAGTTTGTTTATATTGGAGATCCTAATAATGTAGCTAATAGCCTCTTAGTAGGTTTTACAAAATTAGGTCTTGATATTACTGTTTGCTTTCCAGAAAATTATGATATAGATGCGGATTTAAAAAAATATCTTTTTGAGGGATCAAGTAAAAGTAAAAATAATATAATTATTGAAAATAATCCATTAAAAGCAGTAGCTCATGCAGATGTAATATACACAGATGTTTGGGTAAGCATGGGACAGGAAGAAGACCTTAAAAAAATAGAGGTTTTTAAGCCTTACCAGGTCAATTCTAAATTAATTTCGGCTTGTGAAAATAAAAATGTTAAAATTATGCATTGTCTACCAGCACACAGGGGAATGGAAATCACATCCGATGTACTTGATGGCCCTAACTCAATTGTATGGCAACAGGCTGAAAATAGACTTCATACACAAAAAGCATTACTTTATTTTCTTTACTCTATATAAGAAATTTTTAAATAAATGGCTAGTAAAAAAAGAATTCAAGATATTGTGAATATTTTAAATACGAAAAAAATCTCTTCCCAACGCATGTTGTTAGAAGAATTAAAATCCTTAGGATATAATGTAACTCAATCAACGATTTCAAGAGATCTTAAAAAATTAAGGTTAATAAAAAAAAGAAATTTAAGTGGAGAAGAGTTTTATGCAATAGACAATAACGTTCTTTTGGAGAAAAAAGTTACAAACTTTGATAAGCTCATTTTAAAATTTAAGGAAAATGTTGTTTCAATAAAAAATACGAATAATATTATAGTTATTAAGACATATCCTGGTGAAGCTCAGGGAGTAGCAGCTACAATTGATAGTATGAATTTTGAGGAGATATTAGGTACTGTTGCAGGGGACGATACTATTATCTGTATAGCAGATAATGTTGAAAATACAAAAAAATTAACTGAGATATTTAAAAATTTTTGAGGTAAGGGGAATTCTTAAATGGGAGAAAAATTAATTTTAGCATATTCAGGTGGACTTGATACCACAGTAGCAATTAAATGGCTTCAAGAAAATTATAACGCAGATGTTATTGCTGTTTTAGTTGATCTGGGACAACCAGATAATCTTAAAGATGCTTATGATAGAGCTCTAGATACTGGTGCAAAAAAAGCTTTTATTATAGATGCAAGAGATGAATTTTTAAAAGACTATGTTTCTTTAGCTATTAAAGCAAATTCAAAATATGAAAAGAAATATCCACTTGCCACTGCACTAGCAAGACCTTTAATTGCAAAAAAACTTGTGGAGATTGCAGATAAAGAAAATGCTTCTATGATTGCTCATGGTTGCACAGCTAAAGGTAATGATCAAGTAAGATTTGATGTCGGGATAAGAAGTTTAAATCCTGATATAAAAATAATAGCGCCAATGCGAGTGTGGAAATTATCAAGAGAGGAAGAAATAGAATATGCTCAGAATCATAATATAAAAATTAATGTTTCAAAAAATAAAATTTACAGTATTGACGAAAATATATGGGGCAGAAGTATTGAATGTGGAAATCTTGAGGACCCATATAGTGAACCTCTTGAGGAGATTTATAAGTGGACAAAAATTTTGAAAAAACCAGATGAATATGAATATATAGAAATTGATTTTGAAAAAGGTGAACCTGTTGCCTTAAATGGTAAGAAACTTTCTGCCATAGACCTTGTTTTTAATTTAAATAAAATTGGTGGTGAGTATGGCATTGGAAGAATTGATATGGTTGAAAACAGGCTAATAGGTATTAAATCACGTGAAATTTATGAGGCTCCGGCAGCAGAGATATTGATTGAAGCGCATAGTCAACTTGAAAGTTTGGTCCTTGATAGAGAATTAATACATTATAAGTATCTTATTGAAGAAAAACTTTCTGAAATTATTTATTATGGTTTATGGTTTACGCCATTAAGGCAGTGTATACAAAAATTTGTTGAAGAAAGTCAAACATATGTTACGGGAAAGATAAGGATAAAACTTGAATACAAAAATTTCTCTGTGGTTGGAAGAAAGTCAGATTACTCGATGTATGATTATAGTCTTGCTACCTATGATAAAAGTGACATGTTTGATCCCAAACATTCAGAAAGTTTTATAAAATTATGGGGTTACCCTTATGAAATACTTGCAAAAAAAGGTAGAAAAAATGAATAAATTATGGGAAGGGCGAATTAGCGGTAATACGGATATAGATGTCGATAAGTTTACATTTTCAATAGATATTGATAAAAGGTTATTTATTTATGATTTAATTGGCAATATTGCTTATTCTTCTGCTTTAAAAAAAGCAGGAATTATAAGCACAACTGAGTTTAAGGAAATAATAAAGGGCTTTCAAAGTTTAAGTTCTTTCTTTAATGAAAATTCTAATAAAAATAATTTTTTTGAAGTTTTAAGTCAATATGAAGATATTCATAGCGCTATTGAAGGTGAATTAAAAAAAATAGTAGGTGAAGTTGCTGGTAAAATTCATACTGGTAGAAGCAGAAATGATCAGATAGTTCTTGATGAAAAACTATTTTTGAAGGAATCATGCTATAAATTAGCAGAAAGTCTATGTGAACTTGAATTAAGTATTTTAAAAGTTGCAGATAAAAATAAGGATATTATATTTCCTGCTTATACTCATCTTCAGCAGGCTCAACCAGTATTATTCTCTCATTACATGTTGTCATACTATGAGAAATTTTTAAGAGATATAAAAAAAGTACTTATAAATTTTGAAGATGCTGATTACTTGCCTCTTGGCTCAGGTGCTTGTACTGGTAGTGGATATGATATAGACACAAAATATTTAAAGGATATTTTAAAGTTTAAAGAAATTAGCAAAAACAGCATGGATGAAGTTTCAAGCAGGGATTATATCCAAGACTTTATATATAGTTTGACATGCATAATGATTCATTTCAGTAGATTTTGTGAAGACTTAATAATTTATAATTCCCTAGAGTTTTCATTTATTGAAATTAATGATGCTTTTTGTACAGGGAGCAGTATAATGCCTCAAAAGAAGAATCCAGATGTTTTAGAACTTATAAGGGCTAAAAGTGCATTAATAATAGGTAATTTTGTCCAAATGGCAGTCCTGCAAAAGGGTTTGCCATCAACTTATAACAGAGACTTCCAAGAAGATAAAAAAATCCTTTTCCAGGCATTTGATGAGACTCTATCTTGCATAAATATTTTTATAAAAATCTTAAAAAATATAAAGATTAAAAAGGAGTCAATTGATAGCAATATAAAAAGAAGCTTCTTAGAAGCTACTGATATTGCTGATTACCTTGTAAAAAAAGGTGAGAAATTTAGAAATGCTCATAATATAACTGGCAAATTAATAAAATATTGTATTGAAAATAATAAGAAAATAACTGATTTAAGTATAAAAGAATTAAAACAGTATTCTAATTTGTTTGAGAATGATTTTTTTGAAAAAGTTAGTTTAGAAAACTGTGTTAACGCAAAAATAACGCCAAATGGGACTAGCCCAGAAAATGTTTATTCAAAAATAAAATCAGGCTATATTGAAATAAATAATTTAAAAGAAGACGTTAGTAATTTAAAGTTAAGAATTCCAACAATAACTGAAGTTTTAAAGGAAGCTAAGATTGAGATTAATTGATATATATAAAAAAGGCATTATGCTTGGTTTAAAAAATGATTTTCGTTTAAAGGAAAGCTTGACTTGCACTTGCTTGACTAACTCAATTGGGTACACTGATCAGTTTATTTATTCTGATTCTGCAATTATTTATGGAAGCAATGAAAAAGAAATAAAAAATTTATTTGTCTGTGTGGATATAAGTATTTCTGAAATTCTTTTAGTCAAAGAACTCATAAATAAGGGAGTAGCTATAGATGGCATATTATCACATCATCCAACAGGTATTGGGGCATATAGAATACCTTTAGTTATTGACATCCAAAGAGATAACTGGACAAGGTTTGGTGTTGAAGAAGAAATTGCTAACAAACTTTTACAAAAACTAGTTTGGGAAGAAAATATAGAGGTAAGGGGGAATAATACTGGGGAAGAAAATGCAGCAAAGCTTTTAGATATCCCTTTAATGTGTCTTCACACTCCTATTGATAATGTGGTTCAAACTTTTTTTGAAGAATTATTTGAAAATAAAAGTGAGATTTTCTTAGATGAGGCGCTTAAGATTGTTAAAAATATTCCTGAATGTTTATTAGCTACTAAAAATGGAGATGACCCTTTTTTGATTAATTCAAGTAAAGAAAATAAAGAAAAAGGGGTGCTTGGGAATTTCATGGTTGATATGACAGGTGGGGTAGACCCACCAAATGAAATTTTTTCATATTTAAAAAAAGCTGGTTTGAATACAGTTATAGGAATGCATTATGGCCTTGAAAATATAAAATATTTAATGAAAAGCAAATTAAATGCTATTATTTGTGGCCACATGGCTTGTGACTCGATTGGGTTAAATCTATTTTGTGATATTTTAGAAGAAGAAAAAGTTAAAATTATTTGTGGGTCTGGGTTTTATCGATACAAAAGGACAAAAAACCAAAAATAAAGATAAAAAAATGGAAAAAATTGAATTGGTTGCTCCAGCAGGTGGTATTAACCAGCTAAAGGCTGCAATAGCTGCTGGAGCAGATGGAATTTATCTTGGTTATGAAGGATATAATGCCAGATCTTATGCTCAAAATTTTAATTTAGATGAACTTAAGTTTGCAGTTTCTTATTCTCATTCAAAGAATGTAAAAGCTTACCTTACGTTTAATACAATAATCAAAGAAAAAGAGTTAAGTGAAGTTATAAATCTTATTTCAAACATACTTCTTAATATTGATTTTGATGGAATAATTATTCAAGATTTAGCTCTTTTAAAGATAATAAAAAACATTAAGCCAGATATCCCTGTCCATGCTAGCACACAAATGAATATTCATAATTCTTTATCTCTTGAATTCTTAAAAAAAATTGGGATAGAAAGAACTATTCTTGCAAGAGAAATGACTTTTGAGGAAATGAGCTTGATTACAAAAAAGGATATTATGGATATAGAAATATTTTGTCATGGCTCTCAATGTTACTCTTATTCAGGGCAATGCTATTTTAGCTCTTTTGTTGGAGGTAAAAGAAGTGGTAACAGAGGGACTTGTCCCCAGCCTTGCAGAATGAAATATGAATTTATTGCGGAGAATGAAAAATTAAAAGGTAATCAAAGTAGTGGTTATCTTTTAAGTAAATGTGACTTAATTTTACTTCACAGGCTTCCTGAGATTATTAATGCTGGAGTTAGAGCTTTAAAAATAGAAGGGAGGATGAAAACGCCAGAGTATGTTGGGGTAGTTACTAAAATTTATAGGAATTATATAGATCTTTATTATAAAAATCCGAGTAATTATGTTGTTGCAGAAGATGATTTATATAAAATTAGGCAAATTTTTTCAAGAGATATGAACGAAGGATATTTTTTAGAACAATATACTAAAAATATAATTTCATTTACCAAGTCAGGAAGTACTGGCAATTTTTTCGGAAGAATTTTAAAAATTGAGTCTAATGATAATAATAAGAAAAATAATAATAGAAATAACAAAAATAAAAATAATGATGATAAGAATAATAAAGGCAGTAAGTTTATATACGTAAAATCAAACATCCAACTTTCAAAGAATGACATACTTGAAGTATGGACTAAGAAAGGGAATGAAAGAATTGTCGTAAAAGACTTCAGCATAATAGAGGACATGGAAGACTTAAAGAGCAATAAAAAAGCCAAAAATAAAAATAAAAATGAAACCAAAAAGGATAATAAAAAATTATATAAAATAAAAGTTCCTAAAAAATGCTATCTTGGTATTAATGATAGAATATTTAAGTATTTTGATTACAAGTTAGATAGAGAAGCAAAAAGCTTATATGAATATGAAGCCAAAATTTAAATCAGTATCAATATTAATAGATAATAATAATCAAATTTACAGCCTTATAAATGACTTTTTAAATTTTCTTAACAATAATTCTTTTGAACTTGAAAAATTAGGTTTAAAGATAAATATTATTTTTGATAGTTTCAATTATAAAACTTCTCATGATTCTCATGATTCTCATGATTTTGATTTCAGCGCTATTGAAAACTCTAAAATAATAAAAGATATACTTGAGGTAAAGGATATTTGCGAAAAAAATAAATTAAATTTTTATTATTTTACTCCTCCTATCGCTTATGATAATAATTTTAAAAAGTTTTCTGGAATTATTAGCATTTTACTTAAAGAAGGTCAAAAAAATTATTTTATTTCAAATTTTGGATTTATTACTTTGTTAGAAGAAATGTTAAAGTTAGATAAAACAAATAATGATTTAAATTTGATTTTTTCCCATAATTTTAATTTGGCAAACAGCATGCACATCGAAGTTTTAAAAGATAGTCTAAATAAAAGATTCAGCATAAGTGAAGTAATTCTTTCTCCTGAATTAACTCTTAATGAATTAGATGATTTGTCTAGAAATTTTTATTTTAAGCATGATGATAAATACTCTGATAAGAATAATTTAAATAGATACCAAACTATACTTTCTGTTTACGCGTATGGTTATTTTCCAATTATTACTGCAAGAGTTAAATACCCTAATTGGGACAATTACAAGGCAGATAAAAAATTTATAAAAGACCAAAAGGGGTATATGTTTCCATTAGAAAAAGATTATTTAGGAAATACCATTATTCTTAATTCAAAAAAACTTAATCTTATTTTTGATTTAGATAAACTTATTAAAGTAAACATAAATGGCTTTTTTATTGATACAAGATTCTTAGAACTTAAAGAGATAAAATTTATTATTGAAAATATAATAAATTTATTAGTTTTACTTATCAAATTAGAGCAAAATAATCTTAAAGGTTTAAAAGTCAAGAAATTTCGGGAAGAATTTGAAGATATCATTAAAGAAATATCAAAGTCAAACTATTTAAAGGATTTTACAAAGGGCCACTTATATAGAGAAGTAATTTAAAAAAAGTAGTTTAAAATTTAAAGGTCATTATATAAACTAAACAGTCTGTTAAATTATTCATTGTTGCAATTGCTCAGATGTTGAGGTCGACGTTAAAGTTGAAGTTTGAGATGAGCTTGAAGGAGACTCTGTTGTTGAAGTAGTAGTGGATGTTGTTGTTTGTTCGTCTTCGGCCTCTATTTTTAAAGATATTTTTGAGCCAAAATCAACAAAAGTGTTTGCTTCAGGTGATTGAAATACAACTTTTCCTTTGTTTGACTCACTATCTTTAATAATTTCAATTTTAAAGCCATAATCTGTTAAACTTTTAATAGCTTTTTCCTTAGTCATACCTATAACATTTGGAACTAATACCCCTTTACTTACAAGTATTGTAATAGATTTATTTTTATCATAACTTGTCCCTGGAGCAGGGGATTGGTTAATTACTGTTTCTTTCGGCAAGTTACTTTGCTCTTCATTTATTATAATATTAAAGAAACCCTCATTATTAAGAGTATTAACAGCAGCCGTCTTGTTTAAGCCTATAACATTTGGGACTGAACCTGAAGGATTTACTCCTTTGCTGATATATAAAGTGATAGGGGTTGTTTGCGTAATTTCGGCATCTGGAGCAGGGTCCTGGTTAAAAATTAAGTCAGCTGGTTGTGTGGAACTAAAATCATAAACAATGTTTGAAATCGTAAGTCCCAAACTTGATAATATTTCCTCTGCTGTATCTTTGTTTTGCCCAATTAAATTTGGCATTTTTATTGTTTGAGCTCCTTGGCTTATGAAAATAGTTATTTGTGGATTAATGTTATCTACAGTTTCAATAACAGTGCCTGCAGGTGGATCTGTCCTTACTATTGTTTGTGGAGCAAATTCATCGCTGTATTCAAGAGATTCATTAATATTAAAAAATAAGCTTGTCAATATTTGTCTTGCTTCATCAGCAGATAAACCAGTTAATTCTGGAACAGTTATTTTGTTATGGATATTACAATATTCTGTAGGTATATTATCTTTTGAGTAGATTTTATATGTAAGACTTTCTTGAGGACACCAAAAAGTTGGAAGCATACCTGAATCTTTACAGATTTGAACTTCAGTTAAAGAATCTCCAGGAACTTCAAATTGACTTATTGGTTTATCCTTTAAAGCTTCTGACATAAATTCTTTCCAAACCTTAGCAGGGAAAGCTCCTCCAGTAACTGCTGTGTTGTTAATAGGATTCATAGGCTTATTGTTTTCTTGGTTTCCCATCCATACAACCGTTACAAGTTCAGGAGTGTAACCTGCAAACCATGCATCTCTGAAGTCACTAGTTGTACCTGTTTTTCCTGCTGCTGGTCTTCCTATGTTAGCATTTTTCCCTGTTCCTTCCGTGATCACTCTTTGTAGTATCTGAGTAACTAAAAGTGCTTCAGGCTTGCCCATTACTTCTTTAGTAGAAGGATTTTTTTGAGGGTCATATTCGTAAAGTATTTTTCCATCAGAGTCAGTAATTTTTGTAATACAAACAGGTTCATGATAAATTCCGCCAGAAGCAAGAGTAGAAAAAATCTTACTTACATCAAGAGGAGTTATACCTTTTTCAAGCCCACCTAAACCAATTGCAGGGTTATTTCCTATATCTTTAATATCCATTTTATTTAATAATTTCTCAATGTTATCTGCACCAACTTGCATTGTTAGCTGTGCGTAAACTACGTTAACAGAATGTATGGTTGCATCTATTATATTCATTTGATCACCAAATTTTTCTCCACCAAAATTATCTACAACCCAAGGTTTTGAACCAGGAATATCTATGGTAATAGGTCCATTAGGATTAAACGTTGTTTCTGGTGGGATATGCTGATTTATTGCTTCCATTAGAACAGGCACTTTAAAAACTGATCCAGGCTGCCTTTTACCCTGAGTAGCAATATTAAATTGGCTTACGCTATAATCTTTCCCACCCACCAAAGCATAGATATAACCATTACTTGGGTCAATATTTACTAAAGAATATGAGGGCTCAATTGGCTCCATGAAAACTTTTTTAAAAGCGTTTTCTGCTTTAACTTGCAGGTCTTTATCAAGTGTCGTGTATATTCTAAGACCACCTTTAAAAACATCATAATCTGTAAATTTTTTTTCATAAAGTTGCTGCTTTACAAAATCTATGAAATAAGGAGCAAATCTGTTTTCTGTAGAACCACTATTAACAGAATAAATATTTAAAATTATGGGTTCATTAATAGCTTCTTTATATTCTTTGTCTGTTATGAAATTTTGTTCCTTCATTAAACTAAGTACAACATTTCTTCTTTCTTTTGCTTTTTCTATATTATTAAAAGGACTGTAAATTTCAGGCGCTCTAAGCAAACCTGCTAAAAGTGCTGCTTGGGATATACTTAAATCATTTGCGCTCACTCCAAAATATATTTGAGATGCCTTTTCAACACCATAAGCACCTGCACCAAAATAAACAGTATTAAGATACATTTCAAGTATTTTATCTTTTGTATAATTTTTCTCTAATTGAATTGCTATTATAGCTTCGTTTATTTTTCTTCTTAAAGTTTTTTCATGGCCAAAGTAAACATTTTTTACATACTGCTGAGTAATAGTACTTGCTCCTTGAGCATAAGAACCTGTTCTTATATCTACAATTAATGCGCCAATAATTCTTTTGTAATCCACACCTTCATGTTCATAAAACCGTTTATCTTCAACCGCAATAACAGCGTTTTTAATATTTTGAGACATTTTGTTAAAAGGAATTATTTCCCTGTTTTCAGTTGCATGAAATTCTGTTAATAATGAACCATCTATCGCATACACTTTTGATGTTTGGGCAATTGGTGAAGGTTTTAAATCTTCAAGGTCAGGAACAGTTGCCATATAGTAAAGCAGTATTAAACCACAAACAAGTAGAATTAAACAAAAAAGAATAACAACTGTAACTGATAATTTAAATTTCCAGCTTTTTCCAGCTTTTTTTTGTGATTTATTATTTTTAATACTCATTTAAATTACTATTAATATTCTTTTGCATCATTCTTTTGTATCTATCCTATTATTCTATTCCCACTAACCAAATTTAAATTAATATCCAGTATTATCATATTTCAATATATAATACCATAAATGGGTACTCTTATGCTTTTTAATCCAATTAGCTAAAAATTAAATTATTAAATTATAGTCATTTTAAAGTAAAAATACATATATCTAAAATTTGTAATTTTATTTTTAGTGATTTTTTAATAACATGTATTAAAAAATAAAGATTAAAAGGAAAAGATTATTAGGGCTTAATTAAGACAAAAATATTTCAAGAATATTGCTTTCTAAAATGGGGCTTAGAGTTATAAAGTTTCTTAAGTTTTTCTAATTTAAAAAATATATTAAGGAGAATCATCAAATGGAATCAAATATAGATAAAAGATATGCGCAAGCCAAAGAACAATATTTAGAGGTAGGTGTTGATGCTGATAGTGCTATTAACATTTTAAAAGAGATTGCCATATCAATTCATTGCTGGCAAGCAGATGATATAGGAGGTTTTGAAAACTTGCCTAATGTTATATCTGATGGAGGGATTCTAACAACAGGAAATTATTTAGGAAAACCAAGAAATAAACAGGAGTACATTAATGATATAAATAAAGCTTTTTCTTTAATTCCTGGACCAAAGAAATTAAATTTGCATGCAATTTATGGTGATTTTAAAGGAAAGGCTATCGATAGAAATGAAATACTACCAGAGCATTTTAAATTTTGGGTAGATTGGGCAAAAGATAATAATTGTGGACTTGATTTTAATCCAACACCATTTGGACACCCAAATTCTAAAAGTGGTTATACTTTATCAAGTACTGATAGAAAAATAAGAGATTTCTGGATAGAGCATGTTAAAAGATGTAGAGAAATATCCAATTATTTAGGCAAAGAAACTGGCAAGGTTTGTATTTTTAACTTATGGATTCAAGATGGAGAAAAAGATTTAACAGTTTCAAGATTAAAGCATAGAGAAATATTAAAAGAATCCTTAGATGAAATTTTCCAAATTAAATATCCTGAAAAAAATATGTTAGATAGTTTAGAAAGTAAATTATTTGGAATAGGCTCAGAGTCTTATGTTCCAGGTTCACATGAATTTTATTTAAGTTATGCTTTAAAAAATAATTTACTGCTTACTTTCGATACTGGCCATTTTCATCCAACAGAAAGTGTCTCAGATAAGATATCTTCAGTTGTGCCATTTATAAGAGGAATAATGCTGCATATAAGCAGAGGCATAAGGTGGGATAGTGATCATGTTCCTATACTTTCTGATGAACTTGTCAGTATAATGCAAGAAGTAGTAAGGGCTGGAATAATAAATAAAGTATTCATTGGTACCGATTTTTTTGACAGTTCCATTAATCGAATTGGTGCATATGTAATAGGAGTGAGAGCTGTTCAGAAAGCAATACTTTTTGCACTGCTTGAGCCAACTCATTTACTAAAAAAATATGAAGAAGAAAATAAGTTGTTTGCAAGGCTTGCTATGTTTGAAAAAATGAAAACAATGCCTTTTGGGTATATATGGGATTATTATTGTGAGATGATGAACATCCCTGATGACAAAAAATGGATAGATGAAGTTTTAAAATATGAAAATGAATTCTTAGAAAAAAGATAATAGTAGGTGCTTATAATTATGAATATTGTGGAGATGAAATCATTTATAAAAATATGTCCCTAAAGTAAAGGTTGTTGATACCTGCTACTAATCAATTTATGGAAATTAGGATTTAGTTATGCTAATATTGTTTCAATTTTTAAAGGGAACATTATATTAATAACCAATAGTCATTTTAGATAGATTTTCTTGAACATGGAAAAAATGTAGAGAAACATGGAAAAAAATGTAGACAAGCAGTTAGAGGTAATTTTACAAGGTGTTGATGACATTCTAGTTCTAGATGAACTTAGAGAACTCATTAAAGAATCTGTTGAAACTAATAGACCACTTAACGTTAAAGTAGGACTTGATCCTACAGCTCCAGACATTCATTTAGGGCACACTGTTGTTTTAAATAAATTAAGGCAATTTCAAGATCTTGGTCATAAGGCTATTTTAATAATTGGCGACTATACTACAAGAATAGGTGACCCTTCTGGGCGGTCAACGTTAAGACCAAGTCTTAGTCCTGAAATTATAGATAAAAATGCCATGACATATATGGAACAAGCTTTTAAAATACTTGACCCTTTAAAAACAGAAGTAGTTAAAAATTCAACCTGGCTTGAACCTTTAAAACTTGCTGATATATTAAATATCACATCTTGTTTTACGATTGCAAGAATGCTTGAAAGAGACGATTTCAAAAAAAGATTTTCTAGTAATTTACCTATCACAATAATGGAATTATTGTATCCTTTAATGCAGGCATATGATTCTGTAAAAATAAAAGCAGATGTTGAGTTAGGTGGGACAGATCAAAGATTTAACCTTTTAATGGGAAGAGAACTACAAAAAGAATTTGGCCAAAAGATGCAAATAGCTATAACAATGCCGATTCTTGTTGGCACAGATGGGGTTCAAAAAATGAGTAAGAGCTTAGGCAATTATATAGGAGTAAGCGAAAAGCCTGAAGAAATGTTTGGTAAAATTATGTCTATCCCTGATTCAGTACTGATTGATTATTTTAGACTTTTAACCCGTCTTCCAAAGCAGGAAATTGATTTAATAGAAAAAGATATCAAAGAAAACAATGTTAACCCCTCTTTATTAAAAAGAAAATTAGCTAAAATAATTATTTCTAGTTTTTATAGTGAAAAAGAAGCTATCGATGCAGAAAATAATTTCAATAAAATATTTAAAGAAAAATCTAAGCCAGATGACATTAAAGAATTTGAAATTTTAAGTAAAAATCACCCTTCAAATAAAATAAAAGTTGTGCAGTTGCTTGTAGATAGCGGTCTTTGTTCCTCAAATAGTGAAGCCAGAAGATTAATAGAACAAGGTGGTATTAAAATAAATGATGAAAAAATTACTGATATAAATTCGGAATTTTTGCTTAATACACTTGATTCTAAAATAATACAAAAAGGTAAAAGGCATTTCTTAAAAATTAAATTAAAATAAGCCAATAAAAAAATAATAAAAAATGCATGAATATTCTTTAGTTGTTTCTTTAATTGAAATTTTAAATAAGATTTCAATAGAAAAGGGGGTTGATAAAATAAAAAAAGTAAATATTATCTTAGGTCCTTTTGGTGGTATTGAGAAAGAATCAATTAAATTTTATTATAATTTTTTAGTAAAAGAGAATAATCTTCTTAAGGATTCTAAACTTTCATTTAAAAAACAAAAAATCAAAATCAAGTGCCTTAATTGTCTAAAAGACTTTGAAACAGAAAAGATGGTTAAGGAATGTAAATATTGTGGAAGCAATAAACTTAGAATTATGGAAACAGATGAGATGATATTAAAATCAATAGAAGTTTAAACTTAAAGGGGAGAAATATGGATACAAAACATGAGCATGAGGAGTTATTAAAAGACTGCATGAGTAAAGAAAGCTATGATAAGCTTACAGCTCTGAAAAATAAGAAAGTCATGGATTTTGTAAGTTTTTTTGTTGAGCACTGCGATCCGGCATCTGTTTATGTATGTGATGACAGTGAAACTGATGTAATGCATGTTAGAAATCAAGCACTTTTGATGCGTGAGGAAGAAAGATTGTTCCTTCCAGAACAAACCATTCATTGGGATTCTTATTATGACCAAGGCCGTGACAAGAAATCGACCCGTTTTATGGTTTATAAAGAGAATTTGGAGAGCATGGAAGCTTTGAATGCTATCGAGTATGAACAAGGTTATAATGAGATTATGGAAATTTCCAAGGGTATAATGAAGGGGAAAACTGCTATAGTTCAATTTTTCTCTGAAGGACCTACTGAAAGCCCCTTTACGATTCCATGCATTCAATTTACTGATAGTTGGTATGTTGCTCATTCAGAGTTTATTTTATACCGTTCGGGTTATAAGCATTTTTTAAAGATGAAAGAATCAGAAAAAGATGATTTCTTTAGGTTTATACACTCAGCTGGAGAGCTTGATGAAAATGGTAACACTAAAAATTTGGATAAGCGTAGAATTTACATGGATATCCAGAACAACATTGTATATTCCATGAATAACCAATATGCAGGTAACTCTGTAGGACTTAAAAAGCATGCTATGAGACTTGCTATAAAAAAGGCAGGGCAAGAGGGTTGGCTATGCGAACACATGTTTATAATGGCTGCTGTGGATAATGATAAAAATAGGAAAACCTATTTTTGTGGTGCTTATCCTTCTGCTTGTGGGAAAACTTCTACAGCTATGATACCTGGTGAAAAAATTGTAGGTGATGACATTGCATATTTCCGTAATATCAATGATGAATTTCGTGCAGTTAACGTGGAATGTGGCATATTTGGTATAATCCAGGATGTAAACGCTAAAGATGACCCATTAATTTTTGAAAATCTTATGAAAAACCAGGAAATCATTTTTTCCAATGTCTTAATGGGACCAGATAGAAAGCCATATTGGCTTGGCATGGGGGTAGAGACTCCTAAAGAAGGTCGAAACCATTTTGGTCAATGGCATGAGGGCGTAAAAGATGCATCAGGGAAAACCGTTGACCTAGCTCATAAAAATGCTCGCTACACTATGAGACTAGACTACCTAGAAAATTTTGATAAAGAAGGATTTGAAGCAAAAGAGGGTGTTAAGGTTGAAGGGATTCTTTATGGTGGTAGAGATAGTGATACGACTGTTCCTGTTGAAGAGTCTAGTAGTTGGAAAGATGGTATTTTACTTAAAGCAGCAACGCTTGAATCAGAAACTACAAGTGCTACGATTGGTACTGAAGGTGTGAGAGAAGCTAGCCCTATGGCAAATATGGACTTTATTTCATACCCATTGGGTGAATATACAATAAACAATATAAAGTTTGGCGAGAGTGTAAAAGATGCGCCTAAGATTTTTAGCAATAATTACTTTTTGCGCAGACCTGATGGTAGTTTTGTAACCAGTAAACTAGCAAAAAAAGTATGGCTTCACTGGGCAGAGCGTAGAATACATGGGGAGTATGAAGCTTATGACACTCCTACAGGTAAAATTCCTAAGTATGAAGATTTAATTCCCTTGTTCAAGAAATATCTTAATGAAGAATTTTCCAAAGAAGATTATATATATCTTTTTACTTTTCGTTGCACAAAATGGATTGAAAAGTTAGAAAGAACCAAATCGTTTTATTCCAGTGTAGACCCCAATACACCTAAGGAAATATTTGATTATTGGGACGAGGCAATTGAAAAAATTAGAAGAGCTAAAGAAAAATATGGTGATGAAATAAAACCAGGGGATTTTAAAGATTAGTTTTTTCTAATTTAAGAGTCGGGACTTGGGATTATTTACTGTCTAAATATTATTAAAATAACTATCTTTGTTTATGTTATTTTAGTTTAACCTATTCTTTATTTTCCATTAAAATCAGGTACTACTTTTGAAATTTATCATATAGTTATAGTTATAGGAATTTACAGCTTTTTTCTTCATTTTAATAAATTTATTAAAATTTTGTTAAATAATTTTTAAGGTATTTTTAAAAAATATTTCAAAAATATTTAATAAATACTTGACATTTATTTCATAGAAAGATTAGAATTAAACCAAGATTAAGGTTTTGTAGTATAACTTAGAAGTTAAGGTTTTTAAAAAAAATAAAAATATAATTTTAAGTTTAGAAGCTTAGAAACTATTCCTAAAAGTGGACGCTAAGGAATAGAAGAGCTAAAGGCGTAACCGGCTAAATTTAAGTTAATTAAGTTTAGGCGGTTTTTGTTTTTTTAATGGGGAATTAGAACTAATTTTTAAGTATTTGGTTTCATTTATTTATAAATTTTAAGGTTTTTTAGATTTTTGTAATATAACGGAAGATAGATTAATCAAATTTATTATAAGAAGGGAATGGCGTTTTAAATGAAAAAGTTTTTTATCTTAATAGTAACTATACTATTGATTGTATGTTTTACCTTTCCTACCATGGCTTTTGGTGATGAAGCCGCAAATGATGGTGGGGGTGAGAGTCCTACGACAACCCAAGCTCCACCAGGTACGACTACTACAGAAACAACGATTCCCCCGGATCCGACAACTACTACAGAAACAACAATAGTACTTGATGAGACTACGACGACATTAAATGAAAGTAGTACTACAATTGATGAAACTACTACTACATTAGGAGATTCAAGTTCATCAACAGAAAGTACAGAAACTGATAGCGAAGAGCCGGTAGATTTACAACCTGTTTTAAAGCTTGAAATAATCTCAAATTCATCAGTAGCGAATAGCGGGGAAGACTTTGTTTATAAAGTAAAATTAACAAATACTGGTAATGCAGATGCAAATAATATCAATATACAGAGCCATATTCCAGAAAACTTTGGTTTCGTTTCAGCTTCAAATAATGGAATATTCAATCCTGAAATTTCAAATGTAGTCTGGGAGATAGGTAGTTTGAGCCCGGGTTCGATATTTGAGTCGGAAGTCAGAATATCGACACCTTTGATGCTTGCAGATGGTACTACTAAAACTCTTACAGTGATGGTAAAAAGCGATGAGCTTCCAATTGGGAGTACATCTGCTGATTTTACCGTATCGAATGTTTTTGATAAGACCGATAATTTTATAGAGCTTAATATTGATTGTCTTACAGAAAATGTTGTATCTGGAGGAGAAGCTGAGTTCGAAATAAATGTAATTAACAGTAGTAGTTATACTCAGACGGGAGTTGTTTTAACCGGCAACATTCCCGATGAAGCTGATATAGTCAATGCCAGTGGAAATTATTCTTCCGAGGGAAATAAAATAACCTGGGATATCGGTGAGGTTAGCCCTAATTCTAGCAGTACCATTTCACTCACATTAAAGATAAATGAAGGATTTTTAACTAATCAGGTTCTAACTGGTTTATTCAAAGTTACCTCAAATGAATCAGCTGATATGGAAAAGGTATTTAGTATGGATGTTGCTGCTGATGATTCTACCATACTTAACAATTTGATTGATTTTTCCATAGATGTTAGTGATTCTTCTGTTGCTGCTGGGTCTGAATTTACTTACTATATTAAAATAAAAAATAACGGAAGCGTGACTGCCGAAAATATTGTTGTTACAGATTGTTTGAATGAAAACCTTAGTTTTATATCAGCATCTGAAGGATATGTAATCGATGGAAATAACATAAAGTGGGATATCGCTGGTATGGAGGCTGGTGGTGAAAAAGCTCTTGAAATAACGGTGGATTTAAGTAACACAATTTTAGGCAACACCGTGATTTCCAATGCGGCTTCATTTGATTGTGATCAGTCTGATTTAATATCAGCAAATATCGATGTAACTGCCATCAAAGAAATACTTACGGATGCATTGGAACTGACAATGACGGATAACCCTGATCCGGTTGCAACCGGCAGCAGTGTCACATATACGATAAATTATAAAAATAAGAGCGAATCTACTCTTTCAAATGTAATTTTAACGGATTTTCTTCCTGTTAATATAGTTCTGGTTTCTGCAAGTTATGGAAGTATTATTCAGGGAACCGAAGCAGTCGTATGGGAATTGGGTACCTTACAACCTGGTGAATCAGGTTCTGTGGAGATAGTGGTAAATATACCGATCAGTACTGGAGACGGTACAATCATAATAAATAAAGCAGTTATAGATTCGGATGAGACAGAGCCTGTTACCGTCATAGAAGAAACATTGGATCCGACTCCTACCGGTTCTCAGACTTTTTATGTTTTTGGAGATGCTGTGGAAGTGCTTGACCTACTTTCAAGTAGAAGTTCCCCGGCTTATGTTGCTGATAAAGACGAGGGCATACATAGTGTTTTATCTATTTCAAATGGTGTTTCAGGAAATGTATGGGTATATCTACATAGCTATTCGGATCCTACCGACTTCAATCCTTTAAATCCTGCAACAAGTGCAAATTTCCAGTCTTTGAATGGCTATGATGTAGTCTCTGGTGCAATCATAATCCCGGCTGGTGGCGTACTAACAATTGATGATTTGATTTATACGACTTATATGCCTGATCCTTTGGACCCAAATACATGGTTGCTTGCTGGTGGAGATCTCGTTTACATTCTTGGAGGTCCTGTAAATGTAGTAAGGGGTTTTGCGCCTGTAGCTACAAGTAGCGGGAGTGGGAATGTACTTGCTGAATTTTTTAACCTTTATCCTACGAATGTATGGGATACAGATTATACTATCCCAGTTGGTGTAGATACACTTGAAAAATATGGCAATAATGGTACAGGTGCAGACATGGAATATACAGATTTGATGGTACAGGCTATGGAGAATAATACCGAAATTACGATTGTTAATAATGGAGTGACGACTAAAAAGACATTGCAAAAGGGTGATAGTTATATCTTAACCAATTATTCGAATGTCCATCAAGGTGCTACAGTGCATGCAACAAAACCTATACAGGCCGGTCTTTTGACATCAAGCGGAGGTAGAGTTGATACAAGAAACTACACTCTTTCTTCAAAGCAACTATTAGGCTCGGATTATTATATTCCGGTTGTTACGGGAACAGGTGATAGACTTTATATATATGCCTATGATAATAATACAACAGTAAAGATATATGATGGTGTAAATACAAGATATATAGACCTTGAGGCTGGAGAGGTTGATAGTTCATATGTGATTGATTCATCGGCAACAAGATCACTTCATATAACTAGTTATGACAGAACTGACCCATCGATAAAAAGAACAGTTCTTATTTTGGGTGCTGCGGATTCAAATGGAGACGATAAAGATTGGGGTTTTCAGGCTATTGATTCATCATATTACAGCAGTAATTATGTAACACCTTATGCACCGGGTGATAATGTTGGGACTGGCGGGAGTACATCTTATTACTCTACGCAGGTAAAAACGACCGTAAATATTGGTGATGATAGCATATATGCAAATTATTTGAATTATAACAGTTTTTCAAATTCAGGGTATATCAAAATTGATAATGAAATAATATATTATTCACAGAAAGAAAGAACGAGACCTGATCCTCAACACTATTATGACACAATTATTTTTTCTGGTCTTAACCGAGGTATTATGGGTTCAACCGAAACTTCACATTCTGTAAATGGAAATATATTTCAATATAATCCAAATACGGATGCTTCCTGGAACCCACTTTATGTTACTCCTATAGTTGATGATGGAACAGCTACGAGAGTTTATGTTGACTGGAACGGAGACTGGATAGCTGATCCTCCTTATGCAGGAGCTCCTAATAATTATATAGACTTGAATGAATTCGGGATTGCAAAATTATATGATATTATTGAAGGTGACGGAGATAATGGAGGAGCGTTGATATGGGCATTATCTGCCACAGCAGGCGGAACTGGAAACTGGGCTAGAGATAAGTTAAATAGTAATGTAAAAATTATTACTGTTTACTATGGTGAAGCTTCCAATGCAGACAGTAGCTTGGGATATGACTGGGGGTATTCTCTTATTCCTTTATCACCTAAGTTTGTTACAAGTCTTATAATAAATAAATCTTCTGAGCCGGCAAGTGATTCCAATGTATTTCCTGGTGATACAATTAAATATACATTAAGCTATGAGAATACTGGCGATACTACTTTAAGCAGTATTGTTATTACTGATATGGTTCCGGCAAATACTTCTCTTGTTGATGGTTCTATTTCTTCTCCTGGTAGTGTATCATCTGGTGGTGTAATAACATGGAGTCTGTCGGGTACCTTGGCTCCAGGTGCAGAAGGGGAAGTTTCATTTTCTGTAAAGGTTAATAGTACTATTCCATCCGATGTAACAACAATTGAAAATTATGGTACTATTGATTCGGAACAAACCACTCCATTAAATTCTAATTATGTTCATCATAATCTTTTAAAATTTGGTCAGGTTACTTTAACCAAGACATTTTATGGTGATAGCACAGATGCAAACTTCTACTTAAAAGGTGTAGATGGAAAATACTATACTTCTACCGGTGTAGCTAAGACCGATAAGGCTGATGCTAAGCAGACAATTTCTTCAAACGGAACTCTTACATGGACCAATCTTCCATGGCAGGAATATACCGTAGAGGAAGATACAATAAGTGGATATACATTAAGTATTTCTCCATCGACCTTTACAATTAGCGGCACTAACCTAAGTCAGTCTGTAACTGCTACAAACACCCAGACAAAAGGTCAAATAGAGCTTACAAAGACAGGTCTTGAGGCAGGTGCAACAGCATACTTCAAACTTAAATCAGGTACAACCTATTACAATACAGATGGAACCGTAGTTACCAATCCAGACACTTATGCAGGTG
>Ga0255347_1003053_pt1 | contig 22378 bp, 18 predicted proteins | sample wastewater_treat_2_FD_192479 | JGI IMG/M metagenome (GOLD analysis project Ga0255347, IMG submission 192479) | Wastewater microbial communities from Lulu Island WWTP, Vancouver, Canada - plant24 | ecosystem: Engineered > WWTP > Wastewater > Unclassified | place: Canada: Vancouver, British...
CCTGATTGCAATCCACTGTGTTGTCATGAGTAATCGACCTCCAGGAGTCTGAGGGAATAGAAAACCTTTTTTTGCCAGTACAGTATATGATACACTATGGCATAAAAAATGGGAGGGTGAAGGGTGAATATTCCTCGCCTGGTGTTTGCTGAAGAGAAAAGGGCGAAAAAGATCTCGGCCGGGATCCTTTTGGCATCCGTCCTAAAGGGGATTGGACGCCCGATCAGGCTGTTCAGCGCATGTTATGACGAGCAGTTCGTCCGCTACGCGGAGCTTGTAACCGGGCAGGAGGTCACTATCCTCAATCCCTTCACCTGCGGGAGCAGCCGAAACATGAAGCTGCTATTCCAGCAGGCGTCTTCTCCCGACGCTCTCAATATCGTGTTCGGGTCGCTGGGGGAGCGCCAGGAGATCGACTCCTTCACAGTCAACCAGCTGACGGGCGAGGTCGCGCGCATCCTCGACTGCCCTGTGGTCCTGTCGGTGTATGCGGATTCTTCGACCGCCATCACGTCGAAAATTCTTGAGAGCATAACTCAGCAGATGTCCACGCAGGGGGCGCAGCCGTCCGCGGTTCTCTTCTCGTCCGTGTTCAACCCCAGGGAGTACCAGCTCCTGGAGATAGAGTCCGGGCGAAGGACGGAGATGCTCTATCTTGGCTACATCCCGAAGACGATGGAAAAGGATGAATCATCGTTACTCGAACTCTGCATGCCGGATATGGCGCAGCGCGCGGTGTTTCCGATAAAAGCCGCCACTGCCCAGATCACGGGAATGCTGAACCAGGTCGAGTGGGACGTCCTTTGGGGCCTGGCAAAGAAGAGCCCGGAATGGAGCGTCGTCTCAGACCCGATGAAGGGGAAGGGCGGAGGAGTCAAGGTGGGAATTCTGTCAAACCCCGCATTTGGACTGGGGGGCAACAATGCGGAGCTCCTGTTCAGGTACCTTGGGTGTTCCGTCAGGACCGTTCCACTGGACGGCGCTGCACCAGACCCTAAGCTGGACGCTCTTTACGTTCCGCATGCACCCGGGTTTCTTTGTGCGGAACGCCTTCTTGGAAAATCCGGCATAAGGGATTGGTTTCTCTCATTCTTTTCGCGCAAGCCGGTTTTGGTCGGCGGAGGAGTCGCTCCACTGCTTGGCGAGTCTTTCTCGTTGCCCAATGACAAGCGATACGAGGGGTTGAAACTCTTCCCATTCCAGGGACTGTTTAAAATCCCCTCGTCCGTTGACTCGCGCCTCGTCGAGGCTGTCTCCTCGTTCGGAGAAGACATAATGCTCAACAGGGGGGAGAAAATTCGGGGTTACATACCCGGTTACCTGTCCATACGCGATCCCGGGAACACTGCGGGTGCGTCCTGGAGCGTGGTCAATCCGAACAAGAGCGCGGATATAGGGCTATCAGGGTGGTGCAAAGGTCCGTCCATCGTTACCGAGATCTGTCTCGAACTGTGGAGCAACATGGAGGGCGTGCACCGATGGCTGATGATGCGGAAGGCCTGAGCTCCAGCGCTCGGAGCATATACCGGCAGGCCGCGGTCTAGGCGCGGCCACGAAGGGCGGGTTTTGCCGTGCTGTTGGAAATCCCTTTGAACTACTCGTCCGGGGTCCTGTATCTACAGCTTTCCGATCACCTGGAAAAGATGATATTAGCGGGTAGCATATCCGCGGGGGAGAGGCTGCCCGGCGCGAGAGAACTGGCCCGGATGCTTCGCGTCAGCAGGAGCACGGTGGCGTCGGCCTACGCCCTGCTTGCCGAGAAGGGGCTGGTGATCCAATCCGAAAGAAAGGGAACATACGTCTCGTCCGCCGACGCGGTAGAAGAGCCGGAGTACGGTAGTGACGACTGCCTGATGCGGTTTGACTCCGAGTCTCCCACGGCAGACCTCCTCCCTGTGCTTGAGTTTTCGGAGATCACCAAAAACTTGCAACCCCCGTTTTTCAATAGCGCGATGGAGGGCAGCCCACCCGAGGGTCAGCCGGCACTGAGACGCCATCTGCTGCAGCACTCCGCGCTCAGGGGAATACCGGCGCACGCCGCCGAACTGGTCGTCACCTCCGGAGGCAAAGACGCGCTCTCCACGGCGCTCCGCTCCTTCAGAGAGCTGGACGTGAGGCGGCTCTGGGCGGAGGAACTGTCCTACGGAGGCATCGCGGGCATCGCAAGAAACGAAAGCCTGGTCCTGCGCACACTCCCCCTCATAGATGAATGCAGTCTTTCGCGGCTGGAGGGGCTTACTCCCTCCGATGTCCTCTACCTAGTGCCCAGTTTCCACAACCCTACCGGCCGGACCATGCCCCACGGGCTCAGAGAGAGAATCCTGTCGATGCGCGGAAGGCTGGGGTTTCACATACTGGAGGACGACAGCTATGGAGAGCTGCGCTACGGGGAACAGCCGATCCCGGCCCTGAAGTCCATGGACGACGGTGCGGGCGTGGCTTACATAGGCTCCTTCAGCCAGGCGCTCTTCCCCGGAATGAGGCTTGGATACGCCCTTCTGCCCTCCCCTTTCAGGGAGGCGTATTTAAGGATAAGTTCGTTGCGGCAGGGGCACGTCTCCTCCCTGGTGCAGGCGATCGTCACCAGGTTCCTGGAGGAGGGGAGGCTGTCCGTCGCGGTAGAAAAGGTCAGGAGAGTCCTGTCCGGCCGTATGGAGGCGCTGTACAGGTCTTTGCGGAGGTGCTTCCCCGCTGCTCGCGTCGACAGGCCCGAGGGCGGGGCGTACCTGTGGTTTCCCACCGGGAGGACTGACGGAGAGGATGCCGCTGCACTTGCGAAGGCATACGGAGTATGCGTCTCGCCGGGAGTCGAGTTCGCGCTCGGCAGGAAGAGGCCGCACGCGGTGCGCTTCTCAATCATCGCCGTCCCCGAGTCGATCATGCCGGAGGCGGCTGCTCGCCTGCAAAAGGCCTGGCGCGGCCTCGCCTGTTGAGCTGTACGTCAGAATGCCTTCGGAGAGAGAGATCAGTCCCTTCCCGTCTCTGCTCGGCGAGTTTCATCCGATACTGTCAACAACCATCGCCGCCAAAGCAGGAGGGCCGCCGCGGCAAGTGCACAGCCCGTCAGCAGACCCAGCACGATATAGTCAAGTCGCCCTCTGCCGAGCAGGAACCCGCCCATCCCCGCCAGGGCGTAGCCGAAACCGTACACGGAGCCCATGGATAGAAACAGCACAAAAAGACGCACGCACATTGCCCCCTGTTCAACGATGCCGATCGTTCAATAGGCCCGGGCGATCCGAATCGGACTGCAACTCGGACCCGGGTTGAAAATCGTACGCCGACATCTTGAGATTTTGTGTCTGGTATGATAAGGTACACCAAGATATATAATACTGACTGTTATACAACGTTTTTTAATCCAAAATCTGCAGTAGGATGCACAGGTGGAGAACTTCGTCCGCGAGCCGGGTCAAGTATACACGAGTCGGACGTGAATTACGCGGAGTTCGCCTTTTGAAATGACCCAGTTCTGCACCTTGCATGCCTAAGAGCTTAGGAGGTCCTCTGAATATGAGAGAGCGAAAGCTGTACACGACTTCAGCCGACTATGCGTACCAAGAGCTGCGGCAAAGAATTAGAAAAAAGGACTTGAAGCCGGGGGAGCGACTGCCGGAGGTGCGCATATCAGTCGAGATCGGTGTGAGCAGGACCCCGGTGAGAGAGGCCCTTCGACGTCTCTCCAGCGAAGGATTGGTGACGATAATCCCGAATCGTGGCGCGACGCTCGCGAAACCCACCCTGCGGGAGATAGAGGACACGTTTCTGGTAAGAGAACGACTAGAGTGCCTGGCGGCGCGCTATGCCGCGGAAAGAATCGGAGAGAGGCACCTTCGCCGAATCGAGGAGGCTCTCGTGGAAGAGGGAAAGGCCATAGAGGATCGAGACCTGGACAAGTACCTCGAGGCGAACGAGACGTTTCACAAGGCCGTCGCCGATGCCAGCGGAAACGAAGTTCTCGCGGACTACGTGGGGAAGATCATAGCCAGGACAAACTCATACGTTGTATTCTCGGATCCCTTCTATCACCCGAACGACTCGCCGAACACGGACGATCACAGGAATATCCTGGAGGCGCTCAGGTCGCACGACAAGAAGAAGTGCGTCTCACTTGTGAAGGCGCATCTGCAGAGGGCGGTTGCCGGGCTGGATAAAATGGCCTCGGGGGCGTAGCGGGGCTAAGGAAGAAAATCGGCGCATCCAGCTGCCATTATTCTCGCAGAACTTGTGATGATGCTGGATAGAACGGAGTTTTTATACTGCGGGTGCGTCGCTTGTCGTCGCCTCGCATCTATTCGGGAGGTTTTCAGTTCATGGCCGCAAGGATACCAACTCTGGATCTGGTCAAAAATTATTCGGAAGTCAAGGACGAGATGCTGGAGGCAATCCGCTCGGTTCTAGAGAGCCAGAGCTTCATAATGGGGCCGGAGGTGCGCCTGTTCGAGGAGGAGTGCGAGAGCTACCTTGAAGGGGTGAGCGCCGTGGGGTGCGCGTCCGGCACGGACGCACTCCTTCTGGCGCTGATGGCACTCGATGTAGGCGAGGGGGACGAGGTGATCACGACCCCGTACAGCTTCTTCGCCACGGCAAGCAGTATCGTCCGCCTTGGAGCCGTCCCGGTCTTCGTGGACGTAGATCCAAAAACCTACAACATCGACCTGGAAAAAGCCGTCTCGGCGATAACTCCACGGACGAAGGCCTTTATCCCGGTGCATCTTTTCGGCCAGATGGCGCCACTCGAGGAGTGCATTGTCGAGTTCGAGAGGCGTGGTGCCACGATAGTCGAGGATGCAGCGCAGGCCTTCGGCGCCACCAGGATAGCCGACGGCAGGATCATGCGCGCCGGGGCGATGGGGCGCATAGGCTGCTTCTCGTTTTTCCCGACGAAAAACCTTGGAGCGTATGGCGACGGCGGGATGATCGTCACTACGGACGAGAAGATCGCCGGACGTCTTCGAAGGCTGCGGGTGCACGGAGCCGACAGCACGTATTTTCACGACGAGGTCGGCTTGAACAGCCGCCTGGACACGCTTCAGGCGGCGGTGCTCAGGGTAAAGCTCCGTCACTTGGAGGAATGGAACGAGCAGCGCAGGGTCGTGGCGGGAAGGTATTATGCGCTGTTCGCGGAGAACGGCCTGATGGGCGAGGTGACGATCCCCTTTGAACTGCAGGGGAACCGGCACATCTATCACCAGTACGTGGTAAGGGTAAAAAACCGGGACGAGCTGCAAAAGCATCTTGACCGGGAGGGCATCACCAGTAGGGTGTACTATCCCCTCCCGCTTCACCTGCAGAGGTGTTTCTCTTTCCTCGGAAAAAAACCGGGAGATTTTCCCGAGTCGGAGCTCCTCAGCAGGGAGACCCTGGCCCTCCCGGTGTTCCCGGAGCTTGCCATGGAGGATCAGGCCCGCGTCGTAGGCGCCATTAAAGAGTTCTACATGAAATAGTCCTGATCAATAGTGCTCTTCCGTGGTTAACCGTGTAAAATACCGATGGAGGAACTTGGTGCACGGTGTAATCTTCTACTAGTGATCAGGACAAGCTATTCGGGAGGTGGGCGCATGTTCCCTTTTTTCTTCGACTCGACGATGCTGCTGTTGTTGCCCGCCCTGGTACTGGCCGTATGGGCGCAGACCAGGGTTAAGACGGTCTACGCCAGGTACGCCAATGTGTCTTCAAGGAGGGGAGTAACTGCCTCCGCCGTCGCCAGGGCGTTGCTGGACCGTTTCGGGCTTTCCAACGTGACGATACGCATGGTAAGGGGCAACCTTACAGATCACTATGACCCGCGGGATAAGAGCCTGAGCCTGTCCAGCTCTGTTCACGACAGCACCAGCATCGCCGCGATCGGGGTCGCGGCCCACGAGGTGGGGCACGCGATTCAGGACGGGGCAGGCTACTCCCCGCTCAAGATACGCAATTCGATTGTGCCGGTGGTGGGGATAGGCTCCTCCCTGGCCTTCCCGCTCTTTTTCATAGGCCTGTTGCTTCGCGGCCAGACCCTGATGGATCTCGGGATCTTCATGTTCCTGGGCGTGATCCTGTTTCATCTAATCACCCTGCCTGTCGAGTTCGACGCCAGCAACCGCGCCATTCGCCTGCTGGCCGACACCGGGATGTTGTCCTCCGATGAAATCACCGGTGCCGGAGCGGTGTTGCGTGCCGCTGCCTGGACCTATATCGCGGCGACGGTGATGGCCTTTGCCCAGCTGATAAGGCTCCTGGCCCTGAGAGGGATGTACGGCAACAGGAACTGAGCGCAACCAGGCATCCGAGCAGGCCGCCGGGCGTGATCCAGGAAAGATGGAGCGGCTTCCCCGGTCGCTCCATTTACTTCGTTGGGGAGAAAGGGGCTGAACCATGCATCTTCTTTTGCTGTTGATATTCTTCTTTCTCTTTCCCTGGGTTTTTCTTCTGCTGATCCTCGTACTCTACGTGTTGATACCTCTCGGCTTCTCGGTCCAGTCTTTTCTATGGATCGTAGCGGAGCCGTCGGTCCTTTTCAGCGCCGTTACGGATGGGCAGGCGAGAAGAAATCACGCTATAATGCACGGCACCATACAGATCCTGGAGAGGGAGTATGGAGCCCTGAACATAGAGGGGATGCCGACGAGGGACGGCTTCTCGCTGAGGGGGTTCGTCGACCCCGAGCCCGTATTGTTAGCCTCAAGGGAGGCCCTTTCCCTCATCCTCAAGGGGGGACAGCCGTTCGCTTTTCACGCAAGGTGCGGAATAAGCGTGCTTTTGGCGGACTTGCTGCTGGCCTTCCTGCTGTATCCGGCCCTGCGCCTCATGGGGATCGGGGGCCTGCTTGCGGTTGTAATCTCGCTGGTCTCGGTCTACCTCGCCGGGGCCCGGCTCGGCCCGTTGGTACAGAGACTGGGCCTGGTTTCCGACGACCTGGCCGGGATGGAGATAGTGGGCGTTGAGGTAGACGGGGGTCGAATGGCCTTTGGCGGCTTTTCCTTATTTGCCCCTGCCGGAGTTTTTGTCCGGACCAGGAAGGCTGGCGCTCCAAGAGTCGCGGAGGTGATCTCCCCATGAGGGGGGTAGAAGCGGCCCTCCTGGTCTTAAGCCAGGTTCGCGAGGGACGATTCGCCTCGGAGGTAATCAGGGGTATGGCCGACTCGATGAAGGCGAGCGATCTGACACTGGCATCGACGCTTGTGTACGCTACCCTTCGCAGGTTGTTGCTATGGAAGGAGGTCTATTCGCGCCTTCTTAAGCCTCCCGCCGGAGGCCTGTCGAGGCTGGCGGAGGACGCCCTCTGCGTTGGAACTGCAGGAATGCTTGAGTTGCGAAATTTCGCCCCCAAAGTCCTCGTCAACGCCCTGGTGCAGGCACTCAAGGAAGGTGGGGACGAGAGAGGCGCCAGGTTGCTGAATGCCGTCCTTCGCAGGGTATCGGAGGAGGGCGCGGGATTGCTGGCGACGATAGGATCGTCCGGGAACTGGAGAGACCAGGCGCTTTACGCAGGCATACCTGCCTGGGTTGCCACGATATGGAGGAACTCGTTCGGAGATGACGCAAAGGGACTTCTGAGGATGGCCAGGATACGTCCCTACTCCTCCTTCAGGGTGCTGCCGGAAGAGGAGATGAACTCGGTCATCGACCAGGCGAGGTCGAAGGGGCTCCGTTGCTGGCCCTCTCCGCTTGTTTCGTCCGGCCTGCGGATGAGTTCCACCATTTACCCTGGCAACTTTCCCGGGTATTCCGAAGGCCTTTCAACTCCCCAGACGGAGGGCTCGATGATGATCGGCGAGTTGATGAAAGAGGTGTACAGGGGAGGCCCCATACTGGAGATGTGTTCTGGACGAGGCATAAAGACCGGGCACTTGATGGGTCTCTTCCCGGGCGTCGCGCTGGAGTGCATGGAGATGTCCCCGAGGCGCATCTCCTCGGCTCAAAGGGAGCTGAGGAGGTTGAGGCACGGCGACCTTCCTGACTTTTCCCAGGGGGATGCGCTACAATTATCCCCGAGAAGGGTCCCCGGATTGATATCGCTCGACGCGCCCTGCTCCGGAAGCGGCACTTGGAGCCGTCATCCCGAGGGCAAGTGGCGGTTGACCGCCGAAAAAATCGACTCTCTGGCCTCGCTCCAGAAGAGCCTGCTGAAAAGGGCGGTCTCGCTCGTCGAGCCGGGCGGTGTGGTGGTCTACTCGACCTGCAGCCTGATGAAGACCGAAAACGAGGGCGTGGTCGCTGAAGTCCTGTCCGAGGACCCGTCACTGGTGGAGAGGCCATTTGCCTTCACGTCCAAGCACATGCGGAAGGGGCGCCCCTGGGGGGTTTATATCTGGCCGGAACTGCCGTGGCTTGACGGTTTTTATGCGGCCGCCATACTAAAGAGATCGGGAGGGAAGGACGTTGATAGGTAAACTTTTACGCTGGGCCGTAGTCCTTGCGTTGCTGGTCATCCTGATATCGGGAAGCGTAGCCTTTTACACGGTCTTCTTTGGAGGGAAGGATCTAGTGGTCCCGCCGCTGCGCGAGATGTCCGTGCTGGATGCCGTTGAGAGCGCGGAGCGCATGGGGTTCGAGGTGAAGATCGAACAGGTGGATTCCTCCGTTCCGGCCGGCACCGTGCTTGCCCAGTGGCCGGACCCGGGCGCCAAGGTTCGCCGCGACAAGACGGTCATCCTCAAGGTGAGCAAGGGCGGCAACAGGAGGGCGCTGTCTGACCTCCGCGGAATGGAGCAGAAGCAGGCGGCGCGCGCGATCGAAGAGCAGGGATTCGTGGTGGGCGAGGTGCTTCGCATACACGACGATGCGCGCCCTGCAGGATCGGTAGTCGCGCAAAACCCTGCCTCTCCGGCAATGGTGGAGGGTGACAGAAAGATCGACCTGCTCGTCAGCATGGGGCCGGTACCCAGGGACGGAAAAATTCCGGTTCCAGACATCGCCCAGAGGGACGAGGGCACTGCCAGGGAGCTGCTTCAACAGGCGGGACTGCGCGTGGGCGGGGTGGAGTACGTCAATACCCAGCAGACGCCCAGCGGTATGGTAATGGGCACAAAGCCAAAGGCCGGGGCAATGGTCAGACAGGGAGATCCAATCGTGATCCAAGTCGCGGCTGCGAAGAGGAAGGAACCCGAGCCACCCACTGAGTCCCGTCCAGTCCAGCCGGTTACGCCTGGCGCAACGTCTGCCGTTATCGTTGAACAACCCCAGAACCCGGTAAGCCAGATAGGGCCGGCCGGTCCGGTAAGGCCCATGACTCCCGAGCAGCAGGAGCTGGCCGGCGCAATAGGGGTGCCTCCAGGGGACTCGCAAATACCTGCGCCGACGCCTGTTGCCGGGCCTCCGGTCAAGCAGGAGCCACCTTCCCCAAGGCCGGGACCGTCCACCGGGACCGCCAGGATACGCTATCAGGTGCCGCCGCTGACCAAGCCTCTTCCCTTGAAGATAGAGATGGTCGACGGATCCGGGACGAAGGCCCTGCTTGCTCGCGATGTCAAGGGAGGGGAGTTCATCTCGTTGGACTCGCCTTTCATGACCGAGGCGGTGGTGACGGTCTACCTGGGTGGCGAGTTCGTCTGGCAGGAGCGATACAAATGAGGGGGAAAACCTTGCTGGCGCCCTCCCTTCTGTCCGCCGACCTCATGAACATGCAGTCGTCCATACTCTCCCTTGAAGGGGAGCACGACTGGTTGCATGTGGATGTGATGGACGGTGGTTTCGTGCCGAATATCACGTTTGGCCCTGGCTTTGTTGGAGCCCTTCGAGGGGCCTTCCCGGACGAGGTGTTGGACGTCCACCTCATGATAGAGCAGCCGTCGAGAATGGTAGATGCCTTTATTACCGCCGGCGCGGATTACCTCACCGTTCACGCGGAGGCCGATCACCATGTTCACAGGACTCTGTCCAGGATTAGAGAGAACGAGAGGAAGGCAGGCGTATCCATAAACCCGGGGACGTCGGAGGAAATCATCAGGCCGTTGTTGCCCTTCGTCGACATGGTGCTGGTCATGTCGGTGAATCCGGGATTCGGGGGACAGACATTCATTGGAACCATGATGGAAAAAGTGACGGCCTTGGCTAGGTGGAGGGCAGCCCTTGGATTGTCCTTTCTGATTGAGATAGACGGAGGAGTGGGCAGGCAGAACGCGGCGATGGCGGCCCGCGGTGGATGCGACGTCCTGGTGATGGGGAGCGCGGTTTTCGGTACCCCGGACCCGGCCTCAACCCTCCGAGAAATTAGAAATATCGTCGAGGAGGCGGACGAACGTGCCTGAAGAAAGAGAGAGCATGCTCAGGGAAGCGGGAAAGAAGATTCAAAGCAGGAGAGAGTCGGCGGGTTATACCCTCGAGGATGTTCACGAGGGTACGAAGATAAGGATAAATTTCCTGGAAGGCATTGAGCAGGGAGATTACTCCGGATTCCCGGGCACAGTGTACGTCAGGGGTTTCATACGGACTTACCTCCAATTTCTCGGCGCGGAGGAGTTGTGGAGCGAGTTCCTTCCGATGCTGTCGGAGGGCATGGAGAAAAAACGCCCCGAGGAGATGGTCGTAGGCTCGTGCACGCCGCCTACGAAGGGTTTCAAGCCTGCGTCCAGGTTCTGGTTGTTCGTTTTTCTGTTCATGATCGTGATAGGGTCCGGTTGGTACGTATGGTACTCGTGGGATCAGAGCGGAATATCCTTCTTCTCGCCGAATGGCGAACAGGATCAACAGGCCCTGGTGAACCATGGGGACACCCCTTCGGACGGCCTTCGCCCGGGGGAAACGCCCGCTTTCGAGGAGAAGACCTCCGAGGGCGATACCACCGGCGAGATATCAACCGGGGAAGATAGCGCCGAACCGGCCGGAGACACAGCCGGGGCAGCCCTAAAACCGGATCTGCCTACGGCGGCGGAGTTAATAGGCGTGACCGAGAGCCCGGTTGCGACAGTGGAGAAAAAGCCGGAGCCTAACACCCTGGTAATTACGGCCGATGGAGACTGTTGGGTAAGGGTCCGCGTGGAGGGGAAGACTGTTTTCGAGAGGACTATGCGCTCCGGCGACACGGCAGATTTTAAAGTGACAAAGCGTCACAGTGTAACCTATGGACGCGGAAGCGCCGCCAGGGTCACCTGGAACGGCAAGGACATAGGGAAGCCCGGACGGGGCGTTGAAAGGGTATTCTACGACCCGGACGGGACTACCGGCAAAGAAGAGTGAGAGTACATCTAATCAGCATGGGATGCGCCAAGAACTCCGTGGACAGCGAAAAACTCCTGGGAGTTCTAAGCGGAGTCGGCCTGGAGATAGCTCCGGACATCGCTTCAGCCGACATGGCGATCGTGAACACCTGCGGCTTCATCCAGTCCGCCGTGGAGGAGAACGTCGACGTGATCCTCGACCTTGAACGGATGAAGGAGAAGGGCCTGCTGAAACGGATCGGGGTTGTAGGATGCCTGGTGAACAGGTACGGGGAGGAGCTGAAAAAGGAGCTCCCATCGGTGGATTTGTGGGCAAAGGCTGAGGAGTGGGGGGACGTGGCCGCCTTTTTTGACCAGACTTTCGCCCCGGGGACAAGAGGCGTGCTTCCCGAAACGAATCCCTGGTCGCGTTACTTGAAAGTTGGGGAGGGGTGCGACTCCAGGTGTTCCTACTGCACTATTCCCAGCATAAGGGGGAGGTCCCGCAGCGTCCCCATCCGCGTGCTCGTGGACGAGGCGGTCGACCTCGTGCGAGCCGGGGCGAGGGAGTTGTGTCTCGTGGGGCAGGATCTTACCTTGTACGGGGCGGACTTAGGTGGAGGGACCTGCCTCCGCGCCCTCTTGACAGCTTTGGACGGAGAGCTTCCACCCGACGTCTGGATACGTCTGCTGTACCTTCATCCGTCGCGGGTGAACGAGCCTCTAATCGACATAGTGGCTGAAAGTCCGCGAATACTCTCCTACCTGGATATTCCTATCCAGCACGTCGACGAGGACATACTCCGGAGGATGAACCGTCCTGACAGCGAGGGGAATATCCGCAGGGTTTTCCGCTACGCGAGATGCGTCGATCCAGGGTTTGCGTTGCGCACCACGTTGATCGCGGGCTTCCCTGGAGAATCCGAGGCCCAGTTCAACAGGGTATTGGCCTTCCTCGAAGAGGCGGAGATCGATCGAGTTGGCGTTTTCCCCTTCTCGGCGGAGGAGGGGACTCCCGCAGCCGAGATGCCCGACCAGCTTGACGAGGATATAAAGAACGACCGTTGCAGAAGATTGCTGGCCCTGCAGGCCGAGATTTCAAAAGAGCGTCAGCTTGGTTTCATCGGAAAGAGGATGAAGGTGTTGGTCGAGGAGATCCAGCCCGGCGAAGGCCTTGCATGGGGACGCTCGTACAGGGAGGCGCCCGAGGTGGACGGTTTGGTGGGAATCCATGGCGGAGAAATGATCGAAGAGGGTTCCTTTGTGGAGGTATTGGTGACGGATGCTGATGAATATGATCTCTTCGCGGAAATACCAGGGAGTCAAGGACCTTGAGTGGGGGGTCAGCACGCTGTTCGGACTGGGCTTTTTCACATCCATGCCTGGCACCCTGGGATCGGTCGCGGCTTTTCTCGTCTACCTGGTCCACCCGATCCCGCACTACTTGATACTGGCGGTGGCCATATTCGGAGTCTATACTTCCGATGTGTACTCAAAAAGGACGGGTGTGCAGGATCCGTCCGAGGTCATAATCGACGAGGTCGCGGGCGTATGGATTTCCATGTATGGTTTGGCTCCACATCTTTTTCTGCCCGCTCTCGTGCTCTTCAGGATAATCGACATTATCAAACCCTTCCCGGTCAACGCCGCCGAGAGGCTGCCCGGTGGATGGGGAATAATGGCAGATGATTGTCTTGGCGGCTTGTTCGTTAATATCTTCCTGCTCCTGGCGGATGCTTTCTTCAGGCTTTGACTATGCTCGTCTTTAGGAGGGAAAGCGCGTGAGAAAGGCGATACTGATCGCTCTGGGCGACGAGCTGTTGAGCGGGGTGAGAGCCGAGGGTAACTGCCGCAGGCTGGCCAAGCGACTTACCATGGCGGGCTGGAAGGTGACCAGGATCGAGATACTTCCGGACGGCACCAACGCGCTCGAAGAGGTGCTTGCCGGCAGTGTCGGCAGAACAGACCTGGTGGTCGTCTCGGGAGGGCTGGGCCCAACGCACGATGACTGCACCAGGAAGGCCCTCGCAAGATTCCTTGGGGCTCCGCTTAGAACGGAGATGGAGGCTTACGAAAGAATACTAGCCAGGTATCCAGCCGAGATGATGGAAAATCTCAGAAGATGCCTTGATACGCAAGGTTCCGTGCCCCTCGGTACGAGGCCGGTCCACAACCCCGTCGGATCGGCCCTTGGAATCTTCTTTGACAGAGATGGCACCAAGGTATATTCCTTCCCGGGGGTGCCGGCCGAGTTCGACGCGATGGTGGAGCAGGAGTTGAAGTCGGAATTGACCCCCGACGAGCGTTCCATGACCTCTGTAGTAGTGGCGGGATGGGCTGAGGGCGTCCTGAAGGACCGGATAAAAGAGTTGACGGAAGACCCGTCGCTCCATACTTCGATACTCCCCTCCGCAGGCACGGTTGAGCTGGTGTTCAGGGGAGAGCGCGGCAGAATCGGGGAGGCAGCGGCAAGAGTGCGAGCCCTGTTTCCCGGTGATTGTCTGAAGGAAGGAGCTAACTCGGTAGCCGAGGACCTGCTTTCCATGGCCCGTTCCCATGCGATAACGATTTCATGCGCCGAGTCGTGCACGGGCGGTCTGGTAGGGGCTGCCCTGACGGATGTGCCGGGTAGTTCGGCCGCCTTCCTTGGGAGCGCCGTGTGTTACAGCAACGAGGCCAAGATACGAGTCCTCGAAGTCCCGGATGACATGCTCAAGGCGCATGGCGCTGTAAGTCGCGAGTGTGCTCTCTACATGGCTAGAGGTGCGCGCAGGTGCTTCAATTCGACGGTCGCGGTGGCGATAACGGGGGTGGCAGGCCCCGGCGGGGGATCGGACGATAAACCGCTGGGCACTGTCTGGTTCGCCGTCGCCGCCCCTGATTGCGAGTGCACCTACAAGCACCAATTCCCAGGCGGCAGGGAACAGGTAAGGATATGGGCAAAAAACAGGGCTCTATACTATCTCCGAAAGACCCTGATGAAGATAAGCGGCGATGACTGAATCAGCCCGAGCCTTCTTCTGCGTTGAGCTCCCGCCGGACGTTCGAAAGAGCCTGTATGATTCCTCTGCAGCTCTGCGGAAGCAGTTCCCGGCTCTGAAGTGGGTTGCTCGCGATTCGTTGCATATTACACTGAAGTTTCTCGGCGAGCTGAAGGTGAGCTCGGTAGACGATATTGCCGCGACCTTCGGGCAGAAGCTGACATCGGCCGGGTTCTCGGAGATTCCCCTTTGCACCGGAGAGTTTGGCGCATTCCCCGGGCTGAACAGGGCCAGGACCCTGTATATCCAGGTAAAAGGCGGGATCGCGGCACTGTCGCTTCTGGCGTCTATCTGCGATTCTACCGCGCGCGTCAACGGCATTGACGATGATAAGCGCCCTTTTCGGCCGCACGTGACTTTGGCACGCGCTAGGCAGATTGAACACCTTGAGAGCGCAAAGTTACTGACGCCCGCCGTCTCAAGTTGGACCGCCACCGCTGTAACCCTGATGAAAAGCGAATTGACCAGAGCTGGCAGCATCTACACACCGATAAAAGTCTGGAAATTGGGCGGCGATTAAACTAGCTTGAGCAAAGCCGCGAAAAATCGAGAGGGGGAACCAACTTGGCGAAAAAGAGAGTTCCGCAGACGCGCGAGGATGTCCTGGAGCTGGCCATTGAGGACATTCGCAGCAGGTTTGGCGAAGGGTCCATAATGAGGCTGGGGGATTCGTTCAAAACAGCTGTCGATGTGATATCCACCGGAATACTTCCACTTGACGTCGCGCTTGGCATAGGCGGACTTCCACGCGGAAGGATAATCGAGGTCTTTGGGCCCGAGGGCTCCGGAAAGACCACTGTCTCCCTCCACGCCATAGCCGAGGCGCAGAAGGCCGGAGGAGTGGCGGCCTTCATAGACGCCGAGCATGCTCTCGATCCCCGCCTCGCCCACAACCTGGGAGTTGACGTGCAGTCACTTTACGTGGCCCAGCCGGACAGTGGTGAACAGGCCCTGTACGTGCTTGACGCGCTCGTCAGGAGCAGCGCGGTGGACATCGTGGTCGTGGACTCGGTAGCGGCGCTTACGCCTCAGGCCGAGATAGACGGAAAAATCGGCGACAGCCAGGTAGGTCTGCAGGCCCGCCTGATGTCGTACGCACTGCGCAGGCTCACGTCGGCAATCTCCAAGAGCAAATGCGTGGTGGTCTTCATCAACCAGCTAAGGGCCAAGATTAGCACAGGGTATTCGCAGGGACCGCAGGAGACGACCACGGGAGGCAGGGCCCTAAAGTTCTACAGTTCCGTCCGTATAGAAGTTAAGCGCGGAAAGGGAGTTACCAAGGGAGACGACACAATAGGTCACGAGCTTTGGATGAAGGTCGTCAAGAACAAGCAGGCGCCCCCGTTCAAGACCGGCCACTGCACGCTGGTCTACGGCAAGGGCATACCTAAAGGGATGTCAATTCTCGATATGGCGATAGACTTCGACGTCGTCAAGAGAAAGGGCTCCTGGCTGGCGTACAAGGGAGAGACCCTGGGCCAGGGAAAAGACACGGTCGCCCAGTATATAGAAGACCACCCCGAGCTTATGGAGGAGATTTCCGCCGAGGTCCTGTCTCTCACCTCCGACGGCGCCTCTCTCGCGTTTTCGGAACCTGACACCGGGCGGTCTCTTGATGAGGACGAGGATAATGCGACGGCGCTTGTCCTTGAGGAGGGAGTCCTCGAGCTCGATGCCGAGGAGTCGGGGCAGGAGTCTATCACTGACGATGAGTAGTCGATAGAAGTAGCCTGTTCGGTCCTTTTGATTACAATATGTAATTATTGACAACATGCTTAAAGTGTTGTATTATACCTTGGCTCGCAACTGGAGAAACTAGTTGCGTAGCGAGTTGGTAACGCAGAACCTTGCCAATTTTATAGGGAGCAGCGGAAATACTTCAAGGAAGCGACGCACGGGGCTAGGCCCGCGAGCGGCGAGGATCCGCGGCCTGCGCGGCGATATGCTCGCGCGGGCTCGGAAGACGAGCCGCGAGGTTTGGCGAGCCCCGAAGAGATTTAGAAACGAAGATAAGAACTAAACCGAGAGTTTGATCCTGGCTCAGGACGAACGCTGGCGGCGTGCTTAACACATGCAAGTCGAACGGTCCTGTTTTTGAAGCGCTTCGGCGTGGAGGGGACGGGGCAGTGGCGCACGGGTGAGTAATGCGCGAGGACCTGCCCGCAGGAGGGGGACAGCAGTTGGAAACGGCTGGTGATACCCCGTAGGCCGGGAGGTGAAAGGGCGGAGACGCCCGCCTGCGGATGGACTCGCGTCCTATCAGCTAGTTGGTGAGGCAACGGCTCACCAAGGCGACGACGGGTAGCCGGCCTGAGAGGGTGTCCGGCCACACTGGAACTGAGACACGGTCCAGACTCCTACGGGAGGCAGCAGTGGGGAATTTTGGGCAATGGGGGAGACCCTGACCCAGCGACGCCGCGTGAGGGACGAAGGCCCTTGGGTCGTAAACCTCTTTTGCAGGGGAAGAAGAAGATGACGGTACCTTGCGAACAAGTCCCGGCTAACTACGTGCCAGCAGCCGCGGTAACACGTAGGGGACGAGCGTTGTCCGGAATTACTGGGCGTAAAGGGCGCGCAGGCTGTGCGTCGAGTCGGCTGTTGAAAGGCGGGGCTCAACCCCGCGAAGCGGTCGAGACCGGCGTGCTGGAGTACTGCAGAGGCAGGCGGAATTCCCGGTGTAGCGGTGAAATGCGTAGATATCGGGAAGAACACCGGTGGCGAAGGCGGCCTGCTGGGCAGTAACTGACGCTGAGGCGCGAGAGCCAGGGTAGCGAACGGGATTAGATACCCCGGTAGTCCTGGCCGTAAACGATGGATGCCAGGTGTGCGTGCAGAGATGCATACGTGCCGCAGTCAACGCGATAAGCATCCCGCCTGGGGAGTACGGTCGCAAGATTGAAACTCAAAGGAATTGACGGGGGCCCGCACAAGCGGTGGAGCACGTGGTTTAATTCGATGCAAACCGAAGAACCTTACCCGGGTTTGACATGCGCGTGGTACCGAGATGAAAGTCGAGGGACCCGTTCGTAAGGATGGGAGCGCGCACAGGTGCTGCATGGCTGTCGTCAGCTCGTGTCGTGAGATGTTGGGTTAAGTCCCGCAACGAGCGCAACCCCTTCGTTCAGTTGCCAACGGGTGAAGCCGGGCACTCTGTACGTACTGCCGGCGACAAGCCGGAGGAAGGCGGGGACGACGTCAAGTCATCATGGCCCTTATGTCCGGGGCGACACACGTGCTACAATGGTCGGAACAGCGGGAAGCGAGGCTGCGAAGCCGAGCGGATCCCCCAAATCCGATCCCAGTTCGGATTGAAGTCTGCAATTCGACTTCATGAAGCAGGAATCGCTAGTAATCGCGGATCAGCCAAGCCGCGGTGAATACGTTCCCGGGCCTTGTACACACCGCCCGTCACACCACCCGAGTCGGGTGCACCCGAAGCCGGCGGCCTAACCTTAGGGGAGGAGCCGTCCAAGGTGTGTCCGGTAAGGGGGGTGAAGTCGTAACAAGGTAGCCGTACCGGAAGGTGCGGCTGGATCACCTCCTTTCTAAGGAGCCCCGCGAGGGGCGAGCAACAGGAAAGACGAATCCAAGCGACGCAACCGAGTATCTCCGCCGCCCCTATAAAACGAATTCCGGCGCATCTTGACAAGCGAATACAGAAGGAAGACGAAACAGAGACAAAGGTATCAAGGGCACACGGTGGATGCCTTGGCGCCTGCAGCCGACGAAGGACGCGGCAAGCTGCGAAAAGCTCCGGCGAGACGCAAGCGGTCATAGACCCGGAGATCTCCGAATGGGGCAACCCGTCCAGCGCTGGCTGGACACCCTCTTATAGAGGGAGGAACCGGGTGAAGTGAAACATCTCAGTAACCCGAGGAGAAGAAATCGAAGAGATTCCCCCAGTAGTGGTGAGCGAACAGGGAACAGCCCAAACCGACTCGATGCCAAGACTGCGGTCGTTGTCGAGCCGGGGTAGAGGGAGCGTCCGAGGCGCCGCCGCAGCGGCGCCCGCGAGTGATAAACCGAACTTACAGCCGAAGCGTATTGGGAGAGCGCGCCACAGAAGGTGACAGCCCCGTAGGCGAAGTGAGTTCGGCTCGCGGAGACGCGTCCCGAGTAGGCCGGAGCACGTGGAATTCCGGTTGAAACAGGGCCGACCATGGTCCAAGGCTAAATACTGCAGGCGACCGATAGAGGAACAGTACCGAGAGGGAAAGGTGAAAAGCACCCCTGGCGGGGAGTGAAAGAGACCTGAACCCGTGTGCCTACAAGCAATCGGAGCGGCGCCCTTCCGCGAGGGAGGAGAAGCCGTGACGGTGTGCCTTTTGCAAAATGAGCCGGCGAGTCGTCGTCGGTAGCGAGGTTAAGGTCCGTACTGGACCGCAGCCGGAGGGAAACCGAGTCTTAACAGGGCGATAAGTTTCCGGCGACGAACCCGAAGCCGCACGATCTATCCATGGGCAGGTTGAAGCCCCGGTGAAACGGGGTGGAGGACCGAACCGCAGCCTGTTGAAAAAGTCTCGGATGACCTGTGGATAGGAGTGAAAAGCTAATCGAGTGCGGTAATAGCTGGTTCTCCCCGAAACGCATTTAGGTGCGGCCTGTGGAGTGACAGACGGGGGTAGAGCACTGGATGGACGCGGGGGACCGGGGTCCTGCCAACTTCAACCAAACTCCGAATACCGTTTAGTTGAATCCATGGAGAGAGACCGCGTGAGAGAAGTTTCGCGGTCGAGAGGGAAAGAGCCCGGACCGTCGGCTAAGGCCCCCAAGGATATGCTCAGTGTGGCAAGGATGTGGAAATGCCCGGACAGCCAGCAGGTTGGCTTAGAAGCAGCCACCCTTTAAAGAGTGCGTAACAGCTCACTGGTCGAGGATTTCCGCGCCGAAAATACAGGGGGCTAAGCATATCGCCGAAGCCGCGGAGTCAAGCGCTGTTGCGTTTGATTGATAGGGGAGCGTTCCATGCGGGGCGAAGCGGAGTCGCGAGGCGACGTGGACCGCATGGAAGTGAGAATGTCGGCATGAGTAGCGCAAAGTGTGTGAGAAACACACTCACCGAAAGCCCAAGGATTCCTGGGGAAGGCTTGTCCGCCCAGGGTAAGGCGGGACCTAAGGCGAGGCCGAAGGGCGTAGCCGATGGACAGCAGGTTGAGATTCCTGCCCCGCCGCGGAGCCGTTACTACCGAAGGGGTGACGCAGCAAGCTAGGCGGATCCGGGTGATGGAAGTCCCGGACCAAGGGAGCAGACATGCCGCGCAGGCAAACCCGCGCGGCTGAGTTCAGACCCGAGCGGGAGCCTTTGTGATGAAGGCGAAGCCGCCGACGCCATACTGCCGAGAAAAGCCTCTAGGGAGGACCCGCGGCGCCCGTACCGCAGACCGACACAGGTGGGCAGGCTTAGGAGGCCAAGGTGAGCGGGACAACTCTCGTCAAGGAACTCTGCAAGTTGACCCCGTAACTTCGGGAGAAGGGGTGCCGCCCGCGTTCAATCCCATGCGGATGCAGGCGCGGAGCGGCCGCAGAAACCAGGCTCAGGCGACTGTTTACTAAAAACACAGGTCTCTGCATAAGGCGCAAGCCGAAGTATAGGGACTGACACCTGCCCGGTGCCGGAAGGTTAAATGGAGAGGTCAGCGCAGCGATGCGCGAAGCTTTGAGATGAAGCCCCGGTAAACGGCGGCCGTAACTATAACGGTCCTAAGGTAGCGAAATTCCTTGTCGGGTAAGTTCCGACCCGCACGAATGGTGTAACGATCTGAGCGCTGTCTCGACGAGAGCCCCGGTGAAATTGTGGTCCCGGTCAAGACGCCGGGTACCCGTGGCTGGACGGAAAGACCCCATGGAGCTTTACTGTAACCTGGCACTGGATTTTGTCCTGTCATGCACAGAATAGGCGGGAGACAGAGAAGCGAGGGCTTTGGCCCTTGTGGAGTCGCCTTTGGGATACCGCCCTTGACATGACGGAGTTCTAACCCTTGAGTCTGAATCGACTGAGGGGACCCTGCCAGGCGGGCAGTTTGACTGGGGCGGTCGCCTCCCAAAGAGTAACGGAGGCGCGCGAAGGTTGCCTCGGGGCGAATGGAAACCGCCCTTTAAGAGCGCAAGCGTATAAGGCAGCCTGACTGAGAGACCGACGGGTCGATCAGGGACGAAAGTCGGTGCTAGTGATCCGGCGGTGCAGAATGGAATGGCCGTCGCTCAACGGATAAAAGCTACCCTGGGGATAACAGGCTGATCTTGCCCGAGAGTTCCCATCGACGGCAAGGTTTGGCACCTCGATGTCGGCTCGTCGCATCCTGGGGCTGAAGCAGGTCCCAAGGGTTGGTCTGTTCGCCCATTAAAGCGGTACGTGAGCTGGGTTTAGAACGTCGTGAGACAGTTCGGTCCCTATCCGCCACGGGCGCAGGGTATTTGAGGAGATCTGCTTCTAGTACGAGAGGACCGAAGTGGACGAACCGCTGGTGTACCGGTTGTGACGCCAGTTGCATACGCCGGGTAGCTATGTTCGGACCGGATAACCGCTGAAGGCATCTAAGCGGGAAGCCGTCTTCAAGATAAGATACCCCGTTTCGTAAGGAAGTAAGGCGTCCCGTAGACTACGGGTTTGATAGGCCGGAGGTGTAAGCGCAGCGATGCGTTGAGCTGACCGGTACTAATACGCCGAGGCCTTTGTCTCTGTTTAGTCTTTCGTCTGATTCGCTTGAGAGAAGCGCCGGTAAATGAAATGGATTTTCGGTGGCCGCAGAGGAGGGGTCATACCCGGTTCCATGCCGAACCCGGCAGTCAAGCCCTCCATCGCCGATGGTACTGCGGAGGCTATCCGTGGGAGAGCAGGTCGCCGCCGGAAATCCTGTTTGAAAGAAGAGCAGCCGCCCTAAAAGGGCGGCTGCTTTGTTGTCATCCCGACGACCGAAGGGAGGAGGGATCCTATATCGCGCGACCTCAACCCTAGGCCCCTTCGTCGCTTCGCTCCTCAGGGCAAGCGATCGACGCGAACGGGAAAAGCACCCGTTCGGTCGCCTGCTTGTGTCATCCCGACGACCGAAGGGAGGAGGGATCCTATATCGCGCGACCTCAACCCTGGACCCCTTCGTCGCTTCGCTCCTCAGGGCAAGCGATCGACGCGAACGGGAAAAGCACCCGTTCGGTCGCCTGCTTGTGTCATCCCGACGACCGAAGGGAGGAGGGATCCTACAGTGCGCCACCTCAACCTTGGATCCCTTCGTCGCTTCGCTCCTCAGGGCAAGCGAACGACACGAACGGGAAAAGCACCCGTTCGGTCGCCTGCTTGTGTCATCCCGAGCACAACCTCCTCTCGTCATCCCGACGACCGAAGGGAGGAGGGATCCTACAGTGCGCCACCTCAACCTTGGATCCCTTCGTCGCTTCGCTCCTCAGGGCAAGCGAACGACGCGAACGGGAAAAGCACCCGTTCGGTCGCCTGCTTGTGTCATCCCGAGCACAACCTCCTCTCGTCATCCCGACGACCGAAGGAAGGAGGGATCCTACAGTGCGCGACTTCCAACCCAGGTCCCTCGGCAAAACCCGCCTCGGGACGACAGCGGCCGCCTCGCGTCCGTTCGGTCGCCTGGGGCCCTTCGTCGCTTCGCTCCTCAGGGCAAGCGAACGACACGAACGGAAAGGCGTCCGTTCGGTCGCCTGCTTAGTCCTCGTCCATCAGGCAGGAGCAGATCTCGCGGTTGCGTCCGTCGCCGAGGGTTGTCCGCACGGACTTTATCGAAATCTTCCCCTCCCGGTGCAGCATTAGCAGTAAGGACAGCAGCGACGACTCGTCTATACCTATGCCCTTGGCCGTCTCGGCGATGTCAAGCTCCGGCGAGCCTTCGGCCATTCGCTTGACCTCGCCCCCCACCAGCGACAGCCAGGTAGCGAACAGGTCCTGGATCTCCGGAACGGTCGATGAAGCCATCTGCGCGGTGCGGTTCACCGCCTCGACCAGGCGGGCCGTGACAAGTCCCTCCGAGTCTATCAGCTTTTTTACCTCCTTGAACATTGCTCTCTCGTCATACTCGTCGTTCATTGCACGATCTCCTTTACTGAGGCGTGTTAGAATAGGGTTGAAGGCTGTCAAGTCCATTTTAGTGTGTAAATTGGCCTTCGGTCATTTTCATGCAGCCGCACCAGCTTCCGTCTTCTTTTCCGAAGAATCCAGACTGTCGTAGTATTCCTGCATGTCCATGTACTTCTTCT
>Ga0255347_1003054_pt1 | contig 22377 bp, 22 predicted proteins | sample wastewater_treat_2_FD_192479 | JGI IMG/M metagenome (GOLD analysis project Ga0255347, IMG submission 192479) | Wastewater microbial communities from Lulu Island WWTP, Vancouver, Canada - plant24 | ecosystem: Engineered > WWTP > Wastewater > Unclassified | place: Canada: Vancouver, British...
AGTCGGTCCTCACGCTCTCATTCAAAGCATTTATCCAGTTGGAACTATTTTGATGACCGCTGGAAATACTGCGCCTGCCGGCTGGCTTATGTGCGATGGAGCGGCGTACCCACGAACCACGTACGCCGCTCTATTCACGAAGATTGGTACTATCTATGGCTCAGGCGACAACTCAACCACTTTCAATGTTCCAAACTTTTCTGGCAGATCGCCGGTTGGTACTGGAGTAAGTAGTTTGTCTGGAGCTACTACTCGTACTCTAGGTGAGCAGGTCGGCAATCAGTTAATCAGCTTGACAGTCGACCAGCTGCCTAAGCATAACCATACTCTTTCCTTTGGCCTTGAGGACGGCGCCGGCGGCTCTCAACTGCGTATGATGTATGATGCCGACGCTGGTCAAATGGGTTCTAGTTCACGTACTACCGCAAGCACTGGGGCTAACGCAAATATTGACATTACACCTCCTCTGCTTGCTGTAAACTTTATAATCAAGTTTTAACATGGCAAATTCTGTTGAAACTGTTGTACAATTAGCAGCTGGAGTCGATGGGTATTCTCCAGACGTCACTAGCTCTAACTTTAAAGTTACTCGGCTAAAAAACGTAGCTCCTAAGTTTGGCCGGTGGAAAGCAGACACGCGCGGTGACGTTATCAGTACTTTAGTGCTTGACGTTGGAGATAAGCTCGAACGTATTGTTTACTATACTCACCCCTATGACAAGTTCTCTCAACTTTACGCCGTCTCGCAGTATCACATCTATCGTTATGATTTCCTAAACGATAGATTTTACGCTACTCCGATTTATACGTTTCCATACAAACAGGAATCTAACATCGCTGTCGTTGCGTGGTATGATAAGCTCTATGTCACCAAGCCTCGAAGCCCTATCGTCGAAGTCTCTTTCGGAAAGACTCGTAAAATAACTGAGTTTGGCGCAAGATACTCTATCATCTGCAATAACCACCTAATGGTGGCGAACCTTAGTACGGCTACGGGTGAAACTCCAATCGCGCTTCGGTGGAGCGACTTGTATGACCCAACCAGTTTTGATTTTTCGACATCTTCTGAGGCTGACTCTTTCGAACTAGAGCCTCAAGATAGAAAAATTACTGGCTTGACCAACCAAAAGGGTGTTGCTATCATTTATACCCACGGCGGCATTTGGGCTGGCTCGTACACAAATGGGAAATTCTCGTTTAACCCGTTGTACTCAGACTTTGGAAATCTCTTTCACGGCGCGGTGGTTCAGCTTCGAGAAGTAGACTATTTCATTGGCGAGGATAACATCTACTCTCTGGATGGTACCGTTATCTCTACTATCGGAGATGCCATTTGGTCCTTCTTTGTTTCTGATTGTAACTTTGATAGCGTTAATACTCTCATTAGGACGAAAGTAGATAAACAAGAGAGTGAAATTGCTTGGATTTACCCGAAGAAGGGCGGAGGCTACTGGTCCATTGTTTACAATTATAAGGAGCAAAAATGGAGCGACAGAGACCCTGATGGCCTAGTGTCCTCTATGAACGCTTTGTACAAACTTTATGGAGTTTACACCATCAACGATATAACTAACACCATAAATAGTATGTCTAATCCTACCCAGACTATAAATGGTGAGTGGCAATACGTTGATTGTGGTTACTCTAAGCTTTCCATCACCATCGACGGTAAGGTCTTAGACGACTCTATTCGTTTTTACTCTATGGTTAACAAAAGTGCGAGAGGCATAACCATAGAAACTGGTGAGATTTACATGGAGAGCTTGAACGTAGTCAAAGAGATTAACAAGATTACACTACAATACTCTGGGGCCGGTACTCCGTCGGTTACGATTCAGCTTGGTCGCAGGAAGTCTCGAATGGAGGCGGTAACTTGGAGTGACCCAATCTCTCCTGGCTATGCTGACAGGCCAATCTTCTACTGTCGAAACGTTGGTGTTGGCAAACTTATTCGGCTTAGAATCAACATAAGCAACACAGACACTAACTTCATCGCCGAGCTTACTGGGCTCAGCTTCGACTATGTCACTGACAACGGAACTCCAGAAAACTAAGATTTCATACACTCCACCAACAGCTACTCTTGACGACCGGTTGTTAAAGAAAGAGCTAGTCTTGTTGGTTGGTAAGTTTAATGAAACGATAAGCAACTTAACAGCAAAAACTAGCGATTCTAGTACTCCAGGTGAGTTAGAAAAACTAAGCTTGGCTGTTAGTAAGTTGAGTGATTCTGTAAAATCAATAGCCTCTACCCTAGCAGCGTTAGAGCTTAAAGTCGACGCCATAGTAGTCGAAGAGCCTAGCATTGTACAATTTATACTTCCACTAAACATTCCTGGCTTTTTGACTGTTGAAGCTTATCAAGTCGGGTTTGGCCTCAGTGGAACTAAAGTTGACGGAAATCTAATCTTAAACGGAGACGCATATATTTATGGCAGCTGAAGGTACATTACACGCAGGTTTTGTTAAACTAACTTTTGCGGCTACCGCAGACGATCACGCACTTCGAAAGGGTGAGTCAGATTCTAGGTGGAAGGCTCTAGCTACGACCGAGAGCACAGTAGCACTCTCTGTGAGTACCGACAATTTAACTCCAACCGACTTAGCTAGCGCCTCTACTTTTCGGCTAAATCCTAGCGCGGCAGTAAACCTCACAGGTTTTGCGGGTGGATTTCTGTCCTCGAGAGTTGTTGCCCTTATGAATGTAGGTGCCTATGCTATCACCATTAAACATGAGAGCACAAGTTCACTAGCCTCCAACAGATTTAGTCTGGCTGGTAGCGCTGACTATACTCTCGCCCCTAACTCAGTTGCACTCTTTTTCTACGACGTAACAGGCCAGCGTTGGCGTAAAGTATCATGAAACTGACTAGAATACAGACACTTGAAGAGTTGCTTCCGTTTATTCCGGCCCTACTGGAAGAAAAGCGTGCACACGATGATTGGTTTGAGCCTGGCTCAAGTGAGTCGACTTTTGTCTCTCTCCTGTCAAAAAACCTAGTCGACAACAGTCGTTATTACGGAGAACTCGTTGACGGAAAGATTTCATACTTTTTCGCTATTATTGGAGGTCCGCCGGAGGCTACTTTTTGGCTCCTCTACGTGTCGAAGCCGACTCGAGTACATACGAGAGAACTCCTCGACCTGCTACGACCAGACATGGCCAAGTTGGGTGTCACAAAACTTTACAGTATAACTAACCGCTTCGAGCCGTCTTACGAGAGGTGGCTAAGGAAGTTTGGCGCAAAAAAGTCTCGTATAACATTTGAAATACCTCTATGAGCTTTGGTTCTCAAAGTGCTTCACGAAGTCAATCACAAGAGTCTTCTGGCTTTCAGAGCGGAAGCTCTTTCTCGGCTCCAGTCTGGAGTGGCGACGCACAAAAAATCATCAAGTCGCTGGCTCTCTCGAGCCAAGCCATGCCGTCGACTATCGCAATATCGAGTGCGGCCTTAAATAAGATACTCGGCTCTGATAGCTCACAGTACGCGCAGCAAGTAGTTAACGCTAACAATGCCGTGTCTGACGCGAAGTTTAAGGCTGCGCTTGGCGACGTTCGGAGCGGCGGCTTTCGTGGCGGACAAAACGCTGATATTTACAATCAGGGTACTCTTGCCCAACAGTACGCTAACCAACAAGCAGCTGACAACGCAGCGACGATGCTTGGTCAGTACAACACAGACGTTACGCAAAAAATTAACGCGGCTAACACCACACAGAATTACAGTGCACTTCTTACTAATCTGCTCAATGCCCTTAAAGGTACGACTTCTACTTACTCTGGCACTACTGCGTCGAGCGGAAGCTCTAGCGGTAGTTCCAGCGGCACTAACTTTGGCATTGGCCTTAGCCTTGGCTTAAAGTAATAATATGACTGACCAAGAAGCAGAACAACTCTACGGCGCGATTAAAGCCTACAACGGCCCAGTAGGTCGAAGTGAGATACTTGAGCGTCTGCGCGGCACTCTAAATTCCATCTTGCCTGTCGTAGGAGTGGATAGAAACTATGGCCTTTCTTTTGGCCTTGGCAACTCTAGGTTCGCAATTACTCCAGGCTATCAAGTAGGCTCTAGTATGCCTGTTGTATTAACTCGCGGGGTCCCACTTGAAACTCGGCCTGAAGCAGCTTTCGGGCAACGTGCTAGTGAAGGCACTCTAACTCCAGAAGACAGAGCTTACAAGGAAGGTCAAGCTTTTGGCTTTTTAGCGTCACTTGCTACGCCAGCCGCAGCTGAACGAGCTGCTGTTGCCGCCGGACCAGCCTTCGCTGGCAAGCCACAAACAGCCAAAATGCTGTCGGCTCTTCGTGGTAATGCCGGGCTTAGCGCTGCTGGACAAGCGCTAGCGCCATCTAGTGGTACTCCACAGGCTCCAGTCCAGGAAGCTTATCAAGTTCCACAAGTTGAATCTGCTGTAAATATAGATAAACCAGCAGTGAAGAGAACTTACGAGTTTCAACCTAGCGACCTCATCGTTAACAAGTTGCCTGCACAACAACCTGTACAAGCTGCTACGCAGCCCACCATGCAATCTCCTGTGGAGGTTTACCAAGAGCAACCGGCCGTGCAGCCCGTTATAGAGTCTCTTCCTGAGCGTATGAACGCAGATCAACTAATGGAAGAACTTCAGTGGCGTTACCCTCGACAAGAGATTGCTGCTTACAAGCCGTCGCGTAACATCGTTCAGCGAGTGCTTGGTTTTGCTTCCGACCTTGTTAACAATCCGCTTAAGACCGACCGGGCGAAACTAGAAAACGAGAGAGCTTACTACACTAACGAGCTGATGAAGAGAGCCCCGTACGATGCTGAGGCTCGACAGTTCTTGGCCGCATTGCAAAATGACCAACGTTATGCAGAGCAGGGAGAGCGTCAACAGTCCTTGTTCGACAGGGCCGCTGGAGTCGAGGCCATGCGTAGCGCCTCACGCGAGGCAGTTGCTCAAGAGCAAGCAGCAGCAAAAATACAAGCGGCGCAAGCAAAAGCGCAGGAAGAGGAGCAGAATCAACAAAGAAAATACATCGCCGGCCTGGTTAACAAAGGCTATGCCGACGCGATTGAGCCTAGTGTGATTAAAAACACTTACGGCCAAGGTATTGACCCGGCTATCCTCGCTGAGTTGCAAAGAGCTGCACGCGAGAAAAAGAACGCTCAGCAGGTTATCTATGACTACCTGCTCCAGCTCGCGGTCAACAAGGCGCACAAACCGTAAAGAAACCTTAACATGCCAGTAACATCCGACATCGTTAGACTTAAAGCTTACCGCGCAGCCAATCCCGACTTGGCTAACCTGAGCGACCAAGAGTTTGCAAGTAAAGTTTTTGAGCAGACTGGCGAGCTTGGCGACTACGTAAACGCTGGGCCACTGCAGCGTGGCATCGGCGAGTACAGCGCGTTTATGCAAGGTCTTGGCGAACAGGCTGGGAAGAGGGTCGAACGCGGCCTTCGTCGCTACGGCTTTAAGCCTGACGATGTCGGTGTTACTGCTACGACTAAGGCGGTTAAGGGCTTGGTGTCAAGTGCTCCGGAGACTCTCGCGGCTCTTGGTGCCTCTGTGCTGTTTCCACGTTCTAAAACCATTGCTGGCTTGGCTACCGCTGGGCTGACTGGTTCGCAAGTGGCGAGGACTTATGCTGATACTGGGTCTAAACAAAGCGCGCTTAGTGCTGGCGTATCTGGGGTAGGTCAACTTGCTGGCGGTTTGGCCGGAGCGAAAGTAGCCGGGAAGCTTGGCGGTGGAGCTTTAGCAAAGGCTGGTGGTGCACTTCTCGGCAGCACCGCTGGCGACGTAGCCGGCATGGCAATCGACCCACAACAGCTCAAGGAAAACTTTGGAACGAAAAGTGATGCTTTGGCCTATGGGCTAATGCAGTTGCCTTTTTCTGCTCTTGACGTAGCGCACGGGCTTGGCGAAAGCGCTAACGCAAAGCGTGAGGCGAAAGTGGCGTCTACTAAGCTGCCGGGTCAACTTGACTTGGTTACGCTGCAAAAGATTCCTGTTGCGTCCCTCTCAGACGACCAAGCTGCTCGTCTCGTCGCTCTTAGTAAAGAGGCAGCGTCGAAAGAGGAGGCTAACGCAGCGAAGGTTTCTATGGAGTTGATGACGCCAGAAGACTTCATGCCAGAGAGTGACGTGACTCTTAACGAGCAAGCAAAGCTTGTTAAGGAAGGCCGTAAGCCGCTCATCGCACTTCCGCGTGACTTGGACGCAAAACGCGTGCCTGAACTTGATGGCCTTAACTCTGTTGAGGTCGGAGAGCAGAAGCTTTACTTTCTGCCGGGGGTTGATGCGAATAAAGTTGTCAGTGACTATAACGCTGGGGTTGGGAAAGCGTTGGGGTATGGCACTAACGACCCATCAACCTCCGGCTTCGCTCTTGTGCTGCGTGGAGAGAGCGGCGTCGAGAAGCTGGCGGTTAATGTTAACCCAAAGAACATCAATGACGTAGCAACCGCGCTGCGTAGCATGGCTGGCCCAGGTGACATGGTGTTTAAGGAGCCGATCGTCTCACTTCATGAGAGTAGAAAGCTCGCTGGTAACAAGGCCGTTGAAGTTGCCCCGCAGACTTTATTAGATTTGAATAAAGTCGGAGAAACTCCATTTGCCATTGAAGGTGAAGCCAGTATCGCAGGCAAAGACTTTCTTCGAGACCGCGTCTTTGCTGCGGTTCCAGAACCAGAGAGTAAGATTAAAGGTATCAACGTAGACTCTAAAGGAGAACCTCTTTATCGTGCAATGGAACTCGCTAGGCACATCGCTACTCACATAGGTGACGACCTTGGCGGTAAGTTCTTGCGTACGTTCAAAGATCAAAAAGTCACTAAAGACTACGCTACTAACTGGATTCGCGCTCAGCAGTTGAAGAGTCAACTTGGCCAGGTCAAGACTCAGCTCGAACGCTCGGTGGCCTCTGGAGTACAAGTCACACCCGCAGACTTTGTTCGTGCGATCGACGCTGGAGAGAACGTAGACAAAGCGATTTTACTACGTTTCTTGAGAGACCTGAATGGAGACAAGTCATTTAGGCTCTTTAATCTCCAACCGACCGGTGACCTGCAAATCCGCGGCGTTACTACGCCCGAGGGAGTCTTTGTTAATAAAGCGCAAAACGCTAGGTCGGCTTTCGCTGCCGCAAGTCACGAATTTAATCACGTCGCTTTTCACGAGCTTAAGCAGGCTAACCCACATTTGTACCAACAGGCTGTTGAGTACGCAAGCGGGCTTGGCGCTGACGGTCGAGCTGCGCTGTTAAAGAGTGTTTTTGACATTGTCGGGGTTAAGGATTTCGATTTCGACTACGCCTCTGGCCGCAAATTTGACCCACAAGCGGAGAACTTCAACGAAGCGTCTGCTTGCGAGTTCTACGCCGGTCTTACTGAGGCGTTGGCTCACGACGCTTTTAATACTGCGTCTCGTATCAACAGTAAACTAAACGAGCTTTTCCGGGCGTTGCCGCAGGGGGTGCAAGACGTTCTCTCTCGGCTTCTTGAGAAGTTTCGACAGTACTTTAGCCCTAACAGTGGGCTTAGAAATTCCCTTCCTGCCGACGTCGCAAGAGAACTAGACCGAGCCTACCAAAAGCTCTTGACTTTTTACGGCGAAAACAAGCTAGCGCAGCAGTCAGCGGCTCGTCAGCTTGAGCGTCTCGGCGTGTTCACGTATGGCGAGGGACTTCCTGACCTTGCACTTGCGAAACAGCAGGCTGCGTCGGTGGAAAAAATAGCTACACAGTACTCGCTCAGCGAGCTTCCTGGCGTTGGCTCTGTGGTTGAACTTTACGACAAGTACCTCTTTAATCCTCAATACAACGCCTTTGTTCACCCAGAGTTGCAGGATGGGTGGCTTGAGCTGCACACCACGAAGAGCAAGGAACGCGCGGTTATTTACTCTTACATGGAGTTTTTAGGTCAAGACGGCAAGCAGACTCTTTCGCGCGAGCAAGCGGTTGTTCGTACTGAGAAGCTTATCCGGCAACTCACTTCAAAGCCTGAGATCGCCGCTAAAGTCAGCTCTGTGCTGGAGGAAAATACTGCTAGACGCTCCGCGAAGCAAGAGAAAAGCAGCGAGGTTGTTACGCAGAGCGACCTCGTTTCCGTGCAGGAAATGAAAGAGAAGTTTGGTTTAAGTGACGAGATGGCGGAATTTACGCAGAGGCTTTCACAGGTCACAGCAAAAGCCGCTGAGCAGACTTTGCGCTTTATGCAGGCTAACGACAATGTTAGCTTGGCCAAGCTTGTTTACTCGCAGCTTTCTAGCACTCACTCCATTAAGCAAGTAAAAGAAGGGTGCACCGGCTTAACCCGCATCGGCTCTGACCTTGGCCAAAAGCTGTTTGAAAAGGAGCTTTTAACGAGCGCGCTGACGTCTGCTCGCGAGAGCACTAGTGGAGCGCAACGCTCAGCTGAACTTACTGCGCGTTTGCAAAAGTCTCAAGTCGAGGCTAGCTTTCTTGAGACTCAATTTAACCTAAAGGTCGACGAGGTCTTTGGTCAAGACACTTTTAAGCCGAAGTTCAAGAAACTTCTTCTCGACGCCGCAACGTCTCTTGGTCGTAACCGGGCTGAGCACCAGTTTACGACGAAAGACGCCGGCTACATGCCGATGACTCGACGTGGCCGCTTCCTTCTCTGGGTGTACGACGGTCCAGCGAACAGCGCAGCAAGTTCTACCAAGGAACTAAAGGGCTTTAATACTGCCGAGGAAGCTAAGAAGTACATCGAAGACAAGAAAATTGTTCATTATGACTTGAAGGACAAGCAAGACTTCGAGCGCCGCGCTGAGTTTTATAACACTCCGCAGTTGCAGCGTTTTGCGGACAAGACTCGCAAGGAACTTGCCGCTATCGTGGAAGAGTATAAAAAGACCGCGATAGGAGTAGACGGCCTGGGTAATGTCGGTAAGATCCTTGACGACCTAGTTGAGAACTTCCGACCAGTCGACGAGGAGTTGAAACAACTCATCTCAGTCAAAGGCGATAAGTTCGCACAGCGTCGCTGGAACACTCCTGGCTTCGACAAGAAGGACTACTTGCCAAACTTGTTTGAGTACCTGCAGTATAAGACGCACCAAGCGCAGCGTCGTCTTACGACTAACGAGTACCAACTACAGATGCTGCAACCTGCTATACAAAGCAACCCTGAGAAGTTGAAGTACATGGGAGACGAGCTAAAGTACTTCACTACTCCGCAGGCCGAGTGGGGAAAGGTGCGCGAGGGTATTTTCTACTACTACCTCGGCCTTAGCCCGCGTCAATTTTTCCTTAATTCTACTCAGCTGTTCCTTAACGCCATACCCGCGGCAATTAAGATGGGTCATGGAATTAACGCGTACCAAGACACGATTAAAGCGCTCGCACTGGTTGCGCAACACACCGCAACTGGTACGACCGGGAATAAAGTTTTTGACGGCCTGCTGAAACAAGCAGAACTCGACGGTGTTATTATGCCTAACGCCCTAGAGAACTTCGTTCCTGAACTCGATGAAGTTCAAAGCTCGCTTGACAACATCTCGACTTGGGTCGATGGAAGGTCTAAGCTGGGTTACGAAGTAAAACAGGTCGCTGGTGATATGTCTCGAGGTCTTCGTACCGCATTGCGTTCTCTTGGAGTTGCAGGAGAAAAGATTAACCGGAGGACATCGTTCCTCATGAGTCTTTTGCAGAGCGAACGTGCTGGAGTTAAGGACGTGAAAGAGATGTATCGTAAAGCAAGCTTGTTTACCGACCACGTCAACTTTGTTGGTGACAAGTCTAACCGCGTTGGTTTAATTAAGGCGATGCAAGGGAATCAAGCACACGGCGCGATTCTTACTATGACTGCAATGCAGTCGTTCTCTCTTAACCACGCCAGTCAGCTTGCTGCTTACGCAAAGACACTTAAGACCAGCAGGGACAAAGCGGCTCTTGGCGTCGCCATGTTACATCTTGGACTAATGGCTGGTACTCTTGGCCTTCCGTTCGTTCGTAATGGACTTGCTCTCATCGGCTCGGTGACGGATGAAGACCCAGAACAGTACTTGCGTCGGAAAGGAATTGAGACGGCTAGTAAGTATTTCAACGTCTCGGAACAGGCGGGCGGAACTATTACTTCGCTGGCAATGGACGGCCTTCCGTACGCGCTCGGCATCGACGCAGGCGCTAGCCTAGGTCTTGGTGACATGCTATTTAGATTTCAGGCCGACCGAGTTCCGACCCTCTTCGACCTAGCCGGGCCGGGCGGTGGTATTGTGAGTAACCTAGGTAAAGCCGTTGGAGAAATCAGTAATGACCCGAGTGATGTCAGCAGTTACGTCAACGCTATCAGAACAGGCGGTCCTACTGGCGCGAAGTATATCGCGCGACTGACAGATATGGCCTTTGATAATAAGTATTATAACGGCGCTGGTGAGGTTAAACTTGATGACCTGAACAAAGTTGACACAGCGTCAATCCTTCTCGGCTTCACTCCTGCTCGTGCGACTGCCATGCAGAAGCAGAGCGTTAGCGTGATGAAAGCCGGCCAGGCCTACTCGTCGAAGCGCTCGGCGGTTGTTACTAAGATAGCTCAACGACTCGCTGAGTACGACCGGACGGGAGATCAAACAAAAGCTACTGAGGCAAAAGAGCTTCTGAATAACTTTTTGGAGGAGAACCCATTCGTAAACGCCAGCGAGCTAATCAGTAGTATCTCTGACGCTAAAATGAAAAAGAGCACCGTTGTGCTCGGTGCTCCTTCTGCAAACGTGTATAAGCAGTTCGACGCTACAAGGTCAGCTTACCCCGGAACAGAATACCCTGTTTCAAATCAGACTCAATCGCTTTCTGACGAAATAAGAGTTGCTCTGTCAGTGGGTCGATTAGACGTGTTAGCTCAGAAGCTTTCTGCACTGCCGAAACAGTCTCAGAAAGCGGGACTGTACGACTCGCTAGTTCAAGCAGGTTACAATCCTGCGCTTGTACAGCGCGCTCTTTCGGGAGATACAAAGGCGCTTGAGTTGCTTCTCCAACCTGGAGAGTAACGTCACCACTAGTAACGAGGAATTCAAGAACCTCCTTGACTTCGGTCAGGTTAACAGAGTCGTAGAACTCGCCAATCACCCTAGCGTGGGAAATCCCGTTAGGGTGTTTTGCTATAAACTCGTAGATTTTGTTACTCTTTGCTTTGAGTGGGTTATCACCTACGCCAGAGAATACTTTATCTAGACGTTTCTCGGTGTCCGCGAGGAAGTCCATAGCAAGCTTTAACGTAGCTGAGTCTACAACTCGGTCCTCACGTAAAGCTGCGCTAAGGCACATAGCGACTTTCATGACCAAGATGTGCTTGGACGAGAAGTAGTTAGCGAGCTTAGGAGAGTGCTTACTCGCCTCGTCTCGCACGCCCATGTACATTTTGTCCCAAAGTCGCCTGGCTTCGTCTGAGAATGAGAAGCGACCCGCCGTGTTAAAGATGCGTACAATCTCCTTTTGAATAAGTTCTTTTAGCGCGTTCTCTTCCTCACTAGCTTCTGGCCACGGATTGAGGCAGTTGAGCTTTGACTCAAGGACAAAGATAGTGCGTCGAGAGAAGCCGTCGCTAATAACGTCCTGGGAGAGTTTAGTGTTCATCCACTCATCCGTGCAGCAGCCAAGCATGGTAAAGTACGGGTTCTGAATAAGGACTTCTCCTCCTTTGCGTGTGCGCTCCTTAAAGACGGCTTCGTCCCAGATGGCAGTAAGAAAGCCGACCATTTGCTGGTTAATATGCTTTCCGCCAAAGAACTGCTCAAGCTCACCGACGAAAGCGGAGCTTTGCCAGTAAGAAACTTCTTGGCCTTCCACGACGAAAGAAACCTTATTCTTCGACATGTCGTCGATTAGAGCCTCACGAGTCGAAGACTCTGGCGCTATTGGAAGTTTCTCAACCTTTCGCACAAAGTTCTTAGCTATATTAAGTGCTGTGCTTTTACGCATAGCAGCTTGTCCAACGAGAACAATGTAAAGGTTTGGAAATACTGTAAAGTGCCCTTGTGGAATATAGCATTTTTTGCCAAGAAGTGCACTAATTGCACCGATAAGAGACCACGCGTGGTAGTTCGGCGGTGGCTCTGTGCGTTTTGTGAAATCTTGGTAAAGGGCGAAAATGTTCTCTCTCATAAATTATTAGATTTGAATAAAGTCGATTAAAGTTCAAAGCCTTTTGTCTTGCGTGAAACAAGCTCAAAGAAGCACCTGGCGGTAGCGGCTACGTCGTTAAGAGCGTCGTGCGCCCCGTCGAAGTCTTCGCCAAAAAGCATCTGGTACAGTTCAGAGAGCTTTGGAAACTTTAACCCACCGCCGCGTCGAGGAAGGCAACAGAGATTTACTGTGTTCTTCATCGTGCAACAGGTCTTCATTGAAGTCAAAACTGGCAGGCCGATTAGCGAATACCTGTGCATGTCAATGCAAAGCATTGAAAGGTCGAAGTCGACGTTGTGACAAACGAGAAGGTCAGCGTGCCTGGCTACGCTCAAAAACGGCTCTAGTACCTTATCACCGCGAGAACCGCAAGTTTCAAGCGTAGCATCACTTATGCCGTGGGTGTTGCGGGCACCGTCTACGACCCTGAATTTATCAGGAGACAGGAGCGGGTTTATAAGCTCTTTGACCCTCTTGCCCTCGGTAAACCCTGCGTCAAGATCGCCGCTGTAAACGATATACGCCAGTTGTACAATACCTGGCTGCACTCGAAAGTTTGAGAGCGGCTGGTTGCGGTTAAGTTTGTCACTTGTTTCAGTATCAACGAATAGGATGTTCATAGTGTTTCAGTACAGTCTCCCCAAGTCAAGCCATAGTTAGCTTCAAATGGAATAGAAAATTTTACTCCCCAGGTTTCAACCTCGTTAGCAGACGCAAGAGCGAATATGCGACGAGCCAAGTCGAGGTCGTCTCTGTCAAAACGACACACAGTCTCATCATGCACTTGATTGACTAAACGCATGACAAGCTTAGTCAGGTCGTTAGCGCGTCGATTATATCTGCGGTAGTATAGGTTACTAATAGTGCAGTTAGTAACATAACCTGTGTTATTCTGAGGTAGCATCGAGGCCATCTCTCGCACAGTGTCGGCGCTACGTCGACCGAAGAACTCGCGACGCTGCCCGCTAAAGCAGTCTAAGTAACCGTGAGTAGAGAGAATTCCAGTTAGTTTAGTGTGCCATTTTAAGATACCAACGTACCTTTGCAAGTAAATCTTATTGAGTTCTTCGCACTCGGAGAGAGGAACGTACAATTCCCCGTCGGTTTTCTTGAAGATATTCGCCTGTTCAGTAGCAGCTGCCATGCCGTAGTTACCACCGTGAGAGACTGCTTTCATCACGTCGTAAATGGTTCTACCCGGGCCACGGTGTTTTTTATCCTCGGCGATTCTCGCCTTGAACGCTGGCATAAACGCTTTTAACTCTTTTGCGCTAGCGCGAACTAAGTGCTTTCCTTGAGTAAAAATAATGCCAATAGCCTGAGCAGGTTTTAGCCCGGCGAGCAAGTCATCCATCATGGTAGAGTCGCCCACAGACTGTAGGCACGCTGCTACCGTCCAAGAGTCAGCGCCCTCGAGGTCGGCCTTCATTAAGAACTCGTGAGGTTCACAGATGTAAAGATCACGATCGCGCCGGTCTTGGTTTTGCGGCTGGATGCCAAGGCCGTCTGGAGGCAAGCTCGCACTAGCACGCCCGGTGACAGTTCCAACGCAATTAAAAGAATAGCCAACGTACCCATTAGGTCGCGGCTTAATACCAGTGAGGGTACTAATGCGCTTCAAAGTCTTTCTGAGGCGGCCTGCAACCATAAGAGCTTTGATGTGTGGAAACTCGTAGGCAAGCCACAGGAGAGAAAGGTAGTCCGCAGTCTCGACCTTCTCTCTTTCTCCGTCGTCGTTCTTCTTGACCTTAAACTTTGGAGGAAGCTTTAGAGTGCCGTAAAGCCACTCTTTCATCTGCTTGGGGCTACGAACATTAAGCTTGACTTTAGCAAGGTCATAGAGTTCCACAGTCATGGAGTCTGCCTCGGCTTGCAACGTACGTAAACGAGCGTCTCTTTTCGCTACGTCAAACTTCATTCCGCCAAGAGCCATGTACTGGAAAGCACGAGAGATTCTTATGTTAAAGTTATAGTGTGCAAGTCTAGCTCCGCTCACTTGTGGCAACATCTCAACCAAAGCCTGGCTATTGACTATGCAGTCTTTGCAATTATATACGAACTCTTCGGTGTAGTGCGCTTTTCCGCTTCTCGCGTCTTTGAGCGAGAACTTCCAATACTCATTTTGTAGGTAAAGAGAGTTAACGAAGGCAAGACTCTTAGGAAGTTCGCAGGCTATCTCGTACTGAAGTAGCATCGTATCATGAACAAAGTTCGGGATGATTCGGTAGAAGTGAGATAGGACGTAGTGATCGTAATGCACTGCGTTGTGCCCAGCCAACTTCGCCGTCTCTAGAACGCGAGCCATTAGCTTCCACACTACAGGTTCTTCGTGCGCTGCCCAGTAGCGACCGTTTGGAACTTCAAATGGTACGCAAAAGGCTCGACCGTCGGAATCACTAAAGCCGACGCAAGTAATAGCAATGGTGTCATTCGCGCCTTCGCGGGTTTCAATGTCAGCTATGACCAACTTGTTTGGGTCAATAAGTTCGTGCAGGCGATCTATCACGGTCTTGAAGTCTGGCGTCGCCACAATGTCCATCGGCTTTGCTTGCCAACCAAAAGTCAGCCAGTTTAGGACACGAGCAAGGTCGTGACGAAGAATGATGGTTAGTTCGTAGCTCTGGAAAGTCTCCGCTGGGTGGTAGGAAAAAGTGGAGAGGTACTTTCCTTTGTACTTAAAAGGCGCGCCACGATAAGAATCTAAGTCGGTTATACCAGCGACAGCTCTCGCCGTCTCACGACCAAGGAAGAGGATGAGTTTCGGCTGTAGGAAATCTATGACCTCATTAAGCTGTGATAGTTCTAAGTCCATCACTGACTGAGTGAGGTTAGCAAACCTACGGTAAGGTACCCAGGAGCTACTGACGTTGGCAAGGGCCGGGTAGCCGGTAAAAGACTTCATCAGTGTCGTAAGCGTTCCAGCGTGCGACATCATGAATGGAGCTTGCACAGCGTCAGCGTTGTATGGACAGTCACCTACGATCAGGAGGCCGTTCCAGTTCGACGCTGGGATAAGAAGCTTAGAAGTTGGAAGGTGTTCTAGCATAGCTTAAACGTCATAGGTGCAATCAGTTGGTTTTTTGTCGCTGCGAAAGCGAACAAAGTTTGGGTGCCGCAAGCTACCGCTGGCAAAGCGTTTACTAAAAGAAATCTCTACGACCTTACCGATTAGGTTTTCTCTGTCCTCCCAAAGGACTTTGCGTTCCTCTGGAGTGAAACCGCCCCCAACTCGGCAAACTTCTACTAGTTCTCCTTCACTGTACTGGGAAACGTAAAGTGCCCCGAGAGAACCAGCGAACTGCCCGTCTTCCGCCATCGACCAGCCAGAGATTACAAAGTCGTCAGTGCTTGAAGTCTTATGTCGATAGATCTGGTTGAAATAAGAACCTGACTTATTCCGTAGCACGATGCCTTCAAACGATTTAGTTTTGTAGAGTTCCTCAAGAACGACGCTAGAGCGAGATGCTTCTACGTAAGGTATAACCTGGAGTTTAGATTGAGGATTAACTCCGCAGCTGTTGCAAAAGGCAAGGAGGTGTTCGTAACGATAGGTGTAAGGAAAACTACGAATGTCGTCTTGGTAGTAGATGCAATCGTAAGCAAAAAACTTTCCGACTCTGCTCGGGTGGTTTGACCACTCTTGGCCGTACATGTACTCGCCAAGAAGCACCACTTGGTCAGTGCAAGGGAATCCACGCAAGTAATCTACAGCTTTAACGCTTTTAGTCCTTGAGTAGATTGTAGAACTGGAGTTAGAGAGCTGGCTTACAACAGAAAGGCTATCAATAACTAACGCTCCCCAGATTCCATCGTACTTAAGGGAAAGGATAGCGTCACTGTTCGTACGGTAAAAAGTCTCGGCCTCTTGACGTGTTAAGTCAACGTACTTTTGCCTTTCGACCTGGCCGTTAAAAAATTGTGTTGCTGTCATAGCAGTCCTTGAAGTGGGTTCGCGCTGGCGTTGAGTTTTTCAAACATGAAGTCGACACCAAGGTTGGCGTGCTTCTCGTCGATTTCAATACCGGCTGGAAGTCGACCGAGCTTGAAGGCCGAGTAAAGGCAAGAGCCTTCGCCAGCAAACGGGTCGAGGATGGTTTGTCCTTCGTCGCTGACAAGCTCAATAATACGTTTCCAAGCCTCGAAAGGTTTAACGAAAGGGTGAGTACCACTACTGTCTGCGTGCGCAGTAAACCAGTTGACTGTGCCCTTTTTTCGCAAAACCGACTTCTCCGAGCGCCGCAAAAACATGCAAACTTCAGTAGCCTTAGTGATGTTGTACTGAGCCTGTGAGTTTAAGCACGAGGAAGTCTTACACCAGACGAGAGGCCACTTGCATGGACGCCAACCGACTTCCCGTGCCCAAGTAAGAAGCTTCTCGTGGTGGTCTAGGTCGTACCAAAGGCAGAGGAAACCGTCTTCTGCTATCACGGCGTAAGACAAGCGAAGAAACTCTCGGAGAAGTTCTAGGTTTGAGACAACTTCGTGTGTCTCACGCACACGCTCGATGCTAGCGTCTGTGTCAAGGTTAGCCATGTCAATACCATAAGGAGGGTCGGTAATGATGTGGTTAAACTTGATCTTGCCTGAGGCTGCGTAATTACGGAGGTAGTCAAGGCAATCTCCAACGTGAGTGTAAAAGTTTGCGATAGCCTCCTTTGGGACGAGAGGCGGCTTCGCGCCAGCAGTGTTTGCAAGGCCAGCGCCTAGCTCGTTAGAGAGTTGCGAGATAATCGAAGGTCGATAGATCGGCGCTACCGCGCCGCTGGTATTCGGAAGGCAACTGGTGTCTGACGCTGAGTTGCTGGGAACGGAGCAACTGGTGGGCGAGGGCGCAACGGCCTGTTTGGCCTTAAAGCGGGCTGCACGTTCAGCGGTCGCCGTGTCGAGAGTTAGCTTGGCTAGAAGCTCCACCGCCTGAGTAAGATTCTCGGCCTTTGCGATCGGTCCGGTCGGCGCTCGTTGAATGTGCTTTGCGATAGTGAGGGCTACGCTGACCTTGGCTTGGTTCATGCCAAGCAACTTTCCGGTGAGCTGCTGACTCCACGAGTCGCCTTCCGCGCGTGCGTTACTAACTGCGGCTTTGTGGTACATGGCGATACCGATCACGTTCTCTTGCCAAGTCATGGCCTTGCGTCGCCAGTTCTCTTCAAGCTCAAGCATGACCTTGCGGCTTGGAGAGAGTTGTCCAAGGCGGACGTACGGCACACGTGCGTAGAGGTCTGGATTCTCGCAGGCGACTTTATTAGAATTCAATAAAGTAAATGCGGTGTACCGACGGCCACCTGCGACTAGGCGGTTTTGATCGTCAATAACGATAGGCTGGAGCAGGCCTTCTCGTGCGATGCTCTCAGCCAACTCTTCAATGTCGCCAAGGTCGGCGCGAATGCGGTCTTTGACGATGACGTCAGTGAGTGCGATTGTGCTTGTGCCAGTGATCATTAGGAATAGATAATTTTCTTGCCAAGTTTGTGGGCTAGTTTAATTTCGGCGGCCATACCTTCTGAGACTCCACGGCCCGTGAAGACGTGAATTTCGTCACACCGCTTTAGCAGGTCGCGAGCGAGTGCTAGGCCGAGCTTACGTTCGACTTCGTCGTTGTCGTTGAGGTACTGCGGATACAGCAAATGCGGCGCGACTGGGTTAAGGCCACACCGCGCGAGCGTGAGGCAAGCATTGCGCGCGTAGTCTACGTTGGCCGTAGCTTCGGCTTGGTCTGAGTTGCGAAGAGGTGAGCAAACAAATGCGAGTTTCATTGTAGTGGTTTAATCCAGCAAGGCAATTACGGTGCTGGAGAACTTTACTCGAGTTACGTTCTCCGACATCCACTTAATGTACCCTGGGTCGACCGCGAGAACCTCTTCCACGGTCTTGCCAGAGTATTTTCCAAAAGAAAAAGTGCTACTTAAGCCAAGCTCAGTAGAACGCGACTCTTTAGTAGGACGTCCGGCTTCGAGTGGATTCCCTTTGGTGACGTTCTTCGGAGCTTCCCAGAGTTCCATGTCGCACACGAACACGTCACAGACGCGCATCTGCAATAGGTACTTTAGCTCCGCGTCAGTAACACTGCCGGCGGCTACCACCTTTAGGTGCGTAAAGAGTTGCTTAACTGTCGGTGCTACGTCTCCTTTCCACTCACGGAGTGCTAGCACCAAAGAGTTAGTGAGTTCTTCCTTCGTCATTTTGTGATTTCTCCACGGGCTACGATGGTCAGTTCAGTGTCTGGCGTAACCAAGAGAGTCTGTTGAAGCTCTCCGCCAGAGTAGACTTGAAGCTCCAACTGCAGTCCTTTGCTTCGCAAAGCTTCGAGGCTCACGCAGGCTTGTTGTAGGCACGTGTCCACAAAAGGAACGTACGGTGGAATAGCGTTAACTTCGTTTGATGTCGAGATTTTGGTTGGCATAAAAATAAGGCTCCCAATTACCGGAGGGAGCCAGGCCGGACTCACTAGCGAGTGACTTAGAGCGCCGGAGAGAAGGTGTCCTCGACGGGGAGGAAACCGGTAATGTCGTTGCACTCTTGATACTGACCCTCAGCCGGACGATACTTCATCTTGATGATGACGTAGCCTTGGATGTCCTCGAACTCAAAGTTCTCCTTGTCAGAGGGAAGCTTGAGTGCGAGAGCCAACTCTTTCAGGGCTCTGTTCGGGTCATACTTCGCCGTCGGCACGAGCGAGATGAAACGGGTGTAGGTAGCGTTTCCACTATTCTCCACCTGTGAACCGTCGAGCTTCGTGAGGATAGGGTCCACCACCTGGAACTCCAAGAACAGGTTGTTACCAGTCTTGGCCGTGTTGGGCCGGACTTCCTTCTTCACGATCTTCGCGTGGTAAGAACCATCCGCGAGGACGGGAGAACGAAGTTCGATTTGACTGAGCGGCGTGGTATTCAGTTGCATACTATTTTGTGTTCTTTGCTTTTTGGTTACGTTCGCTAGGCGCTTTGGTGCTCCTAGCTAAAGTGTGTGGCTTTCGCAGGACTAGGATGGTTAAGACTACTTGGTTAAGATAACAGAGTCCAAGCAACCCAACTACGACTCCGGTTGCGAGCGTCATTTTAGTTGGGAAAGAATTTTCTGCGCGTCAACGTCCCAGAGAATGTCAGGCGGCACGTTTGCGAGCGAGCACTTCGCGTTGAATTGTGAGGTCGGAGCGAGCCGCACCCGGTACTCTACGCCGGCCGGGTTGGTCGGCGTAACATTTACAGACTTGGTATAGCAGCGCCAACAGTCGCTAAAGAACATGTCGAAAGAGTTCTTCATTTGACCTCCGATGTTCAGCGAGTAAGAGACGCTTTGCGTAGCCTCATCCCTCTCCACGCTCTCGTGAGCAATAACTACTACGTTAAAGTTACGGCTCTTGTTATTAAGGAGTTCCTCGCCGAACCACTTAAGGTAGCGTTGAAAGTCTCCCCACTGTTGAAGCTTGAGCGTGCTGTCTGGCGCACTAGTCTTTAGAATCTTATCAGTGAGGGCGTTAGCGAGGGAGCTAAGAGAGTCGATGATGATCGTACGCACAGTAGAGTCAGCTGCCACCGCTTCCAGCTGCTTAACGAAGTTGTCCCAGATAAAGACTGGCTGAACGTCCTTGCCAGCCATGTCCTTCCTAGGGTTTACCAAGCGGATACGCTTCTGCACCTCCGCAGGAAGTTTTCGTAGACCGTTAGTGTTGTTATCGAAGTTAAACAACACCGGGCTAGGGAACTGCGCGGCTTTTTGAGTCTTTCCAGAACCGGGCGGTCCTTTGAGGAGAAGAGTGATAGTGCTTGGAGACGAGTCGAGTGATTCGTAGTTCATGATGAGATGGTGTGGTAATGTTGATTTTCGGGGCTAACTACCAAGTTAAGTGAGGTTATCCTAAGCCACCCAGGAGACACTAAGGTTCCTGGGTACGTCGTACGGTCTTCGATGTTAACAATGTCAAAACGACCCTTTCGCGCTTTCTCTAAGTCTAACTCCGTTGGCTCACCACCAACATAAACACCGCCAAAGGGAAAGACGTAAAGGTATTTTTCAGACGGCATGGTAAACCTCTGTTGAGTGTTGCGAACGCTCGATGGCGTCCTTAACGCTGGCGAAGGTTGCTTTTACGAGATACCCATTATTGCCAGTTACTTGTACTCTTGTGGTAGCGCCGAGAATCTTACTCAGCTTATCTGAAGCGGGTGCAAAGCTTTCTATCGCAGTGACCGAGATAGCAACTTGAGTGCCACCGTCCAGTTCTGCTGTAATAAACTTATTCATGACCTTCTTCCCCGGGGTTCCACTTAGTGGTGGTAAAGAATCCCTCGTCGTGAGCGAGGCGTTGACGCAACTGAGCAGGCGCTTGGCAAAGGTCGAAGTAGTCACAACGACCGTACTTGCTAACGCAGCCTTCGCGGTTACAACGCGCGTGGTAGTACTCTTCCCCGCTGGAGGAGTTATACCAAGCCTCCATGTCGAGCAGCGTGGAGACGATATAACTGATGTTCATCAAGCTCTCCGTCTTAAACTCTTCGGCAGCCGCTGGCGAGTAGGGAAGGTGGAACTGCTTAAACTCGTAACCGCTGGAGCGCATTGCCATTGCGTTGATAAGGCATCCTTGCAGTTTAGGTAGGCTCGCGTCACCAAGCTCACGGAGAATCTCAAGCACCACCGTGTAGTAGCCAAGCATCTGACTGCTACGGTACTTATCATCCGCGAACTTCTCTCCCATAATAGAGGTCGTTTTGTGGTCGATGACCCAAAGGTTTCCACCGCTGTAACCGACCAGGTCGACAATGCCGTTCCAGTAAACTTTGATGTCATCGAGAACAGTTCCGATGTAGACACTAAAGTCCTTCTCCACTACCGGAACTCCGTTTAGTGTAAGCGGCACGAGGCGCTCACTAGGAAAGATTGTGATGTGGTCGAAGTAAGACGCGAGAAGAAGCATGAGGGTTCCCACGTTTCGTTTCGAGTCCATAGCCAAGTCGAGCTGCTTTTCGCGAGCCATGTAAACTGCGGCCTTGATCGACTCGCTAACGCTCTTTCCCTCAAGGTGCTTGGCGAGAGCGAGATGCACAGCCTCACCGAAGATGAGTGGCGTGCGAGGCTTTGCCGGCACGCGACGAAGTCCGCCGTACCAAAGACCTTTGGTAAAGCAGTTGTTCCAGGTCGAAAAGGTCGTGTTGTCCAAAGCAACGCGGCCTTCTTTCAACTTTTGAAAAAACTCGCTGTCGAGAATTTCTTTAACTATCATCCTGTGGATTTTCATAGAAAAGACTTTATTAGAATTGAATAAAGTGCGTCCTTAGAGTAGGGACGCAATGTTTATCTTGGCCTTTTTAACTTTCTTTTCCTTCGGCGCAAGACCGGCGAGAGAGCAGAGCTTCTTAACTTGGATAGCCCCACTAGCTGCCGTGCGAAGGTTAGTGATGTAAGCATCTAGCTCTTCGTCACTCATCTGAGTGACGCGAGTACCTAGAAACTCGTTAGCCGGGTCAAGGTCGGCAGTGGCCGGTACTTCGTCGGTTGGTAGGTCGGTTGGTTCTGGTGACATAAGTTAAAGTTTTGAGCAGCTAGCACGCTTTTCGCGGAACTTCGCAAGTGCGTACTCTCTACGCCTACGCACAATCTCTTTGTGAAGTTCGTTAAAGTCGTTGCGGTACTTCGAGTAGATATGTCGACCTAGCATCTTAACGGTCGGCACGTGACCTAGTCGCTCTACGATAAGAGTACGAAGGCCCTCACGATTCTCGTCGATGTATTGCATCGACTGAGTATAGTTCCAGGTGATAAGGTCGAAAGTTTCGAGGAAGAGTTCCTCGGCACTGTCTTGGTTAGGTTGCTGAGGCATATTTTAGTTTGTTTGTGTAGTGTCTTGAGCCTCTACGTTACTTTCCCAGTCTTCCGCGGTTTCGTCGTACACGACTCCATTTCCACCGCACTCACGGCAAGGCTCATCAAAGCCGTCACCGGAAGGAAGCCAACCACGCCCGTGGCACTCTGGGCAATCGGAAGTGTTTGTGTTTTGGTTGTTACGTTTCATTTCGATCGTTGATTTCCGTATGGCGTGCACACTTTGTTGATCGTGTCTGACCAGACGAGGCGAAGGAACCACAGGTGCTTCCAGTCTCCGTGTTTGAGTCGGTACCACGCATTTGCGCGGCACGCTGGGTTGTGCAGGTCATAAGCTTCTCGTGATGTTGTCATATCACCTTGTTCGGCACGCGGATCACGGATGGCTGCGGTAGCCCATCGAAGATGCGACGGCCTACCCATTCGGACGGAAC
>Ga0255347_1003059_pt1 | contig 22327 bp, 12 predicted proteins | sample wastewater_treat_2_FD_192479 | JGI IMG/M metagenome (GOLD analysis project Ga0255347, IMG submission 192479) | Wastewater microbial communities from Lulu Island WWTP, Vancouver, Canada - plant24 | ecosystem: Engineered > WWTP > Wastewater > Unclassified | place: Canada: Vancouver, British...
GTGTGGTTGAGCACGTTCAGAAACCCGGAGACACGTCGGGCGCATCTCTAGCGCGTTGCTCTTGGCTGGCGAGGAACCAGACGGACTCGTCGTAGAGATTCGGCTTCAGCCGCGCCGCAGTCGGATAGAGAAGCGCGCGCCCCTCCGCCGATCCAAAGGCCAGCAACACAACTAGTAACACCACACGTTTCATTATTTCCCAAAAAGCACTTATCAGACCGTCGACTTGGTTTTCTTGTACTCGCACCAAAGCATGAGCAACAATGTAAACAGTATCGCCGAAACGAGGCCGTTCGCAAAGGGAAGCGCCTCTTTGCCGAAGAGGAACGGCACGCCGCGCGTGAAATATTCGGCGGATACGCTGATGCCGCGGTTGAACATCTGGTGGATCATGTAGGCGGCGATTATTCAACTGTACAATACGCATACCTGACGAACGGCGGCAGTTCCCAGACACTGGGCGCAACCTCACGCGGCGCACCGGCTGCGGCGGGATCGTCGAGCGGAGCGGAAAACACAGGCTTCCTGCCCGCCGGCAGACGCAATCGCACACCTTTTACCGGATGCAGGAACTCGTAGTTGACAAAATGCACCGAGGCGACATCGGCCCCAGTGACCTTAAATTGAGCGAACACCGTCTCCGGCGCAACAACGACCTCCACTGACGGCTTCCAGCCGGTCTTGGCGAGGTCGGCGCGAAGCGGCCCCGGCCCCTTCGCGGGACGGTGTATCGCATACTTGATGTGCGTCATGTATTTTATCTTGGCGGCGTCGGCCTCGTCACGCCATGCGACATTCGGCAGCTTGGCAACCGCATCTTTGAGCGGGTTCACGTGGCGCTGGCGGTTCCACTCGTCGTAACGCCCCGACTCGCCGGTACAGACGAGACGCCCCCCCCTCTTTGCGTAGGAGACGAGCGCAGCGATCTGCACGTCCGAGAGGCATGTCTGGTTCGCCACGACGATCACTGCGGCGTCCTCCGCGTGCGGCAGCGGATTCGCTTCGGTGGAGATCGCGTAGCCGAACGGCACATGCCCTCTCAGCGCCGCGCCCTCGGCGGCCAGAAGCGATTCGTGCGAAAGCTGTGAATGGAGCATCGCCGGCCCGGACACGAACAGACGCACGGGCATCCAGTCCTGCGCGGCGAACAGCGCGCGGTTCGCCTTCACGAACTTCTGGAACGCGGCAAGCTGGGGCCGGCGCCGCGCGAGACGCCGCCGGTTGACGAACCCGCCGTCCGGATCGGCATAAGGCGCCATGATCGTGCGGTCGGCCGGCACGCCGCCGAAGACGACGTCCTCGACCATCGGCAGCAGATACGTCTCCTCGATCTCGTTCTCGCTGTCGCCGGCGGCGCCGTCGCACGAGGCGAAGTAGGTGGCCGCGAACTCCCGCGCGTATTTCAGGTCGCGCACGCGGTTGACGATCACGTCGCCTTCGAGGTGCGGGCACATGTCGGCCTGCCCCATCACGAGGTCGAAGCATTTCGGAAACTCCGTCATGTCCACGGACTTGTTGCCTGCGGTGTTGGGGGCACGGTAGGGACAGATGTTCGCGGCGACTATACAGTCACGCCTCACCGAATGGGCATAGTCATAGAAGCGTTTGAAGAGCGCCGTCATGCGCTTCGTACGCCACACGTTGAACTCCTGCAGGAGCGGCTCGCGCACTTCGCCCCAGGGCAGCGCCGTGTATTCCGGCATCCCGAAGTGTTTTAACGAATCGAAACCGAAGCGGTCTGCCGGATTTTTGATCGTCATCAGGTGTTCGTGGAACAGCTTCTGGCAGCGGTTGCAGAAGCACGGCTTCATATAGGCGTTGTCGAAAAAGACGCCGTCGAAACCGCCCTCGACAAGCGCGATACGGATCACTTTCCTGAGATACTCCTCGAAGGCGGGCTCGTTGAAGCAGGGCTCCCAGCGGAAATATCTGGAATAGTAGTAGATCCGCCCATCGCTGCGTCGCGCAGTCCACTTCTCCAGATCGGGGATCTCGCGCTTCATCGTCTCGGGGTAGACCGTCGAGAACTGCACGTAGGCGACGGCCCTCACCCCGTGCTTGCGGCAGTTCTCCACGAAACGCTTGACGTTCGGGAAATCCTTTTTCTCCTCCTCCCATCCCATCCCCTTGTAAAAGCGGCACAAAAGCCAGTTGAGCCCCAGTTCCTCCATCAGCTTCGGGCACTCCTCTGAATCCCACCACTTGAACCACTCGGGCAACCAATAGCAGTTTCCGTGGATGCCGCCGGTGGATCTCACCCCCATGCGCCGGTACATCGTGTAAGGCTCGTGCGCCCCGAAAGTCCACCACATGTCGAGCGGATCGGGCGCGGTGTAAGCCACGCACGCGCTCTTGTCAACGGCTGTGGTTGCACACTCCTGCGCAGCAAAACCGCCCAATACGGAAAGCGCGGCGACCAATCCCACGCCCCATCTCAACATCTTTATCTTCCCATACGACGAGACTGTCGTTTTCTGCATAACCATGACTCCCTTTCAGTTTCCCCCGACTCTCTGCTCCCCTTTTCACCAGAAACGCATTGTCTTCGCACACCCCTGTCACCAATAGATGATGCAAAAGCCCCTTGCGCAGGCCGTCAGGCGCTATCAGACAAAGCGCACAGCCCCAAACACCGTATTTCATAATCAACGCGCCTCTTGCACCCCCCGCGCCGCAGAGCCTGACGGCCTGCGCACACGGGGCTTTTCGTAAGTGAAGCGCATCCCGCCCAGCGTGGGCAAGCACGGCACTCTAGCCTACGCCGCATCGCTTTCTGCACGGCTCCATACCGCGCCCAAAACGAATGAAAATGTTATCGCACATTCAGGGGCGTTTGTCTACCCCCTCCCCCCAATTTTTGTTGTACTTGTTGCCACGCAACATGTTATAACGCCTCCATCGCCCAGAAGACACGAAAGACACAGAGGTTTTTTAACCTAAAAAGAGCACTTGAACTTTCAAGGCAGTTGATTTCGATACCGATGCTCCGCGAGTCCGGCGGACGGAACAGTGCGGCGGCAAACGGTATCCCGCGCGATGCCGCGAAGGTTGGAGGGCGAGTGTCCCCACGAGCCGCCTTCCACGCTGTGTGCGGAGGGAAAGCGGTGCCACGACCCGCGCACAGCGCGGCTCTTACCTATAACTTGGACATTTTGTTACACCAAAACCGTGTTACAACCGGTAGGGCGGTTTCGCCGAAACCGCCGCGGACGGCTGGGTAATCTGGCTCATTCGAGTAAGTCCGCCATCGCGTCGCGCCAGGCGGTGAGCGCCGCCGGATCGTCATTGAAGCAGTCCAATGCCTTCACGACGGTGGGCGGCACGGCGACAAGCTCACGCGCGCGGCGTGTCCATTCATCTTCCTTGCCGCGCACCTGAATCTTCTCTTTGAGGAGCGTCACGTAGGCATAGTCCTCGAGACCGTCGCGGAAGTTCTCAAGACGCACCGTCGGCAACGGGATGCCGTCCGGACCCGCCGCTGTCATGCACCCCTCGCCGTTGAAGCCGAAGCAACTGGCAGCCACCCAGTCGGTGAAGGGATCGGTGCCGATCGTCCGAGGGGAGAGCCACTTGGCCAACTGCCAGTAGAGGAAGCCGTCGGTTTTGAACAAGACGGATTGCGCACCCATCAGCGACCGTACGTCGATCGGCTTGTTCTCAATGTGGAGGTTGGCGCACTTCCATGTAGGGCCATCGCAGACGTACCACCACACCTTGCGTCCCGCCGCGCGAGCCTTTTCTGCCTGTTCGAGGTCGTAGCGTCCTGTCAGCGGACAGAACCACTCCACGTTTTCGAGCGAATTTGTGCCGACGCCATAGTCGACGTCACGCGCGGTTGTGAACAACGGGACGCCGGGAAACTCTTTATGGAACAGATCCGCTGCACGCCGGATCGCCGGGAACTCTTTCGGATTACACTCATCGTTGCCGTAGAAGAACCCTTGGTCAAGAAGTCCGAGTTCTTTTGCCCTGTCGCAGATATTGCGGTAGTACGGCAACAACTCTTCCCATTTCTTCCGTCCTTTTTCACCCTCCGGTATCTGCCCCCAGTAGGCCAGCGTGAACGGTGCAAGGCGTCCCTGTTCCTTCAAGCGTAACAGCGCGTCCCAGTTCGGTTCGCGATCGTGCGTGGCCGTGCGCACACGATAAAGGAAGTCGTAGGGTATGAGATAGTCGGCGAGAAAATCCACCCACTCCATCCGCCGCTTCCGCCAGATGTTCTGCGGTGCCAGCGGGTCATTCTTGGCCGCTTGTCGTTCGGCATACTCGGCGTTTGTCGGCAGCCAGCCAGAGCTACCGCTTGGGTTGAAGTTCATGGCCACCGGCAGCGCCGCCGTCTTGGGGAGCGTGAAGTCATTGACACGCACGGTGAATGGAATTTGTAGCGGATCGATTCCTTGGGCGGAAACGGTCAGTTCGCCGCGATAGACGCCTGCCGGCTGATCGCGCGGGCACCGCACCCGTACCCAGAAACTCTGCGCGGTGTCTTCCGTTACATCCGTCTCACTAACGTGATCGAGGATGGCGTCCGGATACCAGTCAGGTCGCGGGAAGGAATGCCCCCGGCGCAGATAGTCTATGCTGTCCGCAGTATTCGTGAAAACCGTCCGCCCGACGGCGTACGGCGCTTGATATTGCGTCCGCGAGTACCCCGTCACCGCGCACGTCACGTTCGACGCCGCCAATGTCGCCCCGGCGTTGTGTCCGTCGCGGCAGACGAGATCCGAACACGCCACCGACACGCGGCGAAGCGTGCCCGTCTGCGGCGCGACAACGATCTGCGCGCTTTCAAACTCGCCGCGCGCGAGGCGCAGGCGGAGCGCCGCCGCCGGACGTACCTGCGCGAGCGCCGCCGGATCCTTGGGCAGCACATGCTCCATCGAGGTCGCCGTCCCAACGAGCATCCGGCCGGACGTCATGCCCGCCGCTGCCATGGCCTCTTTCAGCGCTGTCTTGGACGCCGCGCGCGCGACGTGGTTGCTTTCTTCCACCCCTTTGACGAGCGCGGCGATCTTCGCCGCATCCTCCGGGCGGTACGTGCCGGGGACAAGCGCCTCGCCCTTCTTCAAAAGGCGGATATTGTCCAGATACATCGTCGTGCCATAAGGATGGAGCGCATAGAAGCGCAGCTCCGAAACCTTCGTGCGCGACGCCTGCGCCTTTTTTGGCCAACGCTCAAGCTCAATGACCCACGTCGACCGGCCGAGCGGCGCGTACAGCGAGCCGCGCAGGCCTTCCACCCTGTAGATGCTGTCATCGAGTTTTTCGGCGGCGGCGGCGACGTGCAGGTTGAGTTGGTCGGGCTCGGGGCCTGCATTAACCACGTCGATCACCAGCCGGTCGTAAGGCGCGAAATCCGTCTCGGGAATCTTGATCGTGAATCCCATGCGGTGGCGCGCGTCCCAAGACACGCGAAACGCCTTTTCGCCCGACGCAGCGAAGTCAGAGACGATCGCCATGCGCGGACGCCGGAACGGCATGGCCGCGTACGCCACCTTCTCGTCCGGCGTTTCGAAGTCGACCATCGTACACGCGCCTGAAGGCTCGACGGGAGCCGTCTTCGACAGTGCCTCCGCGTCCTCCAAATCCGCCAGCACAGTGGCAGCATAAACCGGAGAAAAGACCAAAGCCGTGAACCCGGCGACCAACAACAGTTTTGCTTTTTTCTTCACGGCGGGCGATTACCGCAGCCAGTCGGGAAGCGCCGCGGGGCAGGAGACGCGCCCGCCGAAACCGTTGGGGGCTGTGTCGCTACGTGCCGAGCCATCGTATGAGCGGCGGAAGGCTGACCGGGTCGAGATTCTCGCATTCCAAGCACCTTGCCACTTCAGACTCTGCGGCCCGCCGCGCAATATCCGGTTCACGATGTTGTCCGTAGCGCCCACCGGCGCAGTCACCGCCGTCGACGGGTAAGCCCCGTACTGGTCGAGCACCCACTCGTTAACAAGCCCGTGCATGTCATAGAGCCCCCAACTGTTCGGCTCTTTGAGACCGACGATACGGATGTTATGACCGGCCGACATATTCAACCAAGCGACACTGTCGGGGCTCTCCTCATTGTTGCACCATTTGCCTTCCGTTCCTGCCCGGCAGGCAAACTCCCACTCAGCCTCTGTCAGGAAGTCGAACTGCAACCCCGTCCGTTGGCGCATATAACCGAAGCCGCTGCTACTGCTGACGCTGTGTCCGTCCCCCGGCCAGCAGAAGCCATTGGTGTAAGAGCCGCGCGCATCCAAGTAAGAGAGGTTGAACTTGGGTTTGATATTGATGGTCGCGGCTTCCTGAAAACCAAAAAACATCCGCGACTGCGTGACCGTGAGGAGATAGATCGAGACATAGTAGTCGTTCGTCAGCGTCACGTAGTGCGGCGTCTCGCCGTCCTGACGGTAGAGTTCGTTCGTGGGCGAGCCCATGCGCCACTTGACACCGGCGGCGGGAATCTTGCGCAGGATGAGCTTCGTCGTGCGGTAAACGTCGTTCGTCAGCTCTGCGACGGCCTCGGCATCATCGGGATCAGCCGTTTTGATGCCACCCTCGGGCAGGTCGGCGGCGGTCGCGTAGAAATGCGGCGCGTTGCTGATGCTTGCGCTGTCGATCACCATGTAGTCCGGCGGCGCGTCAAGACTCCAGGCCTTGAGCGACACGCGGAACACGTTTGAAGTGAAGGAGTGACCGGGCCACTCCTTGACCGGACGCCACGTCCAGACGTGATCGCCCTGCGCGACGATCCGGTTGGCGGGAAACGCGTCATCCGCCGATTGTGTATCACGGATCGACCAGTAGTTGGACGCGCCGATGGAAACATCGTTGGTCAGGATGTCCATTGTGACAATCGCTTTTTCCGTCAGGCTGAACGAGATCGTCAGCATCCGATCCCTATTCTGGGACACGGACAGGTTTTCGATCTCGGGTGCCGCGACGACCGACAGAGCCACCAGCACTGAACTCACGAACACGCATTTTTTCATGGGACACTCTCCTTCTGATAAACGGGACTATTTGACAGTGATAAGGGTGGCGATAGGCCGCGAACTGAAGCTACTGAGAAAAACCTCTTCAGTGGCACAGAGGCGGGATTCGAAGTCGCTTGAGAGTGCGACAGCCTGCGCGGACGCGCATGTCCTGTTCGTAGCCGAGGAGTCCTCACCCCAAAACGGCAGGGTTTGGGCCACAGCGGGAAGCGCTATAAGCAGTATCGTGCAGCGCAACAGATGCTTGAAGGTCATACGGTTGTTTCCTTTCATTGAGCTCTTGCCAAACCCCTTGCTTGCAGGTGTGGCACGGGCATCTTGCCCGTATTTCATGGGCGGGACGTCCATGCCACAAGGGGTTTTGCAAGAACCTCTCACAAGGTTCAAAGTTCGCCGAAGCTCTTGCAGAACCACCGCACCGCAGTGCCTGACGGCCTGCGGGCGGGGCGTCTTGTAAGTGAACCGCCATCCGCCCGGCGCGGGCAGGCATGACGCTCCAGCACCATGCCGCGCCCAAAACGAACAGGGATATTATCGCACATTCCGAGGCGCTTGTCTACCCCATCAACTTTTGTGTCAGTAATCGGTTAACCTACTAATGCGGGCGGAGCCCGCAACCCTCACCCCGGCCCTCTCCCAGAGGGCGAGGGTGAAAACAACTTGTTTTTTATTGGCCTTGTTGAGCCGTAAGGCACTAACCCAGCCACAATTTAAAAAACCCAGCAATAAACACGCCAGCAGAAGCGTCGCCGCTAAAATCATAAAGAGTCCCTCGGGACGAGCCGGATCCGCTCGCCCGGCTTCATGTCGAGTTCGAGCGTCGGCTCGCCGCTGTTACGTGTTTGCCCGTGACGAGATACCGTGCTGCGGCAAGCACCGCCGAACGGATCCACCAGACGGAACGTGCCGCCCTTCTCACTCTTCACCTCGACGAAGAGCACCTTCCCGTCCTTCATCTCAGATGAAACCGTGAAGCAACCCTTCGCGCGCAGGCTGTCGAATTTTGCATCCGCTCCGATCCAGTTCGGGAAAATCTTAACGTAACCGTGGTCGCATTGGATCAGCATCGAGTTGATGAACTCGATCCCGCCCACCTTCTCGATGCCGTGAAAACCGTCCGGCAACGTGAAGTTTTTCTGCCATGCGCGGCCGAGTTCATACTCCTTGAACGCGGCGATGATGGGCGCGGGCGGACACCCGCAACGGATCATGGTTGCGAATATCTTTGATGTGCCGTTCTTACTCCCCCAGATGGACTTAGGATCGGCTGTAAGCTTCGCCGCCCACGAGGCGTCCGCGAGCTTGCGCATTTCGGGACTGAGGTCGAATGTGAACTCCTCACCCGGGATGATCGCCTCGAAATCGAAACAGTTGCCGCCCATCGCACACAGAGCCCGGCCATCGTCGAACTCGATCATAGAAAACGCATGACACTCAACACCCTGACGCTTGTAGATGCCGCGCGGCAATTCGCTCAAGTTTTCCGCGAAATCCTTCCATGCGGCAAACTTTGCGTCCGTGACTGTGATCCCAAGCTTTTTCAGCGTTGGCGTGACAGCGACCAGTGTCTTGAAGAGATGTCGGATGCAGCCGAGCGTGGGCATACAGTTCTTGACGACCCCGCCGCCTTCATTGAGCGAATCGTAGACGATATAGCGGTGACGTCCGTCACCCAGCTCTTCCCGCTCGCACCACTTGAGATAGAAGTTCGCGACCCTGTCGAGGAACGGCCAGGTCTTGAGAAGGTAGTCCTCGTCCAAGGTATACTCCCACGTCGTGCACGCGAGGGCGGCTTGGAACGCACCGTTCAACGTCTGCTTCCAGTACTGCTTGTCGCCTTCGCTGGACACTCCCCACGGCCCGAGACCGACAGGGAATAGCGCCGCATCCGGGATGCCGTCAACGAGATCTTTGCGCGACTTCACGTATTCGTTATCCGGCTTGTCGAGTTCGCGCAGCCAAAGGCGCGCGTTCCTCTCGGCGCGCGGCAGATAGGCGATCAGCGGGTCAGGCATCGGAAAGGCAATCTCGGCGTGGTTTGCTGCAAAGCAACCGTAATAGGGCGCGATGTAGTTGTAGTTTAGATGGAAGTCGTTGTTCCAAAGCGCCTTATCTGTTGTCACCCAATGCGCGTATAGTCCGGGCGGCAGCTTGCCATCGCGAACAGCCGACCCGAGCAAATAGAGAGAGCCGTACCAGTATTTCTCGATCACATGGTCGCCGATTGCGATACGACTGCGGCCCCACCAGTTTTCCCACCACTGAAGGTGCCGTGTGCGCAGTTTCTCCGCGCCCTCGGCGTCAATGGTGAAGCCGATGCCCGCTCCGACCGCGATCGTGAACGGCTTATTCGCAAGGACACGAATCTCTTGCTCGGCCGAAAGCCGGTCGATTGTCTGCGCCCGTAACGTCTCTACCCCGATCACACACACCGCCGCAGTGGCATTTGTCGTCCAGCCGCGCGGATCACCGCCCGTGTTGTCCAACGTCGAACGCTTTATCCAGATGTTGCTGTTCATGACACCCGACTCAGTCGGGAAGACCGGTTTCTCATTATGGCATTTAAGCCGCAGCTTCCAGACGGCATCGCGTTCGCTTACGCCCGTGATGACCAAGATGTCCGCATCTGCCGCGACCCAAGTGCTGAGCTTTACAGCATCTCCGCCAAACGTGCCGCGGGTGATGAGCGAAGCCGTCTGGATGTCCAACTCGTCGCTGTAGTCGATTGCCCCTTCCGGCGGGATGATCTCCAGATCGGCGAACGAGATGATGGTAATCTCATTCGCCGGATCGGTGCCACGCTCCTTGCTGATCAGGTTCGTTAAACTGCCGCAGCTCCAAAGATCGCCGCGCGTCAGCACAAAGCGCTTGCACGTCGCGTCACCGCCGTTGACGACCCCGAGCGAAGCATTGCCGAGAAGCACTGCGGTCGGAAGCGCCCTGTCGTAGGATGTGCCGAGTTCACCGCTTCGCCAAGTCTGGTTGAAGCTCCGCAACTGCGGGAATTCCACCGCACCGAACATGACGTTTACCACGAACGCCGCAATTGCGGCACCGTAGAGACGAACAGATGTAATACTTTGATTCATAATGCTGGTATCTCTCTAACGCGGGCGATGTCCGCAACCTAATTTAATTAGTTAATTAGTGCATTAGTGCACTAGTTTTTCCATGACAACCCATTCCCCTTCGTGCCCTTCGTGAGAGAAAAAACCGAGCCATGCCTTTCCGTGTGTTCCGTATGTTCCGTGGTTAAACAAACCCGAGCACTGCCACCCCAAAAAATCTCTGCGCCTCCGTGCCTCTGTGGTTCCCCTTGATCCCTGCCGCGCAACGGCCCCTAAAAAACCCTTCGTGCCTTTCGTCTTCGTGTGAGAAACAACTTGTTTTTTATTGCGCTTGTTGAGCCGTAAGGCACTAATTGCCCGACGACATATCGGTTTTAGTAAACCACTTTTCCCAATGTGTCTGTGCCCAAGGCCAACATGCCCGCGCCGTCTTTGATGTTGAAAACTGCCGCTCCAGCGTAGGACGCTACAACGAGAAAAGCCCAAAAAACGAAGAAGCGCGACAGGACGATCCGTTCCAACGTCCTCTTCCCTTCAGACCGAACCAGATGCCTAACTGTCATTTCAACCCCTCCTTTATCGAAGTAATTTGAAACCCTCTATTCGACAAGAGTGCTTTTTATAGCCCAACTCACTTGAAGGCCACCCCAGTTATTGACCTCAAAGGGCGTTCCGGAGATAAATACTCCTACAATTAATGCACATTATGCACGGGCGGGCGGGGAAGTGAAAGCAAAAAAACAAAGACGCTTGACCACCCACATACTTCCCGTTCATAGATTTTATTGTGCTCGTCGAACCGTAAGATATTAAACACGTCCCCGTTACTCTGCACGTGGCGCGGCTACGTTCCATTCTTTAGGGAGATTCGTTTCAACAACAGGCACGCCGTTGACTTTACGCCATTTAACCGTCACCGCCTCTTTCGGCGAAACCGGTATCGTGCCCTCCGCCCATTCAAGCGGTAACTCTGCGGACGGCGAAACAACAATAGTTTTCGATTCCCGATCAAGTTTCACGACACCCAAGGCATTTCTGACAAGCACCCAAGCCGCCTGTGCCGCGAAACCGTGATCAGCGCTATACCCGGAGTCCACGTTGACGTTTTCCCACAATGTCCCCGTGCGTTCGGCCATCGGCAGATAACACACCTTGACCTCGTCAAGCGCACGCGCGGCAAGGCCCGCATCCGTCAGAATGCCGAACCTGAGGCTGTAGCCGAAAAGCATGTTCGACGGCCAGATTTTCGGCCAGACTCCCTCCGCCCGCTTCGGGCCGAGTTCGCCGATCACCCGCGTCCAGAGAACCGGATAACGCTCCTTCGTCGCTGTCCCTGAGAAAAACGCGAAGTACTGACACGCCTCGGAGCAGTCGCCGGGGAACTCAAGAGTGCCGTCCGTACGACGAACCGCATTATCACGAAACCACTCCCCGTTCCAAGACTGGGCGCGGACAGCTTCGCGCACCCGTTCCGCCTCTTCAGCACAATCCTTGCGCCCGTAAACCTCCGCAAACGCGTCCAGGAATTTCGCGTAGGTCATATTGGTCGCATAGCTGATCCCTTTAACGAACTGCGCCGCCTTGGACCACTCAATAAAAACCCATCCCGGGAGATTCTCCAGAAGACCGTCGGCATTACGGCTCTTGCGGAACCAGGCAAGGAGCCCTTCCGCTTTGGAACGGAACAGTTCTGCCATCCCCGTATCCCCGCTGCGCTTGATGTATTCCGCAAGCTCTATGACAGACCACAATCCGAAATTGGGAATCCAGTGGGGTTCGGAAAGCACGACATCAGCCGGATAACACATCGGGATCATGCCTTCCGGAACATCTTTGAACTGTGCGGCCAACGCATAGTTCTCGAACAGCGAACGCTCGACCACGTGGTCGCCCAAGAGAACGTCGCCTGCACGGCCTGTGAAAATCGTGTCCCCGAAATAAGCGCCGCGTTCGCGCCCCGGGCAATCGATGAAAAGGTCAACGGCGTTGTGCGCCAGCGTTCTGGCTGCGGCGGCGAATATTTTGTCGAAAGCCGCATCCGAACACCTGAAGGACGCTCTGGCGGGTTCCGGATTAACATAGGTCCGGACGTCGAAACGCCGGATTTTAACTTCACCACCATCGATAAACACATGTGCGCAGCCTAGTCCGTACGCTTGGAAGCATTCCAGCGCGTACTCGCCCGGCTTTTCGAGCTTCCAGCCGCAGGCACCCACGCAACTATGGAACCGCACCGGATTGGGCAGACCGTCTTTGCCGGGGAACTCGTCGAAAACCAACCACAACTTGGCCGGTGCCCGGCATGTCAGCTCGATACGCGGAAAGCCCGCAGTCGTGTGATCTCCATTGAAGACCACCCCCTCCCCGTCCTTCAACCCGAAAGCCGGCCCGGCCCCCGCCGGCACGACCGAACTCGGAACAAAATATTGCAAGTCGGCCATGTTCACGGCCAGATCATCCCGCTTGAACCCCTTAAGCGTGCCAACACCGCATTTTTCCACGCAAGAGACGGACTTGACCTTCCGCTCCGGATCACGGCGCATAACGGTACGGGAAACCGGCCTGAACGTGCCGTCGAAAGCGAAGTCTGGATATGGCGCCCCGCGCCCCAGCATCTTCAACTGTGGACGGACTTCCAGTTCGAGTCCGCTGCCTTCGACACCATGGGTACGCCAAGCGTATGATTCCGGCGAAACCGCGTAGAACTCTGCGAAACCGCGCTGATAGCTGAAGCGGTTTGTTTTCCGCACTCGCGGCAGATTAACCGCCCGGAAATCGCGGCCTGTCACCGCAAGCGCCTTCCCGTCCAAAGCCACCTCTGCGAAGAGGTAGGCGGGACGCTCCGGCAGATAAAACTGATTGACAGCCGGATTCGACACCTCAATTGCAATGAGATTCACGCCATCCTTCACGAACTTAGCGAGCGGCCATTCGTCGAGGCGCATATACCCTTCTGCGGCACGCGCCGGACCGTACCCGGCGAACATCCCGTTCATCCAAACGCGGGCGATCGATCCCGCCGAAAGCGTCAGCACCGGACTGTCTCCCGGCTTAGCCTTGAAGGTTGCCGCGAACCCGTAGAAGGCGTTCATCTCCTTCTCTGCGCCTTTGACCCACACGTTCTCCGCTTTCACCAGATACGGCTCGACGGCAGTTTGCCAGATGCGGTAACCCTGTTCCAGCGGATGCAGGTAGTCAGGCATCATCTCTGGCGTGAGCGTGCCATCCGGTTCGAGGAACTGTGCGTTGAAATCAACCCAGACCACCTTCTTGCCGTCTGCGAAATGCCGGATGGCGGCATTCACCCGGTTCTCAAAAAGACGCCGCGGATCCGACGCGCTGCGGCGGCTCGGGAAAATCGGCGAGAGCAATATCTTCGCCTGCGGCTGTTTTTCGGCGATCTTATCCACACACGCCTTGATCCCCGCAACGACGTCATCAACCGGTTGGTAGTTGTTGGCGCCGATCATCAACATCACGCATCGCGCACGATACCCGTCCATCTCACCGTTTTCCAACCGCCACAGCACATATTGTGTCGAGTCCCCGCCAATCCCCAAGTTCAAAAGCCGGTATCTCGTCTTCATTTCGTCCCACACCTTGCGGCCCGGCCCGTTGGGAAACTTAAGCTTGCCGATTTCATACTGATGCGTGACCTTGACGACATCGACCGGGTCACTCCACCCCTCCCAGTTGTGGGTGATCGAGTCGCCGACGAAAACGCAGTCATATTCTTTCGGGCCTGCCGCAATTTCCGCCAGCTTCGCGGCGTGGCGACGGTTCCAAAACCCCTTGCCGGCCCAGTACGGCTCTTGCTTTTCGTCCGGCCGTCGCGTCGCCACCGCAGTGGCAGGCGGAGAAATCGCCGCTGCAAAACATGAACACGCCAGAACGGCTAAAGCAATCAACATCATTCTCTTCATTTCATCGTCTTTCTTGGGTCACGTGAGATATCTTTCCACTTGATTAGTGCCTTACGGCTCAACAAGCGCGATAAAAAACAAGTTGTTTCTCACACTAAAACACGAAGGGCACGAAGAGAAATGGATTGTCATGCCCGCCAGCCTGTACAAAAAAGGTGGACGCATATCATGCGAGCCTGTCCCCATTTATCACCTTGTTTTTCATATTCATTCCACGGGCTGACAGTTGACATGCATCGCGATCAGCCGCTTGCGGTGCTCAATCACGCGCCTGCGGAAATCGCCGAAGTCGCGGGGCTGCGGATTCGTCCAGAGGATTTCCGCCATCGCACAGGCGCGCGGCCACATCTTCCACATGAGGTCGTACTCGTTCCATGTGTACTCGCCCCAGCAGCACGCCTCGGCGCCCAGCACATGCCCACGCGCCTCTTCCGGAATCCCCTTCATCGGATCGAACGCGTAGGCCCGCTCAAGCGTGATGGCCTGTTTGGTGCTGTATTGGAACGGATCTTCCTTCAGACCCGAGAAATAGGTGTAGTAGCATTCCGAGTGGGGACTGATAACCATGTCGAAGCCGCGTGAGGCACCCGCACCGGCGCTGACGTGTTCCGTCCCCGCGCCTTCCTTGGCCTGCGTCCGCCAGCTCTGCCCGATGGCAGTTTTCGGGACGTCGCCGTTCAGGATCTCGTCCCACCCCATGATGCGCCGGCCCTTCCCGGCGAGATAAGCGGCCATCTTGCGCGTGATCCACTCCTGGAGCTGGCCCTCTGTCTTCAGGCCTTCGGCCTTCATCCGCGCCTGGCATTTCGGACAACGCTCCCAGGCAACGCGCGGACATTCATCGCCCCCGATGTGGATGACTTCCGACGGGAAGACGTCGCAGACGTAATCCATCACCTTTTCGAGGAACCGCACCGTCTTGTCGTTCCCGATACAGAAGACGTTCGTGCAGATGCCCCAGTCGGAATACGCCATCCGCGGATTGATCGCCTCCGGGAAGCAGGCCAGTTCCGGATAGGCCGCAAGCGCCCCCATGGCGTGTCCGGGAAGTTCGATCTCCGGCACAATCTCGACATGGCGCTCCTTCGCATAGGCAATGACCTCCTCAAGATCGGCGCGTGTGTAGAAAAACGGACCGTATTGCTGTCCGTTGAGTTCGCTCCGGTACTGGAATTTGCCGAGACGCTTCAGCACCGACCCATGCCGGGGGGATTCGGGGCGCACCGACCCGTACTGCGCGAGTTCAGGCATCCCCGGCACGTCGAGACGCCAGCCCTGATCTTCGGTGAGATGCCAATGAAGTCGGTTGTACTTGTGCATCGAGATGAGATCAATGACCCATTTCGCAATCTCCTTTCCCAGAAAATGCCGCCCCTCGTCAATCAGCATCCCGCGCCAGCGATACGCCGGCGCGTCATTGATGCGGCAGCAGGGATAGACGGCCCGTCCGTCCGCATCCTTGGTCTCGAGCTGGCGCAATGTCTGCCGCGCATAGAACGCTCCCGCCGCATCCGACGAAACGATTGAAACGGCGGAAGCTGAGACCGTGAGACGGTAGCCCTCCGCCGGAATCGACGCATCGCGGCTTTCCGACACCGGAACGTCGCAACGGCACGTCCCGTCTTGCCACTCGATTTCGCGCGGCAGCGGAATCAACGCCGGACGTGCCGGAACCGTCGCCGGGCACGGAGGGGCCGGCGGATTCTTCACAACATCCATCACATAGACTTGTCGCGATCCCTCGTGAACGGAGTTGAAGCCGATCTGCTTGCCGTCGGGGCGCCACCGCGGATGGAGGTCGCAACGGCTGTAGATGTCGCGATAGATTTCTGGCACGTAAAAGTCGCCTATGTTTTTGACCTTATTGTCGGCTAGACGCACGATCTTCCAGTTGCGGTAGAAGTTCTTGTCCCAGTAGCCGTCGCCCGCGACGAACTGTCCGTCCGGCGAGTAGATGCAGTGTCCGTCGAAGTTCATTTCCTTGCCGCCGACCTGACGCGGATAATCTTCTTCACCGACCGTAAACTCGACATGCGTATAGATTTTGTTGAGCCACTTGCAGGTGACGATCATCGTGCGCACGTCGCGCTCGGAGAGATTCGGCTTCCAATTGAAATGCGAAGAGCCCCAGCCGTCCGGGAAACAGCGGCGGATCTGCGTGCCGTCCGCCTTGCTGGTGAAGGCGGTCGTATGCCAAGTAACGCCCTGAAATTTCTTCACGCCGGCCATCGAACGATCGACCGAGCGCGAGAGGAAGTAGACGTACTGCATATCCTTCGAGATGACCGTGTGACAGATGTAGCTCATGCCTTTTTCAGCGACCTGCGGCACCATCTGCTGAAGCGCGGCGCAACTGACGATCAGCTTGGCGTCACCCGTCTTGAGGTCCACGCGCCAGAGACCGTCGTCCTCGGGAAAGACCGTGTCGGCGCGCGCATCCTGTCCGTCGCCCGCGTAACCGTAATCGGGACGCGTCACGTAGAGCCGCGCATAGTTGATCGAGAGCGCCCATGTGCCGTCCTCGCTCACGGCGCTCACGGGGAAGCCCGGAATGACGCGCTCCTCTTTCGTCTTCCAGTTCATCACCACGGCGCAGAACTTCCCGTCCCGCATGTCGTTGAAAACGAACGTATCCTTCTCGCAGGGCATCCAATGCGCCATCGCCGCTTCCTGGAAATTCCAGCAGCGTGTTGTCGTCACGGGGATGAAGCGGTTGTCGTCCTCGGTGTCGACCAAGCCGAGCGTGCATGGCGCGCCGTCGGGCAGTTTGTCCTTGATGTCGGTCTGGAGCGTCAGCACATAGCGGTTGTCCGGGCTCCACGCATTGATCGCAAAGTAGTTTGCGAGAAAGTGGTCGTGCGGGCCTTTCGTGATCGCCCGCGGCGCGGAAAATTCAGGGAACGGCTTCAGTTCGATTGATTCGGCGTAACAGACGCCCGCGCTTACGGCGGTTGCGGTTGCGACCAACAAGAACAGTCTCTTCATATCAATACACCTCATTACGAATTCCAACACTTTTACCCACGCCAGCACTATACCATGTTTACCCGCGCGTGACCACTACGGGATCGAATGAACCCGTAATCGATCAGTGGCAGGGGGTGCGACGACAATGCGTTTCTAGTGAAAAGGGGAGCAGTGAGAAGGTAGCGTGGGCGTCCCCGCCCGCGACAACGTGCCCTGCAAAAGGGTGTGGCACGGGCATCTTGCTCGTGTTCCATGGTTTCATTTTTTGACCTGACTGACCTGATTGACCTGACTGACCTGACTGGGAGGGCGAGTGTCCCCACGAGCCGCCTTCCGCTGTGCGGAAGGATGTTTTCAGGTTTCACTGCGGAGCACCGGGCAAGCGTCTGCTTGACCGGCGGCGGTCACGCCGCCACCCCAAAAAATCTCTGCACCTCCGTGCCTCTGTGGTTCCCCTTGATCCCTGCCGCGCAACGGCCCCTAAAAAACCCTTCGTGCCCTTCGTCTTCGTGTGAGAAACAAATGCTTCGCGACACATCACTCCGCCGCGATACATACGCGCATGATGTGGCTTTCGCCGGGCGCAAGCACGTAAGCCTCGTCACGGAAAAGCGTTGCCGGTTCCACGCAGACGAAAGCTAGGCTGATAATTCTTGAACAGACGAACCTGCGCAAATGCGGACTCCGGATTATCCGACTCGAGGGCAATTTCAGAAACACCCGACAGCAAAGGCAGCGCGGCATCAAATTCGCCCCGGGTGCGAACCTTCCCGTATGCACCGCGCACAAACCATGTCTTGCCCCGGAAAACCAGTTTCTCCTCCGCCGCGACCGTCACTTGGAAGCGGCGTTTTTCCGTACCGACGACAAGAACCGGGTTCGAAATCGGCCCGACGATCTCTACCGCCAGTTCCGCCTGTTTTCCGGGACGCACCTTCACTGGGGGCAGGCAATCAAAACCCTTTGCCGGCGCCCAGATCTCGGGCATCTCAGGCTCGAACTCGATGGTTTTCTCCTGCGAGGCGGCCAATGTCGAGGCCAATGCCTTGAACGGCTTGCCGCACGCGAATGTCGTCACCTCGGCTCGCGCAGTCGCCGTGGCCGATTCCGCAGCGAACGAAAGCGCATTCTCACCTTCCATCCATTCGGGCACGGAAGAAGCCGCGCGACGCTCCACGCAATCGCCCCGCATCGAATGCCGTGTCCAAAAACAGCCATCGAAATCCGCGAACTCGCCGCTCTTCAGCGCGAACGGCACGGTGTGCGGAGAGTTGTTGACCGTCACCGTGGCATTCTTCAGTGTTAACCCCACAAGCGGCAAGGCGCGTACCTCGCTGACGATCACGTCCGTCGCTCCACCCGCCGGCACTTCGTTCAGCCACAGGGACAGAGAGCCGATCGTCTTCGGCCTTACTATCCCACGCTCGTACACCGGATACGCAGACGGATGTTGGCAGTACGGCCACACGTACCGGTCAAACTCCCCGGCGTCGTGCTCGCTGGTCATCGGCACTTCAAAATACCGCCAACCTGTAAAGTCGAGTTTCACGTAGTGTTCGTTAAGCCCTCCGCCATTGGCGCGGCCCTGTCCCGTCTGAAGATTCAGAATCGCCCCTGATCCGTCGCCCTTGACCTTGAAGCCATAGGCACCGCAGCCCGTGAAGTCCCGATCCGTGAACGGGTGGCTGAAATTGAGCGCCGCAGATGTCCAAGCGCCGCGCGAGGTCGCCGTCGCATTCGATGCTTTAAGACGGACGCCCCGGCACTCCTCTTCCGCCGTGCAGGTAAACGTCACTCCTTTCGCGCTTGAGAACGTCATCTTGGGAACGTCATCGGACGAAATCGCCGTCGCATGCTTGCCGTCCCACTTGCCGACACCCCAAAGCGCTTCAACGCGAAGGTCGCATGTGCGTTTCCCCTCACTATTGACTTTCCACGCGGCATAATCAGATCCCGCCACCCGGTGGCAGTTGACCCGGACCGGTGTCAGTGTCCATTCGCCCCGGTCATCTTGGCGCAGGCGGAAGTCACGATCCAATTCGGCCAGCTTTTCCCGCACCCCCGGCGCAAACGCCCGGGCAAGACGGAATCGCTCGTAGCGCCCGATGATCGTCATAGCGCGGCGCTCGCCGATCGCAAACGGACTCTTATCGGGGCCGGATCCGCCCCAAGGCGTGATCGAAAATGCCGAATCGACACCCGCCATCTTGGCGGCAAAGTATTCTTGTTCGTCGAAGTGGTAACATCTGTTTGACGAAACACCCCACTTGATTGGCCACCAGCCGAGTGACGGTTCCATGAAGTTCGCAAGACGGCTCTGCGGCAGAAGGCTACGGAGATGCCGGTTCAGGAAGACCCGCGGCGCCCAGCTCGCGTAGTCCCAGGACCCTATGCGCGAATGGAACCACCAGCCATGCGTCGTCCACGTGCTGTCTTCCCAGAGCGGCGCATGTCCCTTTGCGGCGAAGGCGGAGAAGATCCGTCGCAACATCCGGTCGCGCTTGCGCTCGTCGGGAACGCCAGTCGCGTTTGCCACGCCCTCCGCACCATCCATGTAGACCTGATCGAAGCCGCAGCCGGAATACACCTTGCCGAGCGCGGCGGCGAGGTCGTCCAAAAGCGGTGAATCGGGGTCGGCGAAGAACGAGAGGTAGCGCTGCCATACGTAGTAAACCCGCTTTCCGGCATCATGTGCGAAGACCTCGGTTCCGAACGCGCCGCGCGTTACACCTGTGAAGGCATACGGCTTCTCGAAGGATATCCCCGTATACTGCATCAACTCCGTGCCGATGCGGAGCACGTTGCCGTTGCTGGTATACTGCAATGTGTAGTCATGACGATCACCCGGTTTTTCATTGACGTATATCACGGTATCCGGCTTGTCGATGCCTTTCGCGAGCGTATAGGTATAAACATGCATCAGATTAGAAGAGGCGTGCGGCGTCACCCACGGATCGGCGAAACCGATGCATCCGGACAATGTATGCATAGAGGTCTTCAGTCCTGCGGCATGCGCCTTGAGCGAAGCATCGCGAAAATCGGCGAACCCCTTGGGGAAGCGGTTGGTCCAGACCGGATAGTGTCCCTCGGCCTTGTGCGGCTCCCACCACCAGTCGAGGTGCAGCGTCGTGCAACCGCATAACTTCGCGCATTCGATCCAATCGTCGATCGTGTATGCATGCGGGATGCGTACCATGAAGAACGAACTGCGGTTCCCCTCCGAACCGAGTGACCACGCGCCCCCGACATCGGAATGCGCCAATCCTGCGGCAAGCGTCATACCCCGCAGCATCTGCGGGATCTCGGCACGCGGGCCCGCAGAAAGCCCGAAACGGCGCCCCACGAGTTCCTCATCGCCGCGCATCGTGATCCAAAGCGCTTCCGCGGAGACACCCATCTTTGTCTCCACGTCATACGCCCTCAACACCACACCCGACAGATCGTCCGAGAGCCCGTTCACGAGCGAACCGCAATAGCTCTTGCAAACGGGCTTGATACGGCAGAACTCGACCTTGTCAACGTTCTTCAAGTCAGCCGTCTCAACCTGAAACGTCCAGCCACCGTAAAAGCGGTCCACCGACAGTGTCACCGAATCCGAACGCGCCGGAAAAGAATAGACCAGACAATCGTTTGCAGCCTTCCGGACGGCGTCCGCGGCGATCCGCCTGCCGCCCTTTTCGATCAGCGTGACCATCGGCTGCGGTTCGGCCACCAGTTCCCGTCCATGGACGTTCTCACACAACGAGGTTATGGTGCCCTGCCCGTTGAGGCTGAGGCTTGCGTAACCGCTGTTTTCCGCCGCTCCGCAGAACCCAACTGCGGCAACTATTGCCAACAAACAAAATCTCATCATTTTAGACGTCTCCCATTCCTCTTAATGCACCTCACCACTATTTCACACCGGCGGCGGACGGACCGCGCCAGTTCTGCAAAGCGTGTTCCGCAGGGCCGAAAATGTTTCCCGTCAGCAAGGCGGCACAGGCCGGACCGACTTTTTTCAGGTACATGGCCTCGCTGCGCCGGCGCAGGCCGTCAAGCGCGGCTGACAGAGCCTGCCTTTGGGTTTCGTCCGGCTCCGGCGCCAGCATGAAAAGCTGCAGCCGCGCACGGAAGGCAAGGTTGTCCGCGGCCAGCATCCAGTCCCGCAACATCTCCTTGTCGCCGCTCGCCTGCGCCTCCAGTTTGCGCAACGCGCCGGCGGCATCCTGATACCCGGCCAGCAGGGCCGCCGCTTTTTCGCTTTCGCGCGCGCGGTCTTTCTCATTTTGTGACAGTTTCAGCGCCTCCTTAATTACGGCGTCGGGTGCCGCCACATGATGGACCTGGCTGTGGCCGACTTTTGCGGTCATGCTGAAAAGTACGGGAGGCGACAAAAGGCGCACGGCGCGGAAAAACTCCTTGCCGTCCACCCCCAGCCAGTCCCGCGCGAAAGCCTCCTCATATTGCGCGTCGTCCAAGCCCTCATACGCCGCCAGCGCTATCACGGGCATCTGCAGCTCCAGCGGGAAGAGGTGCCAGCTCCAGCTTGTCAGCATCACGCCTTCCAGAGGTATCTCCGCGAACGCCCGCCGCCATTCGCGGTAGTTCTTGAAATGATGATCGTGCCTAGGTGCAAAGACCGAGTCGCCCCAAGAGCGCGAAGCCGCGCAACCCCACACGGTGAAGCCCGACTTCCGCAATTCGGCTGCCCCGGCAAACACGTTGACCCGCCTCTTGTCGGGGCCGACCCGACGGAAGGCCTGCTCGGCGGGCTCATACCACCAGTCCGCAAGAATGATGCGCCGGTCAAGCATGGTCTTCAGTTCCGGATGGTTGTGGACCATGTCAGCCCACATCACAGGCGTGATCTGACGTTCAAAGAGCGCCTGCTTTACGGGCGCGAGATGTTTGACGATCAGGCCCGCGACTCCCATCTCCTCCACGCTCTTGCGGCACAGGTCGCACTCTTTGCCGATTTTATTGGCCTCGTCGGCGCCGATGTGGAAGTAGCGGGGATTCCCGAACAGGTCTGCGGTTTCCTTCGCCCAGTCTGCCAGAAAACGTCCCGTCTCCGGGCGTGACAGGCAATACAGCTCAAGGAACCCCGGCCTTTCCGACAGATGCTGATATTTCGGATGGCGCAGGACATAGGCGTTATGCGAGAGCGTCTGCAGCAGCGGCATGTTTTCAAGCCCCGACTCGCGGGCGAAGGCCAGGATCGCCGCCAGCTCCGCTTTCGACATGGCGTCAGGCGCGGCTATCTCCGGGCAGGTGTCGAAGCGCACCGCGTCTTCCATCTCCCAGAGGATCGTGTTGAACCCGCATTTTTTGAGCTGCGGGATCAGGCGCCTCAGATACTCCGGGCGGTATTTTGCGAAAGCCAGATCAAGGTGGAAGACCTGCGGCTTCGCCCCCTCGG
>Ga0255347_1003064_pt1 | contig 22294 bp, 20 predicted proteins | sample wastewater_treat_2_FD_192479 | JGI IMG/M metagenome (GOLD analysis project Ga0255347, IMG submission 192479) | Wastewater microbial communities from Lulu Island WWTP, Vancouver, Canada - plant24 | ecosystem: Engineered > WWTP > Wastewater > Unclassified | place: Canada: Vancouver, British...
AGGCAAACCCCGGGACTCCCCCCGAGTGCCAGGGCTGAGGGGTAAAGCGGCAGAGGGCCTCCTCGCCGTCCCAGTAGCTCTTGATTTTCATGCCCTCCTCGTTGAGGGGACCGCAGCCGTAGCAATGCGCGAATTCCTCAGCGTAATAGTCCTGGATGGCTTTCCCCTCCATGGCCCGCTCCTTCTTGCGGGATGGCCCCGCTTCCGCTCTGATCCTTATCGCCCGCCGGGCGATCATCGGCCGGGGAACAGTCAGGTGTTCACCCCCTGCGCCACGAGCTTACCATCCTGGTTCGTCACCGTCCACCTGTACGTCACCGGGCCGCCCCGCTTGCCCTCCTTCTTGCCGACCACCTCCGCCTCGGCCGAGAGGCGGTCGCCCGGGAACACCGGCGTCTTGAAGGCGATGTCCGTGGCGGACACCCAGATCGCGTCCGAGAGAAACCCGTGCTTCGCCATGAGCCCCATCATGCAGGCCATGACGTAGATGCCGGGGGTGACCCGGTCCTTGAACCCCTTGCTCTTCGCAAAACCGGCGTCCAGGAAGCCGGGGAGATCCATGCCCGACATCTGCGCGACCAGGTCGATCTCGGTGCCCGTGACAGGTTTCGTGACCGGAGATCTGTACACCTTGCCGACCTCGATTTCCTCAAAATACATGGCGCTCCCTCCTTGTTCGTGTGATAGGGTTCCGATCCAAATGTCTCCCCTGCGCCCCTTTTTTCCCGTAACCGAGGGGCTCAGGCGGGCTGTCTGCCCGGGTTCACGCGGATCAGCCCCTGCCGTACTGTTCACGCGCGAGGGGCAGGAGGCCTGCGCTCTTCAGCTTGTCGGCAGGCGCCAGAAAGGTCACTTGAACCACGCCCGGAAGGCGCCCGATCTCGATAGCCCCCGTGATCGTCGCACGGTTTCGGACTTCCGCGACACTCATGCCGAGGAGTTTCGCCGCCCGCTGCAATCCGCAATCGGTTGCCTTGTTGAGGTCGGCTCCCGTGCCGACAACGGAAATGGGCGCCGTTTCCTCCAGGCGGCGCATCCCCCACTTCTTTGCCAGGGTCCGGGCACGCTTTTTTTCGGCCGCGGTGACGGGCCGCGCCAGGCAGGGAAGATCCTCGGCCACGGGGAACAGGACGGGACCATCGAGAGCGCGTCCCTTGAGGACATTGACCTGCAGAGTGATGAGGCCGGCAACGTCGATTGTGTGGCCGGCGATCTCCCCGTCGCCCTGGAGCGCGTGCATGTCGCCCATGTAGACGCCGGCGCCGGGAACCTTCACGGGCGCCACGACGATGGCTCCCTTCCGGACCGCGTCGATGTCCATGTGGCCGTCCGTCCGGTGCTCGAGCTGCTCGGCCGTCAGCGCATACTCGTGTGGCGCCCCGACGAGGAAGACCCCGAAATCGCCGGCATTGTGGGAGTCGGGCATCGGCACGGCCGGGGTGGTGCCGAGCTGGCCCATGCAGGGCCTCATGCGGGAAATCACACCCGGTATGTCATGGGGCGCAAAGAGCAGGATCGGGTGCTGTCGGCAGTTCTCCGAGAGTTGCGCGAAATGTTTCGCGTCCTTCGCGATGCGCTCCGCCGCTTTCAGATCGACGGTGATGCCGACCTTCCCGGCCTTGTCGAAGGTTGCCGTGTAGCCGTGCTCGAACAGGAACGGCTGAATGGACGTGCCGCAGTTGGCGCAGCGCACCGCCTCCTGTCCGATCCCCTCGACGGTCGTCTCGGGGCGCATGGCGCCGCAGTGGGGGCACTTCTTGGCCACGTAGGGGTCACCGTTGAAATACTCGCCCATCATACGGTCGACACCGGATGCGGCGGCAAGGGACGTGACCCTGATGTCGCGGATGCGGAGAGCAACCGCGTCCCCCGGATCCGCGCCTTCGACAAAGACGGGCTGCGTCACCTCGTGCCCGCCGCGCAACGCCGGGGTGATCATCGGTCCCCAGCAGCCCGGCATGGTGTTGGCCTCGATGAGCCCCCCGTTCTTGAGCGGCCCCAGCATCGGCTTGCCGGGATCCAGGATTCCGTCCGTGTATGTCGTGACGACGATCTTTTTCGCTGCCATGATCCTTCCCTCCTTTGTCCGGACTTGCCCGGATCATGCACTTGTTGCCCGGTTGGCCCCAGATCCTTGCGGGAGTCTCCTTTTTCGCCCTGCCTCTCAGCTTCCCGCCTGCAGGGTCACGGCGACCTCCCGCGTTTTGCCTTCCCGGATAACGGTGAGCCGGACCGTGTCGCCCACCTTGAAGTCATCGAGCCGGGAAAAGAGCTTCCCGACGCCGTCCACGGCCTTGCCCTCCACGGCGGTGATGATGTCCCCCGGGACGAGACCCCCGTCGGCGGCGCGGCGTGCGCCCTCCAGGCCCGCCGAGGCGGCGGCCGAGCCGGGAGCCACCTTCAGGATCAGCACCCCCTCGACGCCGAGCTGTTTTTTGGCGACCCGGTTGATCCCGTCGTCGACCTCGATGCCGATGGCGGGGCGGATGTACTTTCCCCGGGCGATGAGCTCGGGCACGACGCGGTTGACCGTGTCCACGGGCACGGCAAAGCCGATGCCCGCACTGGCGCCGCTGGGGCTGTAGATGGCCGTGTTGATGCCGATCAGCCGCCCGGCGGAATCCAGCAGAGGGCCGCCGGAGTTGCCCGGGTTGATGGCGGCGTCCGTCTGGATGAGATGCTCGATGGTCGCGCCGTTTTCCGCCGCCAGCGACCGGTCCAGGGCCGAAACGATGCCCGTCGTGAGTGTCCAGTCGAGGCCGAAGGGGTTGCCGATGGCGAAGACCTTCTGCCCCACCTTCAGGTCACCGCTGGTCCCCAGGGGAACGGGAGCCGGCGGCTTGAAGCCGACCCCGATGAGCAGAACGGCCAGGTCGTGGGAGCGGCTCGCCCCGACGAGGGCCGCCCTGTAGTCGCGGCCGTCGGCCAGGCGGACGCGGGCCTCCGAGGCCCCTGCCACGACGTGGTAGTTGGTCACCACGTGCCCCCTGTCGTCCCAGATGAATCCCGACCCTGTGCCGCGGGGCACGGTGAAGATGTTGCGGGTCCAGAAGTCCCGGACCTGCTGGCTCGTCGTGATGAAGACGACAGACTCCTTGGCCTTCTCGAAGAGCTCGATGGTGGCCTTCTCGTCGGCCGCCAGGTCGCCCCGGGCGGCCACGGTGCGGGGGGCAGCCGCCTTCTCGGGCAGGAAGAGCCGCCCGATCCAGGGCACCTCCCGCCACAGGTAGAAAATCGCCGCGACGACGAGGGCAAGCCAGAACAGCCGGACAAAGAGGGAGGAACGCTTCATGGTTTATCGCCGATCGCCCGGGGGCTCTTCCCGCTGCCGCAAAGGGGGCCCGTTGCCTGCCTCCCTTCACCTTCGCTTCGCAATGCAGGCAACGTAATCGTGTCGGACCTCGAAGGTCTTTCTCCCGCCGTTGCGTTTCTGCAGGAGCTCGAGGAATTCGCGGGTCAACCCGTCGCGCACGGACGGGTCGATGGCATCGTAGAACACGGTGCCTGCCCCGGACTTGAGCAGGTGATCCAGGACCTCGCCGGCCGTCGCACAGCGGAACCGGACGCTGCCCTTCCATACCTTTACAACCGCAAGTCCCGCTTCGTCAACAAGACTCTCCAGGTGGGCGCCGTCGCGGGGAAAATCGAAGGCGACCCGCCGGGTCAGGACAAGGGGATCGCGGGCGACAAGCGACGAGAAGATCCCGAATTCCCTTTCCGGGGAATTCTCCCGGTGGACGATCAGGGCCAGTTGCCCTCCCGGCGCAAGGGCCTGCGCCGCGCCGGCAAAGAAGGGTCGCAGGGGGACGTACCCCAGCACCCACGAGGTGAAAACGACATCGAGGCCCCGCAGCCCGCACAGGGCCTCCACGGCGTCTCCGTGAACGAACTGCACGTTTTCGATCCCATGGCCTGCCAGGCGCCCGCGCGCCGCATCGAGCATGCGCTCGGAGATGTCGGCGGCGATGACCCTGCCTCCCCGTTTGAGTTTCCGCGCCAGCAACGCCGTGCCGAACCCCGAGCCGCACCCCGCCTCGAAGACCGTCTCCGAACCGTCGAGGTTCAATTTTCCGACAAGGTCCCTCACGGGCTTTCCCGCCCCGGTCAGCCAGAAATCGTCATACTCGCTGTGGATGCGGTCGTAGGCCTCGGCCAGTTCGGGGTTGCCGGCCGAGGGGCCGCGGCTTTGCCGGACCCTGTAAAAGCGGGGCAGGGCGTGTCGGGCGGGCAGGCGGTCCCGGCAGATCGATTCGGAGACCTCCGGGCCAAGGGGCAGGGGCCCGCCGTCGATGCATCCGGCCAGGGTTCGGCCCACGCAGGACGGCCGAGGACGAACAAAACAGCGTCCCATGCGATCGAGGATGTCTCCCAGCGGCTCGCGCGACACATTGCCGAAGGACAGGGGGACGAGATTGCAGGGGCACAGTTCGCCGCTTCCGTCGATGTAGATGTATGTGAGACCGGCTCCGCACCCGAAGGCGTCCCTGCCTTCGAGGTACGCGAAGGTGGACAGGGCGGGCAGGTCGTCGCGACGGGCGACTTCGAGCTGGTATTCGACGATGCGCCTGCGCTCGGACGGGGTCAGGACAACGTCGCTGCGGCCCGCGATCCGGCCGGTCGGGCAGGGCTCGAGGAGGTGAACCTCCAGGGCGCCCGCGTCTCGGGCATGGAGCAGGAAATCGAAAAAACGCCTCCGCTCGAGGAACTCGCGTCTCGCAACGGAGACGACGTAGGGGTACAGACCCGCCGCGCCTGCCGAGGCCAGGGCACCCAGGGCGATCCGGAAGGCGTCCTTCCGCCCCCTCAGCCTGTTGTGCTCGGCCGCGTCGGCGCTGTCGAGGCTGATGCCCACGGCGAAGACGCCGCTCTCCCGAAGCCTGCGCGCCCGCTCAAGAGTCAGGCCCTCGCCCGTCGTCCCCAGCGTGATGAAGGACCGCGCGTCGAAGCAGCGGCAGATCTCCTCGAGATCCTCCCGGAGCAGCGGCTCGCCCCCCGTGAGCGTCACCGCAACGGCCCCCCGGGCCTGCAGTTGCGCAGCCAGGGAACGGAACACCTCCAGCGGGAGGTCGTTCCGGCTGCGGCCCGCGTTGTAGCAATGCCAGCACCGGAAACGGCAGCGGTTGGTCACGGCAAGGGTGACGGAGTAGAGACGCCCGGCATCGTCCCCGAGAAAGCGGTCCAGAAGGTTCTCGAAGGCGCGGCTGGGGTAAGGCGGAAACTGCGTGTTGATGACCCGCAGGCCCCCGAAGGGAATGACCTTCTCGCCCGCCAGGTAGGTCTTGAGAAAGGAGGCCACGCGGGGGTGCAGCTTCGTCAGCGGCGGACGTGACGCAATCTCCTCGAAGAACTCATCTCCACGCATCGTGAGGTTCCGTTCCCGCCTGCGCCGGACGATTCAACGCCGGACCAGCCCGGGCGTCGAAACTCGACACGGCGCGAACTGCAACAATCGGCCCCGTCCTTTCCGGAAAACGCGGGGCGGGCCGCTGTTTCGCCGGCATCCGAAAGACCATCCGTCGATCAGCGGGCAGGGCATCAGTCTTTCTTCGTCACTTTCACCATGATGCTCTTGCAGCACTCCGCATTCTTGATCAGGAATGCATCCGGTTTTTCCATGATCTGGTACTGACCGTTGGACTCGATGACGAGATCGTCCCTGGTGAGCCCTTCTGTCTTGTTGACGATCATGAAGCGCCCGATGGGGATTCCACCTTCTTTAAGAACGGCCATGGTCTCTCTCCTTTCAATATCGTTTATTCCGTTCTCTTCGTTTGTTTCGATCGGAAGAGTGACAGATGAAAAGATAACGAACGAGGATTGCCGCGTCGGGCTCCCACCCCCCTCGCAGTGACGGATCGGCGCTGTTCCTTCCATCGACAACCCCGTGTCCAAACGGTGTCCGGGGCTCGCAATGACGGACCTTTGTAAAAATCCCCCTCAATCCCCCCTGGGGGGGAGTGTCCTGAAGACGGATGCCGGAATCGGGAAGCCTGCCTGATTTTTCTTCTCTGTCCTGACTTCCGATTTTCCCAGCTTCTTAACTTCATGGTCTCAGGCATGAGACCCTGCTCGCTAGAGCAGTATAAGGCCCGTCCACGTCACCTTGTCCTGCACGGGGAAGCGCAGCAGGGGCAGCCCCGCGTTTTCGAGCGTGCCGATGACGTCAATGCCCATGGCCTCCATGGATGGCCTGGCGCGGAAAGGGTGGCGGCAGTGGCCCTCGGGTTCCAGGACGATGCAGGTCTCGCAGAGCCTGCAGCAGCCGCCGATGAGGCCCGTGGCGAAGCGGTAGCCGGCCTCGAAGCAGAGCCTCTCGCCAAGGTTGATGAGTTCATGAAGCACCCGCGCGGGGTCGAAGACGGCCCGCGTCCTCCCTTTTGCCTTCCTATGCAGGGGCACGCTCAGCTGTACGAGCAGCGCCCTGTCGTAGCGGGCGAGGGCGTCCCGAAAATCCGCTACGGACGGAAGGTAAGGCGGGCACATGAGGTTTTTGCCGTAGGAGTCGCAGATGGGAACCTGGCACTTGAGGCGCACGCGCTCGTCGACGATGACGTGGGCGGCCTTGATGACCCGGACCTCGGAGGCGCCCTTCTTCTTGAGGGTGTCGATGACCTTCCTGAGGCGCGGAGCCGGTTTCTGCGCGGGGTTTTCGGCCGGCGTCTTCGATGACTCTTTCAAATGGAGTTCCTTTCCTGCGGGGATATCGGAAGATCCCCCTGCGCCCCCTCTGCCGACGGAGAGGACCGCAGGGAATCCGGATGCTCATCCCGGCCCTGGTCAGATTTTCACGCCGTATCCGCTCTTCGTCAGCTTCTCGGCGCCGTTTTCGGTGACCAGAAAGACGTCCTCCACACCCACGACCCCTTCGCCCGGAAAGGTGAACTTCGGCTCGAGGGCGATGATGTTGCCGGGGACGAGGACGGCCTTTCCGTTGCGCGAGATGACGGGCGGTTCGTCCAGCTCGAGGCCGAGGCCGTGGCCGCAGAAGCCGGCCTTGTCGTTGCCGTAGCCCATGAAATGGGCAAGGAGGTTCTTTTTCTCGGCGAGCTTCTCCGCCTTGATGTACAGCTCGCTGACGACGACCCCGGGGTGAACGGCGCCGGCCAGGACCTGGAGGATTTCGAGGGACTCCCGGTAGGCAACCTCCATCTTCTCGGGAAGCCTTCCCAGCGAGAAGGTGCGCGTGATGTCCGCGTTGTAGCCGCCGACCGTGGCGGCCATGTCGACGACAACGGGCTCGTGGCGGGCGATGACCCGGTGGCCGGCGCCGGCGGGCAGGGCAAGGCTTGCCCCGTAGCCGCCCTCGGTCGTGTCCACGAAGGCGGGCTCGGCGGCGGACGCCCCCGAGACGACGGGCCCCCAGTAGCACTCCGCGTTGAAGCCCCGCATGCGCACGTAGCCCTGGTGGCCCTTCATGCGGGCGGCCATTTCGATCCGGGCCGAGAGCTCGAGTTCCGTCATGCCCTCCCTGATCGACTCGCGGGCCACGCGCATCATGTGATCGCCGAGCTTTGCCGACTGCCGGATGATCGCGATCTCGAAAGGGGACTTGACGGATCGGATGTCCTGGATCGCAGGCGAGACATCGACGATCTCCGCCGGTTTCAGGGCCTCCGTGTAGCGCGCATACTGATTGACGGGCAGAATGTCGAGCTCCATGCCGAGGCGCTTGAACTTGCGGTAGCCCTTGTCGGCCAGCACGCCGGCAAGCTCGCGCGTATTGCGGGCGTTGAAAAGGTGTTCGAGGGAGGTCTCCGAACGGACACGGTTGGGGTTCTTCCGGATGAAGAGGATGGGGTGGCCGTCGGGGGGCACGAAGAGCCAGCCCTGGGGGACCGTGCCGGTGAAGTAGTACAGGTCGGCGTTCTGGACGACGAGCGCCCCGTCGACCTTTGCCTCGGACAGGCGCGCCTGCAGCGCCTTGATCCGGCGGTCGAGTTCTTCCTTCGGCGTTTTGGTCATTTGCTTTTATCCCGTAAAAGCAGGCTTCTGGTTTCGGGAATCAGGAATCCGGCTTCACGGAAGGGGAATGCTCTCCTTTTCCTTACCCTGTACCTTGCCACTGTTTAAAATTCTATGCCGGCGCGCTCCTTGATGCCCTGCGAGTAATGGTGCTTGATCTCCTTCACCTCGCTCACCGTGTCGGCGATTTCGATGATCGCCTTCGGGGCGTAGCGGCCCGTGAGGATGACGTCGACGCCTGCGGGCTTGTGCTTGAGCATGGAGACGACACTGTCGACGGGAACGAGGCCGAAGTCCATGGCCACGTTGATCTCGTCGAGGATCACCAGGTCGTACTCGTCGGAAAGGATGGCGTTGCGAGCCAGGTCGAGCCCCTGCCCGGCAAGCTCCACGTCCACGGGCGCGGGGTTGCCGCGCATGACGAAGCTGTCGAGGCCGCAGAGGCGCACCGTGAGGTTGGGAAGGCACTGCTCGGCGCAGAGGACTTCGCCGTACTTGCGGCCCTTCATGAATTGGATGACGAGGACCTTCTTGCCGTGGCCCAGCGCGCGCAGGGCCTGCCCGAGGGCCGCCGTGGTCTTGCCCTTGCCGTCTCCCGTGAAGACCATGATGAGTCCGCGGCTGTACTTGGCGAGGGTTTCTTCGATGGGGTCCTTGGTCATGGGGGCCTCCGGAAGACAGGGTTCAGAGTTAAGGGGTCAGAGTACAGGAAAAGTGGAAGGGGAATTGTTCCCCTGTGCAACCCGGATCATCGTTCTGGGACACCTCTCCCGCGAGGGGAGAGGAATACTACAACGCCGGCCCGATCAGGGGTTGGGCCTTCCATTGTCCAAGACTGTTCAAAAATGCTCAGATGCAAGGCGCCCTGAAAGGATGGAAGTTAGGAAGTCGTGAAGAGCGGAAGATAGGCGTGGATTGAAGATTTCTGTATCTTTGCCGCTCTTCCTCACTTCTGCTCTTCCTAACTTCACAAACGCCAAGCCGGTTAACAATCGCAGCACCAAGGCGGGATGCGGCCCCGGTCACCCGATCCGACAAGAAAGCCCGGGAGGCCGGTAGGCCGGCCGTCCCGGGCTTCTTTCGATCAGTTAACGGCCTCGATCACAAGCATCCCTCCAGGTACCGCTTGGCGATGTCCTCGGCCACGGTGTAGGGATCGATCTCCTTTTTCATGACCTTGTCGATCATCCCTTCCATCTCGCCGCTGCCGATGAGCTTCTGGAGGACCGGCTCGAGGATGCTTGCCCGGATGGCCTCGTTGAGCTCGACCGCGGCCTTGCGGCGCATCCTGCTGCCGATCATGTCCTTCTGGACGAGGTGCTGGTGATGCTCCTCGATCTTGTTGGCGATGTCTTCCAGCGCCTTGTTGAACCCCGTCGGCTCGAAGGCGCTTTCCACCTTCATGATGGGCGGCCGCCAGCCCCCCTGGAAGGAGGACGGCGGGGCCATGTCGAGCATCGCCATCAGCTCCCGCGAGAGCTTGGAGGACCCCTCGCGGTCGGCCTTGTTGACGACGAAAATGTCGGCGATCTCGAGGATGCCCGCCTTGATCGCCTGGATCTCGTCGCCCATGCCCGGCACGAGCACCACGAGGACCGTGTGGGAGTGGTTGATAATGTCCACCTCCTGCTGGCCCGTGCCGACGGTCTCGACGATGACGACGTCCTTGCCCAGGACATCCATCACGTGGATGGCATCGCCCACGGCCTTCGCAAGGCCGCCCAGGGCCCCGCGCGTGGCAAGGCTCCGGACGAACACGCCCGGGTCCTCGGCGTGGCGCTGCATGCGGATGCGGTCGCCGAGGATGGCGCCCCCCGTGAAGGGGCTGGTGGGATCGACGGCCAGCACACCGACGGTCTTGCCCTTTTTACGGAACATGTCGATGAGGCCGTCGGTCAGCGTGCTCTTTCCAGCGCCCGGCGAGCCGGTGAGGCCGATGACGTGCGCCTTCCCCGTGAGCGGGAAGAGGTGCTTGATGGTGGTCTTCGCCTCGGGGATGCGATCTTCCAGATTACGGATGAGGCGAGAGGCGGCGCGAACGTCGCCGTCCTTGATCTTCTTTGTGGTTTCCATTCCGGATGTCCTTCGCTAGTTTCTCGGCTTTACGTTTGTGTTGATCCAGTCGATGATCGACTCCAGGGTGGCGCCGGGCGTGAAGATCGCTTTCAGGCCGGCGTCGTACAGAAGCTGGAAGTCCTGGTCGGGGATGATGCCGCCGCCGATGACGGTGATGTCATCGACCCCTTTTTCCTTCATGAGCTTTGTGACGGCCGGGTAGAGGTAGCGGTGGGCCCCGGAGAGGCAGCTCAGCCCCAGCAGGTCCACGTCCTCCTGGATGACCGCCGATACGATCTGCTCGGGCGTCTGGTGACAGCCCGTGTAGATCACCTCGTAGCCGGCATCCCGGAAGCAGCGGGCCAGGACCCTGGCGCCGCGGTCGTGCCCGTCGAGACCCGGCTTCGCAACCATAACACGCAGTCTTTTCTCTGCCATCGTCGTGTCCCCTCCTTCCTAGTAGAGTCCCGGGTCGCGGTATTCGCCGTAGACCTCGCGGTAGACGTCACAGATCTCCTGCACGGAGCAAAGGGCCTTGACGGCCTCGATGCAGTAGGGCATGACGTTCTCACCCTTCTTGCAGGCCGCCTTGAGGTCGTCGAGGCACTTCTTGGCTGCCTTGCCGTCGCGCTTGCGGCGGACGGCGTTGAGCCGCTCGATCTGCTCGGTCTCGATCCTGTCATCGATCTCGAGGAAGGGGATGGACTCTTTCTCGGTGGAGACGTACTTGTTGACACCGACCATGATCTTCTCGCCGGCATCGATCTGGCGCTGGAACTTGTAGGCCGCATCGGAGATCTCGAGCTGGGGGAAGCCCTTCTCGATGGCGGCGACCATGCCGCCCATTTCATCTATCTTGTGGATGTACTCCCAGGCCTGCTTTTCCATCTCGTTGGTGAGCGCTTCGACAAAGTAGGAGCCGGCCAGCGGATCGATCGTGTTGGCCGCGCCCGTTTCCTCGGCGATGAGCTGCTGGGTGCGCAGGGCGATCTGGACGGCGAAGTCGGAGGGCAGGCACCACACCTCGTCGAGCGAGTTGGTGTGCAGCGACTGGGTCCCGCCGAGAACGGCCGCCAGGGCCTCCGTCGCCGTGCGGACGACGTTGTTGTAGGGCTGCTGAGCGGTAAGCGAGCAGCCTGCCGTCTGCGTGTGGAACCGCATCCACCAGGAGCGCTCGTCCTTGGATTTGTACCTCTCCGTCATGGCCTTGGCCCAGATCCGGCGGGCCGCCCTCATCTTGCAGATCTCCTCGAAGAAGTCGATGTGGGAGTTGAAGAAGAAGGAGAGCCTGGGGGCGAAGGAGTCGATGTCGAGTTTCTTGCGGCGAAGCACGTCTTCGACGTACTCCATGCCGTCACGCAGCGTGAAGGCCAGTTCCTGGACCGCCGTGGAGCCCGCCTCGCGGATGTGGTACCCGGAGATCGAGATCGTGTTCCACTTGGGGACCTTCAGGGTGCCGAATTCGACGGTGTCGCTGATGAGCTTCACGGACGGATCGGGCGGGCACATGAGGGTCTTCTGGGCGATGAACTCCTTGAGCATGTCGTTCTGGATCGTGCCGCCGATCTTCGTCAGGGGGATCCCCTGGATCTCGGCCGCGGCGCAGTACATGGCCCAGAGGGCCGTCGCCGGCGGATTGATCGTCATCGAAGTCGTGATCTTGTCGAGAGGAACGCCCTTGGTGAGAACGAGGAAGTCTTCGAGGGTGTCGATGGCCACGCCGCACTTGCCGCACTCGCCCCGGGCCTTGGGGGAGTCGGTGTCATACCCCATGAGGGTGGGGAAGTCGAAGGCCGTGCTGAGGCCCGTCTGGCCTTCCTTCAGGAGCAAATGCCACCGCGCATTGGTGGTGGCGGCATCCCCCATTCCCGAGAACATGCGGAAGGTCCAGTACTTGCCGCGATAGCCGGTCACCTGGTTGCCGCGGGTGTACGGGTACTGCCCGGGATAGCTGATATCCCGCGCAAAATCCATGTCCTTGATGTCATCGGGGGTGTAGAGACGTTTGATGGGAAGATCGGAAACCGTTGACCACTGGGCATCCGGCTTCTGATCGGGCCATTTGGAGACGAGCTTCTTGACCTCGTCCTCCCACTTCTGGCGCATCTTGCTGGACGACTCGAGAACCTCTTTTGCGAAATACACGTTTCCTCCCTCCTTGTCCGTGAATTCTGAAAGATTTAAGCCATATACACTCCTCAAAACGTATTAAACCCTGAGACTCGTGAATAACAGACCCGATCAATCCCGTATACAAAAACCTCCGTTTTGTCAAGTGAAAAGACGGCGATTTCGCCCGTTTTATGGGCCTTTCGGGGCAGGGGCCCCGGAGCGGCGACAGGACGGGAACGGATCTTTACAGGGATGAAGTTTTCCGGCTTTGCCGGACGGCTATACGGAGATGATGCATTGTAATCGCTGCCGGATGCATTTTTGGGAAGTCGGCACGCACGCCTGGCGTCAGCAGAGTGGGCGGATGGCTGGCGGCGGAAACAGGGAACAGCCTTGCAACGTTGCCGCCATCTTCCATGGGTCCGGCCGCGATCGCTCCGTTTCCCGGAAGGGCTCGAAGGGGTCAGTTCTCGCCGAGCACCATGACGAGATTCTCGAAAAGCTCTCTCTGCGTCCTGTCGTACAGCTTGCCCCTGATGAGGTTCAGCGCCTGGAAGGGGAGCATCTTCCCCCGGTAGGGCCGGTCCGAGGTCAGGGCGTCGTACATGTCCACGAGCGCGCAGATCCTCGCGTACACGTGGATCTCGCCCCCGTAGAGGCCGTAGGGATAACCCCGCCCGTCCTCCCGCTCGTGATGCTCGAGCACGATGAGCTTGCACTCGGTGGTCAGCTGGTTCGTCTCTTTCAGGATGTCGAACCCGTACAGGGGATGCCTGCGCATCTCCGTCATCTCCTCGTCGGTCAGGAGCCCTTCCTTCATGATCACTCCGGGGTTGATCCGGGTCTTTCCCAGGTCGTGAAGGAAAAAGCCGATGCCCAGCTCCCGGAGGTTATGGCCGCTCGAACGGCCGAAGTATCTCCGGGCCACCAGCAGCGACAGAACGCCCACATTGACGGAATGCGAGTAGGTGTAGGCGTCGTAATCCCGTATGGAAAGAAGATATCGGCTGAGGTGATCCACCTCCAAAATGCAGTCGATCACCTCGTAGAACCCTTCCTTGGCCTCCTGGATGGTCTCCTGGTCTGGGGCGCTTTCCATCAGCCGCTGCATGACCATCTTCGAACAGGCCTTCACGGCGGCGGCCCTGCAGTCCGGGGCTACTCCCCGGTCGTGGAGGGTCTCCATCAGATCCGAAGGGATGGCTTCTTCCGCAGCGGGCATGGCGCTGTCGAGGGCGGCAAGGGAAGCGCCGATTCGCGGGGAATCGACGCTGACTGTCTCGACCCCCCAGTGCTTCATCTTTTCGATGTCTCTGGCCGAGTTCAGGGTGAACCGGCTTCGCAGGAAGGGATGTTTGAACCACGATCCGGGGATAGTGACCTGCATACCGACTTTCAACTCATGGACAGGGACCGACTGCTGCATAAATCCTCCAGCCGAAAGAAACCCGTCCGGCCGCTCCACGGGGAGGCAGCCCCCGGGCCTAACGGTTCCTCCACTTTCCCTTTGCCGTCCCGAAAACCCCCCGTTCCGGCACGCCCGTCGCGGTGACCTCCACGTCGCTTCCCGCCACGGCGAAACTCAGGGTGTAATCGCCCGCATCGGGGTTGACGGCCGCAGCGATGGCGGCCAGGTCATTTGCCTCTTCTTCGGACGTCATCAGTTTGATGGCGAACTGACTTGTCAGCCGGTTCTTCCCCTCCATCACGGCCTGCAGGGCGGCCCTGTTTTCGGCTTCCGTTTTCAGCCCCATGAACTGCGGCACTGCAACGACGCTGAGAACCCCGAGGAGGACGAGCACGGCAATGAGCTCGATCAGGGTGAATCCCCTCCGGCTGCTTGTTCGAAGTAAGCCTGCCTTTCGCCAAACCTGTTTCATGACATCCTGCACCGGGGTTCCTGTTGTGGCTGCCTCTCCTTTGAGCATGGATGATACCAGCGAGTCGTCGCGTCCCACTGTGACAGAAATTCCAACAATATCGAATTGTTGCGCTGTTACAGGTGCGGCGGTGCGAACCCGGCCGGCCCGCAGGAAGGATTCTGTTGTGAACGGGGAACACAAAATATTGAATGATGTCGATGATGTATCGCGGCAGTGCCGATACGGACCGGGCCAGATTGGCATGGCACCCGGTCCCCGCCTCTCAGCCGCCCTCCTCTGACGGCAAGACAAAAAAAGAGAGACGGGGCGCTCCGCCTCTCTTTTCCATCGCGGGTCTTCCGGTTTATCCATCGAAGACCATGTCGGTTTTCCAGACATTCAGAATGTTTCCGACCGGAACCATCCCATCCCCTTGGGCAATGATGGTCAGAAAGCGATCGGCGACCGCTGGCTGGGGGAACAGCGACAATTCAAAGCGCCCGGCGACGTACTGAAACAGCTCGGGCTCGGGGGAGTCGGTGAACTCGACGATTCCCTTGACGCGGAAGACCGCGGCCGGGAGGGATTCGACGACGGAAAGGAATTTCTCCCGATCCAGCGGTCCCGGGATCTCCAGGGTCTCGCACCGCAGCCCGTCGTGAACGTGAGAGTGGTGAATGGGAATATGCCCTCCTGGCGTCACAGGCAATGCATCTTTCCCCCGCCCCTGAACGTCCATGTCGAAAATGAAGGATGGGTTCAAATTTCCCCGTGTCGTCGTGAATACTACGGCCCTGGGGTTGATCTCCTGGAGCCGTTTGCGCGCTTTTTCCAGGCCCGCGTCGCTGACGAGGTCGCATTTGTTCAGCAGCAGGACATCCCCGGCCCGGATCTGGTCAGCCGCAATCTCAAAGCGGGACAGCGTGAAATCGAGATTGAGCGCATCCACCACCGTGACCGTGCAGTCGTATCGTATCAGATCTTCCAGTTCGCCGATTTCGTCGAGCAGATTGAGGGGGTTGGCGGCACCCGTGGTTTCGAGGATGATGAAATCGGGTTGGAAACTCGAAAGGATGCCGTGCACGGCCCGCTTCAGATTGCCCACCAGGCTGCAGCAGACGCACCCCTCGTCGATCTCGGTAACCGTGTAGTCGAGCAGTTTCCCGTCCAGGCCGACCTCGCCGATTTCGTTCTGGATCACCGCGACGAATCGGCTGCGCTGGATCTGATACTCGATGAAGTGCTGCAGGAAACTCGTCTTGCCCGCCCCCAGGAAGCCCGTCAGGATCGTGAGCGGGGGGCGCTCATCGATCCCCAGGCTTCTCTTGTCTAATGTCTTGTAGCTGCTCGTTTGCCGTGCGTTCCACCATCGCATCCCCTCGTAACCCGGGGGGATGGCTTCCCCCTGCCGCCACCGCACGTCCCTGCCCGGGGGGCGATGCGCGCCGGAAAGAGCTTCGAAAAGCCCTTCAAACCGGCCTTCGCCGTACCCAAGCCCGGCGAGGACCTCTTCGATCCCTTCTGCCGGAATTTTTCGGATTGTCCCTGCAGGGTCATAGACGATTTCCGTGCCCGGGAAAGACCGCTCGAACAGGCTGTCGGGAGCCCGCTCGAGATGAAACGCCAGCGAAGCGGCCAGAACGCCGAAAAAAGACCGCGCAAGGGGTAGGGCCGGAAAATCCTGATCGCGTCCGCCGGGCTCGATCACCTGCACCATCAGTCCATTTCGTGGCAGGCGGATACCTGCCTCGGTTATGCTGCGAAGCACCGAGAGGCTTTCCATTCCCAGGTAGAGCGCCTGCTGCCGGTCATCGAGGGCCAGAAACAGCGTGCCAATTCCGAACAGCGATGACATCTCCTCGTGCTTTAGAAACTCGCGGACGAGAGGAATGTAATCAGGGCGCTGGGTGCAGGCCGCGGCCCGCAGGGAGCAGCGCTCGACAAGCACTTCATCGGCGACGGGGAAATAACTCAAACCGAATGTGCCGACCACCCAGTCCGGCGCTTGTTCCATGCCGGTGAAACACAACCCGAAAATGCCCTCACAGTCGGCGATTCGAGCTGTCCAGCCTTCCGCTCCCGCCGTAACCGACTGCTTCAATCCCCGCCAGCCGAGCGCATGGCGCACGCCGGGCACGAACTGGGCGCGCACCAGGATGGCACGCATCAGTTCCTGCACGGCGCCTTCCGGATCGGACATGATGTCGCCCTGGAAAAAATGACGCAGTTCCACAGTTGGCCTTCTTCAGACTTCACAGGGACAATACTGCCTGGCGTGGCCGGCCCACGCCAGCCCCGCCAGACAATATCCCATCACGGCCATGAAAACGATCCGCTTTATGATGTCCCTTCTTTTTGGAGAAACATCCGTCTAAGTGGTTGTGTCCTCTTGCTTTCAGTATTCCACCTTACCGCCCTTGGGACCGCCCCACGAGAACTTAACGATTTTACCACCTTTCCAGCCCATCTGGAAAATCCTCACTGTGCCCGTGGCCGCCGGCGAATGCTCGCATTTCTCCACCGTGGATTCCAGCGTGTAATACGTGATGCCTTCCTTTTCCTCGGATTTCGTGACGATCGGCTTCGTCATGTCGCACAGCGTGAGTTCCTTCGGCACGACACCGGGCACGGCGTATTTTTGCAGCACCATATCACGCTGGGTCCGGTTGGAGAATTGATCGATCACCTCTTTCATCTCCGGGCTTACTTTCGGCCCGAAGAATCCGAGCAGACCGCTGATCAACAGCAGCACGAGCAGAAGAATCCCTTTTCTTCTCATAAGCGTCGCCATAGTCTCCTCCTGTACGGCAATGATCACACGTCAATCCCGAAGCCGATCCTGTCCCCGTTGCCCAGGTATGCCGTGTCCGGCGTCCGGTGTCGGGCCGTCCCCTTCTGGACCGGATACCCGCGCTCGATGAACTTTTTGGCACAGAGGACTCCTGTGCAGTGGTTACAGCCGATTTTCTGAAACCCGTATTTGCCCAGGGACATCACCAGATCGTCATATTTGGGGTCCCAATCCTCGAAGGGGGAGATGTGAAGGCCCCCGTAGATGCCGTAGAGCTGGTTTTTCTCGTACGCGATCTCCCGGAAGGCCGTCTCGGCAAACTGGATGATGCCGAAGTGGCAGCACCCCGTCGTGCTGACGAGGCCATGATCCTTCACGTTGGCATAAACGGCCTGCTCCCCGTAGACCCGGCAGATGATGGGAACGGCGAAGACGAAGGACGCCAGGCCGGGGATGATGGGATTGAGCCCGGGTTTGACCTTGATTAGTTTCCCCTTGTGGCCGGCATCTTTCAAATACTGCAGACCCTCCGGGTAGAACCCCTCGGGAATGTATGTGGTGATGGTCGGATCGTACTTGTAGGTGACCGGCACACCCCAGAAGTGATCGAAGTGCTCGTGGGATATGAAGAGGGCCTCGATTTCCCTGTTTCTCAGCATCTGGTCGATCCCTTCGCGCTTGAAGCACTCGTGCATCCATTTATAGGACCAACCGCTGTCGAGGAGGAATTTCCGTTTCTTGCCGCTCATCTCCTCCACTTCGATCAGGGCGGCGAACCCGCCGGCGTTTTCCGGGCTCACGGACAGTTTTTCAGTGATCGCCCATGCCTCATCGACGTTGTGCGGCAGCAGGTGCCTGATCTTGGCGATGCCCGATTCGAAGGAGCCTTTCCCCAGTCCGGTGCCGTCACCGAACGGCGGCCAGTTATAGCTGTACTGGTTCACCAAGAGCCCGCCGGCGCCCTTGATGTCTCCCATCAGAACGGAATTTTGGAACCAGCTGGTTTCGGAGATGTTGGTTACCTTGATGCTCTTGCAGACGCCGATGTCCGCCATTTTCCGCTTCACCTCGGGAAAGTAGCTCTTGCGCCAGGGGCTGTAGGAATAGACGCCCATCCCCAGGAGGCCGCCCCCGAGAACGCCCGCGGCGGCTCCCTTGAAAAAGTCCCTGCGGCTGAATTTTCCTTTATCTTCCGACATAACTCCTCCTTGTCGCAGTTTACCGGATAACGGTTATGGATTTGTACACCCAGGGCAGAATTTCCAGCGTGATGAAATAAACGGCAATGCCGCACAGGGCTCCCACGCCCAGCCCCCAGCCCAGGGACGGATTCCACCGGACATCGGCTACCGCTGCCTTCTCGGCGGCGTGCTCTTCGGCAATTTCTTCCGCCGTCTTCGGCACCATCTTCCATGCCGGCCAGTTATCCATGAACCAGTGATGGGCCAGCCAGATGTTGATGAGCCAGATGGTGGGGATCATCGGGAACTGCTGCTCGTGCATGAACCCCTTCTGGGTGCCCAGGAAGTCGTGCGAGAACATGTAGTACAGGATGTAGAGCAGGACGGCAGCGACGATCGTGATGCCTGTGCGGATCAGCACGTTGACCGGCAGGCTGAAGCGCCGCGGCCAGTTGTTGCAGTAGAACGTGATGAAAATGGCCGGCACGAGGAAGAAGACCGCCATCTCCCCGACATGCAGCCAGCGCCAGTCGGGTGCGTTGATGAGGCGAGTTCCGCGGATGGCCGGCCCCCAGGTGAGCTCCTGGGCGAAGTAGAGGAAGAAGAGCATGGCCCAGGCCATGGCGATGATCCCGAAGAAGGCCGTCACGCGCCGCAGCCAGTCGGTTCTGATCAGCTTGAAGGGGAAACGCTCCCAGATGGTTTCCACGATCCAGACCATCACCGTGCAGCACATGATCCAGGCCACGTGGAAGTTGCCGGATACCGTGTTGGCAAACTGCTCCCAGTAGGGCGGCGCGATGGAGGTGAAGTACTGCCACGGGTAATAGAGAATGCCCATATGGGAATGCATGGTCATGAAGAAAATCACTGTGCTCAGGAAGAAGGTCATCACCAGGATGCTGATGCCCTTGCCGGGCTGCTTCATCTTCTGCCACGGCACTTCCTCACAGGCCACCACCCACGCCGGGCTCAGCCAGGAGGCGATCGCGGCAAACATCAGGCAGGCGAGCGATGCGTACTCGAGGGCAAAGAACTCGGTCATCCGGGGCAGCTGCATGAGCCTGCCGGGATTGAAGTAGGCGATTCCGAAGTTGCCCAGGAGCCCCTCGAAAAACCCCTTGATGAGAACGTAGAGGATGAAGACGGAGATGAACGTCAGGATGCTCCCTTTTACGACCGGGTGCGTTTTTTCCAGCCAGGCGCGCTTGAAGGGCCAGTAGTTGAAGATGTAGACCATCCAGATCAGCATGATCAGCCACCAGCGGGTGTACATGTAGCCCACATACGGCGTGTACATCCGCAGCCAGCCCCTCGGGTCCTGGAAAATCCACCACGTGGCGTAAAACACTGCCAGCGTGAGCAGCAACGCGACGATGGCAGGAATCGGCTGGCGCCAGCGTGGCACCAGCTTTCGCTCCTCCAGGTACCCTTCACCGTAAAGCCTCAATTCCTTCTCTTCCATCGAAGAACCTCCTTTTCCTTTGGTCATGCGGTTCATGAACGTCAGCTGTCTCCAGGAGTATGTGTTACCTCCTTTTCGTTTCCAGCCGAGAGAAGATCTCCCGGGCAATGTCTTCGCGCGCCCGCCCTGCGGTCTCGATCCCGAGGCGGGCGGCCTCTTCATAAAGGAATTCCCCGGCGTCGGCCAGCAGCGGCTGGCAGGATTCAAAGGTAGCAAAATAATCCTGCATCTTTCGCTCCTCACCGGAAATCATCGAAACGTCCAGAAGCTTCGCGAGACCCGTGAGCATGTCCCTGCCGAGAAAGTCCCTCCGGTCGCGATCGAACGCCATACGGTAGTCCTCCTGTGCGGACGAGTTGTCCCTTCCGCCGCATACGCTTCTTTTTCGGGAGATTCTCTCTCAATTGATCACTTCGCCACTGCGAAGGGTCCCCTCAAGATAACGGGCAAGGACATCTGCGACATTACCGATTACGTTGTCGAAGAAGCGGATATGGTGCTCCCGCAGGTGGCACTGACACTCCTGTTTCGCCCCTCCGCAGATGACGACCTCCACTCCGAGCCGGCCGAGCATGGCTGTCTGCTCCGCGGAAGTCATTCCGCCGACATTCATGGTCCATCGCTCGAGAATACGGCCCCGTTCATCGATGGAAAAAATGGCGAATTCCGACGTCGTATCGTAAAGCGGCGCGATGCGTCCGTTGAGTTCGCAGACGGCGATCTTTTTCATGCGCAACGCTACGGCAGGATTTATGCCAGTGGCGGAAAAATAATATTGCCAATGATTACAAATAGATAAGATAATGGAAGGCTTGACGGGACGGCGGACTCGTTGCATATGTGTTACAGGCACAAGGCCAGGCAGACGAAAACAATAAAATATCGCAATCACATCAGCGGCATATGATTGATGCAGAGGATTACGACATTGTTGCGTTGGCTGCAACGTCAGGTGCGTTCATCCGGGAGAAGGCTGTGCTTTTTCATGCGACGCCACAGAGTGGTTCGGTTGATCCGGAGTGCCCGGGCTGCGTCAGTGCGGTTCCAGCCGTGGGATTGCAGCGCTTTCTTGAGGGCGGTTCGCTCGACGGCCTCGCTGACGCCGGCACCGGATGTTTCCGCCATCGCCTCGCTGCCCTTCGGATTCAGAAGATAGGCGGGCAGAAATTGCACGTCGAGCTTCTGAGTCCCGGCCAGAATGACGGCATGCTCGATGATGTTCTTGAGTTCCCGGACGTTTCCCGGGTAATCGTAGTTCAAAAGGATCTTCATGAACTCCGGCGTGACCTCAGGCCTTGCCACTCCGCGTAGTCGGGCATGCTCGTCCAGAAAATGGCCGATGAGCAGGGAAGTGTCCGCAGTCCGCTCCCTCAGGGGGGGAATTTCGATCTCGATGACGCTGAGCCGATAGTAGAGGTCTTCCCGGAAGTCCCGATCGGCGGTCATTTGCCGGAGGCGCCGGTTGGTCGAGGCGATGACCCTCACGTTGACGTTCACCGGATGCGTAGAGCCCAGCGGGTAGAACTGCTTCTCGTCGAGGACCTGCAGAAGCTTGGCCTGCAGCTCCCTCGGCATCTCGCCGATTTCATCGAGGAAAATCGTCCCGCCCTCGGCCAGCTGGAAACGCCCGGGCTTGTTGGTCCTGGCATCGGTAAATGCGCCCTTCCGGTAGCCGAAAAGCTCCGACTCGAGAAGCTGGGGTGGCAGAGCGGCACAGTTGACCTTGATGAAGGGCCTCTCTCTGCGACGGCTAGCGTTGTGAATCGCCCGGGCGACCAGGTCTTTCCCGGTTCCCGTCTCCCCCTGAAGCAGGATGTTCGAATCCGTCGGGGCGACCGTGTTCAGGACGTCGAAGACTTTCCGGATCCGGTCATCACGCCCCACGATGTCCTGGAAGCGCCAGGAACCGCGGATTTCCTTTTCGAGGGACACCCGGACCGAGTCGTCGAGGAAGGATTCGACACCGCCGATGACGTTTCCATCCCCGTCCAGGAGGACTGACACGGTGATATCCACGGGGATTTCACGATTTTCCTTGCTGAGAATGACATTGCGGATTTTGACTATCTGGCTCTTCTCCGCTATGGCCATCCGGAGGGAACACTCTTCGAGGCACCGATTGGTCCGGAAGATTTCATAACATTTGCGGCCGAGGGCCTCCTGCTTCGAAAACCCGGTGATGGCCTCGGCCTGGGCATTGAAGAAGCGGATGGTCAGGTCCCTGTCGACGCTGAAGACGCCTACGGCCACGCTGTCGAGAATCTGGTCGCAGTCTTTTATGAACACCATCCTGCAAGTCCGTTTACGGCTGCGGGTTCAGGTTACCAGCGGACCGATCGAAAGTAAAGGGCGACAAACCGAATGAATCGGGCCGACCGATCCACGGGAGGGTGCGCACCCGGAAGCCGGGGGCTCCCGCAAAGACCTCGAGCGGGGAAAGTGAAATGCAGGCTCTTCCAATGGCCGGCTGCGGAGAGTCGCCCCCGAGACCCGGAAAGCATGAAACGGGCTGAAGGTTTGTCTCCAGCCCGTTCCGTGCCATGTCTATCCGAATCGTTCCGGTGTTCAATCCCGTTCCATCCCGGTCTTCCACACCTTCCAGACGTTCCCGAGCAGGTCCAGCCCCGTGTCTGCCCCCTCCCCGCCTCGAGGGGACGTTACTGCGGCCGGTCGGCAGAGAGTTCCTCGCCGAGGGCCAGCCTGCAGAGGTCGCTGATCATGAAATTCTTCAGGCCCGCCTCGCGGACCTTCTTGTTGAGGACCGTGAAGCACATGGGGCAGAGGTACACCATCGCCTCGGCGCCGCTTGCCTTCGCGTCCTCGACGTTCTTCACCCGGAAAGGCTCGTAGTTCTTCCCGCGGGGGA
>Ga0255347_1003069_pt1 | contig 22273 bp, 8 predicted proteins | sample wastewater_treat_2_FD_192479 | JGI IMG/M metagenome (GOLD analysis project Ga0255347, IMG submission 192479) | Wastewater microbial communities from Lulu Island WWTP, Vancouver, Canada - plant24 | ecosystem: Engineered > WWTP > Wastewater > Unclassified | place: Canada: Vancouver, British...
AGCCGGATAACCATCCGCAACTCCTGCAGGCGATGAAAACCGGCTTCATCGTCTTCTCCTTTCTCTGCGTGGCCGGCGTCTTTGCCTCCCTGGCGCGAAATCCGGGTCTGCGCCCGCGCCCGCACCCCTGAGCGGGGCGTCGGAAAACGAGGTGTTGTGAATGCGATTGACAGATGGGATGGAGTGAGGCAGCCTGCCCTCGGGTCGAAGGGAAGAAGGGTTGACCGCGCGGCCAAGAACCAAAATCAAAGCCCACAGACGCCACCCGGACGCCGGGGGGAGGGCTCACGGATACCAACGACGCTTCCTCCGCGCACCCACGAGCTATTGATGAATAAACTTATGAAACTGACTTCCATCCTCATCTGCGTGGTTGCGGCGACGGCTTTCTTGCTGGCGCGCCGGAGCGCGGCGCGGCGGCCACTGGCGGCGTGGGGTCGCTGGGGGCAACTGGGGCGCAAGCAGTTTGGGGTGTTGTTTGTGGGGAGGGAAAAGTTTGCGGAGTCTGTGGGTCGGTATCTAGACGGGATTCCCACCCCCGGGAAACATCGGGTGACTGACGCGTTCCGGGCGGGCCTGCACAGTGTCTTCAGGATCGTGAAAAGCCGGGCGCGCGACTTCCGCAGTTTCGAATATTCGCGCCCCAAACTCTATCTGGTCGCTGGCTAACGCCGCCTCCCCACCTTGTCCTACCCCTGAAAACGTTGGAGAACCCCTTAAGAGGAGATCAGCATGAAGTCCATTGATGTAACCGTTGCGCAAATCAACTGTCGTCGCTTGCGGCGGCGGGGCTTTACTTTGATCGAGCTGCTGGTGGTCATCGCCATTATCGCCATCCTGGCGGCATTGCTGCTGCCCACGCTGGGCCGTGCAAAAAACGCCGCCAAGGGCATCTCGAACCTCAACAACCTGCGGCAAATCGGCATCGCCAACCACATGTACCTCGACGACAACAAAGGGTATTTCACCCATCACGAAGGCTATTACTACCATGGGTCGATCATAGACCGCCAGGAGGGAAAGAACTTGGGATTGACTAAAGCGGTCAAAACTCACTGGCCCGACCAAATGGTCTACTACGCGCCCCAGCCCAAGGTGTTCCTGAGTCCATTTCTGACCACCGAGCAAATTGCCAGTGAGGATTTTTCCAGGCCGTTCGGCATTGACGGCTATCGGCAGTACATTTACGGCGGTTACGGTTACAACCTGCACTACCTGGGGTATGCCACCGGCGAGCATGATAAGCCCGGATATAGCGCCCGGTTGGGCACCGACATCCGCAAGCCGACCAGCACAGTGCTCGTGGGGGATACCGCCGGCGCGAAATCGCACCGCGGTACTTACACCGGCAAGCCCGAGGCGCCTTACGTGCTCGATCCGCCGCTGCCTTCCCTGAATCTGGGCGCAAAACTTACCGGATATTACGAAGGCGCCGACGGCATGATCGAAACACCGAGCCCCGGTCCGTACGACTGGAAGGTGCGCGCCTATCCCGCCCCGCGCAACAACGGCAAACCGGGGTTCGTCTTTGTTGATTGCCACGCCGAGGCCATGGGGATCCAGAAAATTGACGACTCCAACGGCGATGGCGTACGGGACAACGGCAACTGGAACGGTCTGCACGATCCATTTAACCGCTGACCCGCAAGGCAGCACAAACCTGCCGCTGGTGACGGGAACCGATTGTCTTTGTCTCTGACCATTTTGGTGGGCGGTTGCGCGCTGGCGTCTTTGCCTCTCCGAGGAACACGGGTCTGCGCCCGCATCCACGCTACTGAGCGGGACAACGGAAAGCGGGTGTTGTGAATGCGGTTGACGGGTGGGATGGAGTGAGGCTAGCTTGCCCTCGGGTCAGGGGAAGAGCGGTTGACCACGCGGCAAAGAACCAAAATCCAAGCCCACAGATGCCACCCGGATACCGGGGCTTAACGAGCCAACGACGCTGCCTCCGCGCGCCCACAAGCCATTGATGAATAAACTTATGAAACTGACATCCATCCTCACCCGCGTCGTTGCGGCGACGGCTTTCTTGCTGGCGAGCCTGTGGGCGGTCCCGGCGGCCACCCTGTATTCCGACAGTGTTCTGGCGGATGCGCCCGTATTGTATTGGAACTTTGATGAACCGGCGGGCGTCGCGGTTCAACAGGTGTCCGGGCCGGAATTGGCGGTTGGCAACGAGAACGACCTGGCAGCCAGCGACCCGTCGCTGCCCCGCGTCCGCCACGCCGACATGACGGGCGGCCTGCCGCGGCTGGGCAACGCCGCCGCGTTCTACGGCTACAATTACCTGTTGCTGGCGGGTCCCAGTCTCCTGCCCAAATCCACGCTGATGGGCGCCTACATCATCGAGTTCTGGGCGCAGTCTGCCTCTCCCGAAACCGGCAACCAGTATCTCATAAATTTCGGTGACAATGGCGGCAATGCACCGGCGGTCATTTACAACTTCAACGCAGGAAGTGTGGAGCTTTACACCGCCGCGGGCCGGACGGGCTCCGACGGGCCGTCCCTGGACGATACAGCGTGGCACCACTGGGTGTTCGTCAATCATGCCACCACGCCCAATGTGGTGGATTACTATCGCGACGGGGTCCTGGTGTTCAGCGGTCCCGATCCCAATCCGGGATACGCCAGCCTGCGCCTGAACCTGCGGACGTTGCTCGTCGGCGCGGCGACTCCGGATTTAGCCGATCCGTTCTATGGCGCGCTGGACGAACTGGCGGTCTATGATGTGGGCGGATTGTCTCCGACTGAACTGGCAAGCCATGGGCTTTATCTCGCCACCAATCACTTTGCGGCCGCCACCAACCCGGCCGGGCCGGATTACTCGGCGGTGGTGCTGGCTGACAACCCGCTGGTCTATTACAACTTCGACGAGACGGACGGCGATGCCCGGCAATGCGTGCCTTATACCCACGTCAGCCCCAACGCCAATGACCTGGCCCCCGCCGGCGCGGTCAGCCGCGTGCGCCATGCGGACATCGGCAGCGGGCTCCTCCTCGGCAACGCCTTCGATAATCCCGGCGGCGATGCCCACCGGCTGCGGCATATCGGCGGTTGGGACACCCCGGTTTTGGCGGATTTGTCCGACGGCGCGCTGCCCGGTCCGTGGGCGGTGGAGATGTGGATGCAGTTGAAGGAAACCGGCCAGGCGGAAAAATATCTGTTCACGATGGGCGGCGGCGGACAGGCCAACAGCCCGGCGCTCATTTACGGTTACAAAGGACAAACCATCGAGGCGTTCGGCGGCTGGGCGGGCCGTTCGGAATTTGGCATCCCGCTGGCCGACACCAACTGGCACCACCTGCTGCTGGTGGAATATCAACCCGGCGCTTCGAGCACCCATCGTGTGGACCTCTACCTGGACGGCGTCCTGCACCAAAACATGGGCGGCACTTTCAACCAGGTCATCCGGCTCACCGACTGGATGTACGTGGGATCATCGGAAGCCTCCAGCGGCGGGGTGCCCCAGGCGCGCTTTGACGAGATCGCGATCTATGATTTGCGAAGTTTTACCGATCCCGCCGCCCTGCAGGCGCATCTGGATCAGATGGTTGAACGGCACTACCTGGCGGCGCATGGCGCGACGCCGGAAGTCAAGGTCATCATTGATCAACAACCGCAAGCCACCAGCGGAACGGTGGGCGGCACGGCCTCCTTCTCCGTTCAGGCGTCCGCCGTGCACACGAGCGAGCCGTTGACCTACCAATGGTATCGCAATGGCCGGAGCATTGCCGACGCGACCAATTCCACCTACACCACGCCGGTGCTGACCATCAACGACATCGGCACCAGCACCTACACAGTGCGCGTCACGGCGGGCCCCGCCAGCGCGCAGAGTCAGCCCGCCCTGTTGACGGTGCCCACCTTGCCACCGGCTCCGCCCACCGCGTACGCCGCGCAAATTCTCCATGACGATCCCCTGCTCTATTGGAGCTTCGACGAATGGACGGGCCCGGCGTTGCAGCAGGCGCCGCTGACCCGGATCCTGCCCACCACCCAGAACGATCTGGTGGCCTACGGTACCGCTTTCGATCGGTACCCCCACGATACTTACGGTTACAGCCGGCTGGGCAACTACGTTTATTTCGGGGGCGGCGGGCACTTGGAGGCAACGGACCTGTTTCTGCCTCAGACCCGTTTGAGCGGGCCTTACATCATCGAGTTTTGGGCGCAATTGGCTTCTTATGGCATGGGCCAGTATTTGATGAACTTCGGGAGCAACGGAGGCAACTCCCCGGGGGTGATCTACGATTTCGGTAACTCGGGTTACCTCGAATTATACGCCTTCGGAAACGGGCGGACCGGCGATCAGGGACCGTTGGGCGCGACCGACGGTTTATGGCATCATTACGTCCTGGTCAACCATGCCAACGCTCCCGCGCATGCCGACAATCTGGTGGAGTGCTACCTGGACGGCGTGCTCGTCAGCAGCGGCCCCACGCCCTTCAGCCAAGTGTTGAGTCTGGATAAGTTGCTGATGGGAGTGGCGCTCACCGACGGCGCGGATCCGTATTACGGCAGCCTCGACGAAATGGCGGTCTATGATCTGGCGGGATTGGCGCCAGCCGCGGTGGCCGACCGGGGACGTTACATCGCCACGAACCATTTCGCCGCCGCCACCGCGTCGTCCGGCACCTATTCGGCGACGGTGCTGGCCGACAATCCGTACCTGTATTACGACTTTAACGAGGCGGAGGGCAATGCCCTCCAGAAATCCACGGTGGCGTTCGGTCCGGTCAACAACGACGCCAACCGCCTGGAGCCGATCGGCGAGGCGGGCCGGGTCCGGCACAGCGAAATCGGGAGCGGATTGCCGCTGGGCAACGCGGCTGACTTCAACGGCTTTGCCTTCTTCCACGCGGCCGCGCTGGACGCCGGCCGACCAGCGTTGTCCGCACCGTGGGCGGTCGAATTTTGGGTGCAGGTAACGGGCGACAAACCGGCGTACTTGCTGAACTTCGACGCGAATCAACCGGCGTTCATCTACGGATTTGCGCCCGCCGAACTGGCCCTGTACGCCGCCCCGCCCTCCCAACCCGGACAAAGCACGACCGGAGGCCCGGTGGTGACCGATGCGCAGTGGCATCATGTCCTGTGGGTTTACTACGGCGACGGCGTCACCGGGATTGCCGACGGCGCCGACATTTACTTTGACGGCGTAAAGCTGGCCAATGTGCGGAACACCTTTAGCAGCCCGCTGGACCTCCTCGGCAGCCTCACTGTGGGCGGATCCTCGCCCGGTTACGACGGCTTCAAAGGGCGGTTGGACGAGTTGGCGGTGTATGATCTGGGGCATCTGCCCGACGTGGCGGCGATCACCGCGAAAGCGGAACAGTTGGTCGCCAGCCATTACGCCGGCCTCGAAGTGCGCCCTATCCTCCAGTGGAGTTTCGCCGCGGGAAAACTCACCCTGTCTTGGGACAACGCAGGCTTTGTCCTGCAAGCGAACTCCACCCTGGACAATCCTGCGGCATGGACCGACGTGCCGGATGGCGGCACCAGCCCGGTGACGATCACGCCGCTCTCCAGCGACAACAAGTTCTACCGGCTGCGGCGGCAATAATCCCGTTCGGGCCGCCCCAAAATTCACGTGCCGCGTAATGCCGGCTGGCATCCCCCCGGCCCGCCTGGCTGGGGCGGAAGGTCAAAAACGGGAGGCTGTTACGGCAATTCGAGGAGGGGAAAACCCGCCCCGCGCAACGCGTTGGCCAGCGACGCCAGCGCGCCTCCGGGTGCGGTGTGGATGAAGCAGGCCCGGTCGGCGACGGCGGCCACAAACTGGTTCCGCACCTGGGCCCGCCCGGCTGTGGCGCGTTTCTGCGACCCGGTGAATGGCGACAACAGCAGCAAACGGCCTTGTTCGACGGCCCGCCGCCACTCGCGGGGGACGCGCAGGTTTGCCAGGCTGCGGGCAGGGCAAATGATGAGCGGTTGCTTGCCGCGCAACAGGATACGCAGGCACTCTCTTTCGACCGGCGAATGAAAGCCGCTGATCACGGTGACTCCGTCGTCGCGCAGCTTCCGGGCGTAATCGTAAGCGCGAAGGATCAAATCACCGGGGCAGCGGATGGAGCAAAATAACCCGAGTTTGTCGCTGCGGAGCAGCGCCGGGTCGCCCCGCACCGCCAAGCGCGGCGGGATGGGGAAGGCCCCCGGCGCGCCCGCCCGGGCCAACCCGATTTCCGCCGCAAGGACAATTCTCGCTCCGCAGTTCATGACAATTCACCGGAGGGTTGGGGCATCGTTCCAGTCCGCTGGCCGGTAGGGGAGCTGTGGTGGAACCTGCGGAAGCACCGGGCCGCCGCACTGCCAGTCCCCAGAGATGGACGGGCCGCGCCGACCCCAAATCAATGAACCCCAACCGAGGATGGCGATGTTCATGTTCCTTATTTGTTTGCGGTGTCCGCGCTCAGGCTCAAGCGGTACTTGATGTCGTAATTCACTACAAAGTCCTGTTCCTCGGCGGTGAATCCATAATGGCGAGCGAGCACGTGGTCTATTCGGTCGATGATCGGCTTGCTGGCCTTTGGGTAAATGCACTGAACCGTCAGTGTGTCGTGTTGGAAGGTCATGGTTCTGTTGACCGAGTTCTGCTGCAAGTCGGCCATGAGGGAATCTGCGAGGGACAGAAGCTCCGATTTGTCCTTGCTTACGGATAGAGCTGACAAGTCGATTGGCATTGCGTCCACTTCACGTTTGTTGACGTGGCGGCAGTCAGAAAACACTGTGATGAACCAATAAAACAGGTTCGCGTTCAGGCAGCAGAGGGCCAATTTCGCCTGATCCTCATTCTGGAACACCAACTCCTTAAACTCTGAGGGAGGTCTACGCCGTCCTTTTCCATCGAGAACCCTTGGCTCGAAATCCAGAACCTGCAAGAAGTAGCCAACCTTTCGGGAGTAGAAGATGCGGTGTCTGCCTGACCGGCTGTAGAAGGAACTCAATACGCGCTTTTGTGCGCGGAGTTTGTCGATGATTGACTGTTCGAGCGGCGAGCACAGCTTGGGCACTGAACCATCGACGATGGCAGGTTCACTTCGGGCGAACGTAAGCTTCTCGAACAGGATCGTTCGCTCGTCGGCGCTCCACTTGTTGTAGCGCGTGGACACATGGATCGGTGTCTGCACCTGCCGACCGAGGATGTGGATGGTGAGGCGAATGTGCTCCAACCCCTCAAAAAGCCGCGAAGGCCGATCATCGAAAGAACTAAAACAATCCTCTCTGCGAAGGACTAGCTGTTGCAGGGGCGAATACCTGTCTGTCGAGATGGATGACACCGGCACAATGAAGCCTTGCCGACCATTTTTGCTGCCAAGCGACTCGCACCGTTCCATTACCAGCGCATAAAGATTTCCTGCATCCTCACACCTGTAGTTGCGGATTCTGTACCCCTCCAACGCATTGAGTTCCACGTAAGGCGGATTGCCGATGATTACATCGAAGCCGCCGCCACTGACGATTCCGTAGAATTCGACCAGCCAGTGAAAAGGACAGTGGGAGGTCAGCCATTTTTCGCGGGCTACCTTGTCGTTGGCCTTCACGCCGTAATCGCTGGCAAGGTACTTGTTCAGTTCATCTTCCAGCGCCTTCATTTGCTTGCGCAGCGTGACCTTGGCCGAGGCGAACTGGCTGGAGTCCATGCCGCGCTCGGTCTGCATCTCACGAAACTGACGGAAGGCGCGGTCGGCGAGTTCGACGTTTTCCTCGAATCGTTTGTACGCGCTGGAGCTTTCGCCGAGCAGCAACTTGCCCTGCCCACCGGCTTCCTCCTTGAACGCCCGGCGCACTTCATCTGCCGTGGCATAACCGACCAGCGTGTTCCCGGCGCGGATGTTGAAATCAATGTCCGGCAGCGGTTCGATGCCGAAATTGTCCTTGGCGGGGTCGGGCTCAACCTGTGCGGCCAGTTTGAGGAACAGCCGGAGCTTACAGATTTCTGTGGCCTCCTCCATGATGTCCACACCGTAGAGGTTGTTCAGGATGATGGCTTTCAGGATGAAGTAATCGGCGTTGGGGTGCGCGCCCACGCGCGCCAGCACGGCGCGAAAATCGGAGAATTTTTCCGGGCGATGCTTTTCGCCGGAGCGATCCAGATCGCCCACGAACGCCTCCATGCGCTCCAGACAGGCTTCGTACAGCGGTTTCAGGATGTTCAGGGCTGCAAACAGGAACGCGCCTGAACCGACGGTGGGATCGAGCACCGAGATTTTCTCCAACGCGCGCCAGAAAGCCCGGAGCAATTCGGGACGATCGCAGTTGCGCAGAACATCCTGCGCGAATTGCACGATGTCGAGATTCAGGGTGACGAGATCGTTGATGTCGCGCACTTCACCGTTGGCCAGCTTGGTGTGCAATTCTGCGTAGCGTTGCCGTCGCGCCACGACTTCGCGCCAGATTTCGGTGGGCAGCGCGTACTCGGGCGGCGCGGGCTTGTTCCACGCCTTGCGGCGTTCGATCAGATTGGGCCGGGTGACGTCCACGCCCCGTTCGATTTCCGGGGGCAGCGGCAACGGCGCTTTCAGCGGCGTGGGTGGCTGGCTGTGGATGTCCAGTTTGATGCCGTGCTTGATGGCCGGGTAGATGTAGCGGTCGGGATCGGCTTGCAGGAGTTGCCACACCGCGTTGTCGCCCGCGAACGCGGGTTTGCACGCCTTGCGGGCGGCGTCGAACAGGAAGGGGATGATCGTGTTGCGGCTCATGTAGCCGGTGATGTCCTCCTGCGTATAGTACGCGCCCATTTGTTTCTGGTTGATGTACTTCTCGAAGATGAAGCCGAGCACGTCCGGGTTGATCTCGTTATCGTCGCGCAGCGGGCGTTCGTCCAGATGCCATTGATATTGATCGAAATAATCGAAGATGCGCTCGAACGCGCGATCGGGAATTTGGATTCGACCGTAGGTTTGCTCGATGATGTGCGGCTCAAAAAAACCGCCATTCAAGTAGGGGATGCGGCCGAGCAGGTCCTGGAGTTCCGGAGAGCGGGCCTTGCCGCCCAGCCCTTCATGGAACAATCGCAACAGGAAGTAGCGGTAGAAAGAGTAAAATTTATCCCGCCCCTTTTCCTCCTGACAGCGCTGGAGCCGGTGGCGCAGGTAATGCGGGTCCCCATCCAGAAAGCCTTTGCGCTGGATGAAATAGACGAACATGAGGCGGTTGAGCATGACCGAACCGTACCAGGCGCGATCCGCCGCCACGTCAATGCCTTCCACGAACGTGAGGAAACGGGCATGCTCCTTTTTGAACTGGTCGTAGAAGCGTTTGGTGACGCGCTGCACATCGAAACCTTTGCCCGCGCCGGCGATCACGTCCACCAGTGTCAGCGTTTCTTCTTCCGCCAAGGTAAAGGCGATATTTTCCAGCTTTTGAATGAGCGCTTCGCCGGATTGGTTGCGGTACAGGGTATGTTCGCGGCAGGCCGTGGGTTTGCCGGGTTCACGTTTGACCCACTGCCAAATCTGGGTGGTCCGCGCCGCGTCGGTGAAAATGATCAGATGTTCATGCGCCGTCCGGGTGATTTGTTGCTCAATTTTTCGCCGCAACGCGTAAGCGGGGAGGCGTTCGCCATCCGGCGCGGAGAATTGGAAGGCCACCATGCCGCGTTTGTGGGCGATGGCCGGGAGCGTGTATGGCTGGCCATCCACGATGATTTCTGCTGGTGCGGGCGGGTGGTCCCAGCCCAGCCCTTCAATGAACAATTGCCGGAAATTGAAGTCGCGGAGGTGTTGCTGGATGCGGGGTTTGTTCATAGGTCGTCATCGGGAACGGCTTTGCCCCCCGCCCGATAGGTTTGATTCACAAAGTCCCATGGAGCAGATGATTTGCGGTTCCCGGGTTTGATCCTCCTCGTGGATGAGGCAAAGCCGGTCATCATCACGAAGCGCCAGCACCAGATCGGCCAGCTTGTCATCGGGGATGCCGGCGCGAAGTTGCCGGTTCAACGTATCCGTGGCGGACTGGCGCAGCGGAAAGCGATAGAGGTCTTCGAGGGCCCGGGCAAGTTGCGGGGTGTCGAACAGCGTGCCTTGGGCCGCGGCGGCGTACCGTTTCAGCCGTTCATAGGTACGGAAGCGGGCCCCGGAGGGTCGTCCCAACTGACCGCCCACCGTCTTTTCCTCCGCGACGATTTTCTCGACGCCTTTCCGGACCAGGCGATGGTGTTGTTCCATGCGCGGCAGCGCCGGAGTTTCGGGCGCGCACTCGGCGGCCCGGAGAATTTCAAACTGGGATTCGGTGACACTCTTGCCGTCGTTATCCACCCACGCCAGCGCATCGTTGCCCTCGGCGGTGCGCACATAGGCCAAGACCCCCGGCGGTTTCCCCGCCCGGGGTTGGTAAGGCCGCGTGGCGAACACCAGCGCGGGCAGTTCGGGGATGGTGTTTTTCAGATCTGGATCACGATTAATGGCGTTCTGCCAGATCTGATACGCGTAAGAGGCGAGGTCCACTTCGCGATCGTCATCGTCATCATCCAGGATTCCGGCTTTTTCGTGGTAAAGATCGAGCAACTTCTTTTTTTCTTTTTCATCCTCGAAGAATGCCTCGTCCGTACCAACAACCTCGGCGTTTTCGCGCAGGCGCTGGCGCACCCGCGAGCGCAACCGGATGAGGTTTTCGACGCCATCCGCCGGCAGAAACGAATAACAAAGGATTGCGGCCGCCTGCTGTCCGATACGATCCACGCGTCCCGCCCGTTGGACCAAACGGATGATGGCCCAGGGCAGGTCAAAATTCACGATGATGGCGGCATCCTGCAGATTTTGGCCTTCGCTCAAAACATCCGTGGCCACCAGCACGCGCAATTCATCGCCCGGGGCGATCGTATCGCGTTTGTGGTTGCTGACGGGACTGAAGCGCCACGCGCAGGCGGTGGGGTCTTCGGATTCACCCGTGACCCCGGCGAGGGACCGCACCCCAAGCCGGGCCAATTCACGGGTCAGGTAACGGGCCGTATCGGCGAACTGGGTGAAGATAATGACCTTTTCGGTTGGGTGGGTCCGGGTGAGCAGCGTGTGGAGGGCGCGGAGTTTGGCGTCCTGACCGGGATGCCAATCCCCGGCGTGTTTCAAGACCCGCAACAGCCGGTCTGCATCCTTCTGCAAAGCGGCGCTCAAAGACGCCTCGAACAGGCCGGGGCGTAACCATTTGAACCGCGTTTTGAACTGGTGGGCGTATTGCGCGTAGATCTCCGCCGCCCGCGCCTGGTAATCTGCCGCGTGGCGCAGCTTCAGTTTGACGGCGGGCTGGAAATCCCCGTCTTCCGCCTCAAGCAACTCGGCGTCGGCACTGGGATCATCCACGTCTTCATCGTAGTTCCCGGCATCCAACAAGCCCGCGTCCTGGGTGCCAATGGGCAACGGCAAGTCCTGCGCCAAGGCATGCAGGAAGATGTAATTGCGCAGGATATGGCGCTCGATGGATTGCTGGAATGCCTCGCCACAACTTTCCAGCCGCTTGAACAGGTTCGTGCGGCAAAAACCTTTCAACCGTTGCCCCGCGCGGTTCAAGTCCTGAATCTGCTCCGCTTCGGCCTTCGTCGGCGGTGGGTGCGGGCGGGCGGCAATGTAGTTTCCCAACCCGTAGCGCGGCAGGACGAGCGCGTTGATCGCGGTAACCACCTTGGGGGCGTAGAGGCGGGCGTACTGATCGTTGGCGTCCTTGTCGTTGACTTCAAACTTGACCGTCTTCGGCTTGCGCTCGGGGAAATAGGAGCGCGTCCCATCGGGGAAAGTCAGGAATTTCCGGCCGTTGACCGGATCGCGCGTGGCGTAGTTCTCCTGAATGAAGCTGCGGGTGCGCCGCACCATGAACAGGCGCATCAATTCGCGCCAGTCATCGGTGTGCGGGCTTTTTTCAAATGCGGCCAGCGAACGGACCGGGCATTGGTGCTGGCGCAGAAAGTCCGTTTCGCCCAGCTCCTTGAGCAGCCGCTCCGGCCGAATGCCCAGGTCCCGGTCTTCGGCAATGAACAAGCGAAGCTGGTTGGATAAGTCGAGGTACGTTTTGTTGTACGGCGTCGCCGACAGCATGATGCAGCGGCTTTCGTTTTCTTGGATGTACTCCTGAATGGCCCGGTAGCGCTTGCCCGCCCGGTTGCGCAGGTTGTGGCTTTCATCCAACAGCACCACGCGGTAGCGCCTCAAGTTGGGCAATTCGTGGATGACCCGTGTAATCGGAAGCACCTTGGCCAGCAGCCGGTACTCATCAACGTAATCCTGCCACATCTTGGTCAGGTTCTTCGGGCAGATGATGAGCGTCTCCGTCAGGTGATCCTCTTGGAAAATCTTGGCGACGGCGCTCGCCATGAGCGTTTTGCCAAGCCCAACCACATCGCCGATCAGCACACCGCCGCGTTTGTTCAAGTGATGCGCCGCGATCTTCACCGCCGCGATCTGGTAGTCGAACAGGCGATGACCAAATTCCGGCGGGATGCGGAATTCCGCCAACCCGGCGCGGGCCTCCTGCGCCAGATGGTAGGCGATTTTGATGTAAATGTGATAGGGTGGAATGAGCGTTTCCCGCGCCCAACTGTGCTCAAGGATCTGAACCAGTTCGGCGGAGATGTCCACGCACCACTGGTCGTTCCAGCGATCCTCAAACCACTGGGACAGCTTCACGCCCGCGTCGTGATCCATCACATCCACGTTCAGTTCCCCCTGATGGGCCAGACCGGAGAGCGTGAGGTTGCTGCTGCCAACGTAGCCAACAATGGGATTGACCGGGTCGGATCGAAAGCAGAGGTACAATTTGGCATGCAACGGGTGGCGGAGATAGAGTTTAACCACGACCTTCTTCGCTTTGAGTTGACGGGCCAACCGCCGCAACCCGACCTCGTCGGCGTTGGACGGAGCACCGCAGCAGAGTTGGGCGCGGAAATCCTCCGCCAGCCGTTTCTTGAGCCGGAGGGCGGTTTGGTTGTCGAGCCCCTTCGGCTGCTTGGCAAGGCCCACGAGGGCGCGCAGTTCGTCCTGGGGCAACTGCTGCATTCCAACCAGCAAGCGGCACTGACGGCCCGCCTCGCCGTCCCATCTCTCAATCAGGTCATCAATCGCTTTCCAGCCGCGCAAATTAAAATAGCCGACGCTAAAGTCTGCCCGATCGGATACCGCCAGCGTTTGTTGCAGTGCCGGAAGCAGTGAATCCTCGATGTTATCAAAAATGCGGGGCATTGGTGCGCTCCTTTTGGTTCAGGTTGCTTCGGCGAGACCGCTCGGGTTCAACGGGCCCGGAACATGCCCCCCGATTGCTCTTTTGATCTCGGTCTGAGAAAGGTTTGCTCATCGCCGTAAAAGCACTAGGCCTTGATCTTAGAAATTTTACTGACAATCGGCAAGAAAGGGTTGCCCGGCGCGGGCCGGGCGGATTGTTGCCTTGATGACGGCGCCGCCGCGCGCGGCGTTGGATGGGCGTGGCGGGCCACGGACGTACAACCGGCGGCGGGGGATTTCCCCCCGCCGCCGTTGTGTGATCCCGATCCGGCAATGCCGGCGATTTTCTTACAGTTTGATCCGGTAGAACTTCCGCACCGCGCCGGGCGTGACTTTGTAATATGGCGCGACAGCGCCGGGCACCGGCGTGTACTGGCCGTTGACCTCGTCCGCCTGTTCCAGCGTGCCGGCCTGCCAGATCAATTCGAGCTCGGGTCCGGTGGGGATGATTTGCAGAGTGGCCGGACCGTAGGTGTCAAAACTCTTGCCCGCAGTGGTGGCCACCGTGTAGATGGATTGAACTTCGTAGGCCGAGAGCGCCCGGCGCCAGCGACTACACCCGACAACGCTCCGTGGGTTCCGTACGCCGGATAATTGGTGATTTGCACGGAAGGAGTCGCATGGAGCAAAGCGGACCAGACCACTAAAATTGCGGTCATTCCAAGGCGACAACCGAAGAATTGCCAATCAGCATGCAGCAATAGTTTAGCCGGAACGATGCAGTTGATCCAAGTGGAACGGCCAACCTGGCCGTTCTGGGCGGCAACCTGCCGCCCAGCCGAGCGCACGGAGACCGCACACCATTTGGTTCGCACGCTTTGCGTTCAGCTGTCGGGCTGGCAGCCAGACAGAACGGGCCAGTGGCCCGTTCCACCCAAACTCCAATCGAATCGTTCCGGCTTAGGAAGGAACAGCCCACTCAAGCAACTGCATATGCTTGGCAGTTCGGTCGGACCTTGATTGCCCTTGGGTCCAGTGGCACGCTGGGCGCGTGATATTCAAGCAGCTCGCTTTTTACCGATTTCCTTCCGTACTTAACGCGCTTACAAGTTTGCACGGCGCATGAATGCTGAAGCTCAACGTCTCGCCGCGGCAAATGCCGGTAAAGCCAACTGGCGCGCCTGGGGACCTTACCCCGCCGACCGGCAATGGGGCACGGTGCGTGAAGATTATTCTCCGAACGGAACGGCGTGGAAATATTTTCCGCACGACCATGCCCGCAGCCGCGCTTATCGCTGGGGCGAAGACGGCATCGCCGGCATCAGTGACGAACAATGCCGTCTCTGTCTGGCTCTCGCACTGTGGAATGGAAAGGATCCGATCATCAAGGAGCGGTTCTTCGGACTGACCAATCACGAGGGCAATCACGGCGAGGACGTCAAGGAACTGTATTACCACCTCGACGCGACGCCCACGCATTCCTACTTGAAGCTGCTCTACAAATATCCGCAACGCGCCTTTCCCTACGACGAGTTGGTGCAGGAAAATGCGCGCCGCAAAGCGGATCCGCAAGCGTCCGAGTATGAGTTATTGGATACGGGTATCTTTGACGATGACCGCTATTGGGATGTCTTCGTCGAATACGCCAAGGCGGCGCCCGACGACTTGCTCATGCGCGTCACGGCTTGCAACCGCGGTCCGGACGTCGTGCGCCTTTATTTGCTGCCCCAACTCTGGTTTCGCAACACCTGGAGTTGGAACCAGCAAACCGCCAAACCGACTTTGTTGCTGACCAACCGCGGCGCGCTCACGGCGCGTCACGCTGAGCTGGGAGAATTCCGACTGTTCATGGAAGGTCAGCCCGAAGTGTTGTTTTGCGAAAATGAAACCAACCTGCGCCGACATCACGATCAGCCGAACGCCAAAGGTGCGTTCAAAGACGCGTTCAACGAATATCTGATCCACAGTGATAAAACCGCCGCCGATGCCTCGCAAACCGGCACGAAGGCCGGAGTTCTCTACCAACTCTCAGTTGCCCCCGGTCAATCGGCGGCAATCCGCCTGCGTCTTGTCGCTGCCAGCGCGCAACCCGGTTCGGCGTCCAACCGCAATGCTTTTGCCGACTTCGACGAAATTTTAACGCAACGGCAATCGGAAGCGGATGATTTTTACGCGGAGCTGCAAAAAGAAATCACTGATGAAGATGAGCGGCGGATACAGCGACAGGCTTTTGCCGGACTGATCTGGTCGAAACAGTTTTACTATTACGACGTGCGCGACTGGCTGAACGGCGATCCCGGTCTTCCCCCACCGCCGCCAGCGCGCAAGCAGGGGCGCAACGCGGAATGGACGCATCTCAACAATTCCACCGTCATGTCCATGCCGGACAAATGGGAATACCCGTGGTACGCGACTTGGGATCTCGCTTTTCATTGCGTGCCGTTGGCTTTGGTGGACGCGGAATTTGCCAAGGAGCAACTGATCCTCATCACGCGCGAATGGTACATGCACCCCAACGGCCAGTTCCCCGCTTACGAGTGGGAATTTGGGAACGTCAACCCGCCGGTCCACGCCTGGGCGGCCTGGCGCGTTTTCCAGATGGATCGCAAACAGCGGCGCACCCGGCATCCGGACGATCCGGGCGACATTGCCTTCCTCGAGCGCGTTTATCACAAGCTGCTGTTGAATTTCACCTGGTGGGTCAATCGCAAGGATGCGCAAGGGCGCAACATCTTCCACGGCGGCTTCCTCGGACTCGACAACATCAGCGTGTTTGATCGCAGCGCGCCCCTGCCCACCGGCGGCACGATCAGTCAAGCGGACGGCACGAGCTGGATGGCCATGTATTCGCTGAACCTGCTCCGGATCGCCCTCGAACTGGCGCAGCACAACCGAGTTTATGAGGACATTGCGACCAAGTTCTTCGAGCATTTCCTCGCCATTGCCGAAGCCATCAACGCCAGCGACACCGGCATCGGGTTGTGGGACGAAACCGACGCATTTTATTACGACGAACTGCGCACCCCCGAAGGGCGCGAAATTCCGCTCAAAGTGCGGTCCATCGTGGGATTGATCCCGCTGTTTGCCGTCGAAACCCTCGAACCCGAATTGCTCGCCAAACTGCCGGACTTCACGGGACGCATGGAGTGGTATCTCAAGTATCGCCCGGACCTGGCGCGATTGGTTTCACGATGGCAGGAGCACGGATTGGGCGAGCGCAATTTGTTGTCGCTCCTGCGCGGTCATCGCATGAAGTGTTTGTTGCGACGCATGCTGGACGAAACTGAATTCCTCTCCGATTACGGGGTGCGGGCGCTCTCAAAAATTCATGCGCATCAACCATTCCGACTTGAATGCGGCGGAATGATGCATGAAATCACCTATTGGCCCGGTGAGTCCCGCGGCAATCTCTTCGGCGGCAATTCAAACTGGCGCGGACCGGTGTGGATGCCGATGAATTTTCTCATCATTGAGTCGTTGCAAAAATTTCATCATTACTACGGCGACGACTTCAAAATCGAGTGCCCGACCCACTCGGGAAATTTCACCACTCTGAAAGGAGTGGCGGAAGAGATCACGCACCGACTCTGCCGGCTGTTATTGCGCGATGCCAACGGTCAACGTCCCGCCTTAAACAGCCATCCCAAACTGCAACACGATCCGCACTTCAAAGATTACCTGCTCTTTCACGAGTATTTCCACGGCGACACGGGCCTCGGTTTGGGCGCGTCCCACCAAACCGGCTGGACCGGGCTGGTGGCCAAGTTGTTGCAGCCGCGGCGGCACGATCCGCCCGTCGAACCCCGCTCCGCTCGGCCGCAGAAACAGAAAACCCGACGGAGCAAAAGCAAAGTTTGAAGTGGTTACGGGCTATTTCTCGAAGTAAAACGTGGCCACTTTCCGCGCCAACGTGGTCGCGATTTGTTCGTCCGTGTTCGTCAGCACGATGACGACCAGGTCGTCATCCGGAAAGCGTTGATGGGCAGATTAAAAGTTCGAGGAACTATCGGCAAGAAAGGGTTGTCCGGCGCGGGCCGGGCGGATTGTTGCCTTGATGACGCGCCGCCGCGTGCAGCGTTGGGTGGTCGCGGCGGGCCACGGATGTACAACCGGCGGCGGAGGATTTTCCCCCGCCGCCGTTGCACGATCCCGATCCGGCAATGCCGGCGATCTGATTACAGTTTGATCCGGTAGAACTTCCGCACCGCGCCGGGCGTGACTTTGTAATACGGCGCGACGGCGCCGGGCACCGGCGTGTACTGGCCGTTGACCTCGTCCGCTTGTTCCAGCGTGCCGGCCTGCCAGATCAATTCAAGCTCGGGCCCGGTGGGGATGATTTGCAGGGTCACCGGGCCGTAGGTGTCAAAGCTCTTGCCCGCAGTGGTGGCCACCGTGTAGATGGATTGAGCTTCGTAGGCCGAGAGCGCCCGGCGCCAGATGCCCACATCATCCATCTCCAGGACCGCCGCTTCGGCATAAGCCGTTGAGGGATCCTGCCCGATCGTCAGGTAGTAGTAGGAATCCAAGTCCCCCACGCCGACCATGGACCGCACATCCACTTCCACGCCGTCCAAGTAGGTGACCGCGTTGCCGGAGCGATCAAACGAATGCACCAGGAGATGCCACTGGCCGTCGTTGATTTGATCGGTGTTGTAACCGGTGCCCAAATCATCGCCCGTGTCCGAAATGGCCCCGAGATAATACGACCAGGTGCCGGTTTCCCAACCGGGGGCGAAGGTCAAGCCTTGTTGTCCATACGAATTCCAAGCCGTGGCCAGGAACGGCAGATCCCCCGGCGTGCCCGTGAACCGCACCCAGTACGACACGGAGAAGTCCACGTCGGTGCTGAATTGGAAGTCCGGATGCGCCGCATAGGTCGCCGTATCGTAAACCTGGAGGTGGTTGAAGGTGGAGCTGCCGGGATCCGTCACCAACCGGACGGCTTTGCCCAACGGTCCGGGCACGAACGTCGGCGGGCTGCTGCTCACCGCATCGTGGCCGCGTCCGGAGGAATCGTTGAAGTTGTCTTCGAACGCCAGGTGTAACACGAGGTCGTTGGTCAGATTGCAGAATTGCGCCGGGGGCATCACGGCGAGCCGCACCGCCGCGCTCCGAATACCGCCGATGCTGTTGGTGACGGCCAATTCATAATTGCCGTTGGCGGCATAGGGCGCATCCGGAATAACCAGCGCCGCGCTCGTCGCGCCGTCCAGCAGCGCGCCATCCTGGTACCATTGATACTGCAACAGCGGGCTGCCGCCAACCTCGGCGCTGAGCACCACGGGTGTGCCCACGGCCACCGATTGGGGCGCCGGTTCGCGCCGGAAGAAGGGCTTGGTGTCGCTGCCGTACAAGCCCAAGCCATAATGCGAGGCGATCTGTTCGGGCGTCAGCACTTTGTCATAGACCGCCACTTCGTCAATGGCGCCGTCGAACCAGTAGAGCGTGGGATCGCCGGGGGGCGGCGTATCAAACTCGTTGCGGCCCGCGCCGATGCGGAGCGGGCGCAAGGTATTGGGCGCGTACCCGATCATTTGCGTCCCCACGAGCTCGCCGTTGACATAGAAGTACTTGGTCTCCCCGTCATAAGTCGCCACGAGATGAGTCCACTCATCCAACGCGACGGGCGGCCCGTCCAGAACCCGCCAACCGGCACCGTCGCCGACCCAGAACGACCAGTTATTCCCCGCGGTGGCGTAGATGATAAAGCCGTTCGAAAATCCGCTGCCCTCGTCCCGGGCGGAAATCAGCGCCCGATAATTCCCCTGCCGGCCCATGACCTTCGCCCAGGCTTCCACCGAGAAGATGGCCGGGTTGAGGTTGGGATGATACGGCACGTCAATCCGGCTGGTGAAGCCGTCGCAGACTATCGCCGTATTCGGATCCCCGGCCAAGGCGCCCTCCTCGCCAAAACTGACGGAGTCGTTGGCCTGGCCCGCGTGCCCTCCCCACACATCGTAAACCACCGGGCCCGCCGATTCTCCCAGTCGGTAGAAGGCAACCGGATCATCCGCGACCACGGCGGCCGGATACCCTGACGGGGTGGAAACCGTGAGCAGTGCCGAATGGCTTTGGACGTTGCCCGCGGCGTTGGCGACGGTGACCGAGTAGGCGACTCCATTTTGGGCCAGGGTCACGCCGGGTATCTCCAGCCACGCATTGGTGGCACCGGGAATGGCCACGTTATTGGCCTTCCAAGCGTATCCCAGCGGCAGACTGCCGACCGCCTGCACTTCAAACCGGGCGGTCCCGCCCACGAACACCTGGCTCGGCGCGGGATGCTTCACAATTTCCGGCGGCATTAATCCAAACCGGGCCGAGTAGAGCGAGGCGATTTCATCCGGTGCCAGCGCCCGGTCAAACACCGCCGCTTCGTCCAGCATGGCGCTGATGGATTCCGGATTGCCAGGATTGGGGTTGCTCCCCAATTGCAGCGGCATGACGGAGGGCCGGATGGCGCCCACCGTGCCGCTGTTGGCCAGCGTTCCGTTGATGTACAGGTAAACCAGGTGATTGCTGCGGACCGCAGCCAAATGATACCACTTATCACTTTCCAGACTGGCCACGTTGGCGTCCAAGTCCACAACACCAAAGGCCGTGAACCGCAATTTGGTCATGCCATACAGCCCGAAACCAAAGCCACTGCTCGCGTTGGTCGCCGTCGCGGCTTGCCAGTTCGAGAAGATGCGCGCCGCGGTATTGGCGGCGACCGGCGTCGTGACCTTGACAAAAGTGGTCAGCGTAAAATTCTGGAAACCGGAAAACCCGAACGGGGTCGTTTCCAAGGTCTGCACGCCAGCGCCACCGCCCCACAGGGAAACGGCGCCGTCGTCATCGGCCATAATTCCGCCCGGAGACTGCCCTTGGACCGCACCCACATAGAGCGCCGGATGCCCGCCCCAATAATCGAACGCCAGGGGGCCGGATGCTTCGCCAAGCCGCCAGTAAGCCAGCGGATTCAACCGGATGACTTGGGCGGCATAGGTGAAGTTGGGCGGCGTGAGGACCTTCAATTGCGCCGGATCGCTGAACACGGAGCTAACCGGGTTGGCGGCCATCGCCCGGAATTGGGCGCCCGCATACGACGGCTGCACGTTCGGCAGCGCCAAAACGGAGCGCGTGGCGCCGGCGATGTTCACCGTGTTGGATTGCCATTGGTAGGTGATGGGTGGCGTATTCGAGGCGATCACAGGAATGCCCGCGGTGCCGCCCGCATAAACCGGCACCTCGGCCGGCGCATTCAACGTGAACTCCGGCCCCATTGCCGAAAGAATATCCACGTTAACCCATTCGCTCTCGGCGCCCCCCGCGGCATTGGTGGCGGTCAGGTAGTAATATCCGGCCTCCGCCGCGCTGGGGGACGACAGATTCAAAATCAGGTTCGTCGCGTTGGGGACGGGCGTCATGGTGAGGTTATCCGACGACACCCGATACCACTGCAACTGCATCGGCAGACTGCCCGTGACCACACAACTGACCCGGATCGGTTGCCCGGCCCACCCCGCGATGTCTGCCGGGGGTTGCTGCTGAATTCCGGGAGCGGCGGTGACCGGCGGGGGGTTGCCCGTCGCCGCCCGATAATGCGCGATCACTTGCTCGGGCGATAAAACTCCTGGATACACGGCCACTTCATCCACGCCCCCCTGCCAGTGGTACTGGCCGAAATTCACTTCCGAACTGCCGGCCCCAATCCGCAGGGGATTCGCCTGGCTGGGCAAAGTCAGTCGGTCCGCCAGACCCCGCGCCAGGCGTCCATCAACGTACAAAGCCAGAATCCGATTCTCATCGTCATAGGTGGCCACCAAGTGCGTCCACTGGTTCATCACCACATCCGGACCGCCCGCATTGACGGTATTCCACACGGTGCCGCCGCCGGTCCAGAATTCCCAACGCGGCAAGTTGCCGGAGGGCGCCGCATAAAGGATGAATCCCTGATTGGTATAGCCCGCGCTATAACGGCTGGTCACCGGCGATTGATGCACATTGGCCCAGGAATCCAGCCGCGCCCAACATTCCACGCTGAAGCTCGCCGTGTTCAGGTCCGCGTGATGCGGCACGCTAATCATCCCGCCCATCGGCAAGGAATAAGCCGGCCCCACCTGGATAAATTCCATCGCCGTATCGGGATCGCCCGACAACGGGGAGGCCAGTCCGCCCCGGACACTACCTTCCGCGCCAAACACGGCCCCATCGGCCACCGCACCCAAAGACCCGCTGTTGGCGATGACGCTGGTGGACTGGACTTTTTTGGGCTCGTTAAGCCGCCAATAGCCAATGGGATCATCCGCCAAAATCACCGCGGGATAACCCGGGCCATTGGTCAGCGCGGCATAATAATGCGCGGCAATCCGTTCCGCTGAAAGCACGCTGGCGTACACCGCCGGTTCATCAAGCACCCCGGTAAACGCCTCCCCGCCCGTGGCGGTGCGCCCCAAGGTCAACGGGTTGGCCGTGGTGTTAATTGTGGCCAGGGGTTTCACCGCCCCCAGTTGCTTCCCGTTCAAGTAGAAGGTGACGTTTCCAACCCCGCGGGTCACGGCGACGTGATACCACTGGTTGCTGACAAACGCGGCGGGCGCGGCATCCGAGTTGACATCGGCGACGCCAAAAGCCGTAAACCGCAACTTGTCGTCGCCGAAGAAGGTCAACCCATAGCCCTGGCCGCCTTGAGCGTTGGACATGAGCCGCTGGCTGCCTGTGGGCACGGACATCGGCTTGGCCCAAATCTCCAAAGTGAAGGGCTGGTCTTTGCCATCGCCGGTGAAGTTGAACGCCGCCGGACTGCCGAAATAAATCCGGCTCACCTCGGGGCTATTCCAAAAGTGCATCGCCCAATCGTCGCTGCCCACCAGCGCGCCGGCTTCTTCCCGGCCCACATAGCCGATGAACTCACCGTTGGCGGCAGCTCCGAGGCTCCCGCGGTTGGTAACCTGAATGTCCGCCAGCGTCACCGGCTTCTCACTGAGTCGCCAATAACCCGAGGGATTGTCAGCAAGGATGGTGGATTGATAATCCGCCTTGACCCAGGCGGTGGATAACACCCCCGCCAGAATGGCGCAAAGGGTGCAAACGGAACGAGCGCTTGATTTTTTCATGATACGGGACTGGTTGCTTGGGTTCTCAAAAAA
>Ga0255347_1003081_pt1 | contig 22171 bp, 19 predicted proteins | sample wastewater_treat_2_FD_192479 | JGI IMG/M metagenome (GOLD analysis project Ga0255347, IMG submission 192479) | Wastewater microbial communities from Lulu Island WWTP, Vancouver, Canada - plant24 | ecosystem: Engineered > WWTP > Wastewater > Unclassified | place: Canada: Vancouver, British...
TTATTTGCAGAAGGCAAAATTCCATTTCCCGCTGAACCAGGACAAAGGCACTGGTAGTCTATGCGACCAGGACCAGGCAGACGCAGAAGATTGGCGAGCTGATCGCTGAAGGCATGCGCATGGACGGTCTGGAGGTGACGGTAGCAAACGTCAACGAAATTGAGAAGAAGGGGATCAAACTGGACGACTACGATGTCCTGGTCCTCGGTTCAGCCACCTATCACGGCGAGATGCTCCAGGGCATGAAAACCTTTCTTTTCACCCTGGAAAAGGCCAATACTGCAGGCAAAGTCGGGGGAGCATTCGGAGCCTTTGGCTGGAGCGGCGAGGCGCCGGGTCGCATTTTCAGCACCATGCAGAATGTCTTTCAGATGAAGATGGTCAGCGGGCCTTTGCAGCTGAAGTCGGCGGCCCTGGGAGGCGGAGCCAAGATGGCCCAGGATTATGGCCGGCAAATTGCCAAAATGGTTTCGTCAGATTAATTATAGGGACATTAAGGTGATTTGCCCTCGCGGTGGGAAGCACTTTCCGGCGGTGGAGGGGGAACCACCCTGTCACAATGTCCGAGTTGGATCCCTGACAAGAACAACAGAACAAGGAGATTATCATGGCAGAAAGACTGGAAGTTTACAAATGTGACGCTTGTGGCAACATCGTCGAGGTTCTTCATGGGGGTGCGGGAGAACTGGTCTGTTGCGGGCAACCCATGAAGCTGTTCAAGGAAAACACCGTTGATGCCGCCAAGGAAAAGCACGTACCGGTGGTCGAAAAGACCGACCGCGGGGTGAAGGTCAGGGTCGGCAGTGTTGCCCATCCCATGGAAGAGAAGCACTACATCGAGTGGGTTGAAGTCATTGCGGGAGGGCAGGTCTACCGGCAGTTCCTGAAGCCGGGTGATGCCCCCGAAGCGCTTTTCTGCATCGATGCCTGGCCGGTAACCGCGAGGGAGTACTGCAACCTGCACGGGCTCTGGAAAGCCTGATCCAACCGTCCCCGCGGAAAGGGGTCGAGGAGCATGGTCAGTGATGACTTGGATTGAATGAAACGCAGCCTAATTCGGGCATTCAGGTGGGTTCGGCGCCAACCGCTGTGCCGCACCCGCCTTTTTGTTTGCCTGGTTCAGTAAGAGGCAGCACAGGGGGAATCCGATGGACGTTCTCTGGCTCTCGCGGCTGCAGTTTGCGGCGGCAACGTTTTTTCACTTCCTCTTTGTCCCCCTCACCCTGGGGCTTTCCATCCTGATTGCCATCATGGAGACGATCTATGTCAGGACGGGAGACGAAGACTATAAGAGAATGGCGAAATTCTGGGGAAAACTCTTTCTCATAAATTTTGCCATCGGGGTGGTGACCGGTATCACCCTCGAGTTCCAGTTCGGTACCAATTGGTCTCGTTATTCGCGATACGTGGGTGATATTTTTGGGTCGCTCCTGGCCATTGAAGCTTCTTTGGCCTTTTTTCTTGAATCCACCTTCATTGCCGTCTGGGCGCTCGGTTGGAACAAGCTTTCCGCCAAGGCTCATGCGGTCACAATCTGGCTGGTAGCGGCGGCCGGCAGCCTGTCCGCGGTGTGGATCCTCATTGCCAACGCCTGGATGCAGCATCCGGTCGGCTATGTCATCCGCAATGGACGGGCGGAACTGAACGATTTCTTCGCCGTCATCACCCAGTCGGCGGCAGTGCACCAGATCATCCACACGTTGAGCGGGGCTTACGTTCTGGCCGGGTTCTTCGTTATGGGGATCAGTGCCTACCATCTCCTGCGTAAACAGGAAACGGTCCTCTTCACCAAATCCTTTCGAATGGGCCTGTTCTTTGCCCTCATCTTCGCCGTGCTGGCCGTCGGTCAGGGCCATGCCAACGGCGCCAAGGTAGCAGCCATTCAACCGGCGAAACTGGCGGCCATGGAGTCGCTCTGGGAGACGACGAAGAGCGCGCCGCAATATCTGCTGGTCATTCCGGATGAAAAGAATGAACGAAATGTTCTGGAATTTGGCGCTATGCCGGGAGCTTTGAGCCTGCTGGCCTATCATGATTCGGAAGCCACCGTCCAGGGAATAAAAGACTTTCCCCCGGATGAGCGGCCGCCCGTCATGGTTCCTTTCATTGCGTTTCGGATCATGGTCGGGCTCGGCTTTCTCTTTCTGGCCCTGACCGTCTACGGCTGGTTCCGGCGCAACGACCTCGGAGGCAATCCGGGTTTCCTCAAAGTCATGCTGTTTGCCCTGCCCCTGCCCTATATTGCCAACGAAGCGGGCTGGATGCTCGCAGAAGTCGGGCGTCAGCCATGGGTGGTCTACGGTGTGATGAAGACCGCAGAGGCGGTTTCGCCCATCAGTGGTGCCCAGGTCATGACCTCGCTGGCTGCTTTTGTGCTGGTGTATTCCCTGCTCGGCGCCGTGGCCTTTTATCTCATGGTCACCTATGCCCGCAAAGGGCCTGAGCCAGTGCCGGTAGCTGCAGCAATGGGAGGGACTGAAAATGCTTGAGTCGATCTGGTTCATTCTGTGGGGAGTCCTGTGGGCGGTCTATTTCATGCTCGATGGGTTTGATCTGGGCATGGGCACGCTCATGCCGTTTCTGGCGAAGAACGAGACCGAGAAGCAAATGTTCTATCAGGCCATGGGACCGTTCTGGGACGGCAACGAGGTCTGGCTGATTACCGCCGGAGGCGTTACCTTTGCGGCCTTCCCAACCACCTATGCGGTGATGTTCAGCGGGCTCTACTCGGCCCTCATGCTCATCCTCTTCGCCCTCATCTTCCGGGGGGTGGCGCTGGAATACCGCAACAAGGTCCAGCACCCTACCTGGAAGAAGGTCTGGGATTATTGCCTGGTGGGCGGGAGTTTTCTGCCGGCACTGTTGCTCGGAGTGGCTTTTGCCAATATTTTTCAAGGAATCCCCATCGATGCGGAAGGGATCTTTCAAGGATCCCTGGTGACGCTTCTGAATCCTTACGGACTTTTTGGCGGCGTCTTGTTCGTGGCGATGTTTCTGCTCCACGGCTGTCTCTGGCTCATGGTGAAAACCGAGGGCAGCGTGCACGACAAGGCCGCCGCGGTTGCCCCCGGCCTGTGGACGGCCCTGGCGGTCATCGCAGTCGGCTTTCTCGCGGCCACCTGGTATGCCACCCGGCTCTATGACAACTACCTTCAGAACCCTTTAATGTATGTTGTTCCCATCATTCTGATTCCCGTGATCGTCGTGGCGGCGCTGGTGATGATCCGGGTCTACCTGGGAAAGGGACAGTGGTGGCGCGCCTGGTTCGCCTCGAGTGCGCTCATTGTCGGGGTGACCCTCTTCGGAGTGGCGGGTCTCTACCCGAATCTCCTGCCGTCCAGTCTCAACCCGGCTTTCAGCATGACCATTTACAATTCAGCGTCGAGCCAGCTGACCTTAAAGATCATGCTCGGCGTAGCTCTGACCTGTATCCCTGTGGTCATTGCCTACCAGGCATGGGTGTATAATCTGTTCAAAGACCCGGTGAAGGAAGCGGAAGTCGAAGAGGCGTATTATTAGAGCGAACCGCAGAATATCGAACTGCCGAATAACGAACCGCAGAACCGTTGGTAATGAAGGGGTGACCAGGCGAACCGCCTGAGATTTCCGTGTTAGACCTGCTGCGGCTGGTGCTTCGATATTCTGCGGTTCTTCCTTCGCTCTTGAACTCCTCGTCAGGCCGACCGTCGACCTGAGCGACCCTTTTAGCGCACTTTGCGCAGGAGGGGGATGAAGTCTTCTTCGGTGGTGCCATCGTCACCGATCTCGTCGTCATGCTCAGCCAGGATGGAGGTCCATTCGGGAACCGGTCCTCTGGCCCGGCGGGCCATGGCTGTCCGTCCGGTTCACGACCGAGCGGCCCGATCCCATACGCCGTCCGCCCATCCGCTAACCCGGACCGTGCTCGTTATCCCATTTTCCTGCAGGTCTTTCAGGCAATAAGGCGGGCGATATCCTGATATGTCACGAGCACGGTGAGTATGAGGAACAGCATGAGGCCAACGGTGGTTGCCGCCTGGTATACTCTCGGGTGCAATGGTCGCCGCCGGATGGCTTCCAGGGACAGCATTGCCAAATGGCCGCCGTCAAGGGCCGGCAGAGGAAGAAGATTCATGATGCCGAGGCTCACGCTCAGCACTCCCGTAAAGTAGCAGAGGCTCAACACGCCTTTGCCGGCTGCTTCGCCTGCCATGACCGCAATCCCTACCGGCCCGGAGACTCCTTCCATGGCAGCATGACCGGAGAACGCCTGCATGAGGAACAGGAGTGTTCCTGACAGGATCTCCCAGACTGTTTTGGCGCTCAGCACCAGGGCACTCGCAGGATCGAGCTGCTTCCCGACAACCAGGACTGCGGCGAATACGGCAAAAGCGAAGACCATGTTGAACAGGGAACCGGCAGCGAGAATGAGTGCTCTCCTGTAATAAGATACGCCAAACAGCTCCGTATCATCTTCGCCGTCGTCCTGAGAGAAACTCACGAAGCCGCCGAGGGGGAGAAGTCTTACGGTGAATACCGTTTCCTTGTGGCGGAACAGGGTGAATAAGCGTGGGCTGAAAGGGAAGCCGATTGAGAATTCATAAACCTTTACCCCGAACCTGCGGGCAGCCAGAAAGTGACCGAACTCATGGACAAGCACGACCAAAGTGAACACTACTGCGAACGCCAGCAAAGCAACCATCCTTGTCAATTCCTCCATCTACGTCATAACAGACAGGCAATGCCGCTCTCGGGCGGCGGAGCCGATACCCCGAGCCGCGGCGCGGTCGGCAATAGCTGGCGGGCTATTGGAGCAGAAAGCCCGCCATCTTTCCCTCTTTGAGAGCCAGCCGGGCAAGTGTATCGTCCCCGCCGTCCTTGTAGGTCAGCTTCCACAGCATGACCTGACAGCCCTGCTGTTTCAGCTCTCCCAGGTACGTGGCATCATATCCCTTTTTCATGCGGGGTGCCATTTGCGAATTCACCCCTGCCAGCATCTGCCTGGTCAGTCCCGCCTTCACCTCGGGAGTTCCTTCGGCGACGAAGCTATCATAGTCGTTGGTCATCACGGCATCGAGCATTTTGTCCAGGAGCGGGCGCGCGGTCTCCTCAGCACCGGCTGCCAGGCAGAGCGCTGCCGAGACCATCCAACACCCGCACACAACTACTGTCATCCACCGCTTCGCATTCATCACACGCTCTCCTTTCTCTATCTCGTTGCCACCAAGAGGGTGCAAAAAACTCGAATCAAGGCCCATGCAGTGAATCTCGCACGAACCCCGAATCGTCATTCCGGCGTGCTCCGGCCGGAATCGATGGCTTCTACGATCACCCTGGATCCCGGCGTAGAACTTGCCGGGGTGACGTACTGAGCGACTTTTCTTGACACCCTTTTCGGCGATCCGGTCAACCACCGCCACTTGCCTTGCCCTGTTGATAGTAAACTCAGCCGCCATGGTGTTCGGCTTATCGTTCAGGACACATACCGCCACGCTCATCCTGTTGCGGGTCAGAGGCCTTGCCGAGGCGGCGGCATCTTCCCGATCGGCGTCTGTGGGGGCGAATTGAACTCAAGCTCAACTCTCACATTACATAACGTTTCACCACGTTGTCTTCTGTTCTCGGGGTGCCAGATACTTCTGCAGGTGTGCCAACCACACGGATCAGGCGCGGTTGTAAGCTGACGCCTGCATCTGCCGTGTCAGGATCCCTCTCTTGTCAGTCGCTTCCTTGCCTTCCAGAAGTCCAGGTGTTGCCCCTCGCCCACGTCTATCGAGAACTCTTCCAGCATCTCGTAGCCGAGTCCCTCATAGAAACCTCTCGACGGCAACGAAACGCTCAGTTCGGGCTCCTCGCAGCCTCGTGCCTTTCCCCTGTTCTCCAACTGGCGCATGAGAGTTCCACCGTGCCCACGGCGTTGGAACTCAGGGTGAACGAAAACGCCGAAGATATCGGTACCGACGATGGCTCCAGTCGCAATCACCTCACCATCCTGCTCAACAACGAGCATCTCTCCGTTCCGATGTCGTTCCATGATCTTCTCTTCGCCATGGAAGCTCTTGAAAAACTGCACGGCACGAGGAGGGTATACCCCCGAATAGCAGATCTCAATGGTCTGCTGAATCAGCCGCTGCACGGGAACCAGGTCGGACTTGCGGAACTCGCGAATTCTGGCATCGGGATGTCTGCTCATTCTGGAATCCTGATCGCGGCGCTGAGCTGCGGAACGCACGACAAGCCGCAGGCTGGGCGGCCACCCGAGCCGTCACTTGATGAAAACACTTGGCCGACCCCCATCCGAACTGACTCACAGTTGCTGGCAACACCGGGATGATTCGTTGCTCAGCGACCCTTCGCTCGGGCTCAGAAGGTTCCTTTTGACAGCGAGATTATGAGGATAAGCCCTTGAAAAGCCTCTTCCGGGACTGATTGCTCAATACATTCAATATGTTCACTTGGTCCGACCCCTGGTGCCTGGTGCCTAGTGTACAGAACGGCGCCGCCCCACAAAGAATTCGTAGGCGTAGTAGTCCGAGTATCTGCGGTGCATTTCGGGCTCCCGTGCGAGGTGGTCGAGCGCGAGAAGCGCCTCGGCATCATTGCCATACTTCCGGCGTAATTCCATGATGCGATGTTCCATCGGCGAATAGAAGTCGTCCCACCATGCCGCATCCGGCACCGTGAAGCGCCCCGTAAACTCAAAGTCGGCGAGTCGGACGGCTGCCTCCACGTCAGTCGCCGTGCCCATGGCTGGGTAGTCCAGGTCGAAGCTTGCCTTGACCTCCGGGGGCGGGTTTTCCTTGCGCCAGACCGCATCGGTGAAAGCAAGATAACCGCCGGGGCGCAGTAATCCATGGCAGATGCGCAGGGCGCTCCCGATTCCGATATTGTAGAGCGCGCCTTCGGACCAGACCAGGTCGTAGCTTTCCGGCGGCAGTTCCAGATGAGCCATGTCACCAACCTGTGCCTGGACTCGTTGCGAAAGACCTCGGGTGGCGAGCGTTGCCCTCAGCCGCTCAATGCTGGGGGCATGGCTATCGACGGCCACGATGGAACCAGTCGTCAGGTCGGCGAGATGCAGCGTTTGCCCGCCGACTCCACAGCCCAGATCGACAATCATAGGTTTACGGGGAAGTCCCGTGCAAAGACGGAGAGCTTTTACGGCACAATCGCGATTGCCCGGCCCCTGCCTGGGCAAGTTCTCAAACACCTCAAAAAATATCTTCCAGAAATGGGGACTGTGCTCGTTCATGGGTGCTCCGTGTATCCATCTGGCCGAACGCCAAGCTGAGTCGCCATCAACCGCTCGCGGCAGTACTCACGAATCTAACGGCGGGGCTAGGTCGCGCCCCGCGATACACTACGGGGCTTGAACTCCTGGAGCCTGACTTTGCATCGCCCACGGATTGCGGCGTCTGCTGGAGTCTGTGGTTAGCGCCCCTTGAGAATTCTCTCGTACTCGTCATGTGTGCCCACCCAAACCCATGTGAAATCCCCACCGTCCTCGACAGCCAACGCTCTATAGGCCTGATCCACTCTTGCTGACCATAGTTCACCGATCTTCTTGAACTGCAAGGAAGGATGGCTTGGATTCTCCTTCAGGAGTTTGAATTTCTTGTCAGCGACTTTCCGGATCTCGCCAGGCAGACCCATGATAGCAGCGCCAGAAGCGGTCCGTCGTTCTGTGCTTCACAGGTTCCTCAGCTTGTTTTCCTTCTTGGCATCAAGCGCTTCTTTGAGCAGGAAGTCGAGTTTGCCTGTTTTCGCATCCTCAATGATCTGCCTATCCCACCTTTCCCAGTCTCTCTCCAAGAACCAATGACGAAACTGACGGTACTCATCATCTGGTAAACTGGCAATCGTCTTTTCCAGTTCATCTAAGCCGGCCATTCTCTCCACCTCTTTGGTTCGTCGGGTATTATGTTAATACTTACTTCGATGACAAGGATAACCTGTTGAGGATTAGTTTGCTATGAGCTTTCGGAGTCTCACCACCAACCCCGAAAGTGTTCTCACGTGGGCACTTGGCACAGCGCCAGCAAGTAATTCTGCAGTTTCTGTTCATCTTGACGACTTGGGGAGGTGTTCGAGAAAGCCCCACAACGGATGTCAGGTCCAATGGGGGTCAGGTGTTGTCTCGACTTCCCACATCACTGTGTTTTTTCAATATCTTAAGCTCTTACTTCATACAAGGATTTTCTCAACGCCGGAACCACCGTTTTCAGGATATCACGAGAATAAAGAATTATCCCGCAAACTGGAGAGCTCCGGATACCAACCATCCCTTCTGCCCGGTCGGCACAAGTCGAAGTCGCTTTTCTGAAGATGGCGGTTTCGAATGAGGTTCATCGCGTCAAACCGATTCACTTCAGCTCCTTCGTGTTCTTCGGTGCTGATGATCCTCCCTTGGCATGACCGCTGACCGCAGAAGGATCGGCCTGGCAGGGGGAGCCGAAGGTCGGGTTGGTCAGGGCAAGGAGGATGTCTTCGCCCATGATCCAGAGGAGACGGGTGCGGGCGATGAGGTATTCAGTTCGGGCACGGGCAAGATTGGTGCGGGCGGTGAGGAGATTGGATTCGGCGTCGTCCACTTCCAGGCGGGTTTTTACGCCGTGCCGATAGCCGGTCTCGGCCATCTCGAGGAGCCGCTCCGCCTGCGTGGTGACCGCTTCCAGCCCCTTGACGATATGCACCGCTTCATCCACCCGGTTGAGGGCGTTGCGCGCATCGAGGGCAATCCGGTCGAGCAGCTGCTTCATCTCGAGTTCCGTCGTGGCGAGGCGGCTTTTGGCCTGCATGACCTTGCCCTTGGTGAGGAACCCGTCGAAAATCGGAAAGGAGAGATAGATGCCCGCATCAAAACGATAGCCGGGATAATCCTGATTGAAGCTGTCGTCGCGGCTCCAGCCGGCGTTGCCCTTGAAGTCCAGGCGGGGTTTGTTGCCCGCTTGGGCGACGGTGACCAGCTCCTTGAACACCCCGACCCGGCTTTCATAGTAGGCCACCTCGGGCCGGTTGGCCTTGGCGCGTTCGAGAATGTGGTCGAGCGGTTCCGGAGGGGTCGGCTGGCAGTTGAGGCTGCCGCTCGCGTCGAAATCCCCTTCGATGCCCATGTAGTAGCGCAGGCGGTCCTTGGCCAGGCGGATGTCGTTTACCGCCTGGATGAGCGCGGGTTCGGCATTGGTCAAGGCCACCCGCCCGGCCAGGACATCGTAGTCGGTGGCCACCTCCAGCTGGTATCGCCGTTCGCTTTCGTCGAGATGGCGACGCTTTTGGGCCACATTATCGCGAGCCGCTTTCTCCAGTTCCAACGCGAGCAGCAGAGTGTAGAAGCTCGTTGAGGCCTCCCTCAGCGCCAGTTGCTTGGCCTCCCGATACTGCTCTTCCGCGGATACCTTGTCGTAGGTAGCCGCCTTGATGGCCGCGCTGATCTGGCCCCACGTGAAAAGGGCCTGGGTCAGGCCCAGGTTGCCGCCGTAGCTGTTGTAGTCGGGCGGCACGCCGAAGATTTCCATTGCCTCGTCCCTGACCCGGGCCGCCCTGGCCTCCGCTTTGAGCTGCGGCAGGGCCGCTGCCCGCTCCTCGAGATAGCGGCCTTCGGACATGTTTTTCCCCTCGCCGGCGATGAGTACTTCCCGACTGTAGGCCAGGGTCTTTTCGAGGCAGTCATTCAGTGTGATCACGTCCTCGGCGGCAGCGGGAACGGCAGTTGCCAGGATTAGTGCGGCCAGGACGATCATCACTTTCAGCCGTCGGCGGAACCACTCTTCAAGATCGTCCAGCACCGTGAACACCACCGGTACCACGATGAGGGTCAGGAGCGTCGAGGTGACCAGGCCGCCGATCACGGCGCGGGCCATGGGGGCGCGCATTTCGGCCCCGGGGCCGAGGGCGAGCGCCAGGGGCAGCATGCCGAAAACCATCGCCAGGGTGGTCATGATGATGGGACGGAGCCGCGTTCTTCCCGCCTGAATCAAGGCCGATCGGCGGTCAAGCCCGCTTTTCCCGAGCACCTTGGCGTAATCGACCAGCAGGATGGCGTTCTTGGTCACCAGCCCCATCAGCATGATGAGGCCGATCAACGACATGATGTTCAGAGTATCGCCTGTGAAGAAAAGCACGCCGATGACGCCGACCAGCGACAGCGGCAGGGAGATCATGATGGCCAGCGGGGCGATGAAGCTCTCGAACTGCGCGGCCAGGATGAGATAGATCAGGATTACGGCCAGGGCGAGGGCTTCGAAGATGTAGCGGAAGGTCTCGGCCATGTCTTCCGCTTCGCCGCTCCAGGAAATGGTGAAGCCGGGCGGCAGCATCACGGTCTTCACCCGTTCGACGATGGCCTCGATGGCATCGCCCAGGGCCACGCCGACGTTGTTGGCCGAAAGCGTCACCTGGCGGCGCAAATCCAGCCGTTGAATGCGGGCCGGCGAGACATCCAGGCGAAATTTGGCAATGTCTCCCACCGGGACCAGCAGCCGGCGGCCGTCGGGTTGCACGGCAAGGAGGTTGAGGCGGCCGAGCTGGGCGGGGTCGCGCCGGTAGGCCTCGGGCAGCCGCACCCTGACGTCGTAGGCATCGCCGTCCAGGTCTTCATAGGTGGAGGCATCCAGTCCGCCCACCAGGGGACTGAGGGTATCCACCACCTGCGCCGTGGACATCCCGACGTTCACCGCCCGAGCCCGATCCACGAGCAGGCGCACTTCGGTCTTCTCCTGGTCGAGGCTCGACGAGACATCCACCACTCCCGGGGTTTCGGTCATCAGTTTCTTGAGCTCCTGCGAAATGGCATTCAGCAGTTCCAGATCGTCGCCCTTGAGGTTCATATTGATGGGAGCAGCGGACTGGAGGCTGTCCGCAACGAGAATGCTCGGGACAATGCCCGGAATCCTGGCGATCCCCTCCCTGGCCATGGCCTCCAACTCTTCCTGCGTGTGCCGCCGCTCGTGCTTTTCCTTCAGCTTGACGTAAACGCCCCCTTCCCGCACCGTTCCGGTCGTGCCGGCGCCCACGGTGGCGTAGGTCAGGTGGAGGCCGGGGAGGCTGTGGAGCACCTTCAGGATGGCCTGCAGCCGCCCGCGGCTTTCTTCCAGGCCGGCATCAGGAGAGGCCGTGAAATTGACCTGGAATTCGGCACGGTCATAGGTGGGGAAGAAGGAGCTGCCGAGATAGGGGGCCAGGTAGAGGGCGCCAACAAAGCTTGCGAGACCCGCCGCGAGGACGGTCTTGCGGTGCTCCAGGGCCCAGCCGATGAGATGCTGGTAACGCTCGGCGAGCCGCTCGAAGAGGCGGTTGAAGCGCACCAGCAGCCGGAAGATCAACCCGCGTCCCTTCCGCGCGCCACCGTGCTCACCTTCCACGTCCGGGTCCACCCAGCGCGAGGAGAGCATCGGGTCGAGGGTGAAGGAAACCAGCAGTGAAACCAGGACGGCGAAGGCCACCGTGATGCCGAACTGGTAGAAGAATCGGCCAACGATCCCCTTCATGAACGCCACCGGCACAAACACCGCCACGATGGTGAAGGTCGTCGCCATGACCGCCAGGCCGATTTCCGCCGTGCCTTCGAGCGAAGCCCGCCGGTGGTCCTTGCCCTGCTGCAGATGGCGGACGATGTTCTCCCGCACCACGATGGCGTCGTCGATGAGGAGGCCGATGGCCAGCGAAAGGCCCATCAGGGTCATGACATTGAGCGTGAAGCCCAGCGCCATGATGATGATGAACGAGCTGATGACGCTGATGGGCAGGGTGAGGCCGGTGATGACGGTGGAGCGCCATGAATTGAGAAAGCAAAAGACGATGAAAATCGTCAGCAAACCGCCCAGGATGAGCGTCATCTGCACATCTTCCACGGATTCCCGAATGAAATTGGATTCGTCCCGTACGACTTGAATGCGCACGCCGGCGGGCAATTCCGCCGTGAGATCCGCCGCCACCCGCTTCACCCGATCGGCCACGGCCACGGTGTTGGCCCCGGACTGCTTCAGCACGTTCAAGGCCACCGCCGGTTCGCCGTCCACCAAGGCCAGAGTGCGCTGTTCTTCGACGCCGTCTTGGATGCGGGCAAAATCCTTCAGGCGGATGGGACGCCCCTCGCGCCAGGCGACCACCATCTCGGGATACTCCCAGACTTCCTTCGGCTTGCCCGAAATCCGCACCGGCATCTCATAGCCCTGGTCGTTCAAGCGCCCGAGCGGGGTGTCCACATTTTCTTCGTGCAGGCCCGAGATGATCTCGTTTAGGCCGAGACCGAGCGCGTCGAGGTGCACGGGATCGAGCCAGACATTGACTTCCCGTTTGGCGTTCCCCACCAGGTCCACCCGGCCCACCCCGGAAATGTTCTCGATCCGCCGCTTGATTCGCTTGTCGACCAGGGTGGTGAGGTCTCTGGCGTCGAGGACGTCGGAGCGCACTGCCAGTGAAATGACCGGCGCCGCCGAGAAATCGAGCTTCTGGATGACCGATTCCTCGGATTCCTTGGGAAGGTCTCCCCGGATGGCGCTGACTTTGGCGCGGGTTTCCTGAGCCGCGTCGTTGATCCTCGTTTCCAGCGTGAATTCCACGGCGATGCTGGAGAGACCTTCCTGGGAAGTCGAAGAAATGTGCTTGATCCCCTGAACGGTATTGACTGCCTCTTCGATGCGCCGGGTGATTTCCCGTTCGACCGATTCGGGCGGGGCCCCCTTGTAGGCCGTGGTGATGATGAGGACAGGAATTTCGACGTCGGGGTAGAGGTCGATGTTGAGGTGCCGGTAGGAAAAAATTCCGAGGGTCACCAGCGCCAGCATCACCACCGCGGCGAAGACCGGCCGGCGAATGGAGAGGTTGGAGAGAAACATCAGCTCTGCCCTTCCGGAGTCGCTTCCCGGACCCGGTCGCCCTCGCGCAGGTTGAATGCCCCCCTCACCACCACCCGGTCGGAGTCGCTCAGGCCGGCCCTCACCTCCACCCGGTCGCCGACCGCCAAGCCCGTGATGATGCTTCGGGAACGCGCCACGCCGCCCTCGTCCACCACGAAAACGCGCGCCTGCCCCTGCTCGAGGTCCCACCCGAGGAGCGCAACCCGTGGCAGCACCAGGACCTCCCGGCGCTCTTCCAACACCACCCGGCCCCTGGCAAAAAGCCCACCCTTGAGCAGGCCTTCGCCGTTTTCGACCTCCGCCTGGATGCGTCCCGAGCGATCACTGCTGTTGACCACTGGGTTCACCCGCTGGACCCGGCCGCGGAACTCCCGGCCCGGCAGGCCGTCCACGGAGAAGACGACCGGTTGCCCCTCGACCACATGAACCAGGTCGAGCGCGGACACGCTGGCGGTAAAATCGAGGAGCCGATTGTCCACAATGGTGAAAAGCGGCGTGCCCTTGTCGACGAAATCGCCCACATCAACCTGTCGGTGAGAAACGACCCCTTCGATGGGCGCGCAAATGCGGGCTTTGGTGAGGTTGTGCCGCGCTTCGGCCAGCTGGCTTTCGGCCTGCCCCACCTGCGCCTCGGCGAGGGCAATCCTGGCCTGAGCCGATTCCAGGCCGCTTTTCCGCTCATCGAGTTCCTGCCCGGTGGCCAGCCCCCCTTCCTTCAAGCGAACCGCCCGGCTCCATTCCCGGTTGGCCCGGTTGAGATCCACTTTGGTCTGGAGCAGTTGGGCGCGAGCCATCTTCAGCCCCGCTTCCTCCCGCCCGACCGTCAGCATCAGATCCGTCGGCTCCAGTTCGAGGAGCACATCGCCCGGTTTGACGGCGTCCCATTCTTTCACCTGGACCCGCTGCACCCGGGCGAGCAGCTCGCTCTTGACCTCGGTGGCGGTTTTGGGGGCGAGGCTGCCAAAGACCTCAACCACGCGGTGGAGGGTGCTTCTGGCCGGAGAGACGGCGTCAACGGCAACGACCGGAGGCGCCGCCGTATCGGCCCGGGCATTTTTCTCGAGCCGCATTCTGATGAGCAAGGCCGTGCACGCTGCCGCCACGAACAGCACCACGGCAATGCCGATAATCCGCTTCCGGCTCATGGCCTGTCGCCTCCCTGAGGCGCCCGCGCCCCATCGAGAATCAGACCGATGGCCGCAGCCAGATCGGATGGGTTGATCGCGGGGTGGGTGGGGTTGATGACCAGCAGTTCCTCCATGTTCCGCATCAGCCCCGTGAGAAGGAGGATGACCAGTTCCACCTTTTCTGCTCTCAGCTCCCCTGCCGTCACGCCGCCTTGGAGGATTTCCTCGAGGGTCGATCTCAGGTAATCGTTCGCAACCGTTAGATCGTAAGGGGGGATGGCGCCCTGGGGGGCGTAGAAAGCCCAGTAACTGAACCGCAGGAAATCGGTGTTTGCGCGCAGAATGGCATAGAGCGAGGAAAAAAGCGTGGCAAGCCGCCAGCGCACGTTTCCGGGCTGCTTCAGCGGTTCCTTGAGGACCTTGGCGTAAGTCTCCATGGCCAGATCCATCAGTTTGATGCAGAGATCATCTTTGTTTTTGAAATAGTAATACAGGGTCGGTTTCGTCACCCCAGCCATGGCCACGATCTCCCGCACCGACGTTCCCGCATAGCCCCGGTTGGCAAAGAGCCGGGCGGCGGCCAACAGGATCCTCACCTTCGTGTCGTTCTCGTCAAGAAAGGTGAGCAGCTGGGAATTGTCCAAAGAAACGGTGGTCCCCGTGCGAATCGCTTCCTTGTCCTGGCCTGATTCCATGCTGATCGACTCCCTCTCGGAGAAAATTCACAGCCGTTATATACCGAACGGTAGGTATATTTCGCAGCAAGCCGCTTGTTGTCAAGCTCTTTTTCGCCGTTTGACCCGCTGTTCTCTGCTCTGATTGCATCCCCGGATGAGGGGGTGTCCGAAACCGAACGTTATGCTTCACCACAGCCTGCCAAAAAAAGACCGGGTAGAAAATGCCGGCTGGCATCTGATTTGCTAATTGGGAACAGGTGACATTGGTTTCGGCAAGATTTCTTTTTTCGAAGCTTGGTTTCCATCGCTTCCGGCTGGAACCGGCAAAGATTTGGAACAATGACTCCATCCTCGGATTCCAGGTTGCCCCTTCGGAAGCGGCAATTCGAGCAAATCGGATTCCAGGTTGCCCCTTCGGAAGCGGCAATTCGAGCAAAAAGGGCGAAATGATGAGAATAGAAGGCATATCGACAGGGTCAGGGCAAAATGAGCTGGCAGTGGGACGACAGGGGAAGGCCGGGAAGAACGATGAGGCTTTCAGTGCCCTGCTCGATCGCAGTAGTTCCATGGCTGCTTCGGCCTCGACCGTTCATGAGACGCTGCTCAGCCCGGTGGGTGCTCCAGGTGGTGCCGGGTGCTCCGGGCCGGGTGTGGGGGTGCTGGATCCTGGCAAAGCTGCCGTTGTCTATCAACATAATGCCGCTCGCTACGGGCCTGGAGAAGGGGTTCCGGTTGCGTCCGAGGGCGACATTGCGGTTTATTCCCTGAAGGATTGCCCTTCTGCCTTGGAGGTAGAGAAGGCCCCGACCCAGCGCCCAACGGAGGGCGCTCTCCCGCATGCGTCAAGTGGTGGTCTTTCGCAGGTGATGAGCGAGATCAAGGGGTTCTTCGTTCGCTTCTTCTCGCCGCAGGGTCCTTCAGCGGGCGACCCCCAACCCGCTGCCCGCGAAAAGGCCTCCGAAGCGGGCTCAAACAATCCCGTCGCCGGATTCTTTGGCCGCCTGGGGACGATGCTGAGCTTCGGTCTATGGCGACCTGAAGAGCGTCAAGAATCCGGCAGGGGTCTGCAGGACGCCGTGACCAAAGCTTCCGCAGCAGGAGTTGACTCGCTTGAACCCGATCATCCCGCAAGCATCTCCTCCCGGCAAGAACTGGGGGCTGGAGCGGGAGAAGCCACTGGCTCCGCGGTTGTAAAAACGATTAGAAACCTCGCCCTCGAGGTCCCGGCAAAGATCCGGGAAGCCATTGAGGAAGCGGCGCACAAGTATGACCTGCCTGCCGATCTGATTGCCGCTGTCATCAAGGTTGAGTCTAATTTTGACACTGCCGCGGTTTCCAAAAAAGGTGGCGGCGGCTTGATGCAGTTGATGCCTGCCACGGCACGAGCCCTGGCGGTCCGGAACCGGTTTGACCTTGGGCAGAACATCGATGGGGGCAGCCGTTATCTGAAATCTCTCCTGGAGCGCTTCGACGGGCAGGTGGAACTGGCGCTGGCAGCGTATAATGCGGGTCCGGATGCTGTTGAACGTTATGGTGGAGTCCCGCCTTACCGGCAAACCCATCAGTATGTCAAAAAAGTGTTGGCTCATTGCTGAGGCAGGTTTCCCGTCAGTCCATTGTCACCTCACCATCTCACGATGGCCTTGCTTGCTTTGATATGATATAATTATAGGTGATTGAGCGTTGTTCTCTCTAAGGTGGTAGATGAGCCCTGAACTATTGCAAAAACCTGATGCGCGGCGCTTTCATAAACGCTTCACGATGTATTTGCTGGGTGTTTTCGCCATTCTGTTTCTGGCGCTGCTGGTGTTCGTGGCGAAGCAGTACCGGTCCAATGAGCTGTACCAGCAAACCCACCTCCTGCTCGATTTCCAGGACGAGGTCACTCACATCGAGAATCTGCTCGCCATGGTGACCTCGCGTGTTGAAGGAATGAGGATCAGAGCAGAATCCGATTTGCTGGAGATGCACCGAGCTGAAGAGCTCGTCCCTCCTCTCGCGTTTTATTCCCTAACCGAAACTGAAGAACAACCAGGTCCGGCGTTTTACCTTGACGAGATTCAACCCCCATTGACCGTTGCCTCCGTGGGTAACCTCACTGGTCTTGGAACACTCCGGAACAGGAGTTCCGCCTTTTACCGGGAACTCTACATGGCCCTGAGACTCAACCCGGATTTCCGTGCCATCTCCCAAACCATCAAAGATGCGGCATGGGTCTACTACACATCCGCTGCCAACTTCATCAACATCTATCCATGGGTATCCTCCACCAAGTCCAAGTTCTCCAAAGAGCTCTATACCCATGAATTCTTCCGACTGGGTGTTCCTGACAAGAATCCGGAAAGAAACGTCTTTTGGACGGAGGTCTACGTTGATGAGTACAGCAAAGGCCTGATGACCACGTGCGCAGCTCCCGTTTACGACCAGGACCGCTTTTTGGGAACTGTGGCCATCGACCTGACCGTAGATTTCCTCAAAAGCGTTGTCGGGAAATTTCACCCCCAGAGCGGCGAGATGTTCCTGGTCAACGAGCGCCTGCAGATTCTCGCGCACCCATCCCTGATCACCTCGGCGGACAGGCACACCAAGTCAATGGAAGCGGCCCTGCCGGTGGCGTTGCGGCAACATGTGCCGGGGATTATGAAGATCAATGAGGGTGAGCTCGTTGCCATTGAAGGGTACGAACTGGTTCGCCGACAAATCGGCAATGCACCATGGCAGGCGATCTATATGAGACCTGCCCGAGCCGTGCTGGTGGAATTCGTCAGTCATGTTGGAGTCGGCCCTTTGCTGTTGATAGCAGGTTTGCTGCTGATGGTCGTCACGGTGTTACGGGTCACTCACCGCAAATTCGTTGTTCCGTCCGGACTGCTGGTCGATTTCATCATGAGGCGAAGCCATCAAGAGTCTACAGTGGGCGCGGAGGCGGTGCCGTCCTTCTGGAAACCCTGGTTTGAAACCATTGATGGGGCTTTCCGGGAGAATGAAGAATTGACCGAAAAGATCCGCAAACAGAATGAGGAACTGGAGCGGAGAGTGGCAGAGCGTACCGCCAGCCTCGAGGAATCCAATCGAGCTCTGCACGTTCAGTTTGAAGAACGGCGGCTGGCTGAGAGGGAAAAAGAGAGATTGCGGTTTCAGCTGCAGCAGACCCAGACCGCGGAAAGCCTGGGGCGCATGGCGGGAGCCATTGCCCATCATTTCAACAACAAGCTGGGGGTGATCATGGGCAACCTGGAGCTGGCACTGCTCGGGCTGCCGAAGGAATCCAAGATTCGCGGCTATCTCGACTCCGCCATGGTTGCCTCCAGTCAGTCCGTTGAAATGAGCCACCTCATGCTCACCTACCTGGGTCAAACGGTTGAGGAGAAGAACCCCCTTGACCTTACCCGAACCGTTCGCGAGGCGCTCGTCGCCCTGGGTGCTCTGCTGCCCGAACAGATCAGCCTCAGAACTGCTGATCTTCCTGCCCAGGGTCCCACCATCCTGGCGGATAGCGGGCAGATAACGCTGATACTCAACAACCTGGTCACCAATGCTGTGGAATCCATCGGCGGCCAGGCCGGAGAGATTGTCTTGGAAACAGGCGTGAAGCCGGCGTCGGTATTCGAGAATTTAAGGTATAGCCCTCCGGACTGGGAGCCCGTGGCCGATCGTTATGCCTGCCTGTCGGTTTCCGACACGGGCTGCGGCATTGATGCCGACGCTCATGAGCGGATCTTTGACCCATTTTGCACGACGAAGTTCATGGGCCGCGGCTTGGGCCTGGCAGTGGTCTATGGGATTATGAAGGCTCATGAAGGTGCCATCATCGTCGAAAGTCAGGCAGGGCAGGGTGCCACTTTCCATCTGTTCTTCCCCCTGCTCCCCGATGATGGGAGTCCAACCCTTGCAGCGGAACAGGGTGACAGTGAAGACCCATGAAAAGAACCTATGGTAACGCGCAACTCGCAACACGCAACTCGGAACTCTTTAGAACAGCTCGCTCCTGATATGCCGTGACGGAGGCGGGCAAACCTTGTTGCAGGTTCTCGCAAATGGGTTGCGATGAGCGAACGGTCGGGGTTATGATCCGGAGCGTTGGCAGCAGGGTGGAGGTGTCTTGCAGCCTGTAGTACGAAGTCAGAAAGAGCATACGATGGATCGGGTGGAACTGGCGGTATCCTTGTTCAAACAGGGCTTTTCCTGTTCCCAGGCAGTCTTGGCGGCCTATGGCGAATGTTTCGGTCTTGATCGTGACCTGGCTCTGCGGGTTGCCGCCGGCTTTGGCGGGGGAATGGGGCGGATGGCGCAGACCTGTGGCGCGGTTACGGGAGCGTTCATGCTCATCGGGATGAGGTATGGGAATGTGGACGCCAGAGCGCGGCAGGAAAAGGAAAGGACCTACGAATTGGTGAGGGAATTTGCCGACAGGTTCCATAATCGGCACGGTTCCCTGATTTGTCGGGAGCTGCTCGGGTATGATATGAGCACCCCCGATGGCTTTCAGGCTGCCGGGAAGAGGAAGTCCTCCACTCCCGTTTGTGAGCAGCTGGTCCGGGATGCCGCCACCCTCATCGAGCAAATGGTGTGATGCAAGGGTATGCCGAAGATGCCGAACGATTACTTGCTGCCTAGAGGAGATGCGCCATGAAGCCCATCAGGATAGCCCTTTGCTTCATCTTGTTGGGATTGCTGGCAGTGCCCGCCAGCGGTTTCGCCCTGACCGTCGGTAACCCGTCCAAGAACGGCAGCCTGCTCGTGTTTCCGCTGGTTGACGTCTCCGGCGGTAACGACACGGTCATCGCCATCACCAACACCTTCTATGCCACAGTCAATCTGGCCTGCTACTACCACAGTCATTCCGGTGATGTGGCTGGAGGGATCTTTGCCATTGACGCCACCAAAACGGCCTGGTTCAGCCTGAAGACGGGTGTCGGCTCGATGCAGTCACCCTTGTATATTACCGGCATGGGGGATATGAAATGCTGGGCGGTGAATGTGGCCGGCAGCCAGCAGATTTCGTGGAATTACCTGCAGGGGTTTGCCGAAGTCACCAACAGTGCCGGCACCTGGGGCTATACCTCCTGGAACTTTGCTGCGAATAAGGCGCGTGGTGAACCGGTGGGTGAGCCCGGCGTGATCAAGCTCTCCGGGTTGCCGGACGAGTACGACGCCATGCCTAAGATGCTTCAGTTCACGGTACCCGGCACGGTGAGTCAGGCCACCCTGACGCTCGTCCTTGGCAAAGAGGATGTGACGCAGGATCGCGAGAAGATCTACTCCAAGGCGAAATTCCGCTATTCCGCATGGGGTTCTACCGGAACCAAGTGCATTGACCACCAGGCACAAACGGGGATCAGCTCGGCAATGCTCGGGAGCTTCAGAGTTCAGGGGATTGCCAGCACGGTGTGTGACACCGAGTTCAAGATACCCAAAAAGACCACCCAGAACTCACCCCTGCTGGGCGTTCTTCAGGGTCGGAGCAAGATATCGGGCGCCAGCTACGGCATCATGCCGAGCGGGAGTGGGGCGGACGGGTCTGGATATATCCTGTGGGAGCCGGACTTTGAGGTGCCCGAGAAAGACAAGCGTTAGAGAGCGGCATCACTTGTCCGCGTGCCTTACCGGGTATAGAGCCAGGTCCCTGCCGACGGAGGCAGGGGCGTAGGTTTTTCTTGCCTCATCCTGGAGCAGGGGGAGTTCATCTTCGCCGTAGCGGGGGCTGATGTGGACCAGCACGAGTTGCCTTGCTCCCGCCCGCCTCGCCAGCCTCGCCGCCTCCGCCGCTGTCAGGTGGCCCTTGGCATCGGCATGCGCGGTGTCTCTCGCCAGGAACATCCCTTCCATGAACGCCAGATCCACGTCGCGACAAAGGGTGTAGACGGTTCTGGTCGGTCGGGTGTCGACCACATAGGCCACACGTCGGCCCCGTCGTTCCGGACCAAGCACCTGGTCGGGGCTGATGGTCCTGCCATCGGCGAGGGCGATCACCTGTCGCTGCTGCAGTTTTCCCCACAAAGGACCTCTGGGGATCCCCAACCGCAACGCGCTTTCGGAGTTGAACTTCCCGGGACGTTCGGTTTCTTCCAGGCGATATCCCAGGCAAAACCGGGTGTGTTTGAGTGGGTGCCAGAGGATGCGCACCCGGTCGTCCTGGTAGGCGAGGCTGTCGGCTGTATCGGACCATTCCACGAGTTCGAGCGGGTAGTTGAGAAAGAACTCGAGCGTCTCCCTGATTGCGCCGAGAAAGGCAGCAAGTCCCGGCGGTCCGAGAATGGTGAGCGGTTCCGGTGCGTCCATCTGGGCTCGGAGCATGAGGAGGCCGGGCAGCCCCAGGCAATGGTCGGCGTGGAGGTGGCTTATGGCAAGCAGATTGAAGCCGCGAAGGCCGAGTTGCGCCTTTTTCCAGCCCAGTTGGGTTCCTTCACCCGCATCGAAGAGGTAGATCCGGCCATCGAGCCTTACCGCCAGCGAAGTCAGCAGACGGTGGGGCAGGGGCATCATACCGCCCGTTCCCAGCAAGATGCAGTCCACCGGGATGATCCTAGTGCCTGATTGTGTTTAGCATTGATATCATGTCGACCCCACCCCTCGTCATGCCGATATGCTTTGCCCGAAATCCAGTCTCAGCGTGCGTCCTGGACCCCGACCGGAAACCCGCCGGGGTGACGGTTGGTTGACTTGTCAAAGGCTTCTGCAATCGAGCCCTAGAATCGCAGCTGGTGGGCGGTCTGCTGGTACGAAAGGCCCAGATGCTCGTAAGCCAGGCGGGTGGCCAGTCGTCCCCGGGGGGTTTTGTGGAGGAATCCCACCTGGATGAGGTACGGTTCGTAAACATCTTCGAGCGTGTCCCTTTCCTCGGAAACCGCCGCTGCCAGGGTTTCGATACCAACCGGGCCGCCGTCGTATTTCTCGATGATGGTGCGGAGGATCATGCGGTCCATGCGGTCGAACCCCTTTTCATCGACTTCGAGCATGCCCAGGGCATGATCGGCCACCTCCCGGGTGATCCGTCCGTCGGCCCGGACTTCGGCATAATCACGCACCCGCCGGAGCAGTCGGTTGGAAATACGGGGGGTTCCCCGTGATCGTCGGGCGATTTCCAGGGCGCCCGCATCCTCGATGACGATGCCAAGGATGCGCGCCGAGCGGGTGACAATGACCTGTAGCTCGGAAGTCTCGTAGAATTCCAGCCGCAGACTCACCCCGAACCGGTCGCGCAGGGGCGGGGAGAGAAGCCCGGCCCGAGTCGTTGCCCCGATCAGGGTGAAGGGCGGCAGGTCGAGCTTGATGGTGCGGGCGGACGGTCCCTGGCCGATGATGATGTCCAGCTTGAAATCCTCCATCGCCGGGTAGAGAATTTCTTCCACTACATGGTTCAACCGGTGAATCTCGTCAATAAAGAGCACATCGCGCGGTTCCAGGTTGGTGAGGATGGCTGCCAGGTCTCCCTGCCGTTCAATCACCGGACCGGACGTGCTGCGCATGTTCACCCCCAGTTCGTTGCTGATGACGGTCGCCAGAGACGTCTTGCCAAGGCCGGAATGGC
>Ga0255347_1003105_pt1 | contig 22078 bp, 27 predicted proteins | sample wastewater_treat_2_FD_192479 | JGI IMG/M metagenome (GOLD analysis project Ga0255347, IMG submission 192479) | Wastewater microbial communities from Lulu Island WWTP, Vancouver, Canada - plant24 | ecosystem: Engineered > WWTP > Wastewater > Unclassified | place: Canada: Vancouver, British...
CAGAGCCACTGCGCTGGAAGGCATCGGCTGGCAGGTCGCAACCATGCCGGCAAACCAGTGGAAGGAGATCAACGCATGAGCAGAACGTGGAAAGACAGAAAAGGATATAAAACACGCAGGAAACGCCACGGATATCCTGTGCCGGAAATTTGCAATTACACCCGCGGAGGCTATGACGATTACGACCACAGTGACGAGGAACTGTATGTAGACGACCAGTGCTGTGAGAACTGCCGTTTCTATGGAAACTGCTGTCATACGCCGTTCCCGTCCGGCTGGTGCGAATACTGGAAGGACGGCAGACATTGAGAGAATATGTTGTTGAGAATGAGTTTGTCAAGGCAGTCAAGGCTGCAGGCGGTGTAGCGTATAAGCTGACATCGCAGACAGCCAACGGACTGCCGGACAGACTCGTTCTGTTCTTTCCTGCAAAGACAGTGTTTGTCGAGCTGAAAGCGCCGGGGAAAATGATGCGCCCGCTTCAGAGAAAAAGACGGTATCAGCTTATGAAGCTGGGCTTTCCGGTTCTCTGCATTGACAAGCTGTATCAGATCAAACCCTGCATTGATGCAATATTGGCATGGACACCAGGTGAACCGTTTCCGGAGGGTATCGGTGCTAAGATTCCCGATCTGGAGATCACAACGCTTCCGTCTGAGATGGATGATCTCAGAGAGACACTGGAACCGATAGACCCCGATGATCTTGCAGGATTCTATGAATTGGAGGAGGATGATACCGGATGAAATACACACCGCACGACTACCAGAAATACTGCATCGAATATATCCGGGAACATCCTGTTTCAGCATTATTTCTGGACATGGGACTCGGCAAGACGATCATCACGCTGACAGCACTCAACGCCCTGATGTTTGACGAGCTGAAAGTGAACAAGGTGCTTGTGATCGCACCTCTCAGAGTTGCCCGTGACACCTGGCCTGCCGAGGTAAAGAAGTGGGATCACTTGCAGAATCTTGAAATATCTGTCATTGTCGGCAGCGTCAAGGAGCGCACCGCAGCGGTCAATCATAATGCTTTTATTTACATCGTGAATCGTGAGAATGCGAAATGGCTTGTAGAGTATTATGAGAAGAACGGTCTCCGCTGGGATTTTGATATGATCGTCATTGATGAGTTATCCAGCTTCAAAAACTACCAGTCGCAGCGTTTCAAATGGCTGCGGAAGGTGCGACCGTTCGTCAAACGATGGGTAGGGCTGACGGGTACACCGACATCCAACGGTCTGATGGATTTATGGGCGGAGATCGGTATCCTTGACGGCGGCGAAAGGCTCGGACGATTCATCGGGCGCTTTCGTGAAAGCTACTTCAAGCCGAGCAGCATGAATCCAAGCACAGGTGTCGTCTTCAGCTACACCCCACGTCCCGGCGCAGAGGAACAGATTTATAACAAGATATCCGACATCACGATTTCCATGAAGGCGCTTGACTATCTGGAAATGCCGGAGTGTGTGTATGTCAACCATGAGGTAGAGATGAATGCTGACGAGCGAAAGCTGTACGATCAGCTAAAGCACGATCTCATCATCCCATTGGAAGATGGCGACATTGATGCGGCAAATGCTGCATCGCTTTCCAACAAACTGCTCCAAATGGCGAATGGCGCTGTCTATGACGAAAACAAGGAAGCTCGTGTCATTCATCAACGAAAGCTCGAAATGCTCGAAGATCTGATCGAATCGGCAAACGGACAACCTGTGCTGATCGGTTACTGGTTTAAGCATGACCGTACCCGAATTATAGAGCATCTGACCGCCTGCGGATATGCTCCGAGGGATATTAAGGACAGCGCCGACATCACAGATTGGAATAGCGGCAGTATCCCTGTCGCTCTCATACACCCGGCATCCGCTGGTCACGGTTTGAACATTCAATCCGGCGGTCACATTATGATCTGGTTCGGGCTGACATGGAGTCTGGAGCTTTATCAGCAGACCAACGCCCGACTCTGGCGACAGGGACAGCAGAACACTGTCACGATCCACCACATAGTAACCAAAGATACTGTGGACGAGGATGTGCTTGCTGCTCTCGCTAACAAGGATGTGACGCAGGAAAAGCTGATTGCGGCGGTCAAGGCAAGATTATAGGATCATACTCTCTGTATGATCCGAATGGAAAAGACGACAAAGCGGCGACAATTCGGTTACGCCGCACACCACGGAGGTGAATTTCTATGGCGCGAAAAAACAACCGCATGAAAACAGAATACCACAGAGGACTTGGCTTTGATCCGAGGAAGTATATCACTGCGCCGGCAAAGCATATGCAGCATCACACTGCTGAACACAAACCGCAGCGCGGCGACATCTGGTTTGCGGATCTCGGCAGTCATCCGGATTCCAGCGTGCAGAGCGGCATTCGTCCTGTGATCATTCTCTCGAATGATATGGGCAATGCACACGCCGACACGGTCAATATCATTCCCATGACACGGCACCTGAAAAAGCCGGAGCTGCCGTGCCATACGCATCTGTTCCCCGACAGTATTTCCGATATTCATCAGCATCTGGATCCGTCCATGATCCTTGGGGAGCAGCTCACGACTGTCAGCAAGCATGCGCTCCGAAGCTATGCCGGGCATATCTCGGATGCCGATGCGATGAATCGTATTGAAACCGCTGTCATTGCACAGCTTTTCCTTGAAAGGAGACATTCCGAATGCCTGTAAATTTCGTAAATATCCCGGACGCACTGAAGCAGTCGGCATCCTTCTGTGTCTGGAAGCTGGAAAAACGCAGCGGCAGACCGACCAAGGTGCCTTATGACCCGAGAACAAGACAGATGGCAAAAACCAATGAGCCGTCCACCTTCACCGACTTCAAGACCGCTATGAAAGCGTATGCAATCGGCGGATGGGACGGCATCGGCTACAGAGTTTCTGAGGGCATCGGTGCTATTGATATCGATCACTGTATCCGTGAGGACGGGTCACTCAACGATGTCGCTGCCTCTATCCTCGGTATCTTCAGCTCTGCGTACTTTGAACGCTCTCCCTCCGGTACCGGACTGCGCGGCTTCTTCAAACTCAGCCCTGATTTCGCCTACGATAAGACCGTGTATTACATCAACAACCGCAAGCACGGTCTGGAGGTCTATCTGCCCGGAACGACCAACCGCTTTGTGACGGTCACAGGTGATATGTTCCGCCCCGGCACTGTTGAGCGTGACGATGATGCACTCCGCGATCTGCTCGACACATTCATGAAGCGCAGCACCCGCGTATCTGCGAAAACCATCGAGGCATCATCGTATCTGGATGATGACGGTGTCATTGCTCATGCGCTTGCATCCGAATCCGGCGACAAGTTCAAGGCGCTTTACGAGGGCAACTGGGAGGAAGGCTACGATTCGCAGTCCGATGCGGATATGGCTTTTGTCTCTATGCTGTGTTTCTGGTGCGGTAATGTGGAGGAGCAGATCGACCGTATTTTCCGCAGTAGTGGCTTGATGCGTGATAAGTGGGATCGTAAGACTGGCGATGCAACCTACGGCCAGATTACGATCCGAAACGCTGTTGCTACCAATTCCGCGATCTACACGCCGATTCAGGATTCCTCTGCAGAGGATGATTTTGAAGCACTGGACGATGAAGGCACGGAAGAACACGCAAGTTTCCGTCCTGATATGTCACGCATTACGCTGACACTGGATGAAATGCAGCCGCATACGAACCCGCGCTACCAGCGTGACGAGATCGGCATCGGCAATGCATTCGCCGATTATTTCAAGCCGATAGCTCGCTTTAACGGTGACCGCAATGTCTGGTATGTCTATGACGGCAAGGTCTGGCAGCCGGACGAAAATGCTCTTGCTGTCGCTGAGCTTGCAAAGCACCTCGCAGACCTGTTGTATACGTTTGCGCTGCAGATCAGGGACGAGGACACCCGAAACAGGTATATCAAGCGAGTTCAGAAGCTCCAGATGCGAAAGAACCGCAAGACGATGGTGGAGGACGCAAAGTCAGTGTACCCGATCAGGATGTCCGCTTTTGATGCGAATGTCTATCTGCTGAACCTTGAGAACGGCACATTGGATCTGCGGACACTCGAATTCCATGAGCATGATCCGAAGGACCTCATTACAAAGATCAGTCACATCAACTATGATCCGGCAGCGACCTGTCCGAGATGGATCCAGTTCGTGGATGAGGTCATGGTCGGCAGGAAGAATGTCGCACGGTATCTTCAGAAAGCCATCGGATACTCGCTCTCCGGCGACACCTCTCTGGAATGTCTGTTTATCATGTTCGGACCTACGACCAGAAACGGCAAGACCACGACCATTGAAACGATCCTGCGTGTTATGGGAGAATACGGCCGTTCTGCCAAGCCGGATATGCTTGCCACAAACTATTTCCGCGGGCAGTCCAACGGTTCCTCTGATGATGTCGCACGTCTCGCCGGCGCAAGATTTGTCGGCATTTCCGAGATGGAGCAGAAGCTGACGATCAATGCTTCTCTGACAAAACAGCTCACAGGTAATGGTTCTATTACAGCTCGTTTCCTGTATGAGGGCTATTTTGAGTTTCATATGCAGGCGAAGATCTTCATCGACACCAACCATCTGCCCAATGTCACTGACCGCACGCTGTTTGAATCCGGCAGACTGAAGATCATCCCGTTTACCCGACATTTCGAGGACCACGAACAGGATAAAACGCTGAAGACTACACTGATGCAGCCGGAAAACCTCTCCGGCATCCTGAACTGGTGTATCGAGGGTTATCGCCTGTACAAGGCAGAGGGGCTTGACGAGCCGGAGGAAGTGAAGGCTGCTACCGAGGAGTATCGTGTGGAGTCCGACCGCATCGCGCAGTTTATGCGTCAGTGCCTGAAAAAGGAAAAGGGCTCGGAGATCAAGGCCTCGGCGGTATACAGTCACTACAAGACATGGTGCAGCGACAACGGATGCAAGTATGAGAGTTCTCAGAATTTCTATAAGCGGCTCTCTCTGGAATATCTCATTGTCAAGCGCAGACCGTGGAAGCAGACGACGACCGGCAATATGAATCCGCTGTCACTTGTGAACGATGTCGCCTGGGTAAGCGGAGAAGAACCGGGAATGGATCTCGTACCTTTGGACGATGAGGAGTGATGACCTATGGACGGCGCATAAGCTGAAAAGTGCCTATCTTCTGTAGTTTTCTATTGTTTCTAGTATATATATCTTTCTATATTCTATTTTATGTAGCAAATGTAGCAAGTGAATATATAAATATTACTATAAAGAAGAATATAGGAAAAGTTATGGAACGGAATGCTACAAGTGCTACAGAGATAGGAAAAATGAAGTAATATCGAGAAAAAACTGTGGACATCTGTTGCAAATGCCCGCTTTGTGACTGCTACAAGCGCGGCAGGGGCAACAGGTGTCAGGATATGGAGGTAAACATTATGCAGAGAACAGCGATTCTGCGTGGTACCGTCAACAAGCAGTACGGTAAGACGATCGCAGAAGCGATCAACGAAAAGCTGGACAAGAATCCGGAATTCGAGCTAGTACAGACTACGGTGCTGGAAAGCTCGGATGTATTCTGCACACTCTTGTGCGTATTTGAGAAAAATGATCAGGAGGAAAAATAAAATGAGAATCATCACTTCAGAACAGGTTTCCGCAGGACATCCCGACAAGATCTGTGACCAGATCGCAGATGCCATCGTGACCGCCTGCTTGCAGCATGACCGCAGCAGCCGTGTTGCGATAGAGTGTCTTTTCAAGAACCGCTGTCTTGTCATTGCCGGTGAGCTGACCAGTACCCATGAGCCGGACTACAAGGCTCTGGTGCAGCAGGTATTCGACCACATCAACAACGGAGGCGCTGAGAACAGCGATGCGGGACTTGACTACAAGCTGGACTTCACTGCTGACGATCTGGATATTGCGATTCTGGTCGATCATCAGAGCAGTGACATTGCCCTCGGTGTGAATGTTGGTGGTGCCGGAGATCAGGGTATGATGTATGGCTATGCGACCAACGAAACGCCGGAACTGCTCCCGATCCCATATGTGATCGCAACCAGATTTCTTGAACTGCTGAAAGCGTATCCCTGCCGTATGCTGAAAGCGGATGCCAAGGCGCAGGTCAGCTTCGACTATGACAGCGGCAGGATAACGACCTTCCTCTGTTCGGTACAGCATATCCGCGATGTGGATGTTGAGGATTTCAGACCGATCATCGAAAAGCTGATGGTAAGAACAGCAACCGAATACGGGCTGAATACTGACTTCGTGAAATTGGTCAATCCAACAGGCAGATTCGTTCTCGGCAGTTCCTTTGCAGACTGTGGCGTGACCGGACGTAAGCTCGCCTGCGATACCTATGGCGGCATCGGACACATTGGCGGCGGTGCAATGTCCGGTAAAGATCCGTCAAAGGTTGACCGTAGCGGTGCGTATGCCGCCCGCAAGATTGCAAGGGATATCGTCAGTGCCGGCTACGCGGACAAGGCAGAGGTACAGATCGCATATGCAATCGGTGTAGTTGAACCAGTCAGCATTTATGTGGAGACCTTCGGCACAGAGCATCAGGATACAGAATTCATCAGCCAGTACGTCCGTGAGAACTACGACCTTACACCGAGAGGAATTATTGACAGTCTCGGACTGCTCGATGTGGATTACAACAAGGTTTCCGCCTACGGACACTTCGGAAAACAGGGGCTCCCGTGGGAGAAATAAAAAATCCAAAAATATTTTTGAAAGCATACTACCAAAATCGCCTCTCCCACGACAGTATATGAGGGGCGTTGTTCAGACCGACCACAAACCCACTTTCACCTTGCGGGACTGACCGCCCCTTACCAAATACCAACACAGGAAGGAGACAGAGACAATGCCAAGCAGACCGAACACACCGTGCCGCCACCCCGGCTGTGTGGCGCTCGTTCCCTACGGTACGAAGTACTGCGACAAGCACCGAGCCCTCCACCCGGAGGAGACACGCTCGGCAGGCAGCCGAGGCTACGGCACTGCATGGAACAAAGCACGCAAGCGTTACCTTGAGACGCATCCACTGTGTGTGGAGTGCATGAAGCAAGGGCACTACGTCAAGGCGACCGATGTCGATCACATCAAGCCGCACCGAGGAGACAGTGTTCTCTTCTGGGATCAGAGCAACTGGCAGAGCCTCTGCCATCGTCATCACAGCATCAAGACCCGAAACGAGGATCACACCCCTGAGTACAAGTATTGACTGCGGCTCAGGGGCTTACTTATGGGGCGGGGCCTGGGGGCTGGGGCTGCCCCGGGGGGCGGGTTGGAATCTCTGCGGGATACCGAACAGAAGACCGTCGGCCCCTCTCGTGTGAAAAAACGCGAATTTGCAGGGCCCCGGTCAGTCGGGACCCTGACAGAAATTGAAATATGGAACGCACGCTGAAACGAAAGCGCTGATTTATCGTGCTTTTCCAAATGCTGCCGCCAGTTTTGTCGGCAGCGGTGTACATACGGCGTTTCGTCACAAACCGCATCGTAAAACGGCGATTTTTCACGCAAAAAGATGTGAAAACAGCTTTGTTTTAGCATTTTACCGCATTTTGAGATCGCGGTCTTGGCGAAGCCCGTGTGGATACCGAAAACCGCATAACTACGGAGGATTTGAGGTGTAAGCAGATGACAGATGCACAGAAAGAGCAGGTGCGGGCAATGCGGATGCAGGGCATCGGATACCGGCTGATCGCAAAGTCACTGGGCTTGAAGATCAATCAGGTGCAGCTATTCTGCAAGGCACATGGGCTTGCAGGAAACGGTGAAATCGCACGGCTCAACTATCCGATCTGGTGTCAGCAGAACAGCCGCTGTCCGGTGTGCGGTGCAAAAGTCACGCAGCCGGAAACCGGTAGACGAAAGCGGTTCTGCTCCGGACGCTGCCGAACAAGATATTACCGTATGAAAAAAGATTTGGAGGAATGAAAATGCTTGTAACCGTTTTGTGCCTTACTTACATGATGGTCATCATCCTGATCCATGCGATATGGATAAGTTCCATCATCAAGCATGATGGCAAATGCCACTACCACGACTGCAATCGCTGTCCGTATGACGGGTGGTGTCCAATGCAGGAGGAGAAACAGCATGACGCTGACAGAGAACTTCATTCGTAATGCAATACAGCTTGACAGCGGTGCGGAGGTCATGTACGGCAGCGATCAGGTGTATGACACTTATCCTTGCCGCTTTCCAACTGTGGAATTCATGCTCTCGGCAACAGATGCTCTTGTGGAGGTCGCCGACAGAATCCGAATGGAGAAGGGATTCCTCCCGATGCATCCGAGGGATGGAAGATCGGATGATGTTGACAATGACGGCTGGTATGACTTTTATGTGGGAATATCAAAACTTCCCGGCGGCCATCAGGAATGCAAACTTGACAGCAGCATTAGTTTCGTGGTCGTCAATTCAGATTCCGATGACAACGAGGATATGTACAGCATTGACCTGACTGAAACAGAGCAGGCGTATGTGTATGAAATACTGAACCGGCAATGCCGGAGATATCACGGGAAGGACTGTGCCACGCTTCTGGCAGAGTCTGAAAAGGAGATGACGGAGTGAGGATAATCAAGCGCAACGGTGCTGAGGTACCGTATGACTGCGAAAAGATACGTGCCGCAATATCAGCGGCGAACGATGAAGTGTCTGAGAAGATATCAGATACAGTGATAGGCTTCATCGTGAGTAAGGTCGAGCAGCGGTGTGATGCCCTTGCAAGACCTGTCCATGTCGAGGAAATTCAGGACATGGTCATCGATGAACTGAATCACGCCGAAGCGTACAAACTTGCACGCCATTACAGTGAATACCGCCTGCGCCATGAGCAGCAGCGCAGGATGAACACGACCGACGGCAAGATCCTGAGTCTGCTTGAACGCAACAACGAGGAAGCCAAACAGGAGAACGCCAACAAGAACCCGATCATCAACAGTACGCTCCGTGACTATATGGCGGGTGAGGTCAGCAGAGACATCTGCCGCCGCTTCCTGTTTCCGGAGGATGTGATCGCCGCCCATGATGACGGCATCATTCATGTGCATGACCTCGACTACATCGCAGAGCCGATGCACAATTGCTGTCTGGTGAATCTGGCTGATATGCTCCAGAACGGAACTGTCGTATCCGGCACTATGATCGAGAAACCGCACAGCTTTTCGACTGCCTGCAACATCGCAACGCAGATCATTGCACAGGTGGCATCGAACCAGTATGGCGGACAGACAGTGTCTTTGGCACATCTTGCACCTTTCGTGGATGTCAGCCGGCAGAAGATCAAAGCAGAGGTGTTCGAGGATGTGAACTGTGACTGCGGTGCAAAGCTGTCTGAGGAAGAGCTGAATCACATCGTAGAAAAGCGGGTGCGCCGTGAGGTCAAGCGAGGCGTGCAGACGATCCAGTACCAGATCAATACGCTCCTGACAACAAACGGTCAGACACCGTTCGTCACGGTTTTCATGTATCTGGACGAGGTGCCGGAAGGACAGACCAGAGACGACCTTGCACTCATCATCGAGGAAACACTGTTACAGCGTATTGAGGGTGTAAAGAACGAGAAGGGTGTTTGGATCACTCCGGCATTCCCGAAGCTGATCTATGTTTGCGATGAGGACAATATCACCGAGGACAGCCGCTACTGGTATCTGACACAGCTTGCGGCGAAATGTACCGCAAAGCGTATGGTTCCCGATTATATCTCCGCAAAAGTGATGCGAAAGCTCAAGGGTGATGTGTATGCCTGCATGGGCTGCCGATCTTTCCTGACACCTTCTGCCGACCACAAATACTACGGTCGTTTCAATCAGGGTGTTGTCACCATAAACCTTGTGGATGTCGCTTGCAGTGCAGGCGGCGATGCGGACAAATTCTGGCAGCTACTCAATGAGCGCTGCGAACTTTGCCGCAAGGCTCTGATGTGCAGACACGACAGGCTGACAGGAACGCCGTCCGATGTTGCGCCTATCCTCTGGCAGTACGGCGCACTGGCGAGGCTAAAGAACGGTGAGGTCATAGATAATCTGCTGTATAACAACTACAGCACGATCTCCCTCGGCTACGCCGGCATTGCAGAAATGACCTACCGCATGACAGGCTGTTCGCATACAGAACCGGCGGGAAAAGCCTTCGCCATTTCGGTGATGCGATTCCTAAATGACAAGTGCAGCAAGTGGCGCTCCGAAACAAACATCAGCTTTTCGCTGTACGGTACACCGATGGAATCCGTGACCTACAAATTCGCTCAGTGCTTGCAGCGCAGACACGGTATCATTCCTCATGTGACCGATAAGAGCTATATCACAAACAGCTATCATGTTCATGTCACCGAGCTAATCGATGCGTTTTCAAAGCTGACCTTTGAAGCGGAGTTTCAGGAGTTGTCTCCCGGCGGTGCGATCAGCTATGTCGAGGTGCCAAATCTTCAGAACAACATCCCTGCGGTACTGGCACTGATGCGGCATATTTACGAAACGATCCTGTATGCCGAACTGAATACGAAGTCCGACTATTGTCAGGCTTGCGGATATGACGGCGAGATCGGGATCGTGGAAGAAGACGGCAAGCTGATCTGGGAATGCCCGAACTGCGGCAACCGTGATCAGCGGACGCTGAATGTCTGCCGCCGCACCTGCGGATACCTCGGAACGCAGTTCTGGAATCAGGGGCGTACTGCCGAGATCAAGGATCGGGTGATGCACCTGTGAAATACTGCGGTCTGAATAAAAACGACATTGCCAACGGCGAAGGTGTCCGTGTGTCGCTTTTCGTCAGCGGATGCCGGAATCACTGCAAAGGCTGTCATAATCCTGAAGCATGGGATTTCAATTACGGTAAGCCGTTCACCAAAGAAACAGAAGATGAGATCATCGAAGCCCTGCATCATTCATGGATACAGGGTTTTTCTGTTCTCGGCGGTGAGCCCTGCGAGAAAGAAAATGAGCGTGTGCTGATTCCCTTTCTGAAGCGGGTAAAACAGGAGTCTCCGAATTCGGACATCTGGCTGTTCTCCGGATACACCTACGAGATGCTTCGGGGTGAGGAAATCCTCCGCTATGTCGATGTGCTTGTGGACGGTCCGTTCCTGCTGGAACAGAAGGACATCTCGCTTGCCTTCCGGGGCAGTCGGAATCAGCGCATCCTCCGTCTGCGAGACGGTGAGGTGGTCGGGGCCCCCGCCCTCAGTCGAGGGGGCGGAGCTTCCGGGCGAACACCTTCTCGATGAACTGCCGCTGGCGTTCGTTCTCCAGCTCGTAGACCACCCGATGGTGATTCCGGTCGATCTTTTCGAGCAGGATCACATGATCCGGCATGGCGGTCTTGAGCTGTGCGCCCTTCTGGTAGTTGTTGATGGTAACCTCGTACTTCATAGCTGTGTCCTCCGTGTTCTGTATTCGGTGGGGGTTCCCCTCGTTCCGTTGTACCCATATTACCACGTTATCGGGGTAATAGCAAGCGGCTAAATGTACAGAACATCGGGCGCAGATCATGCACATTTGTTGTGCATATCACGACTGGGAAAGGAGCCGTATGAGTAGAAAATCCAAGAAAAACAAACCTCGCATCGTGCTGAAAAATGCGGTGCGGTGTGATAAGTGCGGATGTGCATTTGTGCCGGAAACGCTGACACAGCGCGAGGGCGAGATCGAATACAGCTTCTTCCGCTGCGACTACTGCGGCAAGGCTTATCTCGTATCCGTGACGGATGCAGACCTCCGCAAGGATATCCGCAGATACAGAACGCTTGCAGAGAAGCACAAGATCAAGCCTCTCAGCGAACAGACTCTCCGTGAGATGGCTGCGCTGAAGGAACAGAACTTAAAACGAGCCGCCAAGCTGCGGCAGATATATATTCTGGAGGGATGAGATGAAAACAGCAGAACTTCGTATGATCCCTGTCTCGGAACTGAAGCCTGCGGAATATAACCCCCGTAAAAAGCTGAAGCCCGGCGATAAGGAATACGAGAAAATTAAAAACAGCATCGAGGAATTCGGCTTTGCCGATCCGCTGGTAGTTAATGCCGATATGACAATCATCGGCGGACATCAGAGACTGACAGTAGCAACGGCGCTCGGATACACCGAGGTACCCTGTGCCGTGGTGGACATCGACAAGGTTCGTGAAAAGACGCTGAACATTGCGCTCAATAAGATCACAGGCGCATGGGACGAGAGCCTTCTGGCAGAACTGCTCGAAGACATCCAGAACAGTGACTTTGACCTCGGAAAGACCGGCTTTGATCCGCCGGAGATCGAGCAGCTTTTCAATCAGGTACACGACAAGCAGGTCAAAGAGGACAGCTTCGATGTGGAGGAAGAGCTGCAAAAGCCGACCTTCTCACAGCCGGGAGACATCTGGATTCTCGGCAGGCACAAAGTAATCTGTGGCGACAGTACAGTCGCAGAGACATACACAAAGCTGATGGACGGTCAGAAGGCAAACCTCGTCCTGACCGATCCCCCTTATAATGTGGATGTCGAGGAGACCGCCGGCAAGATCATGAACGATAACATGAGCGACAGCGATTTCTATAACTTCCTGCTTGCCGCCTATAAGTGTATGTATGACAGCCTTGCTGATGACGGCAGCATCTATGTATGGCACGCTGATACCGAGGGACTGAACTTCCGCAGGGCATTCAAAGAGGCGGGATTCCAGCTTTCCGGCTGCTGTATCTGGAAAAAGAATTCACTGGTTCTCGGCAGGAGTCCCTATCAGCGGATTCATGAGCCGTGTCTCTTCGGATGGAAGCAAAAGGGAAAGCACCAATGGTACGCAGACCGCAAGCAGACGACCGTCTGGGAGTATGACAAACCTAAGAGCAGTCCCGACCATCCGACCACAAAACCGATCCCACTGATGGCATACCCGATCAAAAACAGCACCATGACAAACGGCATCGTCCTCGATCCGTTCCTCGGCAGCGGTTCCACGCTGATTGCCTGCTGCGAGACAGACCGTGTCTGCCGTGGCATTGAGCTTGATCCGAAATTTGTGGATGTCATCGTCAAGCGGTATCTCGCATGGTGTCACGAAAAGCAGACTGCCGAGGTCGCATATGTTATCCGTGACGGTCAGAAGCTCTCCTTCGATGAAGCGGTCGCAGCGATGCCGCAGGACGGTGACGCGAATGGATGAGATGAAACCTCTGCTCCATATGGTCTCCTTCAGCGGTGGAAAAGACAGCACAGCGATGCTCCTGAAAATGCTCGAAATGGGTATGCAGGTCGATGTGGTACTGTTCTGCGATACCGGTTTGGAATTCCCGGCACTGTATGACCATGTACACAAAGTTGAGCAGGATACCGGCATGAAGGTTACGACTGTCAAGAGCGAATATACCTTTGAATATCTCATGCTCCATAAGCCAATCAAACGGAAAAAGCCGGAACTGCGCGGCAAGACCGGATACAGTTGGGCGGGACCGCTGATGCGGTGGTGTACCAATCTTCTGAAAACGGTACCCCGCGAAAAATTCCTCAGCGAACTGCGAAAGAAGTACACGGTGATCGAGTACATCGGCATCGCCGCCGATGAAACAGAACGCATCACGCACAAATGCAACTGCCGCCCGAATGTCCGGCTGCCGCTTGTGGAGTGGGGCATGACCGAAGCAGACTGCCTGCAATACTGCAAGGAGCGCGGCTACGACTGGGGCGGTCTGTATGAGAAATTCGGACGGGTATCCTGTTGGTGCTGTCCGCTGCAGCCGCTGAACGAGCTGCGTGTCCTCTACTACGATTTTCCCGACCTCTGGAAACAACTCAGGGAGTGGGACGATGCAACATGGCGCACCTTCAAGCCCGGCTGGTCAGTCCGGAAACTGGAGGCGCGTTTTGATTTTGAGCTGGAATGGCAGTCAGACGGTAATCAGCTCGGCACAAAGGAATTCCGCAAAGCCCTGAAAAAGAGACTGGAGGGTGTCGATGGCTGATGTAAAATGCGTTTTACTGCATGATAATTTCCAAAACTTCAAAGGCTACAACATCCCGAAGGCGCAGCTCGTCATCGCAGACATTCCCTACAATATCGGCGGGGACTTTTACGCATCCCGTCCCGACTGGTATGTGGACGGTGACAATCAGAACGGTGAAAGCAGCAAAGCACACAAGGCGGCATTCCACACGGACTACACCTTCAACATTGCGGAATACTTTGCTTTCTGTAACCGACTGCTCAAAAAAGAGCCGTCCAAAGGTGAAAAGGACGCTCCGTGTATGATCGTGTTCTGTGCCTTTCAGCAGATACCGGAGGTCATCCGGCAGGCGGAGAAATACGGCTTCAAGCACTACCAGTTTTTGTGCTTTATGAAGAATTACAGTCCGCAGGTACTGAAGGCAAATATGCGTATTGTGGGTGCTACCGAATATGCTCTGGTGCTGTATCGGGGCAGGCTGCCGAAGTTCCGCAATACCGATGCGAACGGCAAGCGGCACATGATCTTCGACCATTTCAACTGGGTACGGGACGGCAAGGATATTCCGAAGATACATCCGAGCCAGAAACCGGTGAATCTGCTGAAACGGCTGATCGGGATATTTACCGATGAGGGCGATGTGGTCATCGACCCGTGCGCCGGTTCCGGCAGTACGCTGAGAGCTGCAAGAGAAATGAGGCGCAACAGCTACGGCTTTGAGGTCAGCAGGGATTTTTATACCAAAGCCTGTGAGCAGATGCTTGGAGGTGCGGAATGACAAAACATGAGTGCGCCATCGTGACAGCATACACAGGATTCGCTATGCTAAAGGGCAGCGACCTGAAATATCTGTACAATTATCTCTCCGGTTTCATCGGCAGACCGGTGTATTCACACGAAATTCCTGCGGTCGCTGAAAGCTACAAGGAACAAATACGAGAAGATTTCCTTGCCCTGTGCAGGAACGCAAAGGAGGCGGATGATGGATCATACAAAAATGACGCTCGGAAGTCTGTTTGACGGCTCGGGCGGTTTTCCGCTTGGCGGCATCCTCGCAGGGATCGAGCCGAAGTGGAGCAGTGAAATTGAACCGTTCCCGGTGCTTGTTACACACAAGCGTCTTCCGGGCGTAAAGCATTACGGCGATGTATCCAAGCTATCCGGAGCAGAGCTGCCGCCGGTGGATATCATCACATTCGGCAGTCCGTGTCAGGACCTGTCGATCGCCGGCAAGCGTGCCGGAATCCATGACGGTGATCGGTCGAACCTGTTCTTTCAGGCAATCCGTATCATCAAAGAAATGAGGGATGCAACAAATGGACGATACCCGCGATACTGCGTCTGGGAAAATGTCCCCGGCGCTTTCTCCTCCCACGGAGGAGACGATTTCAAAGCTGTCCTCGAAGCAGTTATCGGAGTTAAAGAAGAAGGGATCGAGGTGCCTTCGCCTGAAAATCACAGATGGCCAAAATCAGACGTATATCTGGGAAACGGATGGAGCGTGGCTTACCGAGTTTTCGACGCTCAATACTGGGGTGTCCCCCAGCGAAGGGCAAGAATCTACCTTGTCGCAGATTTTGCTGGCGGAAGTGCCGGAGAAGTATTATTTAAGTCCGAAGGCGTGTCTGGGTATACTCCGCAGGGCTTCCGTGCGTGGCAAGGAGCTGCCGGAGGTGCTGAAGAAAGCGCTGGAGAGACAGGCGGACGGTCTGTCGCTGGAGGTGGAACCCTCTGCGTAAACTGTCAGGGTACTTCGGGTGTCGGCATCACAGAGGAAAAGGCACTCGCGCTCGTCGCACAGGATCATGGCAATCATCCGGCGGTGCTTCATGCAGTCGGCATTGACGGCTACAACGCAGCGGTCACCGATGACACAGCAGCAACGCTCGGTGTGAACTGCGGGATGTCTACCGGAAGAAACGGTGTCCTGCAGGCGGCAGGTTTTTCCACGGAACACAGTGCAAAAGCAAGGAGCATCGGCTACGAGGAAGAGGTATCTCCCACACTTCGAGCCGGTGTCGTTCCGGCGGCACTTTCCGTGGAGAATCATCCGACTGACGGTCGGGTGAAGATCCGTGAAGATGAAACCTGTCAGACACTTTGCAGCAGAGCCGGAACAGGTGGCAACAATGTACCGCTTGTGGCAGAGCCAATCACACTGAAAATCCGCTGTGGTAAGCCAGGAGGCGGCAAAGGGGCGCAAGTCACTCGTGACAAATCATCTACACTATCTACCAACAACGACCAGACGCTCTTTCAGCCGGAGGTTAAGGCTTTCGGTGTATGCAGCAAGCATTCCAATGCGATGATGTCGGACAACCCGCACAGCGGTTTCTATGAAGCAACAACAAGCAGAACGCTTGACCAGAGCGGCGGAAATTCCATCACATCCAATCAGGGCGGCATCTGCGTGGTAGCACCTGCGCCGGAGACTTTCGATGTACGTTTCACATCGGACGGCACAAAAAATGCTCGAGGGCATTGTTATCCGACTGAGATCTCCCGCTGTCTTGATACAAGCGAAGCAAATCCGGACAGCAATCACGGCGGAGTTGCGGTGGTCGCTCTCGAACCGGGGGCGGCATCCCGTGTCGGCGGTCATGTATACAGTGATGGCAAAAGCGGTACGATCCGTGCCAATGCCGGGGATAATCAGCAGGCTGTGGTGATGCCTGAAACATTCTCCCTGCAAGGCTCGATGATCGGGCGCTCCGATGAGAACGGTCCGCAGGGTGACAGCATCAACGAGGGCGTTTGCTTTACGCTGAATACCACCGATCATCATGCGGTCGCTGCACCGGAGCCTGACCATTATTCCACGAGCAAGAATTCGCATCATACGGTCGCCGCCCATGAGCAGGCAAACACGCTGGTCGCTTCCGACTGGAAGGATCCGCCGCTTGTGAACGACCTTCCGAATGACGAGCCGGTATATATCGTTCGCCGCTTGACTCCGGTTGAGTGCGCCAGATTGCAGGGATTCCCTGACTGGTGGTGTGCCGACCTTGCGATTCCCGATCCTTCCGATGAGGAGATCGCCTTCTGGACGGAGGTCTGGGAGACATGGCGGCAGGTCACAAATCCCAAAGGCAAGCCGAAAACGGAAAAGCAGATCCGCAAATGGCTGGCTGATCCGTACACGGATTCAGCGGAGTACAAGCTGTGGGGCAACGGTGTCTCAGAGCCGGTCGTTTATTTCGTGCTCTCCGGCATCGCTTGGGCGGCGCAGAGAGATACACAAAAGTGAACGCATAACGTGCCCGTTTTGAAACGATGAAGCGAAAACTCCCGAATCTGCGTTACTTTGATTTCGCAGAGATACACTCATTCAGATTTCTTATCCCCGCCAAGCTCGATCTTTCCGTGCTTTTCCTCGTACTGTTCGATACAGTCACGAATCAGGATAAGAACCTGACTGTTGGCAGAACGACCTTCGTAGTCGGCAACAACGTGAAGTTTATCAAGCATCTCCTGTTCGATACGGATGGATACACTTTTGATAGCCATAAAACAACTTCCTTTCAGATATATTATGATTTTATTTTAGACCTGTTTTGTGGTATAATGTTTGAAATGGATATAGAGTGTATCTAAAATATATCTACAAGGAGTTGTGCGGTATGAAAATAGCAATTATTGGCTCACGGGGACTTCATGTGAATGACCTTGAACGGTATTTGCCGGAAGATGTCACAGAAATCGTCAGCGGAGGAGCAAGGGGCATTGATTCGGATGCGCGGGCATATGCACAGGCACACGGCATTCCGCTGAAGGAGTTTCTGCCGGATTATGAACGCTTCGGCAGGAGCGCCCCGCTGAAACGGAATCTGGAGATCATCGCCTACGCCGATGTGGTTCTCGCATTCTGGGACGGACAATCCCGCGGTACAAAATATGTGATCGACCATTGCCGTGAACAGCATGTTCCGGTCAGAGTTTTCGCACCAAGAAAGAAATAGTAATAAAGAAGCCATGCAGCAAATTGTGAACATTCTGATACTAAGTCAGTTGTTCTGCCGCAGGCTTCTTTTTTACACTCGTATTATGCACAATCACAGGGGCGGATATGCCCCGTACATTCTCCGTTTTACAGTCTTGCATTCCGGGGCAAAAGACGGTAATATGTGACTACGAAAACGCCGCAGCCCAAGCGCACAAGGCGCAAGGGGCGGCAGTAAAAACGGAGGTTTTATTATGGAAATCAAGTACAATATCGAAAAGAGCCAGCGCAAGGCACTGGCACAGAAAATCGCAGAGATCATCGGAGCAGAGGTCAAGTACCTCGGAGTTCCGAGCTGCGCCTACCAGATCGACTTCTTTACCCTCGGCAAGGATGCAGTCCTCAGCTTCACAGACAGCAGCGACACCGAGATCGTGGAGAAGGTTCTGGACGGACTTGCTGATGCAGGCTACATCGGCGAGACAATCACTCCGCCTGCAGGAACGGATACCGCAACGGAAGCCGAAGAGGACTATGTCGAGATCGATGTGACCATCATCTCCGACACCGAGGAGGATACGCCGGACACCGATGAAGAGGTCACCAATGACAATGAGCCGGAGACCGAAACGGACGGCTTCCCGATTGCGGTGACGGTCGCACTTCCGCTGACCGACCACACGGTGCAGAGCCTCACGAACCTCATCTGCATGATCCACGCAAGAGGCGCACTTCTCAGCAAGGCGACCGGCGGAGCATTCGCCGCCGACAAGAGCCTTGTGGATGAGATCGGCAAGCATGACTTCCGCAGCATCCACGAGCTGATCGCCTTTATCAGAGAGTGGGAGGAAACGAATCCCGAACTGAAGGGCATCCGCTTCGCCGATGACAAGCTGATCTACGACGGCTTCGGTGAAGCACCGGATTCCGACCATGTGCAGGCATTCACGAACCTTGCCGCAGCGATGAACAGCGTGGCGATCACGCAGAAGCGTGTGCAGGCAAAGGATGTCGATGACAGCAACGAGAAGTACGCAATGCGCGTCTGGCTGGTACGCATCGGCTTCGGCGGCGCAGACCACAAGACCGACCGCCGCATCCTTCTGGAGCATCTGACCGGGCATACCGCTTTCCGCAACGATGAGGAAAAGGCAAAATGGACGGAGCGCCAGAAGGCAAAGCGTGAGGCGGAAAAGGCTGCCGCACAGACCAGCGAGGAGGAAGAAAACGATGCAGTTTCCGAATGAACATGAACTGAAAGCCCTGCGGGAGCGTTATCCCGCAGGCACCCGTATCCGCCTGAACCATATGGACGATCCCTACGCACCCATTCCGCCCGGAACGACCGGTTCTGTGGATTATATCGATGATGCCGGCAATGTCCACATGAAATGGGACAACGGCAGAACGCTCTCCCTAATTCCCGGCGAGGACGACTTCACAATCATCACCAACGAGGAGGAAAAATCATGATCTACTTAGCCTATGGCTCAAACCTTCACATCGGGCAGATGCAGCGGCGCTGCCCCACAGCCGAAGTCCTCGGCACAAGCACGCTTCACGGCTACCGGCTGGTATTCAACGGTGTGGCGACTATCGAACCCGATCCCGACCGCAGCGTTCCCGTTCTGCTCTGGGACATCAAGCCTGCCGATGAGATTCCGCTTGACCGCTACGAGGACTACCCGCACCTTTACCGCAGGGAGACTGTGCAGGTCGAGCTGAACGGCAAGACGGTCGATGCGATGGTTTACATCATGAACAGCAAGGGAGTCAGACCGCCCGACAATTTCTACTACGGCATCATCCATCAGGGATACGAAATGAACGGGCTGGACATCTCCTTCCTCGAACAAGCTCGGCAGGAATCGCTTAACGACCGCTGATCGCGCCACGTTCGCCTGTGTGGGGCTTTGCGAGTATCCTCCGACAGTTACTCCGTTACGGTTTCTGCCTCACACAGCGCGACACGGCGCATTTTACGGCAAGGCGTAATATGCACAACAAACGGCGAAGAATCGTCCATTATGATCTGTACATTTACCCGCTTGATAACCTCCGCAGGGTATGGTAATATGCTACACAACGGCAAGGCAATGCCAGCCAAATACCCTGAACGGAGGAGATCACATGAGCAAGAAAAGATACTACCTCGCATACGGAAGCAACCTCAACCGCAGGCAGATGCAGATGAGATGCCCCGGTGCAAAGCCGGTCGGGACAGCACTGCTCGAAGGATACGAGCCGCTCTTCAAAGGCAGCAAGACCGGATTTTACCTGACCATCGAGCCGAGGGCGGACGGCGTGGTGCCGATCGCGGTCTGGGAGGTCACGGCGGAGCATGAGCGAATGCTTGACCGCTACGAGGGCTGCCCTGTCTGCTACTATAAAAAGGAGATCAGACTCCCGGTGTTCCGCACTGCAAGCGGCAGGACGGTGATGACAAACGGCTTTCTGTACATCATGAATGAAAAGCGACGGCTCGGAGAACCGACACCAAGATATTTCTGGACTTGTGTACAGGGCTACCGGTCATTCGGATTCGATCCGGAATTCCTCTACGAAGCTTATGAACGCAGTACGAGGCATCTGTACCGATAAGAAAGCGGCGGCATGGCGGGGATCGCTCCCCACTGTCCTGACCGCTGATTTTATACTTCACTGGGGCCTCCGAAAATGAGAGATCCTATTCCATTGTATCCAAGTTTACCATAAAAATGCAAGGATATCAAGTATGTAAAAGTACCAGAGATACGGCAAAAATACACCGAAATGATCTGTACATTTAGCCGCTTGATATATCCTCCGAAAGACGGTAATATGTGACACAACGAAAGGCACACCGCCTTCCGAAAACCGAAACGGAGGATACAAAAATGACTGAGAAGACCGCACAGCAGATTAACAGAATGAAGGAGCAGACCATCGGGGTTGAGGTTGAGATGAACAACATCACCCGCAAGGCTGCCGCAAAGCTCGCCGCCAAGTTCTTCGGCACCAACCGCACCGAGTACACAGGCAGCCGCAACGGCTACGAAACCTACAGCGCATGGGACGCACAGGGCAGAGAGTGGAAGTTCCAGAAAGACGTCAGCATCGCAGGCCCCGACAGCGAAAAGTGCGAACTGGTCACACCGATCCTGCACTACGCAGACATCGAAACCCTGCAGGAGCTTGTGAGAAGACTTCGCAAGGCAGGCGCAAAGAGCGACTACACAAGAGGATGCGGAGTCCACATTCACATCGGCGCACAGGGACACACACCGCAGAGCCTCAGAAACCTCGCAAACATCATGGCGAGCCACGAAACACTGATCGCCGAGGCAATCAAGGTTGACAGCTACAGAATGAGCCAGTATTGCAGAACGGTTGACCCGCGATTCCTTGAACAGCTCAACCGCAGAAAGCCCCGCACGATGGCACAGCTTGCGGACATCTGGTACGGTTCGCAGGGCTACAGCAGCGGCAGAACGCACCACTACAACGGCAGCCGATACCACATGCTCAACCTGCACGCGACCTTCACAAAAGGCACGGTCGAGTTCAGACTTTTCCAGTTCGCACCGCCTTCCAACGGCAAGCAGAACGGACTCCACGCAGGCAAGCTCAAGAGCTACATTCAACTCTGCCTCGCAATGAGCCAGATGGCAAAGGACCTGCGGAGCGCCAGCCCCAAGGAACAGCAGAAGGAAAACAAAAAGTTCGCCATGCGGACTTGGCTGATGAGAATGGGATTCATCGGGGATGAATTCGCAACGGCGAGAGAGGTCCTCACTGAGAACCTTACGGGCGACAACAGCTTCCGCTTCGGCAGATCTTAAAGGCCTGCCCTTCGGGGCGGAAGAACAAGCGGAACGGCACGGCGGCGCACACAGCCGCCACGGTCTCGCCTCTCGCCTCGGTCGGTGCTTCTGCTTCGCAGAGGTTGCCACTGGCAACCCGCACCCCCGTGTGGGGCGGAAAGGGTATCCTCCGAATCGGTGATATAATCCCCTTAGAGTAGACAGAACAAAAAACACTAAGGAGGATATAGTATGCCAAGAAATGCAAAATTAACAGATGAAGAGAGAATGTCAGCGGTACAAGGAATATTTGGACGGAAAAGGAACGCTGCCGGGAATTGCCCAAAAGTATGGTGTCAGTTATTCAGAGTTCAGACGGCTCGTTCTTCGCGCTAAATCAGAGGGAATTGAGTCCATAAAGATTCGCAC
>Ga0255347_1003112_pt1 | contig 22042 bp, 20 predicted proteins | sample wastewater_treat_2_FD_192479 | JGI IMG/M metagenome (GOLD analysis project Ga0255347, IMG submission 192479) | Wastewater microbial communities from Lulu Island WWTP, Vancouver, Canada - plant24 | ecosystem: Engineered > WWTP > Wastewater > Unclassified | place: Canada: Vancouver, British...
TTCAAGGTAAAAGTCTTTAAAGATTCTAAAAAATAAACGCGGCTGAAAGCCGCACTTCTCGTGGTGAAGCCACTCTTGTCGACGTTTGAAAAACGTCTCTTCTCGCGACTAACAGGAGCTCTTCTCCAAAGGGCTAAAGCCCTTTTACAAAATCCCTAATCTTCGCAAAACTTTCTTGGCTTATAACATGCTCTATTTTACAGGCGTCTTCTTTGGCTGTTTTTTCTTCAACACCTAGCTTCATTAATACTTCAGTGAGCACTACATGTCTTTCATAGACTTTCTCGGCAACGGCAAGGCCTTTGTCTGTCAAAGTGATAAATCCGGCTTCATCAAAATCAACGAAATCTTTTTCTCTTAGCTGCTTCATCATTATGCTAATTGTGGGTTTTGAATAACCCATCGCATTTACAATATCTATGGATCTGATCTCGTCATTTTTCTTCAATAATATGTATATATTTTCTAAATAATTTTCAATAGTTTCGCCGACGTTCATGTTAACTCTCCTTTTATTCCCATATATTATTTATATTTTAAAGTGAGATTTAATCTAAGAAATCTCATATGCAAGTATCTTGTCTCTTTAAAAAGTTTCAGTAAAAATAGTTATAAATTTGCATTATATTTTGTTGACAAGCGATGTAAGTTAGTCTAAACTAACTCAGGTTAATATAGATACTATATCACATGATGAAGAAAACAAACAAGAAAATTGATAGGGTGTGAGTATGATGACAATTTCTTTGATAAAACTTCATGAAGGCGATGAAGCTAAAGTTGAATCTATCGCTGCCGGCAAAGATGCAACCAAAAGATTGTATGAAATGGGACTTAACACTAAGGCAAGAATAAGTGTTTTGAAAAATGATTTTGGTCCTGTTCTGGCAAGCGTTAATGGTAATAAAATTGCTATAGGTCGTGGTCTTGCTGAAAAAGTAATGGTGCAAAAAACAGAAAAAGAAGAGGAGAATAGAGATGAGTAATCATAAAATAGCCCTGGTTGGCAACCCAAACAGCGGCAAGACAACTCTTTTTAATGCTTTTACCGGATCTAATCAGCATGTGGGAAACTGGCCCGGTGTCACTGTAGAAAAAAAAGAGGGAATACTAAAATACAAAAATAAAGAGTATGACATTATCGATTTGCCTGGAATTTATAGTCTTGGTGCTTTTTCGGAAGATGAAATTGTCGCAATGGACTACGTTCTGTCAAATGATGCCGATGTAATTATCAATATAATTGACTCATGCAACATCGAGAGAAATTTATATTTAACAACGCAGCTGCTTGAAATGAGCAAAAACGTGGTGCTTGTTCTTAATATGTGCGATGAAGCTCAAAAGAGAGAAATTAAAATTGATACAGCCGCACTGTCAGCAAGGCTTGGGATTCCTGTTGTCACTGCTGTCGCATACAAAGGCGAGGGCATAGAAGACATAGTCGAAGCCGTAATAAAGGTAATCGATGATAAAAAATCTTACGACAACCCTGTCGTATATAACGAAAATGTACTTCATCATATAGAGCATATAGAAGAAATTTTAGAAGGTTGCACACTGCCTTATCCGACAAGATGGACGGCAATCAAGATTGTCGAAGGCGATAACCATGTTTTGGAAATGATTGACGAATGTGGTTTGAATGAAGAAACTATAAAACAAATAAAAGATTTCCATAAGTTTCATAACAAAGATAGTTTTGAATTAGAGGTTGTCGACTCTAGATATTCTTTTGCCAATAATGTGGCAAGAGATGTTGTTATCAGGCCGGAAAAGGAAGTCAAGACAATCACAGATAAAATTGATAAGTTTCTAATTAATAAATATCTCGGCATTCCAATATTTGCTGCAATCATGTTCATTGTTTTCCAGACGACTTTCATCGTTGGAGAAGAGATTTTTGGTGGATTAGCTGCCGATTTAGTCGAAGGTTTCGGTGGAATTTTGGAGGGATTTTTAGTCTTAGTGAATTCCCCCGACTGGCTTGTTTCCCTTGTCGCTGATGGTTTGATTGGCGGTGTTGGAGCAGTCATAGAGTTTGTTCCTCTAATTACTGTTCTATATTTGATGTTGGGCTTTTTGGAAGATAGCGGATATATGTCGAGAGCCGCATATGTCTGGGATAACCTTATGAGAAAATTTGGACTGCACGGCAAAGCATTTATTTCAATGATAATAGGTTTTGGCTGTAACGTTCCCGGAATAATGTCGACAAGAACCATGGAAAATAAAAAAGACAGAATGATTTCAATGCTCATAAATCCATTTATGTCCTGCGGTGCAAAAATACCTATTTATGTAGTATTTATTGCAGCATTTTTCCCCAATCATGGAGCCTTAGTTCTTTTCACGCTCTACGGTTTCGGGATATTGGTCGGTTTGATTATGGCAAAGGTTTTCAATAATACTCTCTTTAAAGGCGAGAGCTCATATTTCATCATGGAGCTTCCCCCATATAGAATGCCGACAATTAAGAATGTTCTGAGAAACATGTGGACGAATGTATACGACTTTATCGCCCGTGCCGGAACAATTATTTTTACGGTAGTCACTTTAATGTGGGTTTTAGCCGTGTTGCCCACATCAGCAGATCCATACAGCAAAGAGAGCTTCCTGGGCATGATAGGTTCTTTCTTGGTGCCTCTATTTAAACCGGCCGGGTTTGGAACGTGGCAAGAATCAGTCGCACTGTTTGCCGGAATTCCGGCAAAAGAGGCAGTAGTAGGGACTCTCGGAATGCTTTATGCCGGAGAATACATGGAAGAAGGAAAGATTCTAGTCGATGTCATAAGACAGCACTTTACACATTTGACAGCGCTCTCCTACATGTTGATGGTCTTGCTGTACACACCTTGCGCGGCAGTTCTCGGAACAATAGGCAGAGAGACTAAATCAATAAAATGGGTCATTTTCACAGCCCTCTATACTTTTTTAATAGCTTGGATAGTGGCAGTGGCGGTTTTCCAGATAGGAAGTCTGCTGGGATTTAGTTAAGTTCGACTTAGCTAGGATTAGACGGAGCGAATTATTATGTTAAAAGAAATACTAAAAACGATTCATGAAAGTGGCTATTTTTCTAACGGAGCTTTGGCTGCGGAGCTTGATGTCCCCATAGAAGTTGTAATTGATGCAATCAATCAGTTGGTGAGAATGGGATACATCAAAAAGCATGAGAGAGAAACTATCTCTCCTCCCTCATGCGGAGGCTGCCCACACTCCCAATCCTGCAACAAAGAAATCTTGATAACATATGAGATTACAGAAAAAGGATTGGAAACGGTTTAGAACTTTAGGCAATCAATAGCTAAAACTTTTTGGCAAGTGCAACCTTTGGTTGCGGCAAGCAGTCGGCAAATGGAGACTTTGTCTCCGACAAGCAATTGTTAAAATGCCTGCTGAAAAGAGCGACTGATAGTCGCGAGAAGAGACGTTTTTAAACGTCGAAAAGAGTGGCTTCGCCACGAGAAGTGTTGTTAATGCGTTTTGCTAAGCGGTAGCTAAGCAGTATGTAATTATCTTTAAACGGTGACGAAGTCACCACTTGCCACGACCAAAGGTCGTGCTTGCCAGTGACCTACGGTCACGATTTCTCGCGCTCGTAGAGCGCACTTGTCAAAAAAAAAGAACCCCGCGAGGGGTTCTTTTTTTAGTCGTCTTCTCTTTTTCCGAGTTCTCTGTCCAACATCATCAAGCCCATTGGTTTGCCTGCTGCACGTTTGAACTTTGCAAGAATGCCTGCTGCGTTTTCTTCCTCTTCAACCTGTTCGTCAATGAACCAGTTGAGCATGCTTCTTGTGGCGCGATCGTTTTCTTTTTCTGCAAGTTCTGCCATTTTATCGATAAGTTCTGTTACAAGTCTCTCATGGCTTAATACTTCCTCAAATACTTCGACAGCGCTTCCCCAATCTTTCTTGGGTGTCGGAATAGCTTCAAGTACGACACTTCCACCTCTTGAAATGAGATATGTATAGAATTTCATGCCGTGCTCAAGTTCTTCTTCGGCCTGTTTTTCCATCCAATGTGCGCATCCCGGAAGATCTTCATCTTCAAACCAAGCTGCCATTGAAAGGTATAGATAAGCTGATTCGAACTCCGCCTGTATCTGTGAATTTATACTCTTTTCCATTACTTTTCCTATTTCCATAAATATACACCTCCATAATTTTTTAAATTAATATTTATTTAATTTCCATCAATCCAAGTTATATTAATCGTCCCCACACGTCAAGGTAAGAATACTTATATTGTAAAAAATAGCTAAAATTTTTGGCAAGAGCGACTAAAGTCGCGGCAAGCGATTGGCAAGGAGCGCTTCTCAGAGAGGGTTAAACAATCGCTTAGCCACTGCTTAGCCATCGCTTAGCTACTGCTTAGCAAAACGCACTTAGCTTCTCTTCGGTTGCTATCGCCTCTCATTTGTATCATAATAAGAGCATATATGTTCTTCTGAATGGAGCTGATTTTATGGTAACAAAGGTCAAAAAAGGGAGAAAGGCTATTGTTTCGCGAGATGACTGTGTCGCTTGCGGAGCTTGTGCTAAGGTCTGTCCCGTGACTGCAATAACTATTTACAAAAGGCATTTATGCCAATGTTGATTTTGAAATTTGTGTCGGTTGCACTAAATGTTCTTTAATCTGCCCCGCTCATGCCATAAGTATGGAGGTGCCGGAATAGTTATGAAAAAGACTTGGAAAGATAAGATGTGGATTATAACAATTTTATACTTTTCTGTCGGTTTCTTTAATATAATGTTTGCCTGGTTAGGCATGATCTGTTTTTTAGTTCCTCTTTTGATGTCAATTTTTGGCATGGATAAAGCATTCTGCAATACATATTGCGGAAGAGGTCAGCTCTATACGATACTTGGCAATGGGAAGAGACTTTCACTTAATAAAAACCTTCCTTCATTTTTAAGAAGCAAATGGTTTAGATACGGGTTCCTTTTATTCTTTATGACAATGTTTTTCAATATGCTCTTTGCGACTTGGACTGTATTGACAGGGAGCGGAGGGTTAAACGAATCAATTAAGCTTTTATGGTCTTTTGATGTTCCTTGGAGATGGGCTAACAGAGCGGGAGATAAAATTCCTCTCTGGACAGTTCAATTTGCATATGGCTTCTACAGTTTAATGTTAACTTCACTGATATTAGGGCTTATAAGCATGGCGGTCTACAGAGCGAGATCTTGGTGCGTATACTGTCCTATAGGAACGGCAACTCAGGCGATTTGCAAGATGAGAGAGGGAGAAAAACTTTAGCCTTCATTTTTATTCTTGTTCATTACACAAATGTAATAAATTTAGGCTTTTAGTTTCTTTAAAATAATAATTTTTTTAAAAAAAAGATTAGGCAATAAACCATATGCTGTAAAATGATAGTTACGGTTATAATTTAATTCTTAACATACTTAACATACAAACAACAGGAGGATGAAATCTATGGAAAATATGGATATGAGAGCGCTCTTCAGCATGACTTACGGCTTATACGTTGTGTCAACATCACTTGACGGCAAGCTTAACGGACAGACAGCTAACGCTGTCATGCAGATTACTAACGAACCTATCTCAGTCACAACATGCCTGAATAAAGCAAACTTAACAACGGAAATGATTCAAGAAAGTAAAGTTTTTTCCGTTGCTATTCTTGAGCAAGAGGTGCCCATGACTTTCATCGGTCGCTTTGGTTTTAAATCAGGCAGAGATATAGATAAATTTGAAGAAACAAAATATGTTTTGGGGGAGACGGGAGCTCCGATGATTACTGAATGGTCCGTTGCGAATTATGAGGCCAAAGTTGTCAAGACGATGGACTTGTCGACACATGTACTCTTTGTAGGAGAACTCGTTTCAGCTAATTTCTTGAAAGAAGCAGTTCCTCTCACATATGCCGACTATCATATAAAGAAGAAGGGCAAGTCGCCTGAAACAGCGCCAACTGTAATTTTCAACAACCTAAAATAGTTTAAACATGGGAGTTTTATCAGACAGGGCAGAACTTGTAAAAAGCCACGTAATATTTGAAAAATTATATAAAGATTTTAATAAGAGGATCTATGTTTCACCTGATCCTCTTCAATTTCTTTATGATTATGATCTTCCGGAAGACAGAGAGATTGTTGGTTTAATTGCTTCCTCATTAGCATATGGAAGAGTGGCTCAAATACTAAAGAGCATTGAAAAAGTTCTATCCGTCTTAGGCTCCTCGCCTTCAGAATATCTGAAAAATGTAAATCAGGCAGAGTTAAAAGAAAGATTTCAAGGTTTCGTTCATCGTTTTACCGACGAAAATGAAATGGTGGGCTTTCTCTCCTGTATAAGTGAACTACTCAAAAGGGGCGCAACTCTAGAGAGTCTGTTTCTCTCATTTCATGAAGGTGATTCTTGGCAGACTGTCGAAAAATTCTCAGCCGAGCTGCTAGCCTGTGGGGGGAAAGAGAAGATGTATCTGCTTCCAAAACCTTCCAAAGGCAGTGCATGTAAAAGATTGGCTTTATTTTTGAGATGGATGGTTCGTTCTGATGAGGTGGATCCGGGAGGTTGGTCTAAAATTTCCCCCGATTCTCTTTTTATTCCACTGGACACCCATATGTTTAATATCTGTTCAAAATTAGGATTGTGCACACACAGACAGCCGGACGCCAGAGCTGTTAAAGAGATTACGGAAGCTTTTAAAGTAATAGCGCCGGAAGATCCGGTACGTTATGATTTTGCTTTGACTCGTTTCGGCATAAGAAGCGATATGCAGCTTGAAGAGCTCTTTAATAGATGGAAAGAAAAAAACTGAAGCAATAAAGACATTCTTCTGTTATACTCTCTGCTCGTAATTACGTATTTACTTATACGTCACTAAGGTTATACTTTAGTCAGATATAGATAAAGGAGGCGACGGCATGACTTCAATTCTGCCATACTGGGACCAAAACGTAGAATTTAATATTGAGCCGTGGTTTCCATACGCAAAGGATTATTCACCTGTTACTGTCAACAAACTTTTGTGTCCTTTGCTTGAAAATGTAGCAGGGCTCGCATTTGAAATGCATAGCGAATTTCTCTTCCTTCGCAGTTTCCAGAGGGGCAATGTCGGAACTTTGGCAAGACAGAATATGATAGACCCAATCCGCAACAGCGGTCTTGAGTTGGGTTTCACGGCGGTATTCACATATTCCGAAGAGATGGAGAATTGCATAGTAAAGATACTGCATAGATTTGAAGGTTTAAAAGCTGCTCTCACGCTTTGTGGGATATGGAACGATTCTGTGTTGGTCGACGAGTGCAAGGTTATTATGTTAGTAAGTGAGGATCCTTTTTTCGATGAGGATAGATTTTTCTTAACTTTAGAGAAGTCATTTCAAATTCTTTCCGGAAAGAATAAGTCGAACATATCATTCTTCGCGGAGAAATTTGGCTATAGGAGATTCTCCATTTCTTATGAGACAGATGATGTTACCAATATGAGAATCACTCAGGCTCTTTTTGATATAGAGCTTGACCAGACCAGAGAGGTAATAGGGCCTACGCCGGAGCTAAAGCTCCCACGCATATTGGGCAGCAGAAAAATCTAAAAGAGAGTTCAAATCACGTAAATAAGAAACATAATATCAGATATGAAACAGGGTATTGTTAAAAAACAATACCCTGTTTTTTTATTCCGAAAAGATAAATGTGGGTTGCCTATGCCTTATGCCAACTGTCAACCTAAATTAAAATTAGGGTTGACACAAGAGCCTTGCAACGATTTAATAGCATAAAAGGGGTGTATATTTTGTTAAAAAATCAGGTGTTATATTCCTTGGAACAACGAAAGGGAAATATCGTTACAGGCGGTCAGCTAGCAAGTTCGTTAGGCGTCAGCCGCAACGCAATCTGGAAAGCTATTCGCCTGTTGCGGGATGATGGAAATGAGATCGTTTCTGTCCCAAATAAGGGTTATATACTCATGGACACAAATGATACATTGTTTGAAAAAACTATTCGTGATGATTTAAGGACTACGTTCATAGGACAAAAAATGAAACTGCTTCCCGTCGTTCATTCTACAAATCAATATCTGAAAGAATTAAATACAGCTGATGCTAAGAACGGTTATGTTGTTGTTGCTAATGAGCAGAACAGCGGACGGGGCAGAAGGGGCAGGACGTTTCTATCTCCAAAAGGAGAGGGGATATATTTAAGTATTCTCCTAAAACTGGACAAAGAAAGACAGGATGTCCGTCTTCTGACAATATGTGCCGCTGTTGCCGTTTCTAGAGCAATAGAGAATAAATGCGGTATACCGGCAGAAATTAAGTGGGTCAATGACATTTTTTGTAAAGGTAAAAAAGTATGTGGGATATTAACTGAAGCTATTCTATCGGCTGAATTGCAGGAGCTAAGCACCGTCATAGTTGGCATCGGTATCAACACAGGCAGTGTGCCGTTAGAGATTAACGATATCGCAACGTCTATTGGAGAGATAACTGGAATACGCGGTATAAGAAATAGCCTGATTGCTGAAGTGCTTAATCAATTTGAAACGGTTTATCTTGACTATATCGGGCGAGGGGAAAAATCCGACATTCTGAAGTACTATGAAAGTAGACTTTTTATTATAGGCAGACAGGTTTTGGTAACAAGTTTGGAAGATAGCTATGTGGCAACCGTTCTCGGCATTGATGATATGGGTGCGTTGGTTGTCAAAGATGAAAGTGGAAACATTCAAAACATCTCAACCGGGGAAATAAAATTGAAATGGGGAAATGATAAATGAAAAAAACATTTACTGCTAAGGAAATATCCAGAATTGCAATTTTTACTGCAATAACGGCAGTTTTAGCCCAAATAGTTGTTCCACTTCCATTTACGCCTATGCCTATTTCTTTTGGATTGCTGGCTGTCTATATAACAGGCATATTGTTAAAGCCTAAACACGCAGTTTTTGTTCAGATATGCTATTTGCTGATCGGAGCAGTAGGGGCTCCTGTATTCGGGAACTTTCGTGGCGGAGTTGGCGCGTTGTTCGGCCCAACGGGCGGTTACCTAATGATGTATCCCATTATGGCGTGGATCGTATCCTTTGCACTAAACAGTCGTCAAAGTCGACAGTTAGAAAGCAAGCAAAATAAAAAATGGCTCTTTGCAAAAGCTGGGATATCAATTTCCATTGCTCATCTTCTTCTGTATTTAGGCGGTACGACATGGCTGTGTATTACAACCGGAAGTTCATTTGCAGCGGCTCTTGCACTTGCGGTATATCCATTCATACCTTTGGATATTTTAAAGATTGTATTTTGTGTTGTTGCGGTCATTCCTCTTCGCTTCCGTATGTTGTCTAACAATATGCTTTTGCTTGATGATATGCCTCGAAAAGTCTCGTAGGATAGAGAAATGGCAAGACAGATTTTAGAGAAGGCTTTGCAAGGAGAGGGCATCAAGCCTGACGAAGCCAATATGCTTATAAACCCTGCTCTTGTTAATTTGAGTGAGCTTGTGGATGTAGCGAACACTCTAACAAGACGGCATTTCGGCAATAAAATAAATATGTGCGCCATTTATGCTGCTAAAGTCGGTCTTTGTTCAGGCGACTGTGCTTTTTGTGCTCAATCTGCCCGTCATAAGAGTAATGTCATGCCTGTAGAAGTCAGTTCATTGGATGAAAATGAAATCATAAAAAATGCAAAGGAATTATGGCGCTCCGGCGTTAGCCGTTTTAGCCTTGTCACGAGCGGTGAATTTTTAACGGATGCAGAGTTTGACCGTATTTTACATATATTTAAAAGACTGCATAAGGAAACGAAAATCGGCCTTTGTGCTTCTCTCGGCAGCTTGACATTGGAAAGAGCAACTAAGTTAAAAGATGCTGGCATTTCTCGCTATCACCACAATATTGAAACAAGCCGCAGCTATTTCTCTCAAATCTGCTCGACTCATAGCTACGACGATAAGATAAATACAATTAATATTGCGCGTGAATTGGGTTTAGAAGTTTGTTGCGGTGGGATTATTTCTATGGGCGAAACACCAGAACAGAGAGTAGAAATGGCCTTTGGCCTTAAAGAGCTTGACGTAGATTGTATTCCGATAAATATACTCAACCCTATAGTTGGCACTAGATTAGAACATCAAAAACCGCTTAGCACGGATGAAATCATGCGTACCATAGCCGTGTTTCGATTGATATTGCCCGATAAAACATTGCGTTTTGCGGGCGGTAGAGAAAGGGCGTTGGGAGCAGATGAATATAAGGGATACTCATCCGGAATCAATGCGATGCTAGTCGGGAATTATTTGACAACCCCGGGTAAGGCTGTCGAAAGAGAAGCTCTCAATTTAAGAATGGTTCAATTGGAATTACAGCCTCAAAAATTATAAAATTTAGTTTCATAAAAAATAGAACCCCATTTCGGGGTTCTATTTTATTTTCATTTTTATGAAATTATGAAAGTGCTTTTCTCAAAGCCCCCAACATATCAATTGTCGCTTTTACACTTATAGGGGCATTCGGCATGAATGATTCAAATGCATGAATGCAGCCGGGGTAGATGTGAAACTCGGTCGGCACTCCGGCTTGAAGGAGTCTCTGTACGAAAATTATTGTGTCATCAAGGAATATGTCCAACTCTCCTATAAATGAGTATGTCGGAGGCAGAGCGGATAAGTTCTTTTCTCTGGCCGGAGCCATGTATGAATTTCTGTCCTCTTCCTTTACATGTCCTATGTAATGGTTCCAAGCGATTTTGTCTAATTTTTTTGTCCAAAGCCTGTCATCTAAAGTCATGTTGGAGGATTCCGTTATTCCCCTGTCGTCCAACATAGGATATAAGAGCATCTGGAATGCAATTTTTGGACCTTTTTTATCTCTAGTCATGATAGATAGAGAGGCGGCAAGTCCGGCTCCGGCACTGGCACCAACTACTGCGAATTTATCTCTGTTGACTCCCAATGTCGGTGCGTTCTCAAAGAGCCAATTGAGTGCACTGTAACAGTCTTGAATAGCAGCCGGATATGGATGTTCCGGTGCCAAGCGATAGTCAACTGCTATTACCACGGCTGCAAGTTCAAGTGCAAAGCGGAGATATCTCTCTTCGCTTTCTTCGGGAGTTCCCATTATGAAGCCTCCGCCATGTATCCAAAGTATCCCCGGAGCATTTCGAGTTCTCACAATGGGGTCGTATATGCGCAAGCGTAATTTTGTACCGTCGCTATTTTGAATGAATTGGTCGTAGACTTTTACTTTTGAGTCGTGCGGCAAGCCGGTAGTTTTAATAAGTTCATCTATTTCGGTTCGCATCTTCTGTAAGTCGTTGCCATCCAAACTCAAAGAAGGCAGCTTTAGAAACTCTTCCTTTAGATCCGGATGCAATCTTTCATATATTTGTTTAGCAGTAAAGTATGTCATTTAAGTCGACTCCCTTGTTACTATTTACATTGTCTTTTCTTTAAGGTCTTTAAAACGAGGTGTTACTCTTTTTATCTCCATTATAGCAGAGGCAAGTTTGCCTCTGGTCATAGGTTTTTCTCCCACTAAGTTTTCCAAAACGCTCTCATACTTCTTTAAGTCTTCCTTAAATACGGCTCTTAGCCACTCTGCAAATGTATCTACACTCACGTTATATTCAGCATTTGTTTCAGGGAGTTCTGCAATATTCATGGCTTTTTTTATGACATCTTTTATTTCATCCCAAGTTGTTTTTTCGTATGAGCCGAAAATTCGTTCTGATTGTGGCGTCATATATTCGTATAGCACGGCGGCTTCAACTCCGGCCCAGTGCGAAGAGTATGTTGGAACGTCTTTGAAGTTGAAGAGTGAAAGCTGACTTTTTTCTTTTAATAGCTCGTACTGTACGTCAAAAGGTCGCAAGTCGCGGGGCTGTACTCTGTTCTTGATGGCGACGGCAGCGAGAGCTCCTGCAGCTTGTCCTGTTAGCATTGTGACCGGTTGCAATCTGGTTGCTCCGTTCACAACTCGAGACACGGAGATATTTTTCTCTGCAGCCAAGAGTCCATCTATTTTTTCCGGTATGAGCACCGCCATGGGTATTTGAAATAGACCTCCGTCGTTATCTTTCCAATCATTTGGTATTTTGTCCGCGGTCTCTCCCAAATCGCTTTCCAAATAAGAGTTTTTATTTTGACCGTGAATGTCTACTGGATACTCTCCCAATGCAATGCTGTCTGGAATACTTTTTAACGTTCTGCCAAGCTTATTGTCTCTCTTGACATCATAGACAGTCATAGTCTTGACTCCTACGATGCGCCTGCTTTCACGAACATATGGAAAGGGTGGAAAGTGAGAGAGTATCGGAGTGTATTTTTCCGGCATGTCGCTCCACTCTTTCCAGTCATTGCTGAACCACTCTCCATAGCCTTGCTCAGTGTCCACGGACCAGTCCGTCATGCCCAGCTCTGTCTGCATGTAGTATAAGAAGGCCAAGGTCTTTGCCATTGCCTGTCTAGATGACTGCAAGCGGTAGTTTGGGCTTTCAAGAAATTCCACTGACATACCGGGAAGGCCACTGTCATCTCCCGGATAGTCGTTTGCCCAGTTGATTGCGGTTTTGGTTATATTTGACCAAGTTTCCGGAACTCCGCCATCTATATATTTCTTATTTGTAACGTCGGGAATAGCCCTATATGCATTGTGGGTGCTGATATTAAAGGGATATTCACCCGGCCAGCTATCTCCATCTTTTGTTATAACTTTTCTGAAGTGAGGCAGATATTCGTCATATCGTGGCGGTTTGCCTTGCACTATCAGCTCTTTCGGAAGTCCGTCCTTGTAGCGTTTTACAACAGCCGGATAGGTTATATTTTGGATAATATTTGTATTGCTTATCAGAGGTGATATGGAGTTGCCGGAGCAGTAACGAGCTTTGGTTAGGGGGATAAAATCTCCGCACTCAGTGGCATCAATGAATATTTTGGCTTTAAATTTCATCTTTTCACCCTTAACAGAAAAGAGCGCTGAGCTGACTCTGTTTTCCGCCAATTCCGCTGAAACAGCAGTTGTTTCTAAGAAAAGGTCTACTTTTCCCGCTTCTGCAATCATCTTTTTTAGTATCATTTGTCCTACCCAAGGGTCAAAAGAAATGGTATCGCTGCCCCAATAGCAGACATTTATCTTTGTATTTTGAGCATCGTAATACTCTTTGATCTTGGTTATAAATTCCAGATATATTCCGGTGCGAGTTTTCGTTTTGTCGTCCATTGTGCTAACTGCAGCACCTGTCATCTGCCCTCCGACGTAATTTGATTCTTCCATCAGGGCAACTGAGAGTCCCAATCTTGCCGCCTGAATTGCGGCAGAACATCCGCCGGTTCCGGCTCCCACGACAATTAGGTCGTAGCTATGACTCTCTTTTGTTGAGGACTGCGCCTCTTTGGCGAATATAATTAGAAGAAGTGCAATAAAAATAAGAAGAGATGTCTTTCTCAAAAAAAGAGTCCTCCTAAGTCAGAAAATTTGAGACATAAATTGTTAGCATTGTATATTATGATGGTTTTTTATATAAGGTCAAATTGCAATTTACAGCTGATTCTACTGAATATTCTATTTAAAATAATTTGCTTGTCATAGAAATGTAAAATTGTTATTTAGCAATTTTTATATTTAGAAAGTTTTTAAAAATATGAGAAAAGGGGATAAATCTTGGTGATAATATTTTTACTTGTGTATAATAGAAGACGCAAGTAGATGAAGGGAGGTCGAAGCATGTTATCCTTCGACAAAGGAACCAAAGTAAAACAGGGTGTTATCAGTATTATTAATCTACACGGCACTTGGAGAGAAATGGGTCGGCAATACGGTTTTCTTATGTCAGAAGAGCTGGCAGACTTATACAATAGAGGCATAATTGGTCATCTTGTAGAAGAGCAAGAAGAGCCAATTGAGAAGCTTATAGATAGATCTGAGAAGTTTTTTGCCAACTTTCCCTTTCGTCTCAAAGAAGTTTTACGTGGTATATCGGAGACTTCCGGGTTGGACATGGAGCAGGTGCTTCTTGTCAACGCCATAGAAATCCTTGCTTCATCAGCTTTGAACAGTCCTTTATGTACAGGTATTGCTGCCTGGGGCGACTATATTTCAGATTCGCTTGTATATGGAAGAAATTATGACTATTTACCTTGGTTTAAGGAGTTTAAGGATAACTTGGTCATTGCTGTTTATCACCCAGCAGACGGTTCTTTGGCTGTTGCCACAATGGGGTATGCCGGTGAAGTTTATCTCGTTAACGGCATGAATGAGAGCGGCATTTTCATGGAACTAAATAATGGAATGCCCTCAGGAGGGGCTCTCTGGTATGACAGCCGAGTTCCTTCCGTGGCAAAACTTTTTGAGTTTATGCTGGACGGCTCTTCGCTGGCTGAAATAGAGAGTTTCTTCCAAACAACAAAGTCCAACTTTGCATATATAGTCGGAGTTGCAGACGAGCAGATAGCCCGCTGCTATGAATGGCCTGTTTTTGAAGTTAAACGTCGTGAGTCTCATTCAAGAGAAGGGCTCACTGTCCTAACAAATCACTTTACAGAGCCTTCATGGGGACTTCCTCGCCCTGATGATAAAACTTATTGGAAGACAAGATCAAGACGTCAAAACCTTCTGTCTTTGGCAAAACATCTCAAGGGCACTTTAAATTCAGACAATATGAGAAAAATTCTTGATACTCGTATAGAGGATTTAGGTGCAACAACAGATATGACGGTCTATCAGATAGTGGCAGTTCCGGAAAAATTTAAAATTTGGTTCAAAATACCGGGCGCTCAAGATTGGACCGAAATTGATATGAGAGCATTGCTAAAACCGAGAGAGATGTAGCACAAACAATAAATCAAAAAAAGCTGCAAAGATGAGGCGTGGGAGTCTATTTATTGATTCTCACGCTCTTCTTATTATGTATGTTGCAGCTGAAAGAGCTGAATTTGGCTCTCAATGGGATATAATTTAAAGGTTAAATTGCTTCTAATCATTGAATATTTATTTAGAAGCTTGATTTTGAAGTATAAAGAAACAGAAAAGTGGGCGAAAAGATGCAAGAGGATAATTATCCGAAAAATTCTGGGAAAAACTTCTTAATGCTCAAGCCGAACTTGGAGAAGTAGATGTTATACAAGTGGCAGAGCGAAGCTATAAAGGCAATTGAGGGGGAAAGTGCTATCCTCTCTGCACCTACAGGGAGTGGCAAGACGTGGGTTGCATATCTTTGGGCGGGATTAATGGATGTAAATACCGAACCGATTATGCCGTCAAGACGCGTTATTTTTACTGCACCGATTAAAGCTCTTTCCAATGAAAGGTATTTAGATCTAAAATCCATGGGTTTTGATGTCGGGATAGAGACCGGCGATTTTAAAAAGAACGCAAATGCCATGGTGTTGTGTTGTACTCAGGAAATATATACTCTAAAATATGCTTCGGTTCCAAATCAAAAAGTAATAATTGATGAATTCCATTTTATTTTCAACGACTCAGAGCGAGCGAGAGCATATATTGACGGCTTACGTTCCACTTCTTTTCATAGCGATGTTTTGGTCATGTCCGCCACTTTCGGCAATCCAGAAGTTGTGAAAAAATATTTGGAAAAAATGGGTATGAGAGAGTTTGTCCTCTACAAGACAGACTCTCGCGCGACTGAACTTGTCTTCAGAAAAAAAGGATTGCGATTCGGTCAGATACATGACGCTCTCGTTTTCGTCTTTTCAAAAAAAGGCGGGGAGTGGATAGCATCTCAGATTGCCGCAACAAGACAAAAGATTAGTAGGGCCAATTTGCTGCGTCTTCGTGAAATAGCCGATATTTTAGAAGTCGCTCGCATCCATGAAACGATGTTGCGAGGAGTCGGACTTTATTTTGGATCCTTGTTGCCAAAAGAAAAGTTGCTCGTCGAAATGGCTTTCCGAGAGAGAATATTGGATGTAGTAGTCGGTTCAGATGCTCTCTCTCTTGGGGTTAACCTGCCGGCAGAAACAGTCGTCTTTGGTCAGATGGCCAAATTTATAGATGGTCCCTTAACAAAAAATGAATTTATGCAGATGGCCGGTCGAGCCGGTAGAAAGGGGTACTTCAACCCGGGATATGTCTCCTTTATCCCTCGCAGCAGAGCAGAGAATTATGACTATGATACTGAGTCTTTATATTTAGAGACGATAGAGAAACCCTGCGAAGAAGCCAAAATAACTTTACTGCCTTCAGTTGGCAGGCTTTTGAAAAAAGAAGTAACAGTAGAAGTTGAAGCGAAGATGATTTCTGAATGTTCAATGCCGTTGCTTCGCTACAAAAGTGCGGTTAAGCAAGTGGAGAAAGTTCTTGAACAGGTAAACGACACTTTAAAACAGATAAGGGATAAGAAACTGCGAAGAAGAGTTCGTCAAATAGCGGCTGATATCTGGAGCGATGAGATGGATGTTGTGCAAAACATTGAGATAGCTCAACTCTTTGCTGATTTTGAAAATCCTCATGCCATGTTGGCGGCAGATTTATTACGTCGAAGCGAACGCAACTATTTACAGGCTCTCTTAAAAGTGAAGCGCTTTGCCAACAGACTGCCAAAAGAATATAGATTTTCGGCCATGGAACAGATTGATATAACGGTAAATAAAATAGATGCATCTGTCTTTGGTTTTGAAGAGAAGATTCAGAAAATAAAAATTACGGAAGATATTTAAGTAAACAGCTACGGAGGGAAAATAATGAAACTATCAGGCTACATCGACTACACAAACTTAAAACCTAATGCCAGTCGTGAAGATATTACAAAGCTTTGCAATGAAGCTATCGAAAATAGTTTTGTCTCAGTGTGTGTGAATCCTGCTTTTGTGTCATTGGCTTCTGATTTGCTAAAAGAGAGCAAAGTGAAAGTTTGCAGCGTCATAGGCTTTCCTCTTGGCTCCAACACGACAGAAACAAAGGTGTATGAAGCTGCAGAGGCCGCCAAAAATGGAGCTTCAGAAATAGATATGGTGATTAATGTTTCCTGGCTAAAGGATGGTGCCTTTGATAAGGTGAAAGAAGAAATAAAAGCGGTTGTAAACGCAGCTCCAAATTGTTTGGTGAAAGTAATAATAGAAGCTTGCTTATTAAACAATGATGAAAAAATAAAAGCTTGCGAACTGTCGCAACAAGCCGGAGCACACTTTGTAAAGACTTCCACAGGCTTTTCTACAGGAGGTGCAACAGTAGAAGACGTCGCGCTTATGAGAGAAGTCGTAGGAAGCTCCATGGGGGTTAAGGCCGCAGGTGGTATCAGGGATTATGACACGGCTCTTAGAATGATTGAGGCTGGTGCAAACAGATTGGGAACTTCTCAGTTAATATTAATGTAAAAACTAAAATAAAGTTTAATTTGCAAAAATAAATAAACATTTTCTTGACAAAATGAAAGAATTGACAGAATATTGTAAAAATCCAAAATTGAGTTCTGTGTTATAAGTTGTTCGCAGGTTTAGAGGAGGAAATGTATTGAGTGAAATAAATACGGACTTAGTGTATGAAGACGCTAAATTAGGCGAGATTGATGTTGAAGAAATCAAAAGGAAGTTTGACGTAGAGTCCAGATTTAGAGTATTGGCAGGTTGGCAGGGCAAACTGGTTGCAATAATTGCATTTGCCATGTCATGCTTTCATTTTTATACTTCCGGCTTTGGTCTTTTGCTGTTGCAGAAACAGGGTGCCATTCATATTGCTTTTACTATGGCCCTCGTTTTTCTACTTTATCCGGTTTCATCAAAAAATAAGATAAAAAATAGTATTCCTTGGTACGATTTTATTTGTGCAATAGTAAGTGTAATGTCAGCTCTATATATAGTAGTTTATTTTAATCAGTTGACTGCAAGATCGGGACTGCCTAATTTTTGGGATCTGCTTTTTGGTTTTCTCTTCATGATTTCGCTTCTGGAATCAACAAGACGTATTTCAAATCCGGTTCTTCCTGCCCTTGCGATAATAGCTATGCTATACTGCTATTTTGGCCGTTATATGCCAAATATGATTGCTCATAGAGGATTTTCTATTGAACGCATAATAAACCACATGTATCTTGGTACAGAAGGTATTTTTGGCACACCACTTCAAGTTTCTTCTACGTTTGTATTTATGTTTATACTTTTTGGTTCTGTTCTTGAGAGAACGGGACTGGGTAAATTTATTATAGATCTTTCACTTGCTCTAGCAGGTTGGTCAACTGGAGGTCCCGCAAAAGTGGCTGTCGTAAGCTCCGGCCTTATGGGTATGGTATCAGGTTCTTCAGTTGCAAACGTCTGTACGACAGGAATGTTTACAATTCCTCTTATGAAAAGCGTTGGTTATAAACCTGAATTTGCCGGTGCCGCAGAAGCTGTTGCTTCTACAGGCGGACAAATTATGCCTCCCGTTATGGGAGCTGCGGCATTTATTATGGCACAGATGTTGGGCGTTCCTTATATGAAAGTTGTCATAGCGGCAATTGTACCGGCAATACTTTACTATTTTGCTGTTATGGTACAAGTACACTTCGAGGCATCACGTCTTGGACTGAAAGGAATTCCTTTTTCCAGATTGCCCTCTCTTTGGGCTCTCATTAGATCAAAAGGATTTTTGCTAATTCCACTCTTTGCAATAATATATTTTCTTCTTGCAGGTTATACACCTTTAAAATCTGCATTTAACGGAATAGTAATAAGCTTTATACTCTCTTGGATTAGCAAGGATACACGCTTGACCCCCGATAGAATCTTTGAAGCTTTCGACAGTGGAGCTCGTGCTGCAATTGGAGTTGCGTGTGCATGTGCCACGGTCGGTATGATTGTTGGAACAGGAACCCTTACAGGGTTGGCTTTGAGAATTGCAAACGCAATCGTGTCGCTTTCAGGCGGACATAAACTATTAACCCTTTTCTACACGATGCTAGCAAGTCTTTTGCTTGGTATGGGATTGCCCACAACGGCTAATTTTATAGTCACGAGCACGATGGCAGCCCCCGCATTACTACTGTTGGGTGTTCCGCCTCTTGCAGCATATATGTTCGTTTTCTACTTCGGTATCGCAGCAGACTTGACACCGCCTGTGGCTTTGGCCGCTTATGCCGGAGCAGGTATAGCGGGATCTGATCCTATGAAAACAGGAGTTACGTCGTTTAAACTGGCTTTAGCCGGGTTCCTAGTGCCTTATGTTTATGTGTACAACCCAATTCTGCTTTTTATAGGAGTGGAGAGCCATTTTCACCTTGTTCAGGCAATAGGAACGGCGTTGTTGGGAGTATTCCTCTTGGCCATGTCAACTATAGGCTTCTTTAAAACCAAGGTTATCTGGCCGCTTCGTTTACTCGCCTTTGGCGGTGCATTGGGGCTCTTGATACCGGGAACAAGATCTGATTTAATGGGTCTGGCTGTACTTGTTTTAATATATATAGTGCAAACTATAAAATATAAGAAACAGAAGAAGGAAATGGCTAAAACAGCGCAAGCCTAGATAAAGAATCTGAGGCTGAGTGATATTTCGGCCTTTTAATATAAAACAGTAATTCTAGTTATAAATAATCAAAAGGGATTTATTACGTTTTATCAGAATAGGGAGGAATTATAATGAAAAGATCTTATTTATTAACAGTACTTTTGGTTGTGTTGGCAGTGATACTTTTTGCTGGATATAAGTTCTTCGGATGCCCTGCATTCCGTAAGGCAGATCTCGGAGCACCAGCTGAAAAAGAAAGCTTCATGTCAATTGCAACAGGCGGAACTTCCGGAACTTACTACGCAGTAGGCGGAGCTTTGGCAGCTGCAGTTAGTAAGGAAGGCAAAGTGAAATGCACAGCAGAAACAGGAAATGCATCAGTTGCAAACGTGAACCTTATCGCAACAAAAGGAATTGAAATCGCATTTGTACAGAACGACGTAACATACTGGGGAGTTAAGGGAGAGCATATGTTCGCAGATAAAGGCGCACTTGATAATATCCGCGCAGTAGCATCTCTCTATCCGGAACACTTGCAGATGGTCATTACAAAAGATTCAGGCATTCAGAAGTTCACAGACCTTAAAGGCAAAAGAGTTGGAGTTGGCGCACCCGGATCAGGAACCGAAGGCGACGTTCAGGCTCTCTTTGACGTAGCAAATCTTGACAAGAGCTACAAAGACCTTAAAAAAGCAGACTTCCTTGATTTCGCAGGAATAGCAGACCGCTTCAAAGACGAACAGATTGACGCAGGATTTGTCGTAGCTGGCTATCCTACAACAGCAATCATGGATCTCACAACAACAAAGAACAACGTTACACTTATGAGCTTCGATGATGAATTCTTAAAAGAGCTCAATGCAAAGTATCCCTTCTTTGTGGCAAGCTCAATTCCGGCCAATACATACACAGGCGTTACAGAAGAAGTCAAAACTCCTGCAGTTATGGCCATTTTGATTACACATGCCGACGTGCCTGAAGAAGATATCTATAACTTCTTGACAGCAATGTACAAGAATATCGACGATATCGGTGCAGCACACGCTAAAGGCAAAGAGATCACTCTTGACAAAGCACTCGACGGGCTCACAGCACCCTTGCATCCCGGCGCAGTCAAGTTCTTCACAGAAAAAGGTTTGATGTAATAAACCTTACTGAAACAAAATAACGAGAATGGCCCCTTATAGGGGCCATTTTTTTATTGGTTCTATTACGCGAATTTCATAGATTCCTTAAGTGAGCGAGCGAGCTTTTATGCTATATAATATAGCTGCACCATATCTCAAAATGAGGAGATTGGCCAATGTACAGTTTCGTTTCTGTTTTTTCTGCGGTTGCCCTAATTTTATTCGTCCTGTTGATTTCGCTGCTTTTCATGTTGGCAGAAGAGTGTCTGCTTTACAAAAGAAGCTCCGACAGAGAAGGAGTTAAAGAAAAAAACTGCCGAATTTCCTATAAGTTAGGCAGTGATGGACATCTTCCGAAACCACTTTTTGCAGCGTGTCTAACACTTCTCTCCGTTTTTCTTTTTATTCCTATGGGTTCTCTGCCGCAGTTTATATCCACGCCGGCAGACCTATTTATAGTTGCTTTTCTCCTGTTATCCGCTCATGCATTATATATGAAGGGGATAAAGATTTTTTCCAAAGATCGCTATCAGTTAATGGAAATAAAAGAGATAAACAGTTTCTTTTATTTCGTTGCTGTCTTGCTCATTATTGGCGGCACACTTTCCTGGTATGTATTAAACAGGGGGATGCCGGGCAATATATTTAGTATTGATGCCTATTCTGCAATGTTTTTGTGGCTGCATACGGGTTACTATGGCAAAGTTTCTTTGGCTCTGTTCTTCTTTCTGTTAGCGGTAGAATCGCCAAGTAGAGAGAGGTGTAATTTTTGCGAAAGCAGAGAAATTACCCTGTCAGATTTGTTTGAAGCTGTTTTTTCCACTGTTGGAGCAGCTATAATTGCAGCTATTTTTTTGCCCCATAAATACGCGTTGGGATTTGGAATAACTGGAACAGCAATGTTCTCTGTAGATTTCTTGTTTTTCTGGGCAGAAGTTTTTGCCCTCCAAACAATGATTTTGCCGTTTATAAAACGGCTTTATTTTAATTTTATGAAAAGCAAACACGTTAAATTTCGATATTTACCAGGAATTTTGGCATGTGCCTTAGGCGTGATATTGATGTTGATAGATTTATATTTTTAATTTATTGACAAGCGACTTAAGGAGTGTCTACCGTATTTTCCAACGATTGCATTGATTCATACATGTATGGTTTTCTATAAACTTCTACGAGCAATTTTCTGTCGGGAAGCACTTTGTAAGCGTCATATATTTCGTAAGGTTCAAACATCGTTTGATTAAGACCAAGATATTCATTGCCTATTCTATAGTAATAAGTTTGCCAGGAAAGTCTGCCTCCCTGATAGATGAGCCAATCTTTAGTCATTATAAAGCGGCCATTTTTTGCTCCCTGGAAGGGCATTCCGGCTTTTGAAGACCGCACTCGTTCCTCCCAAGACCATAGTCTGCCGCCCACGATATAGTATTCATCTTCGACCGGAGTCAACTCAACTGACTGTATGTATCTTGTAATAAATTTATGTCCCAAAGCAGCTGGGGAAGAGAAG
>Ga0255347_1003114_pt1 | contig 22034 bp, 16 predicted proteins | sample wastewater_treat_2_FD_192479 | JGI IMG/M metagenome (GOLD analysis project Ga0255347, IMG submission 192479) | Wastewater microbial communities from Lulu Island WWTP, Vancouver, Canada - plant24 | ecosystem: Engineered > WWTP > Wastewater > Unclassified | place: Canada: Vancouver, British...
ATGAAAATAATAAAACTTCATATTGTTTTATTTCTCTTTTTTTCTCCTGCTTTATTGCGGGCTCAGAACTTGGTTTTTAATCCAAGTTTTGAGAAATTATCAATTAATTGTTGTAGTATTCCTTTAGGTCAAAACCCCTTTAACTATCTTAATAATTGGACAAATTCTACATCACTTACAGGTTCAGATTTATCTCATCGCTGTTTGGTCTGTACTTACCCATATTATTATTTACCTGATTTTGCGATCTACGGAGTTCAAAATCCGCGTACTGGAAACGGCTTTACATCACAGTATGTGATAGATTATCAAAATTCTCCAGATTATTGTGATTATATTCAAGGTGAGATAATATCTCCACTGAATGCAAATGAAATTTACTACCTATCATTTTGGGTTTCATTAGGTGAGGAGTCTAATTACACTTATTCAAATTATTCAGTTTATTTATCAAATATCGAACTTCATGAAAACGCTTATTTGCTAAATTATTTTACTCCACAAATTAAAACGGGAGTTTATATAACAGAACGGGTGGGGTGGCAAAATTTCAAAATCTTGTTTACAGCACAAGGAGGAGAAAAATATTTTTCATTTGGAACCTTTTTACCCTATGATCAATTAGACACATTCAGAATTGGTTGTGCAGATTACGATTCATTGCATCCAAATCCATGCTATGATGTTTGCTATATATATCTCGACGACGTCGCCATCTACCCTGCAGATGCGCCGGTGTATGCAGCCGATGCAGGCGGCGACCAACTGCTGTGTAAAGGAGAAAGTGCTACACTTGGCTCTCAATGGCGCTCTCAGTATTTGTATTGGTGGTACGATGCGCAGGGAAATCTGATTGATACAACCGCACAAATCACCGTTTCGCCCGACAGCACTACGTTTTACGTGTTGCAGCAAAAAGATTTCAAATTCGATGAAACAAGTGATACCGTTATTGTATATGTGAGCGATTGCGAAAGCCCGCTCTACATCCCGAATATCTTCAGTCCCAACAGTGATGGCAATAACGATATTTTCTGCGTGCGCGGCGAAGGAATAAGCGAAATAAAAACATTTGTCATTTACAACCGCTGGGGCGAAGAAGTTTTTTCTTGTCGCACTTCGACTCCACTCAGTGCGGCAAGTAACGAGTGCGGCTGGGATGGCACCTGTCGCGGCGAACCCGCACCACAGGCGATTTACACATATTATGTAGAGGCGGTTTTATTGAATGGAGAGACGGTGGTAAAAAGGGGGAATGTGACGCTGGTGAGATAGCAGACCCTACATAAATCTTCAGATATAAAAAGTTGAAAATATAAAGCTTTAATGTTATGGCGTGATTATGTGCGATAATGTCAAATAAAAAGTATTAAACAAACCGCATCTTCAAAAATATCTGAAATTTTACCACGTGTTATTGACAAATTAACTCCTGATGGAAAACTTGACTTAAACAACAAGTCGGGCTTTGATTTAAACTCAATTATGGACTTGTTTAAATAAAAAACAAGCCTTGTATCTATCTTTTTTGTTTAGTTTAATCTTTGAGCCACAAAATTCCTTAATTGTTCGCCTCTGAGATTTTTTGCAATAATTTTAAAGTCGCTGTCTAAAACAAACATGCTTGGGATAGAGCCAACGCCATATAATTTGGCTGCTTCGCTTTGCCAGAATTTAAGGTCGCTTACGTGATGCCAAATTAATTTGTCGTCGGCAATGGCTTTTACCCACGATGATTTGTCTTTGTCGAGAGACACTCCAAAAATTTCAAGTCCTTTTTCATGAAAATCGGCGTATAGACTGGTCATATTAGGATTTTCCATTCGGCAGGGTCTGCACCACGAAGCCCAAAAATCTACAATTATTATTTTCCCTTTAACATCGTATAAACTCATTAATTCTCCTTCAGGCGTTGGTAATTTTATTTCGGGAGCTTTGGACCCAATAGCAGTTGTTTTACTTGAAATCACTTTTGAATGAAGTCCTTCAACAGCTTTATTATAATTATATTTTTGATAAATAGCAGAGTCAACGGATGCATATAATGCATAATACTCGTCAAAGTTTAAACGTTCAATAAAAAACATATTTGCCAAATCGCCAATATTTGGTTTAATGGCGTTATAAAGTAGCGCGTTTTTCTGATTGTCGAGCAACATGTAATTATCTTCTAATTCTTTTTTTCTTGTTGCATCTGTTTGAGCAGTTTTACTGTATAATGTGTTCAAACTATCCTGACTGCTTTGAATGCCGGCAAGTTTGTTTTCAACATCATAAATCCGCTTAGATTGAACCGACCCAATAATATCGGGATTTTCATTAATTTTTGAAGGATTTAGTTTTAAAACAATTTTATCTCCCGGCTTAATTATTAATGCCACGAAATTTTTATCATTGACTTTTATTTTGAAAATATCCTCATTAGCACAATCGAATTCAAAATAAAATTTGTTGTCTTTAATTTGTGTTGTCTGCGAAAATAAAGCAGGCTCAAGATAATTCTCCAATATTACGCTGGTATGGGTGGTGGAGGAAGAAAACGAACCGGTAATGCTGGTTTTCTTTTGGGCATTTACTGAAACTATCAGCATGAATATTGACAAAAATGCAATAAGAGATTTCATATTTTGGAATTAAGGTGCAAAGTTACTAAAATGATACAACTTTATCCATTGCTATGTCATGGATGTCGGTTGGGACTTTTTCCACGATTTGCTTATCAAAACATACGCCAATTTTTAGCGCATTGGTTTTGAGCAAAAATTTATCGTAATAGCCTTTCCCTCTGCCCATGCGATTCCCACTTGAATCAAAAGCAACCCCGGGTACAATTATGACTTTTATCATGTCAATACGGCTGTATTCTGCACCTGTAGGTTCTTCTATTCCAAGTATGGGCTCTTTTGACAAACTCCCGTCAAATATGATAGGAACTATATTTTCAGATACCATTTTTGGTAATAATATCGTTTTGCTTGTCATCCATTTTAAGCAAAAATCATGAGTTATTACTTCATCCGGAAGACTCCAGTAACACATAATTGTATTTGCATTTTTGAACCATGACTGATTTTCGATGAAATCAAAAATAAGTTTCGACTTATATACTTTCTCTTCTGAAGTCATAGACGATTTGGCAATACGAATCTGTTGCCTGATTATTTTTTTATTATTCGCTATGGAGTTATCTTCGTGATTAAGCATTTTTTATTTATTGATAACTCGATGTCGGATTCGCTTTTCTATTTCAACATCTATTTTTTTATAAAGTTGAAGTTCATTAACGAGCAACAACTGATTTTCCTCATCCTGGGTTTCCTGTATTTTTTTTCTTAAATCATCCATTAATTTTGTCAGCAATAAATGCTTAAATTCAAGTATGGTACTGTCAACCTCATTAATTAAAATATTGTTGTCGTTTTCGGTATGTTGAACATAAATGCCATGCTTTTTTTCCCAGTTTGGGCTTAAAGTGTAGCCTGTATTCATAATATCGGCTGCCGTATTGGTTTGATTTGGGTCAAGCATGTTTAAAATTCTGTTTGTATTTATTATGCCATCGTTTTGTAATTGAAGCCGACAGATTTCGTAAATATTATTTAATTTTATGTTGGATAATTTCATTGAGTCGGCATCAAGCTCTTCAAAAATATATTGGGCAACTGTTTTTTCGATAACTTCAGAAAGTTTTAATTCGGCATCATATACTTGAAATTTCAGAATTTTATCGCCAAAAAGCAAAATCATTCTAAGAATATTCTTTTCGGACTCTTCTTGTCTGTTGGCTCCAATTATTGGTTGTTGCTTTTCTATGGTTTCAGTTTCGGCTTCGCTTTGAATTTCTGCATCGGGATGCAGAGTTTTTTTAGCTTTTGAGCGTAAAATTTTATTAATCTCAAAAACCAGTGTTTTTTCTTCAATGTCAAAAAGTTTTGAACATTCCGTTGCAAAAAGCGATCTGGTTATGCCATCCGGAATTTCCGCAATGCTGCGTACAATATCTTTCATGGCATCTGCACGTTTTAATGGGTCATTTCCTGCCTCGGCAAATAATATTTCGGCTTTAAACAACACAAAAGACTTTTTGTTGTTTTCAAGAAAATCCATTAATGCTTTTGCCGAATTTTTACGTGAATATGAGTCGGGGTCTTCCTTGTCGGGGAAAAGCACAACCCTTACGTCAAGGCCTTCGGCAAGTAACAAGTCAATGGCTCTGAACGAAGCCTTTATTCCGGCTATGTCGCCATCATACAAAACGCAAACATTGCTTGTGTAGCGTCTAATCAATCTGATTTGATCAGTAGTTAAACTCGTGCCGCTTGATGCAACCACATTGTTAATTCCTGCCGCAACCATGGCTATCACATCCATGTATCCTTCCACCAAATAACATTCGTTAAGACTTATAATGCTGTTCTTGGCAAGGTGAATTCCGTAAAGAACGTTACTTTTGTGGTATATAGGTGTTTCGGGTGAGTTTACATATTTTGCAATTTTTGCATCGCTGCGCAATGTGCGGCCTCCAAAAGCAATAACACGCCCACTTATGCTGAAAATAGGAAATATTATTCTGTCTCTGAATCTGTCATTGCCGCTTTCGCCGTTAATTAAGCCGTTTTTAACCAAAACATCCTTGTTGAACCCTTCTTCACGCGCATAATCGGCAAATGCTGTATAATTGTTTGGCGAATAGCCGAGTCCGAATTTTTTAATAACGGCATCGCTAAGTCCCCGTTCATGAAAATAGCTTAGCCCAACCGAAACACCTTCGTTGGTTTCCCAAAGTTGTTTTTCAAACCATTTGTGTGCAAATTCGTGTACAAAGTAAGATTGATCTTCTTCGGTCTTTTTTTCTTTATAATCATCGTCAACTTCTTCCTCAACGATTTCGACTCCAAATTTCGCAGCTAATTTTCTTAGCGCTTCGGGATAGGTGTAATGCTCGTATTCCATCAAAAAATTTACCGCATTACCGGCTTTGCCACATCCGAAGCATTTGAATATGTTTAGTGATGGCGAAACACTGAACGAAGGAGTCTTTTCGTTATGAAACGGGCACAATCCTATTAAGTTGGAGCCTCGTTTTTTCAGAGACATATATTCTCCAACAACTTCTTCGATGCGCACGGCATCCATAATACGTAATATATCTTCGCGACGAATCATGTTGTGATTACAAAAATATAATTAATTTCGGGTTCGTTAATATGAACTAAAGTTTTGTTGAAAAGTATTGTTTATTTAAGTGTTTGTTTTTTATGCATTCTTATTGAAGCAAGAATTGTTGTTGCACAGGATTCGGTTTCGGTACACGAAAAATACTTTCGTTATCGAAATCGTTTAAATTACTTTATGGTTTTTTCGGATGAGCCGGGTGGCGGACTGCTGGCAAATATTCGTAATCGGGACGCATGGAAAGATCCTGACGGCATTGATGCAAGTGGCGACGAGATTGACTACCATCAAAGTATTTCTTTTGGACAAACGCATACAAGAACAGGATATCTTCTCGGCACTCTGTCCACTGAATATGCTTTGCTGAAGCAGGCCGGAGATATAATTGCCGCTGATAAAACATTGGCTCAAATCCGCATTGTACTTAATGCCTTTAAGCGTACAGATCTTTGCGAAAGTGCTCCCCCATGGTTTTTGAAAGATACATTGGATGGTTTTTTTGTGCGTGAAGACGTTTCTCCGATACTTTCGGGCAGGTTATACAATCAGCTTAATTTTAGTTTGAATGAGAATGATTATTTTGGCAACAGAGCTTTGCGTGGTGAATTCGGTATTCCTGCACTTATTGATTCAAATTCGATTGAATGTTTAAGAATGTATGAGCATAATAATGCTTATTTTTTCAATAAGCGGGAAGCAAAGCATCCGGATTTTGTTTCTTTTGAAAATAAAAACACCGATTATTATAAATATTACAAGGACCAAAAATTTATTTCGCAGGATGAGGTTTTGGGTGCGTTGGTGGGGTTGTGTCTTACTTATAAATTTGTTGATGATGAATTTATTCGTAAAGATGCGCTTAATCATATTTTGCTTATGATTAATTTTATGTGTGGCAGCAAAAAAACGCTTTGGTGGCGACCGTTGTTTCCTGACGGAACGCGTATGGGAAATGAAAATGGCGCTGATGGACGCGCCTATGCTTATGCCATGAAATCAATTGCTTATAATTATGCAGGTCAGGAATATTTGAAAAATCATTTTCCTGATATATTAAAAGCCCCTTGGTGCCGCGACGCGTACGAGGGGGCAGAAATTGCCTGCTTAAGCGGCATAGGTGTAGCAGAATATCGTATTTTTCGGTTTTTGATGGCTGAATCAATATCTCTTTCAGGTGCTTCGAGAATAAGCAAAAATGTTCCGTTTTTATTAAAATCTTTTACCTCCATTTATGACTGGGATACTTTTTTCTTATTGCTTCATGCGGCATTAAATGATTTAAAAATCAATAAAAAAACTTATGATTTTAAAAAATTATCAATTCAATTGAGTCAGGTTCCGGCAAATGGAACCTGGCAATATGGCGATAAAAAATATCCTAAAAATATTGGATGGTCGGCAGAATTTAAATGGTCGGCAACAATTGATATGCAAAACGGGAAAACAAACGAGAATTGGTCGCTTGGAAATTTTTCGGGAATTGACTTTATGCTGCTTCATAATTTGGCCTGTCTTTTAATTGACGAATACAAAACAGGCTTCAATCATTATTTAGAACATAAATAACGTTTTTACTTTTTAAAAATTCCTGATAATTATTTTTTGTTGCTGTATGATGTCGGCACTTTCAAGTTTGATTATGTATAAACCTGAGGCATACGCATGAGCATTAAAGAAATAATTATTTTCTCCTGCAGCAAAATCCCCTTCATGTATTATTTCAATGGTGCGACCTGTAATGTCTGTTATTGAAAGTTTACCTGAAAACCCATTACCACATTCTATCGGAATACATGTGATATAAGCAGCAGGATTTGGATAGGCCGGTTTCATTTCTGTTGCAACAAACTGTTCTTCTATGCCTACCGTGTTTTCACATTCGAATTTCCAATAACCATTTGGCGCGGTAATTGGCCGCATTTGTGTTTTGCCATTTGTTGCTTGAGCCTGAATATAATAATATACCGTAGTTCCGCTTGCTTGTGCGGGGATATCTGCAGTCCATATATCACCAGATGTATTGCTCATGGGTATGTTTGTATAAGAACCGGTTGAAGAGGTTTTATATAAAACATTGGCAGAAGTTATTCCGCTTCTGTGTTTCATAAACGCTTCTATTGTATATGGATTATTTCCCGTTTGCGGGCTTGTTAGCGGTTGATGCGATATAAGCAAAGGATTATTGCTTGATATGCAATTTGTAATACAATGTATTGCTCCGCTTGCGCTAATTGGGTCCGGGTCGCAGTTTATAGGAACTATATTATATCCGGGAAGGGCTTCCGAGTATATCCTGTATGCGGTTGAGTCAAATTGTTCATAGTAGCTTGGGTAAATAAAGGTTTTATTTACAAAAACACCGTTGGTATATGTTCTGTAATAAGCACCACCCGATGGCCAGCCGCCCGAAGTGCTTGATGGCATTGGCATGCGAATTACTTTATACGGGGTACCGAAACAACTGTTATAATTATTTAAAAACCATTGCAGATTTGCTTCAATTTGCGGCCCATCTGAAATGCCGCTTGGATATTGCCCAACCAATATGGTCTCTTCATCAAGTAATTTCATGTGCATATCAATATGATGAATTCCGTCATAAGGTAATGTTGGAAATAAAATGTAGCGGTCAATTCCTAAAAACCGCTTCATTATTGTGTCTATTTGTGATGCTGTATGTGATAGATTTTCATCAATTATTAGCTGGCTCGACATGGCTGTTCCGAATCCGTCAACCATTAAATTTCCTCCTGTTGCTATAAAGTTCCAGGGTGAAGTTGTCATGGAGTATAAGTCTAATCCGGCCCAGGCAGCATGTTGTTCAGGCATAACATCATCAAGGGGGCGGGGGCGGTTGTATTTCCAGTCAACAAGATAATGGTCTCCCACGGTATCGCGATATATGTTATGTGCGCCATAATCCCGAATCCAAACTGAATTGAATCCGACTTTAATAAATTTTACATTGGTTAGCGGAACTCCTCCGCTTGTTAAATAGCTTTTCACTTGATTTGAGTCGCTGCACGCAATCAAAACAATACACTCTTCTTGTGCTGCATCAACAATTTGACGAAGTACAGAGGTATATGAAGTCCATGTGATTAATAATGCATCAATTTCTTCCCATTCGGCCATTGCCCGTGGTGTCCATGTTGGCGGAGTTGTAAAACTGCTGCGCGTTTGCGGAAATTCATAATATGGCATTATTGCTTTTTCTTCATCTGTCATCCCAACGGGTAAAATCTGCGAATAAGCATTTATTGCCAATAATGCGGTTAAAAAAATGTGAAAAGCTTTGTTCAACATAAGTTCAATTTAAAATGTAAAAGTAAGATTTTGTTTTATCAGACAAGAATTTTAAATAAAAGTTACAGCATGATAAAAATTTTTAATTTGAGTTTATAATTGATTTATATGTTTATTTTTGATTATGAAAAAAAACAAAATGAATGAAATTCAGCGCTGTGCCTGGTGCAAAAACGACCCTCTTTATATAAAATATCACGATGAAGAGTGGGGTGTGCCTGTGACAGATGATTTTAAACTGTTTGAATTTTTAATTCTTGAAACCTTTCAGGCAGGACTAAGCTGGATTACAATTTTACGAAAGCGCGAAAACTTTCGAAAAGCATTTTCAAATTTTGATTTCGAAAAGGTATCCAAGTACACAGATAAAGACATTGAACGATTAATGAATAATGACGGTATAATTCGTAACCGCCTTAAAATATCTGCAGCTGTAGTTAATGCCGTTACATTTTGCAAAATACGAAAAGAATTCGGCACATTCAGTAATTATATTTGGGCTTATGTAGATGGAAAAACTATTCACTCAGGAATAAAATCTTCTACCGATATTCCGGTTTTAACGCAATTATCAGAAGCAATAAGTAAAGACTTAAAAAAACGTGGTTTTAAATTTGTAGGACCTACTATAGTTTACTCTTTTTTACAAGCTTGTGGTTTAATCAATGACCATGTTGAGGGATGCTTTAGATATTAACGGCACATTAAGCTTTTTCTAAATCTTCCTCATAAATTCTTCCCCATTTGATGTGCGACCACACGCGCTCATGAAGATAGAAAAATCCAATTTTTGTTATTATTTCTGTTCCGCTTAGAATAAAAGAATAGCTTATGTTACCGGTAATCAAATAAGACAGAATAGTTGTGTCGAGGCTCCCGAAAAATCTGTATGAAATACTTTTTACAAGCGAGCGCCATGGTGCTACACTACCATCCTTAAGTCTTCCCCAGCGAATGATATTCCATAAACGTTCATGTAAAAAGAAAAGCAATATTTTTGTCAATACTTCAAATCCTGCAATTGCAGAGGCGTGAACCACATTGCCAAAAATTATATATCCAAGTACAAATGTGTCAAAACTGGCAACAGCGCGCCAACTGATTCCTTTTACTATTGACCTTATTTTTGTATCCTTCATCGGTGTGCAAAAATAAATAAAATATACTATCTCTACCAATTATGTAGGAATATTTTATAAACATCAGCTTTAATCTGTGTTTTCAGGGCTTCATATTATGACTAAATTAAAAATTTGTAGGTTTGTATTATGAAATATTGTTACGAATATCCGCGACCTGCAGTAACCGTTGATGCAGCTGTTCTTGTTAAACAAAATGAATGCTGGAACATTTTGCTCATTAAGCGTAAGAACGCTCCTTATCAGGGTTGCTATGCATTGCCGGGAGGCTTCGTTGATGAAAACGAAAAGCTGGAAGATGCTGTTGTAAGAGAACTTCTGGAGGAGACCAATGTTGAATTGAAAAATTTAAATCAGTTTCGTGCCTATAGCGCTCCTGATAGGGACCCGCGCGGACGGACGATTTCCGTTGTTTTTATTGCTTTTTTACATGAATTTCCATCTGTTCTTGCCGGTGACGATGCTGCTTCAGCCAATTGGTTTTTGCTGGATAAACTTCCGGAACTGGCATTTGACCATGCAGAAATAGTAAATGATATTAAGAAGGCAATTTCTGAACAGAAAATATAAAAAGCGTATTACCCAATAATTACAATTTGTAATAATTAAAAGGCGTATTAATTTAAAATTAAGCGGACAACAAGTCTTTTACTATGCGCGAAACCGTACTGTTATCGGCTTTGCCGGCTAATTGCTTTGTTGCCATTCCCATAACTTTCCCCATATCTTTTATACCGCCGGCTCCGGTTTGAGCAATAATATCCTGAATGATTTTTTTTATTTCTTTTTCACTGAATTGTTCGGGCAAATATGTTTCAATCACTTTTGCCTGATTAATTTCAACTTCATACAAATCCATGCGGTTCTGTGATTTAAAAATCTCAGCCGATTCTTTACGCTGTTTAACAAGTTTTTGCAAAATTTTTAATTCGTCTTCAGCAGTAACTTCTTTGCCACCTGCGGAAGTGTTGGCTAACAGCAAGGCCGATTTAATTCCTCGTAAAGCTTCGAGTTTTTCCATTTCGCGAGCCTTCATTGCCGCCATTATGTCAGCGCTTATTTTTTCTAATAAACTCATGTTTTTTTAGCAAAATTAATAAAATGCAAAATAATTTATCTCTTTTCAACATTATGACATGCTGCTTTTTTGAGCCAATTTGTTTTTATAATAAAACAAAATGAATGTAGTAATTATAGTTGCCAATAAATCGGAAGCCGGAAGAGCAACCCATACGCCATCAAGACCATAAAATAGCGGAAGAATTAATAATAGCGGAATCAAAAAAAGCACCTGCCTTGATAAACTTAGGAATATTGCAGTTTTTGCCTTGCCTATATATTGAAAAAAGCTTGAAACAGTAATTTGAAAACCTACAACAAAAAATACTGCCATTGTGATTCTCATTCCGTGTGTGGTTACCGAAATTAAAGTTTGGTCTGTTGTAAATGCGCGAGCAATTGCTTTTGGAAATATCATACTTCCGAAAAAACCTATAAAACTAATAATTGATGCCCAGATAATAGTTAAAATTAACGTGTCGGTAACGCGTTTATACTGTTTTGAACCATAATTAAATCCTACTATAGGCTGCATGCCTTGTGTAAGCCCAAGAACCACCATCACTACCAGCATTCCTATACTTCCGATTATACCGTATGCTCCAATTGAATAATCGCCCCCATACTTGCTTAATTCTAGGTTTGTTATTATTGACACAACGCTCGCCGCCACATGAATGGCAAAAGGCGACATGCCGATGGCAAATATATCTATAACTATTTTTCTTTTAAGTTTAAATCCTGAAAAACGAAAATGGATATAAGGCTTTCTGCTGAAAAAATGTGCTAAAACCCAAATCATTCCAACAGTTTGGGCTATGACGGTAGCCATTGCCGCCCCTTTAATTCCTAGTTTTAAAACAAAAATAAATATTGGTGCCAGAATTATGTTTATGGCAATGGTTAGAAGAATGGAAAACATTGCTTTTGCGGGATATCCGGATGCGCGCATTACGTTGTTAAGCCCGTAAAATACATGTGGAATAACATTGGCAACCAGAATAATTTGCATAAATTCCCGTGCGTACGGCAAGGTTTGACTACTTGCCCCAAACAGAAGCAGAATTTCATCAAGAAATATCAAAGATACAATGCTAAACGAAATGCCAAGAATAATATTTAAGGTTAATGCATTTCCTAAAATTCTGATGGCGTCTGCTCTGCGTTTTTGACCCATGCGTATGGAAACCATGGCAGATGCACCTGCTCCCACCAATGTGCCAAATGCAATGGCAAGGTTCATTATGGGTAGAGTTAAAGTTAAACCTGATATAGCCATGGGCCCAACACCCTGCCCGATAAATATTCTGTCAATAATGTTGTATAATGAGCTGGCCGTTGTTGCAATTATTGCAGGCAAAGCATAATTTAACAGTAATTTCGAAATTTTTCCTTTCCCTAGTTGTTCAACTTTTGGATCCATCCAACACTGATTAATTTTAGCCGACAAAGATAGTAATTAAGCGTTAAGAGAGAATTATGATAATTATCTTAAGTTAATGAATGTTTAATAAAAAGTTAATTATTAATATAAAAAGACATGCAGTATTCTCATTATCTGCTGATATTCAATATGTTTTAATATCATTTATTAACTAAGTAAATTATATTTATTTTTTCATTAGGTTTGCACAATAATCCCAAAAGAATGTTAACATTTTTTAAACAAGAAAACAAAGGGCTCATTTATGCGGTACAGAGCCAATCAAAATTGGGGGAACAAGAATTAGAAAAATTAAAATGGCTATTTGGTAGCGGTGCAGAGGTAAAAGAAGGCGAAATTAAAGGTGAGTTTATTGGTCCGCGAATAGAAATGATTACGCCCTGGAGCACAAATGCCGTTGAAATTGCCTTTAATATGGGGGTTAAAGGTGTTGAGCGTATAGAGATGTTCAGGCCAAATAACGGCAAACACGACCCTATGCTCGAAACAGAATATAATGTTTTATCTTCATCTTTATTTAATCAGGACAAGAAGGTTGAACCTATAAACTTTATCAACGACATTAATGAGTATAACGAACAACAAGGATTGGCTTTAAATCCCGAAGAAATTAGATTTTTAAAATATGTAAGTAAAAAAATCGGACGTAAATTAACCGATAGTGAAATTTTTGGATTTTCGCAGGTAAATTCGGAACATTGTCGCCATAAAATTTTTAATGGCGATTTTATTATCGATGGCGAAAAAATGAAGTTGTCCCTGTTTCAGTGGATTAAACTTACAACCAAGGAAAATCCCAATGAGGTAATTTCTGCTTATAAAGATAACGTTGCTTTTATTGACGGACCAGAGATTGAATTGTTTTATCCTCAAAACGACGACGAACCTTCTGAATTTACCACCCGCAAGGTAGAATCTGTTATTTCCTTGAAGGCTGAGACACATAACTTCCCAACTACCGTTGAGCCGTTTTATGGTGCGTCAACCGGCAGCGGAGGCGAAATCAGAGACCGTATGGCAGGCGGAAAAGGCAGTATGCCTTTGGTTGGCTCTGCTGTTTATATGACCTCGAAGCCACAGCTTGAAGAACCTGGTGTTGATGAAAATGGCAATGCAGTAGAGCGCAGACCTTTTTTGTATCAAACTCCTGAAGACATACTTATAAAAGCATCTAATGGGGCTTCGGATTTTGGAAATAAATTTGGTCAGCCTTTGATAGTTGGCAGTCTTCTTACTTTTGAGCATGAAGAAGCTGGTGAATTGACAGGGTACGACAAGGTAATTATGCTGGCAGGTGGTGTTGGATATGGGGTTAAAGCCAGTGCCATTAAAGGTAAGCCTTCTGCCGGGAATCTTATTGTTTTGATGGGAGGCGATAATTACAGAATTGGTATGGGAGGAGGTGCAGTGTCTTCGGTTGAAACCGGTAAATACACAAATTCCATTGAACTCAACGCTGTTCAGCGGGCAAATCCCGAAATGCAAAAACGCGTTTATAATGTTGTCAGGGCTTTGGCTGAATCAAAGGATAATCCCATAATATCAATTCATGATCATGGGGCAGGCGGGCACTTAAACTGTTTTAGCGAACTGGTTGAAGATACCGGGGGCACAATTTATTTGGACAAACTGCCTAAAGGAGACCCAACCTTATCAGATTTGGAGTTGATTGGTAATGAATCGCAGGAACGTATGGGACTTGTTGTTCGTGAAAAGTCGATTCCTTTAATATCTAAAATTGCTTCGCGTGAACGCGTACCAATGTATGTTGTCGGAGAAGTTAAAGGAAACCACAAATTAATATTTGAAGGAGACGACGAACGAAAACCATTCAATTTAAAACTTGAATATCTTTTGGGTTGTACACCAAAAACCGTTATAGAAGACAAGCGCGTAAGCAATTTGTATAATGAGCCAAAATATGAATTGCATGACTTTAACATATACTTAAACAATGTGTTAAGCCAGGAAAGTGTAGCTTGTAAAGATTGGTTAACCAATAAAGTTGACAGGTCGGTAACGGGTAAGGTTGTTATGCAGCAATGTTGCGGCGAAATACAACTGCCCTTAAATAATTTAGGCATTGCAGCTTTGGATTTCAGCAGTTTTAACGGCATTGCATCCTCCATTGGCCATGCACCAGTGGCGGGTCTTATAGATGCAGGGGCCGGAGCCCGTCTTAGTGTTGCCGAAGCTTTAACTAATATTGTATGGACACCCATTAAAAATGGTTTAAGCGGGGTTTCACTTAGTGCAAACTGGATGTGGCCTTGTAAAAATGCAGGCGAAGATGCCAGACTATATGATGCAGTAAGCGCATTAAGCAAGTTTTGCATTGCACTTGGCATTAACGTTCCAACAGGAAAAGACTCTTTGTCAATGACACAAAAATATCCTGACGGAACCATTGTAAAAGCTCCGGGAACAGTTATTGTTTCGGCAACTGCACAAACAACTGATTTTGCAAAAGCCGTTTCGCCTGTATTGCAAACGGAAACAGATTCAACTATTATTTATATTGATTTTTCAAAAGGTCCTTTTGCCCTTGGAGGCAGTGTTTTTTATCAAACCTTAAATACTGTTGGAACGCATGCTCCTGATGTATTGGATGCTGAGTATTTTGCCAATGCTTTTAATGCACTTCAGACTCTGATTTCAAAAGATAAAATTCTGGCAGGACATGATATTAGTGCCGGCGGAATGATTACCGCATTGCTCGAAATGTGTTTTGCAAACCCGGAAGTTGGACTTGATATTAATATTAGTGGCATTAAGGAAACCGATATACCGTCGATCTTATTTTCCGAAAAGCCGGGGGTTTTGGTGCAGGTGAAAGAAGTGAAATCTGTTATTGATTATCTTTTCAGCAAAAACATTTCTTTTTATCCTATTGGCCGTGTTATTGGCGAACGCGTATTCAAAATAATTAAAAATGTTCAATACGAATATTTCGATATTGATAGTTTGCGCAATGTTTGGTTCCGAAAATCATATTTGCTGGATCGCCTTCAAACAAAACCGGAATTAGCTCAAAAACGATTTGAAAACTATGCAAAACAGCCTTTGAAATTTGAATTTCCTGCATTTTTTAACGGCACTTTACCAAAGATTAATAACAGAAAGGTTAAGGCGGCTATTATTCGCGAAAAAGGGGTAAACGGTGATCGTGAAATGGCTTACAGTATGTATATGGCAGGCATGAATGTACGTGATATACACATGACCGACTTGATAGAGGGGCGCGAAAATCTGCAAGACGTTAATATGATAGTTTTTGTTGGAGGATTTAGCAATAGCGATGTTCTGGGCTCTGCAAAAGGATGGGCGGCAGGTTTTCTTTTTAATCCCAAGGCTAAAAAAGCCCTTGATGATTTTTATGCCAGACCGGATACCTTAAGCCTTGGCGTTTGCAATGGCTGCCAGTTAATGGTTGAATTAGGAATTTTTAATGATAAAACGAACAAGATTCCTAATCCCGAGATGCACTGGAATGAGTCTGGCAAATTTGAGTCTGCTTTTGTTGGCGTACAGATTCAGCCAAATGAAAGTGTAATGCTTAAAGCTTTTGAAAACTCCAAACTTGGTGTTTGGATTGCGCATGGCGAAGGCCGCTTTGTTTTAAAAGGCAATGAGGACGACTATAATATTCCGATAAAATATTTATACGAAGATTATCCTGCCAACCCAAATGGCTCTGATTTTAATGCTGCTGCTCTTTGTTCTTCGGATGGCAGACATCTGGCAATGATGCCGCATATTGAACGTTCTGTTTTTCCATGGCAATGGGCTTATTATGAACCAAAAAAATCAACTGATGCTGTTTCGCCATGGGCATACGCTTTTGTTGCCGCATGTAGTTGGATTGAAGCAAATAAAAAGAAATGACATTTTTAGAAATATTATATTGTGTAGCCTTAATAACAGTAATGTCATTACTGATTTTTAAATGGCGTGCCTTTTCTTTACCCGGAATAAAAAAGCAATGGGTCCTGTGGGTTTTTTATCTTAAAATTCTTGCAGGTTTTGTTCTGGTATTTGTTTATTCAAAATATTATACCAACAGAAATGATTCCGACATATTCAGGTATTTCGACGATAGCGAAATTTTATACAATGCAATTAAAACTTCGCCATCCGATTATTTCGCCATGCTTACGGGTATAAACGATGATGGACCATATTTTGCTGAAAATTATTATGGCAAAATGAATAATTGGTATATAAAATACGAAACGGTTTTATATAACGATTGTCATACAATAATAAGAATAAACACCATTTTCCGATTATTCTCCTTTGGGTTTTTTTATGTTCATTCTTTGCTTTTTATAATTCTGTGTTTTATTGGCTTAATCGCATTATATAAAACCTTTATAAAATATTTTTCATGCAAATCAAAGGCTTTGTTTTTTGCTTTGTTTTTAATTCCATCAGTTGTGTTTTGGTCAGCAGGCATTTTAAAAGAAAGTATTTTGATTTTTGCTTTAGGTATGTTTTTGTATTCATACCAAAAACTATTATTTATTTCTTTTAATATTGGCAGGGTGCTGGTATTCGTTTTCTCCTTTGCATTGATGTATTTTACCAAAACCTATGTTTTAGCTGTTTTATTGCCTGTTATAGTAGCCAATACATGGATTGTTTTAACAAATAACCGACATGTATTTGTAAAACAGCTTATAACTTTATTGGTATTTGTTAATGCTGCCATATTGGTAGGCGTATTATTTCCGGAATATAATGTCTTTTATCTTATTACTCACAAACTTCAAAACTTTGCAAATCTTGCCGTTGATAGCAATGCGGGAAGTATGATAGCCCCATTGCCTTTGGAGCCTAGTTTTTTAAGTATGTTAAAATATTCTCCTTTTGCTGTTGTTAATACACTGTTCAGACCGTTTATTGGCGATGTTAATTCTTTAATTATGCTACCTGCGTTGATAGAAAACGTAATAATTATTATAACAATACTAATGGCAGTTTTATTCCACGAGAAAAAAATTCAACATATCCGGATAATTGCATTTTGCTTATTTTTTGTAATATTATTGGCAACAATTACCGGACTTACAACACCAGTTTTAGGTGCACTTGTGAGATACAGAATTCCCATGCTGCCATTTCTTTTTATTATGTTGTTTCTTATTATTGATTTTAATAAAATTAAATTGCTGTTTAAATTTAAAAAAGCATAGCAGATGAAAAAAATCGTTTTTGTTTCGGGTGCTACCAGTGGCATTGGTGCTTCGTGTGCAAAAAAGTTTGCTTCAGAGGGCTACCGTGTTATTTTGAGTGGCCGTCGCGAAAATCGCCTGATTGAAATCTGTAAAAATTTGACCTCTCTTTACGGAGATAATTTTTTACCCTTAGCTTTTGACATTCGCAATAAAAATGAAGTTTTTAATGCCATTGAAAGTTTACCCGAAGATTGGAAGAATATAGATATACTGATTAACAATGCCGGATTGGCTCTTGGCCTTAATCCGTTTCATCAGGGCAGTATTGACCACTGGGAGCAGATGATTGATACAAATATTAAAGGCTTGATTTATTTAACAAAAGCCATTATTGGTAAAATGATTAACCGCAAAGAGGGCCATGTTATTAATATTGGATCTATTGCAGGTCGTAATGCATATCAGAACGGAAATGTTTATTGCGCTACCAAAGCTGCCGTAGATTCCCTTACACAAAGCATGCGCATTGATTTTTTGCCTTATAACATAAAAGTATCTCAGGTTGCTCCCGGCGCAGTGGAGACCGAATTCAGCCTTGTAAGATTTGAAGGCGACGAACAAAAGGCAGCTAATGTTTATAAGGGCTTTACTCCGCTATATCCCGATGATGTTGCAGATGCTGTTTTTTATCTTGCGTCGCTTCCACCACATGTTAATGTTAATGATATTCTACTAATGCCTACTGCACAAGCCTGTGCGGGTATTATTCATAAAGAATAAAGTAATTCAGACTGAATAGTTTCGTTTAGAATTCATATAATTATTTTGTATATTTGACTTTATACTAATGAGTAATAGAGCAAAAATATTATCGGTACTTCAGCAATGTTGGGGTTACAAAATGTTTCGCCCCATGCAGGAGGATATTATTATGTCTGCTCTTTCGGGTAACGACACTCTTGCTCTATTGCCTACTGGAGGAGGAAAATCCATAACTTTTCAGGTACCTGCTTTGGCTCAGGAAGGAATATGCATTGTTATTTCGCCTCTGATAGCTTTGATGAAAGATCAGGTAGAAAATCTTAAAAAAAGAAATATAAAAGCATACTCCATTCATAGTGGTCTAAATCAATATGAAATAGAAATACTTCTGAATAATTGCATTTATGATGATGTGAAGTTTTTGTACGTGTCGCCTGAACGTCTTGAAACAGAAATGTTCCTGTTGCGTCTGCCCAAAATGAAAGTTTGCCTTATTGCTGTTGACGAAGCACATTGCATTTCGCAGTGGGGATTTGATTTCAGGCCACCATATCGTAATATTGCAAAAATACGTTCTGTGATTCCTGATGTGCCTGTAATTGCTTTAACGGCTACGGCTACGCCAAAGGTTGTAGATGACATTATGACTCAGCTTGAATTTAGAAAAAACAATGTATTTAAGCAGTCATTTTATCGCAGCAATCTTGTTTATAATGCCATTGAAGAAGAAGATAAAACCGGACGTCTGCTTCATTTGCTTAATGAATATAAAGGCACTGCTATTGTTTACGTTCGAAACCGGCGAAGAACCAAGGAATATGCCGATTTCTTGATAAGAAACAAAATTAGCGCCCATTTTTATAATGCTGGTTTGCTTCCATCTGAGCGTGACAAACGCCAAAACGACTGGATAAATAATAAAGTCAGAGTAATGGTGGCCACCAATGCCTTCGGAATGGGAATTGACAAGCCTGATGTGCGATTGGTTGTTCACATGGATATACCCGACTGCATAGAGGCATATTTTCAGGAGGCAGGTCGCGGTGGACGAGATGGAGATTTGTCGTGGGCATGGCTGCTCTGGAATAAAGCCGATATTACAGAGGCAGATAAAAATCTTGAAGCTTCTTTTCCTGATACCGAATTTATTTCTCGTGTGTATAATGCTTTGGGAAACTATTTTCAAATCGTTAACGGAACCGGAAAATTTTCAACTTGGAATTTTGAACTAACCGATTTTTGCAATCGTTACACCCTTCCTTCGCTCGAAACATTTAATGCATTGCGCATTCTGGAAAAAGAAGGATACATCACCCTTAGCGAAGCTATCCATACTCCCTCAAAAGTTAAAATGCAAGCCGATAAAAACGATGTTTATCGCTTTCAGATTGAAAACAGGGAACTAAGCCCTTTTGTTGATTTGCTGCTTAGAATGTATTCGGGCCTTTTTACAGATTTTGTTAAAATTGACGAGTTTGCCATTGCCCGTAAAATGAATGCAGATAAACAAATTGTAATAAAGGGATTAAAACAACTAGATAATTTGGGATTAATAAGTTATGAACCTACAAGTAATAGCCCGCGTATAACTTATTTAAGCGACCGCATCAATCATCAGGATGTATTGTACTCGAAAGAACATTATTACAATAGAAAAAAGGATGCAGAAATGCGCCTTGAGTCTATGAAATCTTATTTGACTAACTTAACAAAATGCAGAAGTCAGATACTTCTTGATTATTTTGGAGAAACAAATTCGCGTCGTTGTGCTATATGCGATGTTTGTGAAAAACGTAGCGAAACAGGCCTTTCTGAATACAAGTTTAATGAAGTTCTTGAACGAGTGAAACCGGTATTGAAAGAATCTCCCATGCCTTACGACAAAGTAATGGCGATGTTTGGCACAATGGATACCGAAAAGGCAATTAGCGCAATCAGATGGATGATGGATAACGGTAAAATAGGATTAGATGAAAATGGCGATTTGTATTGGAAATAATCTGAGGAATTAAACTCGCAATTTTTTTAAATTTGGCAGATTATAATTTTTGGAATTAAATTTGTATTGAAACAAAAAATTATTTTTTATGAAAAACCTTTTTGTTCTATTAATTGTTCTTTTTGCTTTTGTAAATGTTAAGGCGCAAGTATCGGTTGATCCTGACACTAAAAAAATCATGTATAGAGAAGTTGTTTCAATGGATGGAAACAAAGATACATTGTACAATAGAGCCATGGCATGGGTAAATTCTTTTTATAAGAATCCTCAAGCCGTTACTACTGTGCGCGATCCCGAAAATGGTATTATTTTGTGTGCACATCGCTTTGCAATGAAAGAAACCGACAAAGACGGAAATGTGTTAACCTCAAACGTCGTTGTTGAATACAAATTGAAAATAGAAGCAAAAGAAGGAAGATACAGATATACTTTTGATGAATTTAGAAAAAAAGACGTATCAATGTTTCCTCTTGAGCGCTGGTTGGATAAAGCAGACCCGCAATATACGCCTAAATGCGATGAATATCTTAGCCAGGTTGATACTCAGGTAAAAGAAATAATAATGAGTTTAAAAAAAGGCATGGAGCCTAAAGTAATCAAAAACGACGTGTGGTAAAATCAGGCTATAAGTTTGATTTTTAGATTGCTGAGTTCTCTTAATCCGGGTTGATAATTTTCCAATAATATCAGCCCGGGTTTTTTGTTTTTCTCAATACTGCCATAAGTTTTGTCAATCCCCATAAAATTAGCTCCGTTTAAGGTTGCAACTTTTAATAAGGTCTCAACTTTAAGTTCGGGAAATTTCTTTAAAATCAGGTCAATTTCCTTAAACATGTTTAAATCATTATTTGATGAAAGACTGTCGGTGCCTATAAGTATTTTTGAAGTCAGTGTATTTATCATATATATGTCCGGAAGACTGTTTGTTATAAACTGATTTGAAGATGGGCAGAAACAAAACCATGGGTCTTTGAAATGTTTTAAAATATTTTCCACGCATTTTTTATCTGCAAATGTGTTATGTACAAAAACAATCTTGTTTTTTTGAGGTAATAATCCACTGGCTGCTTCAAAAGCAGAATTATAAATACTTTGCTTTTCGGTATTTTTATGAACATTTTTTATGGGCCTCTTTTTTTCGAAATACTGAATTTCTTCCTGACTTTCGCTAAAATGAATGCTATGCATATTGCCTGAATCGGAAATGTGTTTCATTAAGCCCGACATAAGCGAATTTGATAATGTAAATAGTGTGTGAGCCGATAATGAACAACTCTGTTTGTGGTCAATAAATTCTTTCTGTAAATAAATTAAATTGTCAAGTTTGCTTTTCGCATCGTTTTCCGACATGCCAAAAGCCTCTAAAAAAGTATGAAAATAAATATCGCTTTTTGTTTTTGCCTCTAATGATACTTTCGTATTACTAATGTCAGCGACAGCTACAACTCCCTGTCGTTTAAAAATTTTTATGGTGTTATTTATGGCTTCGTTTATAATATCTTCGTTTGGCCTTAATTTTTGTATATTTTTCATTGCGCCATAAAAAGCTTCAATTCCGGTGTTTGGACTATACAAGCCTTTGCACCAGCTTAACTCAAGATGGCAATGACAATTAATTAAGCCAGGCAATAACAAGCCATTGTGATATTTAATATTGTCAGCTTTGGAATTTATTTTATTTATAGGCAAAACTTCAACAATTGTTCCGTCGGATTTAAGAATTACAGCTAAATCATTTTTTATTGTAGCATCCGGCAAAAAAATATATCTGGGGACAATAATATTCATGTTTAAATTGATAAAACTGATTTTCAAGACAAATATCGACAAATAATAATATTTTTTTTCATTATTGTCCGATAAAAAATTAAAGCCGAAGCATAGCCTCGGCTTCTTTTTTGTAGTTTTGGTTCGCTAAAACTAACCACAATGGATAAAAGTACGCATTTTTTTGGACATTCGGTTTTCGGACA
>Ga0255347_1003125_pt1 | contig 21994 bp, 17 predicted proteins | sample wastewater_treat_2_FD_192479 | JGI IMG/M metagenome (GOLD analysis project Ga0255347, IMG submission 192479) | Wastewater microbial communities from Lulu Island WWTP, Vancouver, Canada - plant24 | ecosystem: Engineered > WWTP > Wastewater > Unclassified | place: Canada: Vancouver, British...
TTATCCATCTCTGTTCTCCTTGTGTTGGCACCATCGGGTGCGTGTTGTTAATTTCTGGTATTATGCCAGAAAACCTTTCACGAGGAGAACAGCCTTCTCATCTTACCTATTAACTGTTTTCTGGGGACGGCTCGCCGAGCCGTCCGCGGCTCGTGAGGACACTCGCCCTCCAAGGTCCGCGGCGGTTTCGGCGAAACCGCCCTACCGGTTGCAGCACGGTTTTGGTATGACAAAATTGCCAAGCTATAGATAAAGGTAAGGCTAAGCGCTATTCTCGTCAGCCTGCTTTAGCCGCAAGCTGTTTTTTAACTTTAGCCGGCTTCATGACCATCTTGCGGACATCCTCCGGCTGCATCTTTGCAACGGTTTCCGCATCCATGCCCAATTTGACTAGGCGCGCACGCTGAGCCTTAGAGCGCCGCCTTTTCTCGCTCGGGCTCTTGATGGGGCGTGTACGTGGATGTTTGTTTAGTGTACGGCCTGTGCCCATGAAAAAAACCTCCGATGTCTTTCCTCGTAAAAAAGTCGCGACATTGTGCCGTATTTCACCCCGATATGCAAGCCCTTGTTGCGGATCGGGTGTAAATTTTGAAATTCTTCGCGTTTCCACATACCAGACCGAGGCTGTCACTGTCGGTCTGAGAACTACGCCTGTTTAAGGCGATGATGGCGGCACTGTGAGGTGTTTCATAACTACTGTGCCGGCCAGATATTTTCGCGGTCGAGGCGGGTTTCAATGACCTGTGCGTTGACGCCATACACGTCGGAACGTCTCTCTGCAAAAAGGCGCCGCATGTCTGGAAATGTCTGCCAATTGGGAGCCAACTTTCCGGCTTGGACTGCAAACCGGTCGAAATCTTCTTGTATGCGTTCGCGGGGAACGAGCAAACGCCCGGCGAACTCATTGGCTTCTTGCTCCATCCGATATCGCGCAGGGCTTTCTTCATTCAACCAACGGAAGAATTCCGGGAAATCGGTAAAACTGCGGCTGGTTACTTCTTCGCGGTGCAAGACGAAGTGACCTAGTTCGTGAGCGAAGGTAAATCGCAAGCGCTTCTGTTTCCAGACAGGACCGTTTTCGAGGAACTGGTAGGCTTCCGCATCGACATAAATTCCGGAAAAATCTTGAAGAAGCATGGCATCCATGCCGTACTTCGCGAACAGATCGTTGAATGGAATAATGTCCAGCCGCAAGTTGAGTTCGGCGGCAGTGAAAACGTCTACCGGGAGCGTTGCAAGCTGCTCCGCGAATTGGTCACGCCTAAAAGCCTCAACTCTTTCCCAGACCGGATTCCTGTTGGTCATTCGACAAGATCCTTGTCAGGGGTGTGGATGTCGCGCAGGTCTTGAACGAACTGTTCCATTTTAGCCTGATCCATCTCGTTACCCCGAACGGCGCGGAAGAACGCCGGCAATGCCTGGAGCAGGCGGGTGTCCGTTGCGATGTCATGCGGCAGTTCACGCCGTGACAGTGCCGCCGCGTCGAAAAATGCCTGACGCTCGTTCGTGTCGAGGTTGAAGAACGTCGCCCAATGCTCCAAGATGCTTATATCCTTGGGTGCCGGGTTGATGCCTCGTTCGATCTTGCTCCAGTTGCTGGCATCCACCCCAAGGTCGGCGCTGCACTGGCGCAATGTCAGTCGATTCCTGATCCGCACATCCTTAAGAAACTCTCCAAAATTCATGACTTGTTCCCTCTGTGGTAAAAACAATACCATAGCGCGGACGGTCATGAGAAGGATAAAAGATGTTTTTGTTTTAGGTCGATATAAATCTGGTTACTGCATCGGCTGTGATGCCATCCACGCGCACACGTTTAAGACGCGCGGTTTGGCCTGCGACCACGCTGACGTTCTTTTTGGGCAAGTTGAAAAGGTCCGCGAAAAACGCAATCAGCGCAGCGTTGGCTTTGCCGTCCACTGGCGGTGCCTTGACGCGCACACGCAACCACTCAGCCTCCGCGCCTATGATTTCTGACTTGGCGGCGCGCGGCGTGACTTTGACCGTGATGACGCAACCGTCCTTTGCAGCAACGAGCCAATTCATGTTTGAAGCTGTCATTCAAACTCCAGTAACAAAAACAAGTTGATGGTTTCTCACAACAGAGGCAGTAGGGGCACAGAAATTATCACAACAAAACTTCTGTCTGTACTTGGATCTATACGAGAGGTTTAAGCGAGTAACGGAAACGGACTATGGCCGCATCAGTTGAAAATCGGCGCATGGATTAAACGGAACAGGGCTTGGCAGATGCCGTTGTACAACAGGTCTATCACGAAGAAAAAAATCAGAGGGGTGAAATCGAAGCCCATGCCTGCCGCGCCGCGCCGCGCGAAACGGCCCAGCAGCATCTCTACGCCCTCGTTACATATCAGGAGCAATCCCGGCGCCCGCATGACAGCCGCAAGCAGGTTGCCGATGATCAGCGCGAACAGGCAACGGATAAGCAGCATCAGTCCGTCAGAGAATGAGAGCATGGCCAGCCAAGCGGTCTTCAGCAACTGCAACGCAAAGGGGCCTTGCAAGAAAGGCGAAGCCGTCACAGCGCGAGGCTCGGCCAGCGGATGGGGGGGGATACCCAGCACCCCTGTTCTGACCAGGATCAACGCTGTCGCGCCGTGCAGCGCCAGCAGCACCAGCGGCTGCAGGATGAAGGGCACCCATGAGAAGGGACGGCAGAAAAAAGCCAGCGCCTCCAAGGCGCGTGACGTGCGGAAAGCCGGGGTGATCAGCCTGACAAGCAGATACACGGTCCACAGCCGTATGAGGAAGAGGGCAGTTTGCATGAAGCTGAATAGCGTGATGGCAACGGCTGGATTGGCGGCGGCGGGCGGCGAGAAATTGAAATAGGTGCCGATGGTTATGTCCCATCCGCCATTCAGGCGGTAGAGCGCCACGGTTTTGAAGATCATTATAAATAGCATGATGCAAAAGGACGCGGCCTGCGCTGGCATGTAAAGCACAGGTCTTAGAAAAGCCAGGACAGAGTCGACCAGCTTGACGGTGCCAGACAGAAAAGGGTTGAAATAAAACTCTCTGGCCGGGGCCGACCATAGCCGGACCCAGAAGAATAGCACCAAGATATTGAAAAACAGGATGAAATAGCTCATGCGTTAACTGTTTGAACTATAGCTTTTATCGCCTAGCGTGTCACCTGAAAAGGGGCGTCGTTGCGCTTGGGGCACGATTTTACTTCGCTCCATTGCATCGAGGATTCAGGTCTGAAAACCCCTAGTCAGGTCTGAGACACCTTCCAAAATCACCCGCGTAGCGGGTCATTCTAATTTATCCCCGCCGCACCTGTTTGGTGCAAAACGCAATCTGGAATGCGGTGACAAGAGCCGCGCTGTGCGCGGGGCGCGACACCGCTTTCTCTCCGCGCGGGGCGCGGAGCATGGCGGCGTGAAACGCCGCCCGGACGAGCAGACGCTCGTCCCTCCCGGTGCTTTAAAAGCGGCGTCGCGCGGGATACCACTTGCCGCCGCACTCCAGATCCGTTCGTCGGACGAACTGCGGACTTTGGAGGGCGAGTGTTCTCACGAGCCGCGGACGGCTCGGCGAGCCGTCCCTACCAGAGGCGGGCGGAGATGCCCACGCTTTACGTAGCACCTCACTCGGCGGCGCGCATGGAGTCCGTATAAGGTCCCGCCATATCGACATGCAACATACGGAAAGCCGTGTCAGCACCGCTATTTTGCAAGGCGTCAAGCGTAGCGAGCCGCCGGTTGTCCCAGATTCCGGTCTGCGGCGGCTGTTTGTGCAGGTTGTTTTCAGAGCCGACAAAGAGGTTACGCCATACGTTGTTGATGTCGGCTTTGCTGCCAAGGTCGGCCAATTCCGGATAGCGTTTTTTATAGGGTTGCACACGGACATTCACGTTGGTGAGCGTCAAAGCGGCGACGCGGGGACTCTTTAGATACTGGCTCCAACGTTTTTGACCCCAAGGCGAGAAACTGATACCGTGGCGGCAATCCACGAAAAGGTTGTTGTCGACGGTGTTGTGGTGGCCGCCGTGAATCTGCACTGCCCCGAATTTGCCGTTTGAGCAACGCTCGAAAAGGTTGCCGTAAACCAGCATGCCGCTGATAGCGTCATCAAAGCGTATGGCCGCTTGGCCGCACGGGGTGTGCTCGCCGCCGCCGATGTCGCGCCAGCGGTTGAAGCGGATCACGACCCCGCGATAAGAGGGATCCCCCCACATGTCGACAGCGCCCTGATCGTCCGATTCCTGCACGACGCGCTCGATCAGGTTGTACTCGATCAGGTGATCGTTGCCCTCGATGCGCATGGCGCTGGATGGGCCGATATGGAAATGGTTATGCGCCACACGTCCGCCGCACCCGTCCAAATGCAACGCGGGGTTGTATGTTCGCGAGAGTCTGCCGAAACGGTTGACATCGTTGTTTTCGATGACAATGTGCCCGGAAGTCAGGTTACGGCGGTTTCCGCCGCTGACGCGCATACCGGTGTGGCCGAGAGTGTGCATGTTGTTGCCGTAAACCCGCAGATTGGCGCACTGCAACGCATTCAGGGCCGTGCCGCCGAAACGTCGTATGACATTGCCGGAGACGGTCGTGTTGAAGCAATGCTGGAGAACAATGCCGTGCTGCTGGCCGTGCTGTAATGTCAGGCCATGGATGACAAGCTCGCGCGTTGCGGTGGCTGCGATGAAAGGGTGGGCAAAACGCGATAGCGTTATTTCGCTGAACCAAGGGTGCTTGAGCGGCCACACGTACAGAACGCCGCTGTCGCGGTCTAAAAACCACTCTCCGGGGCTGTCCAATTCTTCAAGCAAGTTCAGCACATAAAAAGGTCTGTCAGCCTTAATCCCGTATCCCCCCGGTTTCTCCGTGAGCGTCAAAGTTCCCGCTGCCGCGTCTGCTGTCGCAGGAACTGTGCAGTGCGCCCACAGGTGGCACCAGTGGCCGCTGGCCATCATGTCTTTGGCTTGCGCCCATCCTGACAGGCGACCTTCTGCGCAGTTAAAAGTCAAGTTGGTCGGGTCAACGACATTTCCGGTCATGACCGTGCCGCTGTTCGGCCAGCGCGCTGGCTGCAGTGGCGTGCCGTCCTGATAAAGCTCCCTGACGGTTTGATTGTTGATGCCGAAGCCATAACCTTTGGGAGCCGCCGAGATGTCGTAACCCTGTTCTTTGACATTTGCCGCGAAAACCTTGCCTCTGGCTTCTGGCTTCAGGCGTTTGAGTATGGCGCTGTCCCTGACCTTTCGAAGCTTGCGGACACGGAAACCGCCGTCAAGCACCGGTTTTTCGTTGTTCCAAGCGCGGTATACGACTGGTGCGCCGAAGTTGCCGGAGTCTATATCAGAGAGCGTGAAGCTCTGTTTGATCTCATAAACTCCGCCGCGCAGGTAGACGGTGGCGCCGCCTGCGGGAAGCGTGCCCCTGATCCTTTGTGCGCGGATCGCATCACGCGCCCGCTCCAGTGTGGCGAACGGTCTTTCCTGTGTCCCGTCATTTCTGTCGCTGCCCGAGGGCATAACGAAAAACACGACTGCGGGTTCAGGCAGGGGCGCCAAGCGCTGTCGGCTGTTCTCAGGATCGACCGCTGGTTTGCCTGCGGCGAGATTGGCATATTCCTCAGCTAGTTGCTCCGCTTCTTCACGCAGATGTGCAGGTGCGTTGGTGATGTCCGCGACCGAACGCAAGGCGCTGATGGCCTCGCACGAATCATTGCTACTAGAACATATGCTAGCCAAGGACAAAGCAGCCATACAGCGTATGTGCGGCGGCGTGGCATGGTCATCGCGGACGGCTGCGGCATGTGCGTGCGCTTCATCTGCCCGCTCGGCTGCATACATGGCGCGGGCGTAGTGTAACCGTACCGCAGCCTTGTTTTGCGGGTCGAATTCAAATCCCAGCAGTTTGTTGAAAACTTTCTCGGCTGTTTCAAATTTGTCCTCGCGGATATAGGTGTCGGCTAAGGCCAGCCCTAAAAGGCACTGTTCGTCAGCGTCAATTTCCATATGTTCCGGGATGCGTTCGAGCACGTCGCTGTTCATAGGGACTCCGTCCCTGACAGCCTTGGCAAGTAACTTTGCCGCATCTCCGCGCTGGTTCGCGGGCATGTCCGGGTTCAGTAAGGTTTGTGAGGAAGCCGCAATGTTATTGGTGGTCTCACGTGGGGCCTCGGCAGAAAGCTGCCCGTTGGCGGCATAAGCCAAAACCGTAGCCAAGAATGGTATTGCCGCAATCATGATCTTTAACATCGTATCGCCTCGTTCAGTGGGAGGGACTGGAATTTTCATTCGATGCGCGTTACAGCCAGACGGCCATGCAGTATGCCTTTGGCTGTGATCAGGCGGTTTGACAATTCGCGTATACTGCCGGCGCGACCGCGCACAGCCAGCACCTCCATGCAGACATGATGGTCAACATGCACATGCAATACCGAGCAGATCAAATCATGGTAATCATGTTGGATGTGCGTCAGGTTGGAGATCAGGTTACGCTTGTGGTGGTCATATACCAGTGTGATTGTGCCGGCGATGCGGGTATCGGGGTTCTCGGCAGCGGAAGCGGTCAGGTGGGCGCGTAAAATCTCGGCAATAGCCTGCGAGCGGCTGGGAAAGCCCTTGCGGGAAACCAGCGCGTCAAGGGCGTCTGCCAGATCTTGCGTCATCGAGATGCTGAAACGAGTTTTAGGTTTGTTTTTCATTTAGTTACATTAGTGTCTTACGGCTAAACAAGCACTTGCGGGCTTCGCCCGCATTGGGGGTTAAGGCTGTAAGGGGTTAAGGCTGTGAGGCTGTGAGGGGGAAGGCGGCGGAGCGAACGGATGCGTGCGCCGAGTGCTCTTTCAGCCTCGAATAAAAGATTATCAATATCCTTTCGTGGTTAATCATTCATAATCGCCTTATTCGTATAGTCTTACAGCCTTTGGGGTCGCGGGCTCTGCCCGCGTTGGATACAGTGACATGCATCATTAAAGCATAAAACGTCGCGTATTTCGAGCCGAAAATTTAACTGCGCGATCTGCGGCAGATTTTTTTCAGCGTTTTGCCACAGGGGTCAGCAAGTGCCCTTTGAAGGCGCAGTCGGAGGTGAACTTGGGAACGGGAATCGGCAGAAGGTTTTCTTTGGTGCGGGCGTCGAAGCGGCGCGTCGGCTGGCCGGTCTGCGTGTCGTAGAATTCCACGCGGAAAATGCCCGGTGTGACCCCGCCGATTTCCACGGTGAGATGTTCGACAACCGGCGGGGGCTCGCCCTTTCGGGCATAACGGACAGGGTGGATATAACCGCGCACATTTTCCGGCGAAGCGGTGCAGACCACAGCGAAATTTTTCAGCAGCGATTTGTCGGCGTTCTCGCCAGCAGTCAGCACAGCATCAACGCTTTTGGAAGAGACATCACGCGGATCCACGTCTTTCATGAAGTTACTGACAGCGGCGTAACGCTGGTACAAGTCATTTTCGTCAACCACCTGCCACCACCAGAACATGGGGATGCCGGAAATCGGCGTGCAGGCGCCGGCCCAGATGGCTGCGTGCTGTTCGATCATCAGGTGTTCGAGGCCGGCGGCCATTGGCGAGCCGCCGAACTCGGTAATCAGTATCGGCTTGTTGTATGCGAGGCCGGCGGCACCCGTCTCTTTAACAAGACCGATGATCCGTTCAGGCTGAACGTGGTGGTATGCGTCCAGCGGGTTGAAATCCATCTCGCGCATACCGCAGATTGCAGGGTTGAGGAACTTGTAATCGTTTGAGACATGCGCTGAAACGAGATGCTTGTAATGGTCAATCTCCTTGAGGTAGCTGCCGAGTGTCCGGCACCACTCGACGACGGACGGATCGAAATGGGTTTTGTGATGGCTCTCGTGTCCGGTCAGGTTGATCTCGCTGCAGAGTTCGTAACCGAATATCACCGGAGACCAGCCCCAGCGCGCATGGGTGTAACGGCAGAAGCGTTTCTGCATTTCGATGGCCAGCGGATCGCGGAAAAATTCCAACGGCATGTCGAGCCAGCCGCCGGGGGTTTTCTTGTTGTAAGGGTGCAGGTGCCATTCGGGATCGCACCACGAGCTGATGCGGCCGTGATAATTGAACACGAGGTTTACATGAATGCGGTGGAACATCGCCAAGTCCAACACACGGTCAAGCTCCCAAGCATTGCCCATGTGGTAATCGTTGGCGCCGTGATAGCCGCCGATGCCCTCGGTCCATTCCAGACCCAGCGACCACGCGCTCATCCAGACTTCGGACATGTTCTCGCCGGCTTCCTGCATGCGTTTGAAATAACGGCGGTAAGCGGTTGTGCCCTCGTCTTTGCGGAATATCCAAGGGAATTTGTCATCCATGCGGGCGTCGGTGGCCGAGCGCGTGTTGTGGCCGATCGGATAAAAAAGCGAGCCGTCGCAAAATTCGAAATAGCGCGTGTCTTTGGCAGAGACCCTGACGAATCTGACAGCATCGGGTTCCGCCGGGGCGGCATTGAAGCGCAATGCTTCGGCAACAATGCATTCGCCCAACTTGTCTTTGGCATAGAGTGTCACAACGTGTTCACCCGTGGCGCGGGGGCAATAGCGCAAGCGCCATTCCGGCTGTCCGTCCGGCTCAACCGGCTCGCCCAGTTCGTCTTCCAGACGGTAATGCGGCTGATAATAGAAGGCATGGATGGTGTTGGTGACGCCCTCAGGTGTGACGATCAGTGCGCCCGCGTCAATCTGCCCGGGATCAAAAGGATTTGTGTAACGGTCAGGCAGATCGAAACGGACCTCATACAGGGACAAAACCTGTGGCTGACGCGTGAGTTGCCGGATTTTCGAGATGGAAGGGGGGGCGTCGGGAAATGCCTGTGCCAGTTTTGCAGACACCAGAACGCACCTTCCGGTAAAGACCGCATCCGTAAAAATGCGGAACCCGACAGATTTCGGATTGATGCGGACGCGGTGGTGCCATGCCAGCGAATGCCCGGGCGTCTGCCAACCTGCGGCACCGGACTGGAACGGCACCTCGATCAGGTTCGTCATGCCGGGCTTCAATTTGAGCGGGGTCATGCGCTGATGCCAGAAATCGTCACGGTCTTTCAACCAGAAAAGAGTGTCAGCCGCAGGCGCGTTATCAGGCCACCACAACTCAACGCGGACCGCACTGGAATGCAACCAATTGGTGGCATGCGGCGCAGTCAGATGAAAGTTGTATTCACCGGGAAAAGCGAGAACCGTCTCCGCAGGCAATTTTAAGGCGTCAGCTTTCGGGTCTGTCCGCAGCCCGAGCGCGCACACCGCCTCATTCGCAACCGCAGTCAACGGCCCCAGCAGCAAAAAGCTTGTCAGAAAAACTACGCTTGTCTTGTGTGCGGTCATATCACATTGGTCAGCAAACAACGTGCCAGTTTAGTTTGCCCTGACGCCCAAAGAGCATAAGGTGGGCAGGAAAGCGGGGAAAGACTCGTTAAGTATGGCGGCATCACGAACAACTACCGGTGCCGGGGAGGCCAATCCGGCCAATGCCAGCGACATGGCCAGCCGGTGATCGCCGCGAGCATGGCAGGATCCGCCGTTGAGGGTCTTGCCCGTGATGCGGAAGCCGTCCTGACGCTCTTCCACACTCGCGCCCAAGGCCCGCAGCTCTTTGCAAAGCACGGATATCCGGTCGGTCTCTTTATAGCGCAGCTCCTCGGCGTCGCGCACTTCGGTGATCCCTTCGGCGAAACAGGCGGCAATCGCCATGGCCGGAAATTCATCGATCATGCGCACCACTGTTTCGCCTCCGACTGAAACCGCTTTTAACGGCTTGGCGTTCAGCGAAATATCGGCAACAGGCTCTCCGGCCATAACTCTTTGATTGGTGGTTTGAAGGTCAGCGCCCATCGCGGACAAAACCTCAAGCAGACCGGTGCGGGTGGGGTTGATGCCGACTGCGCGGAGCAGGATTGAAGAGCCGGGCACAATCGCGGCAGCGACCAGCGGGAAGGCCGCCGACGAGATGTCGCCGGGCAGTGCGCAGCGCAAAGGGGCAAGCGGACGGGTCAAAGGCGACACGCGCAATGAGAGCGGTGCAGTCGTGCATATGTCAGCGCCCATGGCTGTTAACATGCGCTCGGTGTGGTCACGCGAAGGGCCGGGTTCTCTAAGCTCGGAAACGCCCGACGCGGCGAGTGCCGCCAGAATCAGGCAGGACTTGACTTGCGCACTGGCGACCGGCAAGTCATATTCGATCGGGCTTAGTGCGGTTCCAGCTTTGCGGGCGGCCAGCTTGAGCGGCGCGCAACCGTTGGCCGCTTCAATGCCTGCACCCATGCTGGCGAGAGGAGTCAGTATACGATCCATCGGGCGCTTGCGCAGACCCTCCGAGCCGTCGAGCGTGGCAGCCTTGCCGCTGGCGGCTATAGCCCCTGCCAACATGCGTATGGTCGTCGCTGAGTTGCCGCAGTTGATCGGTTCCGCCGGTGACGCCAAACCTTCAAAACCTTTGCCGTTCACTGTCAGGCGGTTTTCATCTAGCTTCCACTCCACGCCCAGAGCGGTCATAGCGTTGAGCATGGCGCGGGTCACGCCCGAAACGAGAAAGTTGTCGATGACACTCTCGCCTTCGGCCAACGCCGCGAAAAGAGCCGCCCGATGGGAGAGCGATTTGTCGCCGGGCAAAACCGCCTCGCCGTTAAGCGGCGACGGCGCGGACAGAGAAAGGTCAAATTCCGAGTACATGTTTGTTGTTTTTACAAATTATTGCAAAACGCCTTTCACCGACTCGTCCGTATCATTCCACCAGCTTGGTTTCTTGGTGGAGATTCTGGCGATGTCCTTGGCTGTCATCTGTATGCCGCGGGCTGTAACGCCTTTGATCAGAACTTCCGACGGTGTGAACATCTGCTGATGGATGCGCTGCGATTTAGCCGGCTTGTACTTAACAAACACCGCCTCGGGGGTCTCTTCCTCCAACAAAAGCACTTCGCTTTTCTCGGGGGCCAGACGGTAATCCTTGTTTTGGATGGCGCCGCCGAATGCGAAACGTTTGATGTAGGTGAAGCCGTAATCCGGCTCGGTATAGACAGCCGTGAAAAGTTTATCGCGGTCGAACAAAGCGCAATAAATGTGGTTGTTGTCCACAAAAAACTTGTCCGGCGGCGGCATCATCCTGTAACGCCCGTCTTTCCAGACCACCACGATCTTGTCCAGCGAAGAACACGTGAAAAGGTCTTCCCCGTTACGGATATCGGTGCCGATGTAACCGTTCTGCCGGTCTATCTTGATGGTCAACTCGCTGGCGGTCAATGCGCGCACCTCGATTTGGGCGAAGGGAGACTGCGCGACTTTGGTAAGGCGCGGATAAAACTTGGAGTATTTTTTTATCAGCCCCTTGAGGTAGCGGGTAGCGTATGAGCGCAGGGACTTGAGGTTTTTCGCGACTTCCTGTTCTTCAGCCAAGATGTTTTTGATCTCTTCGCGGTTACGGTTAATGTCATAGCGCGAAATGCGGCGGATCTTGATCTGTAGCAGGTGCTCAACATCGTCTAGGGTGATCTCGCGGCGCAGTTTTTTGAGGTAAGGCTTAAAGCCGTCCATTACCGCCTGTCGCACATCATCATAGGTGGTCTTTTCTTCGATCAGTTTGTAAATGCGCTTTTCGATGAAAATCTGTTCCAGCGTCTTGTTGTGGAATAGATCATCCAGCTCCTTGGCGCGCAACTCAAGTTCCCGGCGCAAAAGCTCCAACAACTGTTCCGTGCATGCCTTGAGGATTTCCGAAACCGACATCTCGCGGGGACGGTTGCGGTAAAGCACGACCGGCCGGCTGGTGAGGGAGCATTCGCAGGTCGTGAATGCGTACAGAGCCTTGATAGCCTTGTCTTGCGTGGTGCCGGCATTCAGGGTCAGCTCGATCTCGACTTTTTCTGCGGTGAAATCGTGGATCTGCTTGATCGGAACCTTCTTTTTCTTGATTGCGTCTTCGATGTTCGAGATCAGGGATTCCGTGGTCTGTCCCGAGGGCAGCGCGGTTATGGCAAGTTTGTTTTGCTGGCGCTGCTCGATCACGGCGCGCAGTTTGACGCGCCCGGTGCCGTCTTCGTATTCCGACACATCCATCACCCCGCCGGTCTGGAAGTCCGGCAGCACTTTAAAAGGGCGGTTCCTGATGATCTCGATCTGGGCTTCCAGCAGCTCTATGAAGTTATGGGGAAAGATCGAGGTGGAAAGACCGACCGCTATACCCTCGGCGCCGAGCATCAGCAGCAGCGGCAGCTTCGACGGCAGCAGCAAGGGTTCCTTGTTGCGTCCGTCATAACTGGGAATGAAATCCGTCAGCTTGGGATTGAACAGTTCATTGCGGGCCATTTCGGTCAAGCGGCACTCGATATAACGGGTGGCTGCGGCAGGGTCGCCAGTGTAGATGTTGCCGTAGTTACCCTGGCCTTCGATCAAGTAGCGCTTGTTAGTGAGATTGACGAGCGCCTCGCCGATCGAGGCATCACCGTGCGGGTGGTACTGCATGGTGTGCCCCACGATATTAGCGACCTTGATGAAGCGGCCATCGTCTTTTTCCCAGAGCGCGTGCATGATGCGCCGTTGCACCGGTTTGAGCCCGTCTTCAACGGTGGGTATCGCGCGGTTGCAGATGGTGTAGGAGGCGAACTGCAAAAAGTTGCTGTCCATCAATTCATGCAACGGCCCCTTGCCGGCATGTGGCCCTTTCGCGCTTTTACTGTCGTCTGGCTGCTCGTCCGTATTATCGTCGGGGGATGGGGATGCGGCAGAGGTCTCGTTGAAAAGGTCGAGATCGTCGAACAGGCTCGGCGGCGCGTCTGCTACCTCATTCTTGCGTTTGCGTTTCTTGGGCTTGCTCATGATAGAGAATCCTCGGTGATCACCAGATTATCCATGATATACTGGCGTCGCTCGGGCGTGTTACGCCCCATATAAAAATCGATGGTGTCGGTCACGGCGCTGTCACGCGAGCTGTCAACCGGCGTCAGCCGCATGCCTTTGCCGATGAAGGCCTTGAACTCGGCAGGGGAAATTTCGCCCAGGCCTTTGAAACGTGTGATTTCAGGGTTGGAGCCGCATTTTTGGATGGCGCTCACGCGCTCATCTTCATTGTAACAATAGTGGGTTTCTTTCTTGTTACGCACACGGAACAGCGGCGTCTCCAAAATATACAGGTGCCCCTCTTTTATAACCCGGTCGAAAAAGCGCATGAACAGCGTGATCATAAGGTTGCGTATGTGCAATCCGTCCACATCCGCGTCAGTCGCCAGAATGACTTTTTGGTAACGCAAGCGGTCAACAGTCTCCTCGATGTCCAGACTTTGCATCAGGTTATAAATCTCGACATTTTTGTAAAGCGCGTCCCGCTTGCTGTCGCAGACATTCAGCGGTTTGCCCCTGAGCGTGAAAATCGCCTGCGTGTTGACATCGCGGCAGCTCACGATCGAACCTGCGGCTGATTGGCCTTCGGTGATGAAGATCATGGTGTCAAGGCCTGTGCCGCGCTTTTTGTTCAAGTGGTGCTTGCAGTCCTTGAGCTGCGGCACGCGCACCGAGACAGCCCGCGAACGTTCACGGGCCAGCTTTTTGACGGAGTTGAGTTCAGCGCGCAGCTTGCTGGTCTCCTCAATCTTGTTGATCAGCTTCTCGGCATCGACTGGCTCACGATGGAGCATCTCTTCGACTACGCGCTTGACCTCTGCCACCAGCTCGGAGCGGATCTCCTGATTGCCCAGCTTGTTCTTGGTCTGCGACTCGAAGATCGGCTCTTTGAGCCGGATCGCGATCGCGCCGACAATGCCTTCGCGCACGTCGTCGCCGTCGAACCGCTTTTTGCTGAACTCGTTGACCGCCTTGAGCAGGCCCTCTTTAAAAGCCGACAAATGCGTGCCGCCGTCGTTGGTGAATTGGCCGTTGACGAACGAATAGTACTCTTCGCTGAAGCGGTTAGTGTGCGTGAACACCAGCTCAAGTTGCTTCGTGCGGTAATGGAAGGGCTGGTATAGCTTTTCGAATTGGGCCTCGTCGTGGATCAGGTCCAGCAGACCATTCTGCGAAACGACCTTCTCGCCGTTGACCTCCAGGGTCAGGCCCGCGTTCAAATACGCGTACATCCGCATCCGGCGCAACACATGCTCTTCCCGGAATTTGTATTTTTTGAAAATGCTTGGGTCTGGGATGAAACGCACGAAGGTGCCGTCGCGCTCACTCTTGGGGCATTTGCCGGTCTTGCGCGAAACGATTTCGCCTTTGTTGAAAAAGGCCTCCGAGTAGTGGTTGTCGCGGAAAGCGCGGACCTCGAAATCCGTTGAAAGCGCGTTGACCGCCTTGGTGCCGACCCCGTTCATGCCGACTGAAAACTGGAAGGCGTCGTCATTGAACTTGCCGCCGGTGTTGATCTCGGAGACGCATTCAACCACCTTGCCGAGCGGGATGCCGCGACCGTAGTCACGGACCGTCACTTCGCCGGACTCATAGTCGATAGAGATTACGATGCGCTTACCGTAACCCATTATGAATTCGTCAACCGCGTTATCGATGACCTCTTTCAGCAGGATATAAATGCCGTCTTCGTACTGGCTGCCGTCGCCGGTACGGCCTATATACATGCCTGTTCGCTTGCGTATATGCTCAATCGCGGAAAGGGTCTGTATGTGCTTTTCGTCGTAATTAATAGCTGGCATGGTGTTCGCTCACGCCGACAGCCCTATGTGCAGGGTTGCCGGCGCGCGCTCATTTTGCGGCTTCTTCAGTTGCCGCGGCGCTCTGACGCCTTATGCTGTTGATAATGACCGGCTCTTTCGGCACGTCGCGGTGCCTTCCCGAGACTCCGGTGGGGGACTTGCCGATCTTGTCGACCACATCCATGCCGTCAATGACCTTGCCGAAAACACAGTAGCCGTATCCGGTGTCGGTTTTGGACTTAAAGTTCAACGAATGGCTGTTGTCCACCAGATTGATGAAGAATTGGCTGGTGGCGCTGTCGACAAAACTGGTCCTGGCCATGGCGATTGTGCCGCGCTCATTGCGCAGTTTGTTATCGGCCTCATTTTTGATCGGCGCGTTAGGCCTTTTCTGGCGCATGTCGCTGGTGAAACCGCCGCCTTGGATCATGAAGCCGTCGATGACGCGATGGAAGATCGTGCCGTCATAGAACTTGGCGTCAACATAAGAGAGCATGTTGCTGACGGTCAGCGGGGCTTTATCCGGATAAAGTTCCAGCGTGATCCTGCCCTTATTGGTGTCGATTACGATATTCACAGTCTTTGATTCCTTTTGGTTCGGCTCTTTGGCGGCTGGTGCGCTTTGACTCGCGCCGACATGGGCGAAGCATGAGCACACCAACAAAGCCATTATAAAAACTCGCATGGTTTCCCCCTTTTTTTATAACGCTGTAAATGTTACGCTTTTCGCGCTGAAAATCCAGCAAAAAAGGTTAGAAGCGGGGAAGTGCATTAGTTAATTAGTGCGTTAGTGCATTAGTGCGGGAGTGCGGGAGTGCATTCGTTCTGGCGTATGCTGGAGGGCGAGTGTCCTCACGAGCCGCACTACTAACGTCCGGAGCACATTGGCGAACTCCCAATAGTGCAAGGAGGGAACCAGCATGCGGATCTTACCGGCAAGCAGACGCTTGCCCCTCCCGATGCTTCGCAAGCCAGTGAAGAACGGGAGAACGACTTTCGATCACCCTTCAGACGGGTGTGCCGGGATGAAAAATGCCGTGCTTGAACAGGTAGCGCTCCGCATCTTCCTTGCTACGGGGCTTCACGGTCAGCAGCGGCCCCGTGTCAAAATCAAACGTTCGGTCGCCGGGTGCCGTATGACGCCGAGCCCACTCCGCGCCGTCTTTTCCGATGAAGGGGTTATACCCCTCGAACGCTTCGACATACGCCGCTACGAGCTGAGCATCGTCACAGAGGGTCTTCCCATCCACGGGCTTGTAGAAACTCACGACACCATATGTGAACGGAATAGTAGGCTTCATGGAGCCAGAAACCTCACCGAACCCGCAGGTCGCAGTGAACTGCCACCCTTCAGTCAGCTCTTCCAGCGCGAATGTTTCCACGCCGCCGAGATCATGCAAAATGATGTCATCAAAAGCCATGGTGTCCCTCAGATTTCGTCAATGCCTCACTTCGCGCCCTTGCGGCGGTTGCATTCCCGGCAAAGCATCTGGCAATTTTCAAGATCTGTCTTGCCGCCCTCGCTCCAGGGGGTAATATGATCCGCCTCCATCTCCGCCTCTTGAAACTGTTTGCGACAAAGGGAACACTTGCCTTTCTGGCGTTCGTACGCGCTGCGTTTCTGGGCGGGCGTGAAGGCGCGGATGTTCAGATGCTTTTCATCGCGCGTGAGCACGTAGGTGTAAACGCCTTTCTTGCTCGTCACGTCGTCGTCCATCATCAGCGTCTCGATCTGACGCTCCAGATCAGCCGTGTCAAATGTGACGCTTCCGAATTGGTCGTACAGCCCGCCCCAATCAATGCCCTTCATCTCCTTGCGGTATTTCGGGAAGGTCAGCTTCACCCAATCGATGACGCTCTTGAAATAGGTCCACAGCGCATTCGCATTTGGATCGTGCTGGTGCTCGGCCATGTATTTTTCAATTTCGCCTTTGCTCTTCCAGCGGATGGCTGTTTCAAGCAGCTCCTGCCGTATCGGTGATCCCGGCACATAGTCTTTCGCATGGAGGTACGCCGCGCAGTTGCTCTTGCTGAAAATTGTCTTGGCGTGCGACAGCCAAGGCCCTGTATAGACGGCGTTGCGCAGTTCCTGTTCCGAGAGCCTCACCCCGCCGATATTGATAATTCTGAACCAGTCCAGCTTCTCCTTGTCGTTGCCCTCGCAGAAGTAGATCATCAGCTTGTAATCGAGAATCTGATTCCGCTCCGTCTCCGTCAAATTGTGGAAAAAGCGGTTGTCGATGGAGAAGTCGCTGTTGACGTACTGGCAGAAGCTGATGGTGCGCTGCTGCCCGTCGAGCACCTCGAACGTGCCGTCCTCATTCTTCACCCAGTACATGACGTTCAGCGGAAAGCCCTTGCGGATCGTGTCCAGCACGGCGTTGCGCTTCTCAACGTCATAGATGAACTCGCGCTGGTATTTCGGACGGATGTTCAACCGCCCGCCGTAACCGACAACGCCCTCCTCGGCGTTGTCCACATAGCCCTCGGCAACGTCACGAATCGTGATCTCATGCAACTTGATGTTCATTTCGCACTCCTCTTTTTCCGCCGGATCAAAATTCGAGCGAACAGTTGGATGTAAATCTCTCCATCCACAATGTAGTGTGTCTTTCCATGAGGAGCGGAATCCAGCTTGAGTGTGGCTCCATCATTGAGTTTTGTCACTGGTTTCTCTAAGTACGTTCCGTTCGCGTTGACTTGAATTTGTTCGGGATATGTTTTGGATGCCAACCCACCCCATGTCTTGGTGATCCCCAGTATTTCAAATTGATCCGGATTATACTTGTCCAGAAACGTTATGGGGACGCCCATCACCCCGTCGTAGTCGCAAGGGATTTCAGAAGTCTTCGAAACTTCGATGGCATCGTAGTTGTCGTACCGCGGGTACTCCTCCGGCGTGTAGTTTCTGTAAAGTGTCAAGAGTTCATGGCGCTTGGGAACATCCAAGTTGGTGAACCATCTGACGCCCTTGACGCGGATGTATTTTATTCCGGCGTCGTCAACCCTGTATCCCGCCGCTTTCAACGGGTAGTGATCCGGCACCCGGAATTCACGGTCGCCGCTCTGGATGCTCTGCCCCAGCCAAACTCTGTCTTCTTTGATAAATGCGAAAACATCTTTATACGTGATGGCGTTCTGGTTCCCGATAATGAGGAACTTCTTGTCGAGTTCCATCAACTGCGCCATGAATTCGCGGAACAGCGAGAAGGGCGGATTGGTGACGACGATATCGGCCTGCCTCATCAACTCAACACATTCCGGCGAGCGGAAATCGCCATCGCCATCAATAACCTTCAGCACATTTTTCTTGTTCCGCAGCAGGTGCGCGACATCGACGAGGTCGGCGGTGCCGTCGGCATTCGTGTCAACGACCTCCGTGATTTCGATTTTATAGGGTTTTCTGGCCTCGGCGTCGGATTCGGCCACGCCGTACACATCGTGGAGGGGCAATTCCGTCTGCATCACGGACGAACCTGCGTAGCAGGTGGCGACGAGCTTGCGGAGTTTGAGAAAATTGAAGTTGAGCGCAAAGTACTTGAAAAAATGGCTCTCGTACGGGTCGTCACAATTGCACAGGACAGACTTGCCCTCGAACTGGTCTCGATAGTGGCGCACCTCCGCCTCGATGTCGGGCATTTGCGTATAGAACTCATCCGCCTTGTTCTTCTTTGCCTGTGTCAGAGTTGATGTCGCCATTCCGTTTTCCCGTTTCGCGCCAGCGCGGCGCGCATGATTCACCCCGAATCACGTGTTGTTGTACATGGTAACACGCCGCCGCAGACTGGGCAAGCGTCGTCCGCGCACATGCGCGGACGCGATTTATTTAGGAGTTAGGAGTTTTCCACTTCTGAGTTCGATGTTCAGCGTTCGGCGTTCACAAAAATGGCGGCGTATGATGGGCTAGTGACAGGGGTGTGCGAGTTTAGTGCGTGGTTTGTGCCCATTTCGGCACTCGCAAGTCAGGCGAAAAAATTGGAGTGCGGCGGCAAGCGGTATTCCGCGCGACGCCGCTTTTTTAGCACGAGTACGGTGGCAGGGTGGCGCGCAAAAGCGGTGCCGCGACCCGCGCGCAGCGCGGCTCTTGTCACCGCACTCTGAAAAATGGTAATCTGTAGCTATGAAAGACCGGAACGTTCAAGTTAAAAGCGTCAGCAAAGTGAAACCCTCGGATGATGTGGCTTACTGGATGAGCAGACCGCCGAGCGAGCGTTTCGCAGCCGTCGAGTTTTTGAGGAGCCAGCAGTATGAAACTCCCCCAAGACTTCAGAGAGTTTTTAGAATTGTTCAACGCGAAGGGCGTTGAATACATGATCGTCGGCTCGTATGCGCTGGCCTATTACGGTGCGCCGCGCTATACGGGCGACATCGATCTTTTCGTCCGACGCACAGAGGTCAATGCCCTCCGTATCATTGAGGCTCTTAAGGAGTTCGGGTTTTCCTTTCCCAATCTCACTTGGAACGACTTCATCAAGGACGACACCATCATACAACTCGGTGTTCCTCCGGTGCGCATCGACATTCTGACCTTTCTTTCCGGCATGGACTGGGATACGGCTACAAAGCGCAAGGTTACGGATAAGATCGATGGGGTTCCCGTTTTTGTGATCGGGAGGGAAGACTACATCGCCAACAAAAAGGCTAGCGGTCGCATAAAAGACTTGGCCGATATTGAGGCTCTCGGCGAACAGATAGCTACTGGCGCGTCAGACCACACAATAGCTAAGTGTGGGGACCAGCGCATCTAACTAATGTTTCCGCGCGTTGCGCGGAAGGAAAGCGGTGCCGCGACCCGCGCACAGCGCGGCTCTTGTCACCGCATTCCAAATCCCAAAATGCGACTTCCCCGTTCGTTCGGTAACTTGCAATGGGAAAGAAGTCCGCGATATAATGTGCGCCATGAACCAGCCCGGCTACGATGACCATGATGGTTGCGCTGGCGAGTGCAATATCCACACCATGATATTCTGGGTGGTTGTCAGTGCCTTACCTATAACTTGGACATTTTGTCGCACCAAAGCCGTGTTAAAGCCGGTAGGGCGGTTTCGCCGAAACCGTCGCGGACGGCTCGGCGAGCCGTCCCTACCAGGGCTCCAGACTTTTTACCTCTAACTTCGATCAGAAATCCTGTTAATCTTGTAATCCTGTCTTAAAGTTTAACGTTCCAGTTACCACCCCGTTTTCGCCCGGAACCCCGGGCGGCTGGCTTGTCTTTAATCAGCAGCATCGTGCTTGGGGATTGACATTGAACACTTCGGAGTGGGTGTGGTTTTACTTCGTTGCACCGCACCTAGGATTCAGGAGCCAGGGTTCAGTTGGAAAGGGTGCGAGACATGATTGACAAGATTGACATGATTAAGAATGGCCCGCTGCGCGGGTGATTTTGGAAGGTGTCTCAGACCAGGAGTTTTCTTCCTTGAGTTTTTTCCCTTCCGGTAGGGCGGTTTCGCCGAAACCGCCGCAGACGGCTCGGCGAGCCGTCCCTACCAGCGGGCGAAACGCCGCGTTCCCGACTCCCCGCCCCTCACCATTCACCACTTACCACTTACATCGTCTCTCTCCCCTGAACCCTTTGACCTTTTGCGATTCAACTTTATTGAATCGCACCCCTTCGGAGTTGGCGTTCTTTTCCTGGCTTGCCTCCCGTCCCTCCTTCGTCATATACTTATGGTTGTATTTCGGATGATGTTTGTGTCGTACTCAACCAGCCCAAGAGGTCAGCTATGAACAACACCGCGCTGTGGATGAAACTTGAAACCAGAAACTTGAAACCAACCTCTGCGTCTCCGCGTCTCTGCGTTAAACGATCCATGCTAGTGCTCGCCTGCGCGGGCCTGTCCGCCGTCACCGCCCCCGCCGGCGAGGCGGCGGCTCCGATGTCGTCGCCGGATACGAACCCCTACATCACCTTCTCAAGCTCTTTAAAGTTCTATGTCTGGCCGCAAAAATCCTCGGACGGGACGCTCGAATACTCCTACAACGCGAAGCAATGGCTTACGAACACCACCGCCAACATGGAAGCGGTAGGCGACTCCGGAGTCTATAAGCTGTACGTCCGTGGAACGGGCAACACCCGGATTACAGCCGATAGTACCCCCCGCGGCTGGCAAATTGCCGCCGATAATCCGGACACCCGGGTCGCCTGCTCCGGCAATCTCGAGACCCTGCTCGACTATAAGGCAGTGAAAAACGGCCAGCATCCGCCGATGGATCCCTGCTGCTTCGCGCACCTCTTCGAGGGCTGTACGCTACTCAGCAGTGCGCCGTCGCCGCCGGCGGCGAATCTGACGTATGCCTGCTGCCGCGCCATGCTCGAAGGCTGCACGAACCTGACGAACGCGCCCGCGCTGCCCGCCACGACGCTGGCTAACGCATGTTACGACAGCATGTTCAAGGGCTGCACGGCACTGACGCGCGCACCGGAGCTGCCGGCCACGAATCTGGCGCTCGGCTGCTACGCCTACATGTTCCAAGGCTGCGGGAGCCTGACCAAGGCACCCGCGCTGCCCGCCACGACGCTGGCGCCCGCCTGCTACCGCCAAATGTTCGGCTCCTGCGGGAGCCTGACCAAGGCGCCCGCGCTACCGGCCATGACGCTGGCGGGATCCTGCTACCTGTACATGTTCTACGACTGTCCGGAACTGACGGAATTGCCGGTGCTGCCGGCGACGAATCTGGTCGCGAATTGCTACGACAAAATGTTCCAGGCCTGCACGGGCATCAAAGTGTACACCACAGGCCCCGGAGTACGGTGGAGCATCCCGAACAACGCCAACGCGACGTTTGCAACGAACTGGAACTACAGGATGTTCGACGGCACGGGCGGCACCTTCAAAGGCGACCCGCAGATCGGCACCACCTACTACTACACGCTGCCCGTGCCGTTTCCGGACTCGGACGCATGCCTCACCTTCTCCAGCGCGGGCTCCTTCACGGTCGCGCCGCAGGAGGTCTCGTGGGACGGCTCGCTTTACGCCTCGACCGACACGACGAATTGGATGGCCTTTGCCACCAGCGGCGCGACCGCAACGAACAACGGCGCCGGGGCGTACAAGCTCCACCTCTGCGGGTTGGGCAACAGGCGCATAACCGGCAGCCTCTCGTCATCCCCCTGGCGCATCACCGCCGGCAGCCCGGTCGCCTGCTCCGGCAACCTCGAGGCCCTGCTCGACCATGCGACCGTGTCCGGCGGCGAACACCCGCCGATGGATCCCTGCTGCTTTGCGTACCTCTTCGGGAACTGTAAGCGCCTGACCCATGCGCCGGCGCTGCCCGCCACCACGTTGACCGACAGCTGCTACGACAGCATGTTCTACGGCTGCTCAGGACTGACGAACGCGCCGGCGCTGCCCGCCACGAATCTG
>Ga0255347_1003138_pt1 | contig 21931 bp, 12 predicted proteins | sample wastewater_treat_2_FD_192479 | JGI IMG/M metagenome (GOLD analysis project Ga0255347, IMG submission 192479) | Wastewater microbial communities from Lulu Island WWTP, Vancouver, Canada - plant24 | ecosystem: Engineered > WWTP > Wastewater > Unclassified | place: Canada: Vancouver, British...
GTTTACGGAACGTCGTCCAAAGGGCAAACCGTCAAAAACGCGGAACTGAAAGCGGGCATCAAAGCCCTGGCCCGGCAGGCGCTGCATGCCGCGGAGCTTTCCTTCCTGCACCCGCAAAGCGGTGAAAGGATGGTTTTTACCGCGCCGCTGCCGCAGGAATTGGAAAGCCTGCTTCATTTATTCCGGGCCGTTTCACCGGGCTCGGCAAAGCAAGCCTGGTTGCCGGCCTGGAAGGATAAATTACGATAAACGGCAAAAAAGGTATCCGACTATTGCGGGGAAGCAAAACGGGTGTTAAATACTCATGGAAGCTTTGCATCATGCGTGATCCTGTCATTTCGAAGGAGCGAAGCGACGAGAAATCTTAATACATGCAAAGAGTAATGGATTTCTCCCTTCGGTCGAAATGGCAAAAGAAGTCGAAATGACAATTTGAACAGGGTAAAGATCCATGTTTTCAAGGTTGAACAAAAACAGCATCCCCTATCTGCAATCGTCTGGTCTCGCGGCCTGTGATTTTCTGGTGCACGCTTTCTGCACCCGTGAGGGAGGCGTTTCGGAGGATGACTACCAAAGCCTCAATATGAGCTTCCGGGAAGGCGACGAAGAATTTCATGTGCTGCAAAACTGGAATAAACTGGCCGGCGCGTTTGGCATCCCGATGGAAAAATTCCTGGTGCTCAACCAGGTGCACCGGGACGGCATTTTAGTTATCCCGCCGAGGGGGGAGTATTTTACCTCGCGTGAAGGGCTGGATTATGACGCCATCGTGACGGATCGCACCAATCTGGCCATCTGCATCAAAACGGCGGATTGTGTGCCGATATTTGTGGTGGATCCGGAAAACAGAGTGATCGCGGCCGTGCATGCGGGATGGCGCGGGACCGCTGCCGGCATTGCGGCCAAAGTCATCCGCCTGATGCAAAAGCAATACGGCTCCCGTCCCTCCGCTCTGCTGGCGGCCATCGGGCCGTCCATCGGCCGCTGCTGCTATGAAGTGGACGAGCCCGCAGCCGCAGCGTTTTGTTCCCACAGAAACGCCGCCGCCTTTTTATTACCGGCCAAGCGAAAGGACCGCTGGATGCTGGATCTGGTGCAGGCCAATCGTGGACAGCTTGCCGAGAGCGGCGTTCCCGACGCCGGCATTGACGCCGCCGGTTTGTGCACCGTCTGCCGTCAGGACGCTTTTTTTTCACACCGCGGTTCGGGCGGCATCACAGGAAGACAAATCAATTTTCTCATGCTGAAGGGAGACCCGTTCTGCAAGGCTCTGTTCGTCAACGAGGATGTCACCAGAGTCCATTAAGACCACGGCCCCAACTGTCCGGGTGTTTTGGTTTCCTTCAAAATCGATGCTTTTCCGATACGGATGTACGGGAGGAGATTTTTTTAAATGGTGAAGACAATGCGCCGTCATGACGCCCGTGAACTGGGCCGTTTTTTCAATCCCGAAAGCATTGCCGTGATCGGCGTGTCCAGGGAGGTCGTGAATTTCGGAGGCTCGAGTTTTCTCCATCACTGGCTGAAGGCGGGATACTCGGGGCGTCTTTATCCGATCAACCCGAAGGCGACGGAGGTCCTGGGCTTGAAAGCCTACCCTTCGCTTCGCGCCCTGCCGGAGGCGCCGGATTTGGTGATGGTGGCCGTCCGGGCGGACCTCGTGCCCGCCGCGCTTACGGAATGCGCCGATGTGGGCGCGCGGTTTGTTCATGTTCTGACGGCGGGCTTCAGCGAGATCGGCACGCCGGAAGGAAGGGAGCTGGAGGCGCGGCTTGCCGCCATTGCCCAAGAGCGCCATCTCCTGATCATCGGGCCGAACTGCATGGGTCCCTACAGCCCTTCCAGCCTTCTCACGGCCTGGGGCGCCGTTCCGGGGCTCGACGGCCGCCTGGGGATTATTTCCCAGAGCGGCGGTGTGACGCAGCGGTTTACGGAATATCTCTGTTCGCTGGGCGTCGGTGTGAGCAAAGCAGTGAGCATCGGCAATGCCGCCGTGCTGGACAGCCCGGATTTTCTGGAATTCATGGCGGGCGATTCCGACATCGATCTGATCGCCGCTTATCTGGAAAGCATCCGGGACGGACGGCGCTTTTTTGATCTGGCCCGACGCGTGACGCCCCGAAAACCCATCCTGCTGCTCAAAGGCGGCCAGTCGCGCCGGGGATCGGCAACGGTCGCGTCTCACACGGGACGGATGGCGGGCGATCCCGTGATCTGGAAGGCGATTTTTGAACAGACCGGCATCGTGCCCGTTGCGAACATCCAGGAATGGGTGGATGCCTGTCTGGCGTTTTCCCTGCTGCCGAAGACCCGGGGAAAAGGCGTGTTCATTGTCGGGGGCGGCGGAGGGAACAGCGTGATTTTTTCCGACGCGTGCATCCGGGCTGGTCTGGAAGTGCCGACGCTTTCGCGCCGGAGCATGGACAGAATCCGGCCGATGGTCCCCGTGGCCGGAAGCATCGCCGGAAATCCCCTCGATTTTTGGGCGACGTATTTGATGACGGACCTTCTTTTCGAAGCGCTGAATGCGGCCTACGAAGATGAAAAGATCCACATGGTGGTCATCGACCGACTGATTCCCCGCATCGCTTTCCACAGCCCCGACGTGACCGCGGATTCCGTTTCGGAGATTATCGATTTTATCAAAACCCACCGGCGGGCCAAGCCCACGGTCTTCACCATCGATTACGACGGGGGCGATCCCGACCTCAACCGTCAGGGATCGGAGATGCGGGCCCGGTTCTGCCGGGCGGGCATTCCGGCCTATCCGTCGTTTGAAAGGGCCATCGTCGCGCTGGCCCGCTTTGATCACTACTGCCGGCGCGTCAACGGCAAATAGTTCGGCAAGGAAGGTGAATATGGAACAGCCCTGGTGGATTAGAAAATTATGCTGAAAAATAATTATCTTCACCGCTGACCGAATAAGCCAACAATAAGCCAACGTTGACTCGATTGGCAAACTGTGCAATATAACTTCACGATATTTCACCTGTTCGCAGGATTTGACCATCCTGTGATACCGCCTCTTATTCACATTGATATAAGGAGACGAGAGCATTGCCTGCTGAAAAAATCACGCTTTCACAGCTCGAATCATTTCTTTTCAAATCCGCCGATATTCTCCGGGGCAAGATGGACGCCTCGGAATTCAAGGAATTTATCTTCGGCATGCTGTTTCTCAAGCGGCTTTCCGATGAGTTTGACCGCAAGCGCGAGCAATTGCGCAGGAAAGATTTTGCCCATTTAAAAGATCAACCTGAACTGGTCAAAGAGCTTCTGGAAGACAAGACGTCTTACGGCGAGACCTTCTTTGTGCCGGTCCGCGCTCGCTGGCATGAGTCCTGGACCGACGAAAACGGCGATCTGGTTCCGGCCCTCAAAGACCTCAAGCACGACATCGGCAACATGCTTAACAAGGCCATCGCCGCCGTCGAAGAAGAAAACGACGCCCTGGCCGGCGTCCTCAAAAACAATATCGACTTCAATGCCGTCAAAGGCAAAACCAAGATTCCCGACCAGAAGTGGAAGGACCTGCTCGATCACTTCAATTCGCCCCGCTTTGTGCTGGTGAATGAAAATTTCGAATTTCCCGACCTGCTGGGTGCCGCCTATGAATACCTGATCAAATTCTTTGCCGACAGTGCGGGCAAGAAAGGCGGGGAATTTTATACCCCTGCCGAAGTTGTGCGTCTTCTGGTTCAGATTACCCGGCCTGAAGCAGGCAATGAAATTTACGATCCCACGGTAGGCTCCGGCGGTTTTCTGATTCAATCCCATCAATATGTCGAGGAACAAGGGCAGAACCCGAACGATCTGGCTCTCTACGGACAGGACTCCAACGGCACCGTCTGGTCCATCTGCAACATGAACATGATCCTCCACAACATTACCCGCTTTACCATTGAAAACGGCGACACGCTGGAAGACCCGCAGATCCTGGAAAACGGACAAATTCGCAAATTTGACCGGGTGCTGGCCAATCCGCCCTTTTCACAAAACTACAGCCGGGCGAACGTAAAATTTCCCAGCCGCTTTCGTGAATGGTGCCCCGAAACCGGCAAAAAGGCGGACCTGATGTTTGTCCAGCACATGCTGGCCAGTCTCAAACCCCGGGGCCATATGGCCACCATCATGCCGCACGGCGTGCTTTTTCGCGGCGGCAAGGAAAAGCTGATCCGCGAGATTTTTATCAACGACGACGTCATTGAAGCCATTATCAGTTTGCCGCCCGGCCTGTTTTACGGCACAGGCATTCCCGCCTGCGTGATTGTCGCCAATAAAAGCAAACCGGAAACGCTGAAGAACAAAATCCTCTTTATCAATGCCGACCGGGAATACGCCGAAGGCAAGGCCCAGAACAAACTGCGGCCCGAGGATATTGAAAAAATCAGTTTTGTTTTTGCGCATAAGCTGGAAATTTCCAAATACAGCCGCCTGGTGGATAAACAAGAAATTGTCGATGTCCACGACTATAACCTTAACATCCGCCGTTATGTCGACAACACACCCGAGCCGGAACCCGAAGACGTGCAGGCGCATTTGATCGGCGGCATTCCGGAAGTTGAAGTTCAGGCCAGAGAGGCGGACTTTACCCGCTTCGGCATCAGGAGGGAAACGCTCTTTCAGCCAAAGCGGCCCTGTTATCTGTCATTTCATCGCTCCATTCCCGCCAAAGCGGCCATCAAGACCGCGCTGGAAGCGGACGCGGCGCTTCAGGCGGCGCTGGCCACCCATCACGATACGCTTCAAGCGTGGTGGGATGTGGCCCGCGACGACTTTGCGGGATTGCGCGAAGGCCGAAAAATGCCGGATGTACGCCACGAGCTTCTAGCCGCGCTCAAAGACAAGCTTATACCCCTCAAGGTGCTCGATGAATTTAAAAGCGCCGGGGTGTTTGTGAACTGGTGGCAGCACATCCGTTACGATCTCAAGACTATTATCTCGACCGGTTGGCACCATGCCCTGATCCCCGACGAATACCTGATTGCCGAATATTTCCAGGCCGAAGCCGAGGAGATTGAAAAGCTCGAAGCGCAAATCGGCGAGGCGCAAAGCGAACTTGCCGAAGCCGTGGAAGCGGCCCAGGAAGCCGCCGCTTACGAGCCGGAAGAAGATGAAACGGTCACGGCAACGCTCATCAAAAAAGTCCTCAAGGAATTGATTGATGACCTCAGAGACAGCATAGGCGGCAAGGTGAATTCCGCCGCAGGCGGAAGAGAGAGTGCCCTGGGGCACAGCGCCCGCAAAGAGCTTGCCCACCTGCAAGCTCAGGAAAAAGCCGTCACCGATATTGAAAAACGGATCAAAGAAACCAGGGGCAATCTGAAAATCAAGACGGACGAACTGGAATTGAAGCTTCAACTCAAACGTCTGGGCGGCGATGAGTTTAAAGAAGAAAGTCGGGAGCTCATGCGGCAGGTGGAAGACTCTCTGTCCGCCCTTGACGGCAACAATAAAGACGACAAAAAGAAAATCACCGCCCTCAACAAGGACAAAGCCGCTCTTCAGGCGCGGCTTAACAAAACCGACGCCCTGCTTGCGGCCATCGGCGGACCCTTAACCGAAGACGACGCCCGCCGCCTGATCCTGAAAAAACTCTATGATCTGGCCGCAGGCGAACTCAACCGCTATCTCAACGCCGAAAAACGCGCACTGATTGCCGGTGTGGAAAACCTTTGGGATAAGTACGCCGTTTCCAGCCGGGAACTCGAAGCGCAAAGAAGCGAGACGCTGAAAACATTGGATGGGTTCCTGAAAGGCCTGGGTTATCTGGAGGACACGGATGGATAATGCCCTGTCAGCGTGGCTGACTGTTTTATCTTCCCCCTTTTCAAAAGGGGGAGTGAGGGGGATTTCTTCACAAAATCAACTGCAAAATCTTCCCTGCCCCCTATTTGGAAACTGTGTCACAATGCATTTTTTGTCACTCCGGGCAAGCGAAGCGCGAACCGGAATCCAGTATTTTAAATTGATCGCCGAACCGCTTTACCTGACCAAGTGCATTAATCTAAAAGTAATGACCCTGCCCGAAAAGCCCAACAGCCGGTTGCAGAAATACCGGCTCTCTAAAAAAGGGAAAAAACCTCATCGCGAATTTGGCGAAGGTGGGGAAGTAAGATGAGCGCTGTGGAGGGGTGGAAAACAGAATCTCTTGGTCGGATTGCCAATATTACTATGGGACAATCGCCTGATTCAAAGTATTACTCTGAAGAAAAGAATGGATTGCCTTTTTTGCAGGGCTGCGCCGAGTTTACAAGCAGATTCCCTAAACATGCTTTATATTGCAGCCAAACCAAGAAAATCGCAAACAGCGGAGAAATTCTTTTTAGTGTGCGAGCGCCCGTTGGAAAAATAAACATTGCCGATTGTGATTACATTATTGGCCGCGGACTGGCTGCTATTTCAGGCGCAGAAATTGATCATGTGTATCTTGAATACTATCTCAAATATGAAGAGCCAAGGTTTCGAAACGCATCCCAAGGCTCAACTTTTGAAGCCATTAATTCTTCTGAATTAAGCAAATGGCTAATTGAATATCCAATTTCAAGGGCCGAGCAAACCAAAATTGCCGAAATCCTTTCGACGGTGGACCGGGCGATTGAACAGACCGAGGCGTTGATTGCCAAACAACAGCGCATTAAAACTGGCCTGATGCAAGACCTCCTCACCCGCGGCATCGACGAACACGGCAACCTCCGCTCCGAACTAACCCACAAATTCAAAGATTCCCCACTCGGCCGGATTCCAGTGGAGTGGGAAGTTGACGAGTTGGGAAAAGTTGCTGCATTTGTGACAAGTGGGTCGCGCAATTGGGCACAGTATTATAGCACTGAGGGAACACTGTTCATAAGGATTGGAAACTTAACAAGAGATCATATTAATCTCCGATTCGAAGATATTGTCTATGTTGTTCCGCCGCGGACAGCCGAAGGTAATCGCACATCTGTTTCGACAGGAGATTTACTAATTTCAATAACGGCCGATTTAGGAATCATAGGTGTAATACCTGAGAACTTTGGTGAAGGATATGTCAATCAGCACATCGCATTAGTTCGGCTCACAAAAGAAAGATCTAATCCAAGGTTTATTGGATGGTTCCTGTCTGGCCATTCTGGGCAGACCCAGTTTGCGAAACTCAACGAATCGGGTGCTAAGGCCGGATTAAATTTGCCAACAATAAAGAAACTACTTGTACCAGTGACAAATCCAATTGAACAGGCAACAATTGCAGAGATTCTTGATGCAAATACAAATAGGGTGACGGCTCTTTATGCAAAGCTTAAAAAACTTCATGCTATCAAATCTGCCCTCACGCGAGACCTGCTCACGGGCAAGAAGCGGGTGATCATCTGGAAAAGCAATATAGGTACTAAAATATGAATCTGTTCCATAGTAAAATTCAACCTTATGCATATTTGGAGATCATTAATGTCCCTTTCAGGCACTACTTTACCCAAGCCTAAGAACTGGCAAGATTTTGAACGTCAAACCCGCGAGCTATTTGCCTGCGTACTGAACGATCCAAATACTCAACTAAACGGCAGGCAGGGGCAAGTGCAAAATGGTGTCGACGTCTTTGGATATAGAAATAAGGATATAAATTGCCTCGTTGGAGTGCAGTGTAAAGAGAAGTATAGAGATGAGGTTACCGAGGGTGAACTTCGCGACGAAGTCAATAAAGCAAAAAAATTCACCCCTAAATTATCTGAATTCATTCTCATCACGACTGCCCCGAGAGATCAAAAAATCCAGCAATCGGCGCGTCTTTTGACAGAAGAATTAGCTAAAACTGACCATCCTATTCTCGTATGCGTTTGGGGATGGGAAGATGTCGAAGAGAATGTTTCTAAATATGACCAAGCATGGAAGGCATTTGATCCAACCTGGAATCCATTCGCAGAAAGAGTTTATGAAAAATTAACATTAGAGATAGACGGACTTAAACAGACTATCAATAGACTCGCGCATGAAACTAGGACGCCGTCGTCTATTCCAACGGGCCTACTTGTAGAGAAGGACAATGAAAACACACCAAGGCACGGACAAATATCCGCTTTGCAGTGCATCATTGACGACGGCCATGTTCATGCAGCCATCAAACAGCTCTCGAAGCTTAGAAGTGATGAATGGCCGGTTGCAAGCCGTTCTGAACGTTACAGAATTCTTGTCGCGATCGCTTCTGCAAAATTGAAATTAGGGGAGTACGATGAAGCAGGGACTCTGCTTCTGGATGCATATAACGAATGTCCCGAACACAAGAATGCGCGGAAAAACCAAGCAACAGGTCTGCTCCTTCTGCAAGATCATGGGGGCGCAGCAGAAGTGGCGCGGGGAATTTTGGCAGATGACAAAAATAACGCAGACGCTGCCGGAATGCTTATACAAGCTCTAATAAAAGAGAAAGATTGCGATGATCCCCTCCGGGACATTCCAGAGGAACTACGAAAAACTGAAGCGGTATTCGTTGGGCACGTGCATTTTTTGAGATGTAGGGATAATCCCGCCTGGCTAGACGTCGCAAGGACGGCCGTAAGAAAATATCCCGAAAGCCACTTACTGAAGCTGTTAGCCGCTGAAGCAGTGCTTGATGAGCTTGTACGCAATGATCGCGATGCATTAGCAGGCGGCATTCTGAAAAACATTACCACTCAAGAAATTGACGCCGCGGTTGAAACACTATACGCTGAGGCGCGCCAAGCCATCGATAAAGGATACGCCCTAATTCCTTCGATAGCTCACAATGCAGCAATGGCGCTTCGGTTCTCCGGCGATCTAGTGAAGGCAAAAGAAATTCTCGATACAGCGATAAAACAAAATCCAAGCGACGAAAACCTTAGGCTTCAACGCGCGCTAATTGCTTTTTCAGAGAACGATCCGGCTGGTGCGATTGCCGTTTTGCCAGATAAACCAAAAGACCCAGAGGCAATTGGTATCCTAGCTGAAGCACTGGCTGCCACAGGCAAGCCGGATGATGCACTTTCCTTGATCGATAGTATTGATCAAAGCATACTTCCAGACCATGTCAAAACGGCGTTACTGGGTGTGCGCATCCGTTTTTACATAGCTCATGGTGAAAGAAAGCTTGCAATCGATACCGTCGCACAGTGTGTTGCAAAGGAGCCCGCAAACCTCCATCTTAGAGCTTTGCAGATACATATGCATCGTACTGCAGGAGACGATGACGGCGCAAAGACGGCCTTTGAAAAAGCTATTGCAGTCGTCAACGACCAAACCGGCCTGCAATCACGATTGATGTTAAGTTTTGAAGCAAGGAAATTGGGCCTCGATGATGCGATAGTCGGTCTACTAAGAAATTATGTTGCAACGGATCGTGAAAATGAAGGACTTCAAGTCCTTATCGCATCTTCAATCAATTCAGGCTTATGGGTTACCACGCGCGAAATACTGAGTTCCATTTCGACCAATCTTCAGGGAACAGAATGGTTTCTAAGAGCAGATGCAATTCATGCAATCAATACTGGCGACCCTGCGGCAGACGAGAAAATCTCCCGATATCTGGCAAACTGGCCTAACGATGTCCAAATGATACTGGCACAAATTGGGATCTGGCAAAGAGACGGACGCGATGTCGACATACGGCGATTGATACAAAATCTTAATTTATCTGATCTGGATGGTCCACCTGGGCAATGTGTTCGAATTGGTGCAGCGATTACCCACTATGGAGATGCTTCGAGAGGGCTTAGATACAGCTATGCGGTCCTCATGAACCATTGGGACGATCCTAAAGCTCATCTTGCATATCAGAGGCTCATATTACTGAATGACAGGATAGGGGAGGCAATGGCTGCGCCAACTGTTGTTACCGAAAATACGGTTGTTTGTCTCCTTGTTGATGGGCAAGAACGGCGATACCGCATTGAAAAAGAACATTATGCCTTTTTTAAAGACGAGCAATTAAACCCCAAAGATGATCTTGCCCTGCTCCTTATTGGTAAGAAACAAGGCGATTATATCGCTATTCGAGAAGGCATTGGCTCAAAAACAGTTCAAATTCTCTGGATTAAACCCATTTTCCTCGATGCCTTACACTGCTCCTTAGACCAATTCAGTGAGCGATTTCCCCGCGCAAATGGTCCATTAAGATTTAAATTCGATCCAGCAGCGACCGATCCATTGGAAGATATACGGCCAATTACAAAGGAGCGCGCCGAAGCGCATGAACGTATTCTTAACGATTACCAATCAAAATGCTTGCCACTTTCTTTCACGGCCGCACTCCTAGGAATAGATCCGTTAGATGCTTGGAGTGGCCTACCATCAGTCAATATAAAGTTCCAAGTTTGTCGCGGTACTTTCCCTGAGCGCAGAGAAGCACTTTTAACAATAGAGAAGCACGGACGAAAAGGATGCGTACTTGATGCAATTACGCTCTCTGTTATTCGTCGTCTAGGCGTTGAGAAAGCCGTTGCTGAGGTATGCGGGCCGATCTATACACCACAAACGGTTATAGAACTCCTGGCGATCCGTGCACATGAGGCGCAACAGGACATCGGGAAAAAGAAAGGATTTATGGCTTGGCAGAATGGCCGGTTGGTTTTTCAAGAGTATTCGGAAGAAATGATGAAGCAAGTGGCGGATGAACGCGTTAAAGAGCTTGCATGGGCAAAGAGACGGACCATTATAGCACCTGCCATACCAAAGAAAGATTTTTCAGAAGAGACTCGAAAGATAATGAACATGCTTCGCCGTAACGTTTGCGATCCCGCTATTGCGACTGATGGTAATGATCTTTTGCTTTTATCTGAAGATATGGGCTATCGACTTTGGTCGGTAGCAACTTTCTCAGTACTAGCCACATGGTTGCAACCTGTCCTCATTACAGCACGCGATGAGGGGCACCTGACTAGAGCCGAATACTGTGAAGCAATCAATACACTCGCATTAAGCGGCCATACCTATATATCTCTGGATAACGATTGTTTGATTCATCAAGCACGTAAGAATGATTTCACGTTAACCACCGAATTGTCTCGCCTTATCGATGTAATAGGGGGGCCATCGGCAGACATTTATGCAAATACCGGTGTGATGGGCAGCTTTATCGATAGACTTTTGAATGAATGTGCCGATGACTTCAAAGTTAAAAGAATAGTGAGTGAAATTTTCACGTCCGTAATGAGGGGGCGTGATGAAGATCAACGTAAGCTTATAGTATTAATACTGATGCAGACACATAGAAAAAAGGAATTCTTATTGGAACATGCATTGGGTTGGCTTATTGGGCACTCACTTGGGATGCCATATTTCAATAACCTATTATTGATGCAAAAGAATAAACAAGGCCGAGATTTTTACAGATAGATATCTCTGGTGGATTTTGAAACGTTTTGCTTTGATAAAGCATTATGGCCTATACGGTGAAAAAGACAGATAATAATTAAACAGCAAAATCAGTGAACTGGCGCAAAGGATATGATGAATTTCTTATCCCGGCATCGTGGATTAAAAACGAGTGATTAGATGCTATATTCCACATGACAAAGATAGGCTGAGCAGATTATGAATGACACACAAAATATAACAAAAAACAGACTGCCCAACTTCGTCTCGACGAACGCAACCACGCAGCAAAACCTTTTATCAATCAACGTTGCGGCCCGATGAGACCGGTTATTCTAACAACTGAAAGGAGCTTGATCGTCCATGAGCCCCAAAGAATCGCAAAGTATTGAGTGGAAAGAATCCTGGCGCGATGAATATATCCGCTGGATTTGCGGTTTTGCCAATGCGCAGGGCGGCAAGTTGATTATCGGTAAAAACGATAAGGGCACTGTCGTGGGCGTCGCCAACGCCAAGAAACTGCTGGAAGATATCCCCAACAAGATCAAGGATATTCTGGGAATTGTTGTTGACGTCAATCTGCGGAGAGAAAAAGGTAAAGACCTGATTGAAATTATTGTGGAACCTTATCCCTATCCTGTGAACTACAAAGGCGAATATTATTATCGCAGCGGCAGCACCAAGCAGGAATTGAAAGGGGCGGCTCTGGACAAGTTCCTGCTGGAAAAGCAGGGCAAGCGCTGGGATGCCGTGCCGGTGCCGCGGGTGGCCATGGGCGATTTACAGAAAGATGCTTTTGAGCTCTTTCGGAGCAAAGCCGCCAAAAGCGGGCGCGTAAGCGATGAGGTTCTGGCGGAAAGCAACGCCTCTCTTATTGAAAATCTGAACTTAAAGGAAGGCCGCTACCTCAAACGCGCCGCCCTGTTGCTTTTTTCTTCCGACCCGGAAAAGTGGGTGGTCGGCGCGTATATTAAAATCGGTTTTTTCCGGACGGACGCCGATTTGCTTTACCAGGATGAGATTCACGGCAATCTGTTTGTCCAGGCGGAAAAAGCCATGGATCTGTTGCTGACCAAGTATCTGCGGGCAGCAATCAGCTATGAAGGCATCAACCGGGTCGAGCGGTATCCCTTTCCGAAGGCGGCCTTGCGGGAAGCGCTGCTCAACGCCATTGTGCACAAGGATTACAGCGGCGGATCGCCGATACAAATCAGCGTGTATGAAGACAAAATCTATTTCTGGAATGACGGCCAGTTGCCTGATCAGTGGACGGTTGCGCAATTATTGGCCAAGCACGCTTCCAAACCGTTTAATCCTCTCATTGCCAATGCCTTCTTTCGGGCGGGAATGATCGAATCCTGGGGGCGGGGCATTGAAAAAATCCGCCATGAATGCAAAGCGGCCGGCGTTCCGCTTCCTGCATATCGCTCCGATGCGTCAGGGCTGATGGTGCAATTCACGGCCCAAACAAAAATGTCAGAGAAGACGCCGGTGAAAATGTCGGAAGAAGTGTCGGATAAAATGTCGGATAAAATGTCGGAAGCAATTATTGCTTTGCTCAAAACCGACAAAACGCTTTCAAGCGCCGCTTTGGCTTCCAGGATCGGCACATCGAGCAGAACCGTCGAACGCGGTCTTCGAAAATTGCGTGAATCCGGCATCATTGAGCGGATTGGCCCTAAAAAGGGCGGCCACTGGGTCGTCAAGGAGAAAACATGACGTCGGATAAAGCTGCCCGGCAATTGAAACTTGATGAACGCAATCACGTCGAAAAGCCTTTCCTTGATCAACTCTCCGGCCTGGACTGGGAAATTCTGGACTTCACCGATCGTGAGCAGCAGCCAAAAGACAGCTACCGCCGGAGCTTTACCGATGTGGTGATGACGGACGTTTTACAAGCTCAGCTCAAAGTCATCAACAACTGGCTGGAAGACGATCAGGTTGAAGAAGTGGTCAAACAACTTACCGCCGGTTTTCCAGGCACCGGTCTTATTGCCAACAACCGTCATGTTTTTACCCTGCTTCTGGAAAACACCAGCGTCAGCGTTAACCGCAGAACAGGAGAGAAAAGCCCGACGGTGCGGTTTGTGGATTTTACCCATCGGGACAATAACCGCTTTATGGCCGTCTGTCAGCTCAAAGTGCGCATTCTGGGGACTGAGCACCATATTGTGCCGGACATCGTCCTTTTTTTAAACGGCTTGCCGATTGTGGTAGTCGAATGCAAATCTCCCAAGGTCAAAGACGCAATTCCCGAAGCCATCGATCAGTTATTGCGCTACAGCGAGCAGCGCGGCGCCAAGGGTGAAGGCAGTGCGCCGCTTTTTTATTACAATCAGTTCGTCATTGCCACCTGCCGCCAGGCTGCCAAGTTCGGCACCATCACCACCCACAATGAGAAATTCTTTTTCCGCTGGGCCGATCCTTATCCCCGCACCGTGGATGATCTTGAGCACGGCGCAAGCGGCCCGAACGATCAGCAGCGGCTGGTGGCCGGGATGCTCGACCAGAACAATCTGCTGGACCTGATCCGCACCTTTACGCTTTTTTCAACCAACGACAAAGGAGAAACCATCAAGATCGTGGGCCGCTACCAGCAGTTTCGCGCCGTCAAGCTGGCGGTAAGGCGTCTTCTTGAGGGACAAAGCCCCCGTGAGCGAAGCGGCATCATCTGGCATACCCAGGGATCGGGTAAATCACTGACCATGATGTTTATGGTGCGGGAGATGTACCGCCACGCACAGCTTTCGCACTGGAAGGTGATTTTTGTCACCGACCGCACGCAACTGGAATCTCAGCTTACGGAGACCAGCCAGAGCATCGGTTTCACGGTCAAGGTGGCCGACAGCATCAAGACGCTCAAAAAATTGCTGCGTTCCGATTCTTCCGATCTGGTCATGGCGATGATTCACAAATTCCGTGAGGCGGATTTGACGGAAACTTTCCCGGAACTAAACCCAAGTCCTCACATTCTGGCGATGACCGACGAGGCGCACCGGTCGCAATACGCCATGCTGGGCGCGAATCTGGACCGCGGCATTCCCAATGCCGCCCGCATCGGTTACACGGGAACGCCGATCGACAAGACCGAGCGTGTTTTCGGCGACTATATCGACAAATACACGATGCGCCAGTCCATTGATGACGGCGTGACGCTGGAGATTGTCTATGAAGGCCGCACGCATAACGCGGAAGTGGCGGATAAAAAGGCCATGGACAAAGCCTTAGAGGATGTATTCAGTGATTACAACTTGCAGGAGCGTTTGACTGTTCTGGGGTACGGATCGCGCGAGGCTTATCTGGAATCTAAGACGACCATCGAGGCCAAAGCCAAAGACATGGTGAAGCATTACCTGACGCATGTTTTTCCCAACGGCTATAAAGCGCAGGTAGTGGCCACATCCCGCGAGGCGGCGGTGCGGTACAAGGAATATATCGATGCTGCGCTAAAAGAAGCCATCGACGCGTTGGAGAAAAATAAGTTCCGTCATTCCGGGTTTGAACCGGAATCCAGTATAAAAGATACTGGGTCCCGGCCTTCGCCGGGACGACGTCTGGATGGTAAGGACGACGGATGGAAACTTACAGGTGTTAACCTTGACCAGCTCAAAAAGCTGAAGACGGATGTGATCATTTCCGGCAATCATAACGATCTTCCCCCTCTCAAAACCTATTCGGACTCGGCCAGGCATGATACCAGCATCAAGAGTTTTAAAATGGCCTTTGGCAGTCAGGACGAAAACGTCACCGGTGACATGGGCATCCTCATTGTCAATAATATGCTGCTGACCGGTTTTGACGCGCCGGTGGAACAGGTCATGTACCTGGATAAAGTTATCGTGGCCCACAATCTTCTCCAGGCGATCGCCAGGGTAAACCGCGTGGGCGGCGACGGCAAAGACAAAGGCTTTGTAGTGGACTATGTAGGCATCGGCCATCACCTGAAAAAAGCGATTGACACCTATGATGAGCGTGAACAAAAAGAAGTGATCGACACCTTGAGCTTTCCCGAAGAAGAATTACGGGAGTTACAGGCGTCTCATGTGTCCATTCTGGCTCTGCTCAAAAAGCACGGGCTCACCGATCTGACGGACCATGACGCCTTCTTTGATATTTTTTATGACGAAGACCTGCGATTTGATTTCATGACGGCCTTTAAAAATCTGACCCGTTGCTTAAATCTTGTTTTCCCCGCAAAAGAAGCCCTGAACTATATGACTGACTATAAAGCGTTGGCCGAAATCAATGTTCTGGCGGGAAAACATTTCCGGGATGAGCGCCTGAGCATGAAAGGCATTCCGGCCAAGCTACGGAGCATTACGGATGTTTACCTGGAATCGAAAGGCATTGAAGTCAAGATCGAACCCATCTCCATCCTTGATGCGGATTTTGAAAAGGAAGTTGACAGGCGAAGCCGGACGAAGACCAAAGCGGCAGAGGTGGAACATGCCATCCGCCATCATCTTGATGTTGAGTTGATCGATGATCCCGATTTGCAGGCCTCATTTGCCGAGGCGCTGGCGGCTATTTTTGAAGAATTCCGCAACAACTGGAAAAAGATTTATGAAGAACTGGAAAAACTTCGCGTTCGTATTGTTAATGCGGGCAAAGAACCGACTTATGGACTCCACCGCAAAAAACAGATGCCGTTTTTCCGAATGTTGACACGGGAAATATTTGGCGACGGAGGGGTGGGGCAACTCGAAGCCGTTCCGGTTTCTGAGCCTGACCCTGTTTATGGCATGACGCAGGAGGACCGGATCAGCTATCTCGTCGATCTGACCCAGCAGGTATTTCTGGTCGTGGAGAGGGAATTGAAGTTGACCGGATTCTGGGAAAGCATCCCCGCGCAAAATAAATTGAAGGCGGATATCCAGGCAACCCTGCTGTCACCCAGATTTGCCAAATTGCCGGCCGTGGTGAAAAACCGGGCACAGATTATCTCCCGCATCATGGAAATGGCCCTCAGAAAAAATGACATCATTCTTTACGCGGAGTAACGTGGATGGATCTGGTTTACACCCTGCAGAGATCGGCTAAGCGCCGTAAGTTAACCATATCCGTTGAACGTGATCGCAGTGTTGTGGTGCATGCCCCCGCGGAGATGCCTGAAGAAAATATCCGGCGAGTGGTCGAATCCAAGCGACAGTGGATTTATGAAAAGACCGGTCATCCTCAGAAATATCATAACCTTCCCCATCCGCCAGGCAAGGAACTGGTCAGCGGCGAATCGGCCCTTTATCTGGGCAGGCAATATCGCATTGAAATCGTTAAAGAAGGTTTATCCGACATTGAATTCGTCCGGCGTTTTCTGATTCCAGCCACAAAAATTGAAAAGAGGGTGGAAGCGTTACGCCAGTGGTACATCAACCGGGCTAAAGAAAAAATCACCCCCCGGGTTAAAATCCATGCCCGGGCGCTCGGCGTTGATATTGCCTCAATCAAGATTGTTGACAGTCGCTTCCGTTGGGGCTCCTGCACGTTGAAAGATAATGTCAACCTAAACTGGCGATTGATCAAAGCGCCTATGTTTGTCGTTGACTACGTTATCGTCCACGAACTTGTCCATCTGATGGAGCCAAATCACACGCCCAGGTTCTGGAATATTGTAAGAACGCAAACTCCGACGATGGAAAAAGCCAAGGCCTGGCTCAAAGAAAATGGGCAGTTACTGGAGCAGGAGATATGAGTGCCAGAAATATAAAAGGGAGAATCGCTGGTGAGCCGCCCCGGTTATAAGGTTTGGTTAAATGGCTTACACTTAATCGCTCTTTTCCCTGCTTGACACCCCTGCATGTTCGGTATTACAGATTTTCCCAAATCAGTCGTTTCTTGCTGATTGTCAAAGTTGTTGGAGGAAATAAGCGATGGAACAGCCCTGGTTCAAACATTACGCGAAGCATGTGCCCCGGACGCTCGAGTATCCGGAGGCGCCCGTTTATTCTTTTCTGCAAAAGACAGCGATGGCGCATACGGAATATGTCGCCATGACGTTCAACGACGCGGATACGACATACGCCGAACTGGCGGAGAAGGTTGACCGATTCGCTTTGATCCTGAGTGGGCAGGGTGTGAAAAAAGGCGACCGCGTTGCCCTGATTCTGGTCAATTCGCCCACCTATGTCATTTCTTTTTTCGCGATCTTGAAACTCGGCGCCGTCGTGGTCAACGTAAGCGTCGGCATCACGGGGGAGGAACTGGCCGCCTGCCTCAACAATTCCGGGGCGGGGACGGCCATTACCCTGGATCTGTTTGCCAAAAATCTCTACCGGGTGATTTCCAGAACCGCCGTGAAAAACGTCATTCTTCATTCCGTGTTCGGCATGGAGAAAAAGATTCCTTTGACGGATGGCATGCCCGTTCCGCAAATTTTTTCCGACCTGATGGCGGGCGCGGACCGCGGGATCGGCGCCGGGGCTGACGTGTCGCTTTCCGATTTCGCCGTGCTGCAATATACCAGCGGCTCCACGGGTGCGCCCAAGGCGGCCACGCTCACGCATGCCAATCTCGTGGCCAGCACAACGCAGTCGGACAAGTGGATGGGCCACGAACACACGGGGAACGCGGCGGTGCTGTGCGTCATTCCCTTTTTTCATGTCTTTGGAATGACGGCCGGCCTGCTGATCCCGGTGAGCAAGGGATACCGGATGCTGCTTCTTCCCCGAATGGACGCTATGGACATCCTGTCCATGACGAAGATGCTGGAAACCCACCGCCCGATATCGTTTCCGGCGGTGCCCAGCCTCTGGCAGGCGATCGTTTCGCTTCCCGATGAGACGGCCCGGGACTACCTTTCCTCCATTTTGGTGGCCACCAGCGGCGGAGCGCCCGCGCCGGCTGCGCTCCATGAACGTTACGAGAGTCTGACCGGAAAGCGGATGATTGAAGCCTATGGCCTTTCCGAAGCGTCCTCCGCGACGCACATGTCACCTTATCCGAATGGCGGGCCGGTGGGATCGATCGGCGTGCCTCTTCCGGATACGCAGGCGAAAATCATGGACCTGGAAACCGGCCAAAGGGAATGCGAGGCGGGTGAGATCGGGGAGCTGGTCGTCAGGGGGCCGCAGATCATGCGGGGCTACTGGAACAATCCGGAGCTCACCGCCGCCGTTTTGCGCGACGGGTGGTTCTGCACGCGAGACCTTGCCCGCATGGACGAAAACGGATTTTTCTATATCATCGACCGAAAGGACGACATGATCATTTCCAGGGGATTCAACGTCTATCCCGGTCAGATTGAAGAAGTTCTGATGCGGCATCCCGGCGTGAAAGACGCGGCAGTGATCGGCGTTGCCGACCGGATGAAGGGTCAGGCGATCGTCGCAGTCGTCGCCCTGAAGGAAGGCGAACCGCCGGACCGGGAAGCCCTGTTTGCGTATTGCCGGGAGCATCTGCCGGACTATCGCGTGCCCAAATCTATTCTTATCCGGGACAGCATTCCCCGGGATCCGTCGGGAAAACTTCTGCGCAGAGTGCTGAGGGAAAACGCATCCTGACAAGCCAAAGGTATGATACTTTTTGCTGATATCATTCACTAAATTTCATTGACTTTACGTTTTAGTCTCTGTATTTCTTTATCAAAGGGATCGGGTCATGAACGGCAACACAGTAAAGACAAAAGAGGATATTCTTGAAATCGTTTTGCGGGAAAGAAAACGCCTTGCCGAATTTGGCGTTGTCAGCATTGGTTTGTTCGGATCGTTCGTGCGCGGCGATCAACATTCCGAAAGCGATATTGATCTTCTTGTTGAATTCATTCCCCAAAAACATACCTTTGACAATTTCATAGACTTGTCTTTTCTTCTCGAAGACCTTTTGGGCCACAAAGTTGAAATCATCACTCCGCAAGCATTAAGCCCGTACATCGGCCCCCATATCCTCAAAGAGGTTGAACGTGTCGCTATCGCTGCGTGAATACATCCGGCATCTGCTGGACGAGATGGACTTCATCCTGTCAAAGGCTACCGGAATAGACTACGAATCATTTTTGGCGGATCCTACATTGCAAAGAGCATTTGTTCACAGCCTTGAGGTGATTGCATATTGAAATCAATTTGTGTTTAGTAAGGAAACAGCGATACTCTGTCCGCCTTAATCGAAAAATTGATTACTTAAGGGTGTTCCCCCAATGCCAATGCTACAAAAAGTTTTGACAAAACCTATTTTTCAGGACGAACTTATTATACAAATGGATGTTCTAAAAAAGAATTGATTAAAAAAATAATATGTCTTAAAATTTTAATGTCAATTAAGAATATTTTTTAATTTCTCTTTTCTAATGTCGTAATAGGGGAATGCATGTCTAAGAAAAGTATTCATATATTTCTCTAAATATTAATTTTACTTTTGTTGTTGTTTAAAGAGTCTGTTAGCTGATTTGTTTAATATTATATTATTAGTTATATTAGGTGTGAACATAAGTTCACGATAATTACGCACATAAGACTACAAAAAAAGGGGGGGGGAAAATGGAATATATTCTTGTCTTAGCAATTTTGTTGGGCCTTATTCCGGCTGCCATTGCCTCAAAAAAAGGAAGAAGTTTTATGCTGTGGTGGTTTTTCGGGGCCATGTTGTTCATTGTTGCATTACCTGTGGCAATTCTTATCAAGCCGTTAAATAAAGAAATATTATCCGGTATGAGGAAGTGTCCAAAATGCGCTGAATATGTCCAGGCTGAGGCAGTAATATGTAAAAATTGTAAATCTGATCTTGATCCATTAACTGATGACGAAAAAAAACAAATCATAAAGGCAGCAAAAAAAGGAAATCACGTGCCTGCTTGGCTTGTAATTGTGGTTTTTATTTGTCTTGGTTTTTTCATTTGGTTTATTATAAGTGGTGGTAGTAGCACTAAAGGCAGCGCTCCTTTAAAATCGGCATCTGGTATTTTTTCATCAGATTACACTGTCAATGTATCAGGTACGTCGGGTTTAGGCTTCAGTGGTGCATATATGGTAGTGAATGCAGCAGGTGAATCGGAATCAAAATCAGTTGATGGTATAGTTCCTCAATCGTACCAGTTAAGGGGAAGCATAGTATCTGTGACTTTCCAAAAACAAAGTGAAAGCGGAAGCCTTCAAGTACAGATATTGAAAAATGGTCGTGTTGTTGCAGCTTCGGATACTTCTGCTGCTTACGGAGTCGTTAGTGCTGCAACTAGATGAATAAACAACACGCATGAAAAATTATACAATAAGTGGGACGCTATAGAGCATATTCCTCACTTATGCACCTGTCCAGCTTTGCAAGACCAGCTCAGTTTTCAACTGTCAGAAAGAAGGAGCAAATTATGGCTTCAAATAAGTCTTTTCTCGCCGGTTTAATTTTGTGCTGCCTTACTCAGGTAGCATATGCTGATGATTTAGGATTGTCGAAAAATTTTTCAAAGTGTATGGATAAATCTGATGGTGTTACTGTTGAAATGCTTGGCTGCATTGCCGCAGAAGCAAAACTTCAAGATGCTCGCCTCAATAAGGTCTATAAAGATGTAATGACTGAACTATCGGAACCACGCAAAAAGGAGTTACGAGACGCTCAACGCGCTTGGGTAAAATACCGAGATGCAAATTGCAATTTCTACAATGACCCAGATGGAGGAACAATGGCGTCTGTAAGGGCAAGTGATTGCTTTATGATGACTACAGCACAACGAGTCAAAGAGCTTGAAAATTTCAAAGAATGGTAGACATCTTATCCAAAGAGGCGAGGAAGATGAAAAATATTTTGATTGCGTTAGTTGTTTTATTGATAATCCCTTCTATTCTGCATGCAGAAGAATCGTATTTCTTAGCTTGCGAAGATGTTAAAATTACTATCAATAATACCAGCGGGGATATAATGGCTCTGCTCAACGGGGGTATTATTGATAGAGAGGATAAGAATATGACAATACCTTTTAAGAAAGGTAACTTGTTTAGAGTCGCAAATGGCGGTGGGGGGTGGGTAAAAACTGTCAATAAATATAAAGAAGGCTACCCAAAATATGAAGGTAGTTTCTCACAGTTTCGCTCCGAGTGCTGGTCTGATTCAGGAGAGCCAGTATGCCCTTTACAAGTAGTTTTTACAACTACTGGACCAGGCGGTGACTATGACTATAATGGTTTTGTAGAATTAACATCTGGTTGTTGGTTCGGGGTTGACTCAGAGAAGACAATTCCTGTTAAAGATATGGAAGGCAAGGGTTTTGCAGAAAATATTGGTAGTTTTTTTAAAGATCGATATAAGGCTAAACTTGTTGAAAAAACACTTGATAAAGAAATTGTGGATGCTATGTGCTCACCGCACTCTACTCAATTATCCGTCGCTGGACATACGTTTACTGATATAAAAATGGAAAAATCAGAAAAACATTTAAAATGGGTAGCAAAAGATCGTCTCCATGAAGAGGCAAGGAGGGAGAGAATTAGACAGGAAGAGAAAGCAAAAGAAGAAAAAGCGCGCATAGAAAGGGAAGAACAAAGAATACTGCGAGAAAAGGAAGCTGCAAAACTCAAGGCTTGGCAGGAAGAAATAAGAAGGAAGTATGGCGTTGAAAAGGTTGCAAGGATTGGCGATTTAGAAATTAACCCATACGAGTATGAAGGTCGTACGATAGCTGTTTTGGTGCAATTTCAAAAAATGCTTT